>Ga0137418_10006008_pt1 | contig 11157 bp, 8 predicted proteins | sample CZODoug3_1_2_16f_FD_122242 | JGI IMG/M metagenome (GOLD analysis project Ga0137418, IMG submission 122242) | Vadose zone soil fungal communities from Angelo Coast Range Reserve, California, USA - CZODoug3_1_2_16fungal (Hybrid Assembly) | ecosystem: Environmental > Terrestrial > Soil > Vadose... | reverse complement strand
ACCCGCTCGAGCGCTGCCTGCGATCGCTGCTTCCGCTCGGCGCCCGCCATGCCCCGATAGGTGAGGGGCAATTCGACGTTCTCGTAGACCGTCAGGTCGCCGATGAGATTGAACGCCTGGAAGATGAACCCGATCCGCCGATTCCTTATTCTGGCCCGCTCGGCGGCGGACAGGTTCGCAACCGGTCGGTCTTCCAGCAGGTAGGTCCCCTCGGTCGGGGTGTCGAGCAGGCCGAGCAACGACAACAGCGTCGTCTTGCCGCACCCCGACGGCCCCGCGATCGAGACGTAGTCTCCTTTCTTGATCTCGAGGTGCACGTCGGCGAGGGCATGAGTCTCCACCTCGTCGGTGTAGAAGACTTTCTTCACGCCTTGGAGCTGAATCAGCGGCGAACCGTTGCTGGACATCGGCTCTCCTATCTCTTGATCCTCACCCGGTCCACGTTGTCCCACTGCGACATGTCCGACAGAATCACCGAATCGCGCACGTTCAGGCCCCGCATGACCTCGATCGTGTTGACCGAGCTGCGCCCGACCTGCACCTGCACGCGCGTCGCGTAGTGTCCGTCATCGGTGAGCTTGAACATCCCGATCGTGCTGTTCGGCTGGCCGTAGGCCGGCCGCCCGGTGTAGAGCACATGCTCGAGCCGCTCGATCTCGACGTGACCGGGGATGATCCCGTTGCGAGTGTCGATGGCCGCCTTCTGGCCGATCGTCACGTCCTTCGCCTGCGTCTCGGGGATCTGGAGCACGGCCTTGAGCTTCCCAGGCTGAACCACCTTGGCGAGCATCGTCCCGCCGAGCACGTATTGGCCGAGCTGCAGAGTCAAGTCGGAGACCACGCCCGAATCGCCCGCCCGCACCTGCAGCGACCGCAGCACGTTCTGCTGGAACTCCGCGACGGCGCGCAGCCGGTCCACCTGCGACCGCTGGACGGCGAGCTGGGAGTCGATCGTCTCGGCCATGAGTGCCAGGCGCTGTTGCTCGATGCTGTAGCGCGTCTCGAGCTCCAAGGCTTTGTCCTTGGCCAGCGCCGCCTCGTTGCGCGACATGCCGCCGTGCGCGCCGAGCGACTCCGCCACCTCGGCCTCCCGCTTCGAGTTGAAATACTCGGTGCGCGTGATCGCGACGAGACCGGTTTGCGTCAGGCGCTGATTCTCGAGGTTGGTTCGCTGGCTCACCAGCTCGGCGCGGGCTGCCGCCAACTGCTGCTCGGCCTGGAGCGCCTGGATCTGCACGTCGGGGTTGGACAGGTCGAGCAACACGGTTGAGGGACTAACATGCTGGCCCGGTTGAGCCAGCACCCGATCGACCCGGCCGGCGGCGAGCGCCGTGATGAACCGGATGTGCTCAGGCACCAGCGTGCCGGGGCCGCGCACCTCGCGCACCATCTCGCCGCGGCGCACCGAATCGACCCACAGGGTCGCCCGGTCCACGGTGGGCGCGGCGGGCTTCAAGCTCGTCAGGAAGACCGTGAGCAGCACGACCGCGCCGGCGGCGAGGCCCCCTTGCACGTAGCGGCGGGTCTTCGGCGCAGGTGGGCGGGGAATGTCCACGCTACTCCTCCCGCAACATCTCGGCCGGGTTCACCCGCGCGGCCCGTTGCGACGGCGCCCACGCCGCTGCCACGCACGCCGCCAACACGACCGCGACGCCCAACGCGTATCCCGCTGGATCGAACGTGTCCACGATCACGAGCACCGACGCGAAGACCTTCGAGACACCGAGGGCGAGTACGCTGCCCGCGGCGATCCCGACCACGGCATAGCGGAGGCACTGGCCCAGCACTTTACCCACGACGACGCCGACGCTCGCCCCGAGCGCCATGCGGATGCCGATCTCCTTCGAGCGCTGCGCTACGAGATACGACAGCACGCCGTAGATGCCGATAACGGTGAGTGTGAGCGCGACCGCGCCGATCGCCGCCGCCACCCAGGAGAAGATCTTGAACGGCCAGCGCTGCACGGCGAGATAATCGTCCAGCGTGTGAATCTCGTTGACGGCCCGCTGGTCCACGGCGGCGAGATCGACGTCGATGCGCTGCCGCGCCTGGCTCGCGTCGCCGGTCACGCGGGCGACGATCCTCGCCCCGGTAGAGTCGGCGCTGGTCGGGTAGAAGACCACCGATCGCCCGAGTCCGGTGCCGATCCAGCCGCTCACCGCGTTGCGGGACACCCCGATCACCCGCGCCGTGCGTACTCGCGTCAGGCGCGAATCGCGCGGCGGCTCCGCGCTGAGTTGCAGCACCTGCCCGACGGCGTCGCGCCCGGGCCAGAGAGCGCGCGCGGCCGCCTCGCTCACGATGACGACAGGGCTCCCGCGGCGCTCCTCGTCATCGGTGAACGCGCGGCCGCGGAGCATCGGGATGTCGACGACGCGGAAGAAGCCGGCGTCGACGAAGTCGACGCCCGCGATCGCGATGCGTCGGTCACCCGCGGCGCGTACGCCCTGCGTCGGGTACATGCCGTCGAGCGGCGATTGCGTGGACGCACCTATCTCTGAGACGATCGGCTCGGCTCGCAGGCGCCGCAGCGCGCCGGCGCGGGCGTGTTCGTCCAGATCGAGCTGCACGACGTCATGCGTGCGCATGCCGGTCTCGAGACGGTTCGCCTTGACGGAGCCGCGCAGCAGGACGCCGGTGACGATGAGCAGCAGCGAGCAGACACCGATCTGGGCCATCACGAGGGCCCCGCGCAGGCGCCCCGGCCGGAAGGCGGTGTCGAAATCGCCCCGCGCTGCTTGCACGATATTGGGACGGGTCGCCTGAAGCGCCGGGACGAGCCCGAAGGCGAGCGCCGATCCCAGCGCGGTCACCAGCATGAAGCCGAACACGCGCAGGTCGGGGGCGAGCGGGATGACGTGCAGGTACGGCGCGAACTCACCCGGGACGCTCGCGATCATCACGCGGACCCCGATGTCGAGCGCCCAGCGCGAGATCACGTAGCCGAGCGCGGCAGCGAATATCGCGAGCAGCACACTCTCAGTGAGGAGCTGTCGCACCAGCCGCGCCCGGGCGGCGCCGAGCGCCAGCCGGATCCCGATCTCGCGCTGCCGGGCTAGCCCACGCGCGAGCATCACGTTGGCCACGTTGGCGCAGGCGATCAGCAGGACGAGCCCGAACGCCACCACCGCCGGCGTAAAGATGGCGATCGTCTCGTCGGTGAGGGGGAGCGCGCTCGCCACCGAGACGAGATAGACCTGCGTCCAGCGCAGCGTGTCGGGCAGGCTCGCGGTGGCGTTCGCGGCCCAGGTCGCGAGCGCGGCGCGCGCCTGTCGCTCGTCCACACCGGGCTTGAGGCGCAGCACCGCGCGCAGCACCTCCGGCTCTTTCGGTCCAAAGAGATCTTCACTCCCCTCCAGGCGACTCAGCAGCGTGACGGGGGCCCAGAAGTCCGGCGGCACGGTGCCGATTCCTGTAAAGCGCTGCGCCGCGACGCCGGCCACAGTGAGAGGAACGCCGTGCACGACCACCTTGCGACCGACGACCCCTGAGTCGCCGCCGAACTTGCCCTGCCACGCATCGTAGCTCAGGACCAACACCGGCTCGCCGTTCGGCGGCGTCGCGTCTTCCGGGAGCAGCGTGCGGCCCAGCGCGGGAGCGGCGCCCAGCACGCGCAACGCGTCGCCCGTCACCACACTCCCGAACATGGGACGGCGCTCGGAGCGCGCGAACGCGTTGGTGTATGCGAAGCCCTCCGACGATATGGAGAGCGCGCGCAGATCCTGATATTGCCGCCAGGAGAGACGCTTGCCCGAGCCGCGGCGGTCCTGAAAGAACACCTCGTACAGGGAGCGGGCGTCGCGGATCGCGAGCGGCCGCAGCACGTAGGCGTCGAAAATCGTGAAGACGCTGGTGTTCAGCCCGAGGCCGAGCGCAATCGTGAGCACGACCGTGGCGACGAAGGCCGGGGAGCGGCGGAACCCGCGCAGCGCGAAGCGGACGTCCTGACCAGTGTCCAGAAGAACCCCCGATCCACGACAAGTGACTCTACGCCTTAGCAGGCACCGTGCCACCTGCGCGTGAGCGAATAGCAGTATTCGCAGTCACTTACGCGAACTGCGACGGAGGGTCACGCGCTCGCTTGGTCGGTTGTGGGATTGGCCGTCCCAGAAACGAACACTCCGAGGCGTGAGGGTCGTGGTAAGATGACCCTGTGCGAGCTCTTCGCCCCGTGCGGTACAGCTGCGCGCTCCTCTTGTTGGCGAGCGCTGCCAGGGGACAACTGCCACGCGACACACAGCGGGTATCCGTCCTCCTCACGATCAGCGGCGGAGTGAGCCTGGGGTCGTACGAGGCCGGCTTGAACTGGGGGCTGTTGGAGGTGTTCAAGCTCACGGCCCATGATTCGCTCCGCCGGGTGTGGAACCTGCCGCGCTACAATCTCAGGGTGGTCACGGGGGCCTCGGCCGGCAACATCAATGGGTTCCTGGCCGCCATCGAATGGTGCCGCACCAGCGCCCCGACCGCCCCGGAGCAGAGTCTCCTGTGGAAGGTGTGGGTGCGCACCGGGATCGATCAGCTGTTCCCACTCGAGCGCTACGACCAGGACGACACCACCAAAGCGTTGTTCAGCCGGCGCTATTTCGATCGCGTGCTGTTCGACAGCGTGCGGGCAGCGATGGAAGACGTGCCCGCGTCCGGTGCGCCCCACGAGTGCACTGTTCCGGTCGGGGCGACGATCACCCGAGTCGCCCCCGAGTCGGTCGCCATCGCCCCCGGCCTCTACGCACGGACGCAGCGCTACGCCGCGGTGGTGCTGCTGAGCAATCGCGGACGAACCCTCGAGTTCCGGGCGCCGTCGGACGAGGCCCGGCGCAACGGTGCTTTCGGAGCCCTGCTCCGGTTACCCGACTGCCGCGGGGTGATCGATCACGGCGAGGTATTCTCCTTGATCGAAGCGTCCTCCGCATTTCCCGGCGCCTTTGCGCCGGTCTGGCTCAAGAGCGCACCGGAGGGCGGCGCCGGGTGCGGCGGCGCGCCGCACGACAGCGCACTGTTTTCCGACGGCGGGATCTTCGATAACAACCCCATCGACCTCGCGGCGGGGATCTACGATGAGACGATCTGGAAGAACCCGCGTACGCCGGATGCCAACTCCCTGTTGCTCTTCATCGATCCCGACCGCCTGAGCAGTCGACTCGGCCAGGCCAAGCGGAAACCGGAGCGACTGGCACCGGCAACGGGTGGCATCGCGGCGTTACTGGATCTCTTCGCCGGCGCGGTACCGGCCGCGCGACAGTACGAGCTGCAGGCCTTTGGGCGACTGCTCGCCCGGGCGCCTGGCGTGTTCGCTCGCGAGAACATCAAGACCAGCGCTCGTGGCTTCCTCGTGGTCGGGGAGCGGCTGGGGTCGTTCGCCGCCTTCCTGGGGAAGCCGTTTCGCGAGTACGACTTCTACCTGGGGATGTACGATGCGCTGGCGTTTTTCGCAGGCGAAGCGTGCCGCGGGGGAGTGACAGATTCGCTGTGCGTCAAGCGCCGGCTCCACGACCTCGTGGAGACACACGCGCTCGATTTCGGCGCCGGGCCGCTGCCGCGCACCGTGCTGCGGTCGCTGTATCAACGGGAGTGGCAGGCTCGGGATACCGCAGACTCCCCGCCCATCGGAGGAGACCCGACCACCCGGCCCCGCGACCTCATGGTCCAGGGACTGTTGCGAGAGCACTTCAAGCTGGAGGACGAGCGGTTCGACAACGCACGGTGCCGCTCTGGGGACCCGATCGTCGGTCTCCTGTGCCACGACGGCTTTCGCACCCTGCTGGGGCGCTTTGCGAACGACACGGTGCGCCGCGCGGTCGGCCGGGCGGTCGGGCGCGGGAAGACCTGCACGCCCGGAAACTGGCTCGAGTCGCCCATCCGCTGCGACATGGACCAAAGCTTCGAGCGGTTCGTCGAAAACCCGGAGCGCTTCCTGGCGGGCAAGCTCGGACTCATGCTGCACCAGCTCTGGAAAGTGGAGCGGGCCCGCAAACGTGCCGGCCAAGAGAATTGGGCCGGGTTTGCGGCGCTCAGTGAGGCGGTATTTCAATCGGGCATCGCCTACCGCTATCGTCGCGGGTTCGACCTGAACACGTCGTCCGTTCCCCAGCGGGCGGGGAAGGCGTGGCTCGCCACGCTGCTTCCCAACTATGTGAGCATCAATACCAAAAGTCGCGGCTTCGAGCTGGGATACCGACCGACGCTGCACTTGAGCAACTCGTGGGCGTTCGCGCTCGACGCCGTGCCGCTGCATCTGACGGGAAACGCCGCCAGCGAGGTTGACCGCTACCGCTGGGCGATCGGGCCTGCCCTGCACTGGAAGCGCACGAGCACGGTATGGTCGGGCATGGAGACAGGGGTCGAGTGGTTCGGGCGTTGGCAGGGCAATGCGCTCGGAGCCGAGCGGGTGTGGTCGATCCCCGTCAACTGGTACTTGCTCGCCGACAAGCTGCGCATCGGCGTGCGGGTCTTTCCGAGACGCGACTCAGGGATACAGGGCGCACCGAGCGCCGACTTCAGCGTCGGCCTGGCGGACGTGAATGGCCTGTTGTATTGGATGTTACGTCGATCGTGAAGGGGTGGCGTCCTCTCACGCCCACACCACCGGCACGCGATACGGCTCGAACGCCCGATCCGATGTGAAGATCGTGAGCCCTTCATCCAGCGCCTGCACGATGAGGAGACGGTCGAACGGGTCGGGGTGATGCAACGGTAGGTCTCGCAGCAAGTCAGCGTGACGCATGGTCGCTGACAGCGCGACAAAACCGTTCCGCGCCACGATCTCTTCCACGGTGTCCTTAAGCTCCAGCTTGCCCAGGGCCCGCTTGATGGCGATCTCCCACGCGCTGATGGCGCTCACCATAACAAGTTCGGCCCGCTGCACCGTGCGAACGGCAGCGGGCCGAAGCTTCTTCAGGTGCCAGCGAACCAGCGCGTTGGTGTCGAGCAGCAGCCTCACTCGGATTCGCCGGTAAACAACCGCAACACTTCGGGCGGCAGCGGCGCGTCGAAGTCGTCGGCGATCCAGCCCCTCCCCTTCCCCGATCCGTACTTGCGCAGGCGGCGGGTGTCCTTGGGCGCGAGCGGGACCAGGCGGGCCTTGGGCTTCCCGGACTTGGCGATGACGATCTCCCTTCCCTGCGCGGCCTGCTCGACCAGCTCAGAAAGGTGGGTCTTCGCCTCGTACAGGCTCACGGACGCTCGCACCGAAGGGGCTTTCTTGCGACGACGCATATACGAACGATAACCACATTTGACCAAATTGGTCAAGCTCACCCATCCGTCACGGCCCCCAGGCTCGAGCTCGACACCAGCTTCGCATATTTCGCCAGCACCCCCGACGTGTACGCCGGCGCGCGCGGCTTCCAGCTCGCGCGGCGCCGCGCCAACTCCGCCTCCGACAAGTCCACGTCGAGGCGCCGGCGCTCCGCGTCGATGGTGACGCGATCTCCCTCCTGCACTAGCGCGATCGGTCCGCCCACCGCCGCCTCGGGCGAGACATGGCCGACCACGAGACCGTACGTCCCGCCCGAGAATCGGCCGTCGGTGATGAGCCCCACCGCATCCCCCAACCCGGCCCCGATGAGCGCCGACGTGGGAGAGAGCATCTCCCGCATCCCCGGACCGCCCTTCGGACCCTCGTAGCGAATCACGATCACGTCGCCGCGCTGCACCCGGCCCTTGAGAATCGCTTCGAGGCACGTCTCCTCGGAGTCGAACACCCGGGCCGGGCCCGTCATCTTCAGCGCCTTGACGCCGGTGATCTTCGCGACGCCCCCCTCGGGAGCGAGGTTGCCGCGTAGAATGGCGAGGTGGCCCTGGGGGTAAAGCGGGCGGTCCCACGGCCGAATCACCTCCTGGTCGCGCCGCGGCGAGTCGGGAACGTCCTTCAGCACCTCGGCGATCGTCCGACCGGTGATCGAGAGGGCGTCGCCCTGCAGCAGGCCGTGGGTCAGGAGAATCTTCATGACCTGCGGGATCCCGCCGGCCCGGTGCAGATCGGTGGCGACGAACCGGCCCGAGGGCTTCAAGTCGCACAGCACGGGCACCCGCGCGCGGATCGTCTCGAAGTCGTCGAGCACGAGCGGCACACCGGCCGCGCGGGCGATGGCGAGGAGATGCAACACGGCATTGGTCGAGCCGCCGATCGCCATCGTGACGGCGATCGCGTTCTCGAACGCCTGACGCGTCAGGATCTGGCGCGGCCGCAGGTCCCGCCGGATCGCTTCCACCAGCGCCACCGCCGACTGCGCGGCGCTCTCGGCCTTCTCGGCGTCCTCGGCCGCCATGGTGGAGGAGTACGGCAGGCTCATCCCCATCGCCTCGATCACCGAGGACATCGTGTTCGCCGTGAACATCCCGCCGCACGAGCCGGCACCGGGGCAGGCGTGCCGCTCGACTTGGAGCAGCTCGGCGGCGTCGATCTTGCCGGCGCTGAACGCGCCCACCGCTTCGAACGCGCTCACGACCGTCAGGTCGCGGCCGTTGTAATGGCCGGGCTTGATCGTGCCGCCGTACACGAACACCGCCGGGATGTTGAGGCGCGCGATCGCGATCATCGCGCCGGGCATGTTCTTGTCGCACCCGCCTACGGCGAGCACGCCATCCATGCACTGCGCGCCGCACACGGTCTCGACCGAGTCGGCGATCACCTCGCGGGAGACGAGCGAGTACTTCATCCCCTCGGTCCCCATCGAGATCCCGTCGCTCACGGTGATCGTGCCGAACAGCTGCGGCATCACGCCGAGCGTCCGCAGCGTGGCCTCCGCGCGCCGCGCCAGCACGTCGAGCCCGAGGTTGCACGGGGTCAGGGTGCTGAACGCGTTCGCGACTCCCACAATCGGCTTCGTGAAATCGCCGTCGCCGAATCCCACCGCCCGCAGCATGGCGCGGTTGGGGGAGCGCTGCGTACCCTGCGTGATCAGGCTGCTGCGGAGGGGGGTCACGGCGAGTCGCTTGAACGCGGAACGTGGAACGCGGAACGCGGAACAGATGTCCGCCCGTCTGTTCCGCGTTCCGACTTCCGCGTTCCGCCTTCATTAAGGACCACATCCGCGATGCGCGAGCCCATCTCGCTCGTGCTGAGTACACGCTCACCGGCTGCCGCAATGTCCCGCGTCCTCGCCCCGGCCTCCAGCACCGTCGCGATCGCATGGTCCACCGCGTCCGCGGCCTCGGGCAGCTGCAGCCCGTAGCGCAGCAGCATGGCCGCTGACGCGATCGCACCGATCGGATTAGCCACTCCCTTCCCGGCGATGTCGGGTGCCGACCCGTGGATCGGCTCGAACAACCCAGCGCCTGCGCCAAGCGACGCCGATGGGAGCAGGCCGAGCGAGCCCACGAGCACCGCCGCCTCGTCGCTCAGGATGTCGCCGAACATGTTCTCGGTCAGCAGCACGTCGAACGCCGCGGGATCGCTGACGAGCCGCATCGCGGCGTAGTCGACGTACAGGTGCTCCAGTCGGACATCCGCGTACTCGCGGCCGACCGCCGTGACCGTCTCGCGCCACAGCTGCGAGACCTCGAGCACGTTGGCCTTGTCGACCGACGTGACGAGCCGGCGGCGGCGGCGCGCGGCGTCGAACGCCACCCGGGCGACCCGCTCGATCTCGGGGACGGTGTAGACCAGGGCGTTGACGGCGCGGGACCCCGCCGCGTCCCGCCCGCGCGGCTCACCGTAATACAACCCGCCGGTGAGCTCCCGTACGATCAGGATGTCGACGCCGCGCAGCCGGTCCGGCTTCAAGGGCGAGCGGTCCACCAGGGGCACGAGCACGGTGACCGGGCGCAGGTTGGCGTACACACCCAGCAGGGCGCGCAGCCCGAGCAGGCCCGTCTCGGGCTTCAGGTGCCGGGGCGCGTGTTCCAGCCCCGGCACCCCCACCGCGCCGAGCAGCACCGCGTTGGCGCGGCGCACGGCGGCGCGCGTCTCTTCCGGCAGCGGATCGCCGGCGGCCGCGACACCCGCCGCCCCCACCGGAAAGTGCGACAGGGTAAACGTGATCCCGAAGCGCTGGCCCGCCGCCTGGAGCACGCGCTCGGCTTCTGCGGTCACCTCCGGGCCGATGCCGTCACCCGGCAGCACGGCGATCGCATAACTCTTCACGACCCCTCCCCCAAACGCGGAACGCGGAAGTCGGAACGCGGAACAGATGTCCGCCCGTCAGTTCCGCGTTCCACGTTCCGCGTTCCGCGTTCGAACGCCGCGATCCGGTCTTCCTCGAGCAGCGTGCGCCCGATCTCATCGAGACCGTGCAGCAGCATCTCCCGGCGGTACGCGTCGATGGCGAACGGAGCGGCGAAGCCGGCGCCGTCTTCCACGCGCTGCTCCACGAGATCGATCGACAGACGGTAGGCACCGCCCGCGGCCGCGTGGCGGCGCAGCAGCTCGGCGATCTCCTGGGATGAGAGGCGCACCGGCAACACGCCGTTCTGACAACAGTTCGCGTAGAAGATATCCGCGAACGATGGGGCGAGGATGGCGCGGAAGCCGTACTCGCGCAACGCCCACACCGCGTGCTCCCGGGACGAGCCGCACCCGAAGTTCGCCCCGGCCACGAGGACGGTCGCGCCCTGGGCTTCGGGCCGGTTGAGCTCGAAGCCTGAGTTCACACTGCCATCGGGCCGGAACCGCCAATCGTAGAACAGGGCGGGACCGAAGCCGGTGCGCTCCACCCGCTTCAGGAACTGCTTCGGAATGATCTGGTCGGTGTCCACGTCGGCGCGCGGCAGCGCGGCCACAGCGCCGGTGTGGCGGACGAAAGCCTCGATCACGACGCGGCGCGCTCCCCCTCCCCTTCCCTCTCCCACGCCCATTCGCGCACGTCGACGAGCCGGCCCGCCACTGCGGCGGCCGCCGCCATGGGCGGGCTCATCAAGTGGGTACGCCCGCCGCGCCCCTGGCGCCCTTCGAAATTGCGGTTGGAGGTCGAAGCGCAGCGTTCCCCCGCCTTGAGAATATCCGCGTTCATCCCCAGGCACATCGAGCACCCAGCGTTGCGCCACTCGAATCCCGCCTCCCGGAACACCTGGTCGAGCCCCTCGCGCTCCGCCTGGGCACGGACCAGCTGCGATCCCGGGACCACCATCGCCCGCACTCCCGATGCCACGCGCCGGCCCCGCACCACCCGGGCCGCGGCGCGCAGATCCTCGATCCGGCCGTTGGTGCAGGAGCCGAGG
>Ga0137418_10006007_pt1 | contig 11157 bp, 11 predicted proteins | sample CZODoug3_1_2_16f_FD_122242 | JGI IMG/M metagenome (GOLD analysis project Ga0137418, IMG submission 122242) | Vadose zone soil fungal communities from Angelo Coast Range Reserve, California, USA - CZODoug3_1_2_16fungal (Hybrid Assembly) | ecosystem: Environmental > Terrestrial > Soil > Vadose... | reverse complement strand
ACCCGTTGCGGGCATCGTGCCACCATCTCGTATAACAGCTGCCGCAATCGCCACTGCCCGAAGTGTCAGATCGCTGCACGGGAACGCTGGATCGCTGCGCGTCGACGAGAATTACTCCCGACCCGCTACCTGCACGTGGTCTTCACCCTGCCCCATCGGTTGGCCCCACTGGTGCTTCAGAACAAGAAGGTCCTCTACGGTCTTCTGTTCCGTACCAGTGCGGAAACCCTTCTCGAAGTGGCGCGCAATCCGAGACACCTCGGCGCAGAGATTGGCTTCTTCAGCGTGTTGCATACCTGTCTCTTGAGGGCCTACGGCCCGCGAAATCTTATGAAAATTGTCCAGAGTTAAGATACCAACGGCCCGGAGCGGCGAGGTCGAGACTCCAGTGGAGCAGTCGAGGCCGTACACCTGTCTGATCCGGAGCGTGCGTGTTTGAGCGAATAATTGGGCGTCGTTGTCTTCCCCTGAGGGAGCGGCGATAGCCCGTGACCCTGGTTAAGGTAACCGCAGCACGCTCTCCGCTCCCGGCCAGGAGGAACTATGGCTTACAGAATAGCGGGAATCGATGTTCATAAAAAGATGCTGGCCGTGGTTGTGTCCGACGTCGAAATCGAAAGCCAGCACCAGTTTGAGCGGCGGATGTTTGGCAGCAACCCCGACCAACTGCGGTCGCTAGTCGAATGGCTGCAACAGCAGGAGGCCGAGGAAGTCGTCATGGAATCAACGGCGCAATATTGGAGGCCGGTCTGGGAAACACTGGAACGGTACTGGAAGCCGGTACGCCAGAAGCGGGAAGGCGCACGCCCGACATCGGGAACTCTGCATCTCGCGCACGCGGTATCCAATCGGGGGCGGCGGGGGCGCAAGAAGGATTTTCTGGACGCCGAACGCTTGGTGAAGCGGCTGGTGGCCCGGGAATTGAATCTGAGCTTTGTGCCCGACGCCGAACAGCGGCTCTGGCGGACGGTGGTACGCCGAAAGCTTCAGCTGACGCGGAACCGGGTACGGTTACAGAACCGAGTAGAGAGTCTGCTGGAAGAAGCTCACATTAAGTTGTCCAGCCTTGTGTCGGATTTATTGGGCCTCAGTGCACAACGCATGCTGAAGGCGCTGTCCGATGGGGAAACCAACCCAGCAGCGTTGGCTGCACTAGCGGATCGGAAGTTGCATGCCACGCAAGAACAGTTGTGTGACGCTTTGGGCGCGTGCACGCAGCTCAATCCCGTCTATCGGCGGTTGCTAGCCATGATGCTTGAGGAATTGCGATTGATCGACGAGCAGATCGGTAAACTCAACCAAGAGATGGCAAATCTGCTCCGTCGACAACAGGACGCGGTCGAACGGCTGGCGGAAGTACCTGGTCTAGGCGTCGATTCAGCACAGCAGATCATTGCCGAAGTTGGTGCCACCGCAGCAACCTTTCCTTCGGCCAAGCAGCTCTCCTCGTGGGTTGGTGCATGTCCTGGCGAGGAGGAGAGTGCGGGCGTGAACTACAGCCACCGATCTCCGAAGGGCAACCGCAACATGCGGCGCATTCTCAATCAGGCTGCCAACGCGGCAGTCAAGGCTAAAGGAACTATCTTTGAGATTGTCTATCGTCGTATGGCACCACGCCTCGGACATAAACAAACTATCGGAGTGGTTGCGCATCGGCAGTGTCTCCTCATCTGGAAGCTCCTCCACGAGGGAGTTCGTTACGAAGAACGGGGCCCGGCGGTTACCAAACAATCCAAGCAACGCCGCACTGCCAAGATGATCAGGCAACTCCGAAGCCTCGGCTATCGAGTTGAACCCGCAAATCCTCAACCCAGCCAAGCACAAGCGCAGTGATTTTCGACCCTGGAGCCAAAAACTCAAAATTCATCCGCACGTTCATTGTGTCGTTCCTGCCGGCGGCCTCTCGCCCGATCACACCCGCTGGGTTCGCTCACGAGATAACTACTTTCTTCCCAAGGAGGTGCTGCGTGAAGTTTTTCGCGGCAAGTTCGTCGACGCTCTTGAGCAGGCTTTCCACAATGGCCAGCTCAACTTCCAGGGAGACCTGAAGCTTCTTGCGCAACCCAAGATCTTCGCCGCCTGGCTGCGGCCACTCTACCGACAAGACTGGGTGGTGTACTTGAAACGTCCTTTTGGTGGTCCCGAATATGTGCTGCAATATCTGGGCCGCTACACCCATCGTGTGGCCATCTCCAACCATCGCCTGGTCTCGCTCACCGATGGCCAAGTCACTTTTCGCTGGCGTGATTCTGCTCACCACAACGAACAGAAGTTGCTGCCCCTATCGCTCAATGAATTCTTGTGCCGCTTCTTACTGCATATCCTTCCACAAGGCTTCGTGCGCATCCGTAACTTCGGCTTTTTGGCCAACCGCAAACGTGCCACGCTCCTATCCCTTTGCTTTCAGTTGTTGGGTTCGGAACAACAGCCGCAAGCCGGACAACACGCCTCTTCCGCCGAAGATTGTCCCGCTCTTTGGCGCTGCCCTAAATGCGGTGGACCGATGAAGGTCATCGAAAGGCTCACCGCTGCCGAAATTCAACTTCGTTCTCCACCACGGATCAGCTCTGCGGCATGAGACTACTCTCTCCAACTCGAAAACTCTGCGTCCTTCCAGGCGCTCCGTATCTTTGTGCCCCGCCGTCAAACCAATCCCTTCTTCTAGCTTCTTCGACCACCGTCTTTGCGATACTTTTTCGCCGTAGCCAATTTCCGCGCGCACGGTGTCCTGTGTCGTGCCCTGCAGAACAGTCTCGGCACGGCTTAACGCCGCTCCTTCCCACCATTGAATTTGCATAGGGCCCGCGTCCACCGCAACCACGGGCGGCCACGTCCAAACGGCTTTACCGGACGCGCGCAGAGCTCCCCGCCTCCGTTCACTCCTTACCGAGAACGCGCATCCGGTAAAGCACTAGCGTTTATCAGACTTAGGTCCACTTACTTGACGTCGAGCACGACAAGTCGACCAATAGAGCCAGCATTTGTCGAATCAAACATAGGATGCAGTCAGTGCATTCACTCTCAGCGCTGTGTTAGCGCCTGCCCCAGCTGGTCAAGCGAAACGATTGAGCCCCCGCCTCGCCTGCTCTGGTAGAAATAGCCGCTTGGCCAGACAGGCCGCAGACTACGCGCTATTTCACGACCAGCTTGGTCTGCACAGTGTTGGTGGTCATGCCGGACGTGCCTGTGATTGTCACCGTGTAGGTGCCCCGCGGCGTGCCTGGAATTTGCGCCGCACTATTGCACCCCGCGCTGAGCCAGCCGAACAGAAGGGCAAGTGCGGCGAAGTGCGTCACGCGTACCCACCGCGGTGCGCGCAGGGCCCTCGCCATGGCAATAAGGAAGGCGGCCATGGTGAACGCCAGCAGGAAGCGCAACGCCTCCACCGGACCGAACGGATTGTGTTGAAACAGTGCAGCTTGTCCGGGCAGGCCGCCTGTAAGGGTTGTCACCACGGTGGCCACGGAGGCATTCGAATTGGTGGCGTCGAGCGTTACCGAAGTCGGCAGCATGGTGCAGCCAGTGAGTTGCGCATCGGTTGTGCAACTCAGGTTGATGGTCTGCCCTGCCCAGCCCTGATGGCCAAGGAGAATCGTGTATGAAGCGCTCTCGCCCTGCGGAATGGTCATCGTATCGGGCACGCTGCTCAAGGGCGGGTTCTTGTCCACCCACACTTGCACATTCTGGAAAGGCCCCATCCATCCGCTTGTGTTCTGGCTGTCGAATGTCACCGTGTGCTTGCCCGAAGTGGAGATCGTAAACGGGCCCCCGTAAACTGAGCACCTCGGCCAGGTAACAGGCTGGCAGTCCGCCGTGTCATCGACTGCATACAAAGTTTGTTTGACGCCCGACTCTTTTATGCCGTTCGCGGCAGACAGAGTTACGGTAACGTCTTGGTTGGTCCACGTGCCAAACGGGTACGGCGTGCCACCCACCGTGGCGCTCGCCGTCGTTACTGGAGGATTGCGCGCAATCATATAGTTGTAGATTTGATCCCCAATATAGGCCTGACCGGCGTAGTTTGGGTGAGCAGTCCCTTGAACGTCATTCTGGAGACCTAGTGAGTCAGGGGTGGTGACAACCCATCGTTGGTCCTGGGCACACATTCCGTGCGTCAAAAACCCATCCTGCACGGGGACAACTTCCCACGGCGAATTTCGAATCTGACTGTTCATGCCAACTAAGGCAAGGTCGTGAAGCTTATGAAATGCAACCGCTGTCACTCCCCAATCCGAACAGCCGCCTAGATGGGCTGCAAGCTGCGGGTACTGTCCATTCTTATCGTGAGTCGGGTCATGGTATTCCGCGATCAGTACGAGCTTGGGGATCTGCTTTTGAGGGTCGGTACAATTCAGTTCCTGGGTGCCGTCACTTGGGTTTATGCAGCGAACCTCCTGATCAAGCTGTTGATACAAGGCGGGTAACCCGGGGAAGCCGATCGTCTCCACCGGACCGTTTTTGAACGTTGTACCCGTCACAGTTCTGCTGGGATTTCCATTAATGCTGTCGGTAAGATCTTGATCAAAGTTTGGGTCACTACTGCACGAATTGAATGGCTCGAGACAACGCAGCAGCACCTCCTTGAATCCGAGACCAAGGTCGCCTCCATTGCCAACCAGATCATCAACCGTATCATTGTCGAAGAGCACCGTGTCAGGGGTGGGCTCGCGAATTGTTAAGTCGTTTGCACCGGCAGCAATCGTCAACACATCAATGCGAGGTAGACTACCTCTCGCCACTCGGAGTTGTTGGATGGAGTCCTCGACCGTGGCACCGGAGCATGCCATATGAATATAGGTGATGGAATTTGATGGGGAATTTGATGGATTGTTGGCAATTACTCTTTGGGCGGCCAAAGAGGGCCCCGCAAAGCTAGAGCGGTGGCAGACGGCTGGTCCACCGTAGTTAGAGTCCGGATCATCCCAGAAGCCCTTGTTCGGATACGTCACACCTAACTGGTGTGCGACCAAGGGGTCTCCCTCTCCGGAGGCCACGGAGTCGCCGATTGATAGGATAACGAAATCCCCAGGGGTGGAAATCGTTGCTGTAGTGAATAGACTGTGCCTCGGTCCGTGACCGATGAAGGGAAATGACGGAGGGTCATCGTACTCGATCATAATTGTGTACGCGCCTGCAGATGCGTAGCGATGGGTGCCGTAAACGTCGCATGGAATATAGTTGGGAAAGTTCTTGCCGCCCGTAGTATCTACGCAAGTGAGCAACCCCGGGTTGGTCGAGGGGCCATCGCCCCAATGAATTACGGCGCCGAGGGGGTTGGCGTCACCCAGATGGACCACATGGTCCAAGACTAGATTGGTGGCGAGCCTTTGAAGCCCGTTGTCAAACCCTACCGTTCCGTTCACTGGATATGTGGTTTGGGCTTGGATTGGGCTAGCCCACGCGAGGGCGAGTGCAAAGCAAGCGCCTACCGCAACGAGCCATCCTCTTGGGAGAGCGCTCCTCATGGATCGAATCGAAAGTTTCCAAGTACTCGTCATTTGGCACCTCCACTTCACCTGAATTCGGCTACGGAACTTGTTCGGGCGAGCGGTACGATGGAAGGGATTTGAAGGGACGTCAATCACACGGGCAATAAATGATTGTTTAGCTCCAAGCGCTTGCATCTATTACCTTTAGAGAATCTTCTGTCCGCGTGATAGAGGTGATGCTAGAATCGCGTTGCTCCCCGCAGCATGAGAACAGGACGATATGCCCGGTCCCTCGCTACCGCCTGCGGTTCGTTTCGGCTCTTTCGAGGTGAATCCCCGGACGGGAGAGCTGCGCAAACAGGGCATCAGAATCAAACTTCACGAGAAGCCGTTCCAGGTCTTGCTCGCTCTCATCGAGCATCCCAGAGAGGTGGTCAGCCGGAAGGAGCTTCAGGACCGGCTCTGGCCCCAGGATACGTTCGTCGAATTCGAGAACGGTCTCAACAACGCCATCAGCCGCCTTCGCGAAGCCCTGGGTGACACGGCAGAGAGCCCGCGATTTATCGAAACCGTCCCGCGCCACGGGTACCGCTTCCTCGCCGAGGTTTCGCCGTCGTTGCCGAGCTCAAGAGCCGCGATTTCTCGTTCAGGGTTGTTAGCCTTTGGGATCATTCTGGCGGTGGGCCTGGCGGCTGGCGCTGTATTTCGCTTTGCCCCGAGCCGCAAACAGGCGATCCGTTCTCTTGCCGTTTTGCCTTTCCGGAATTTGAGGACCGGGACGGCGGACGACTACTTTGCAGGCGGCATGACCGACGCCGTGACCACAGAACTTGCCAAACTCGGCGTATCCAAAGTGATCTCCGAGACTTCAGTCGCGCAATTCAAGGACACGAAGAAATCTGTCCCCGACATTGCCCGCACACTCGGAGTGGATGCCATCGTGGAGGGAGCTGTACTCCGTGAGGGAAATCAGGTTCGCATCACTGTGCAGCTCATTGGGGCGGATACCGACCGCCACTTGTGGGCGGAAAGTTACCAGCGCCAGATTACGGATGTCCTCGCGCTGCAGGATGAGGTCGCGCTTGGTGTTGCCCATGCGATTAAACTCGAACTTTCACCCGGCGCGGCGGGCCAGCCCGCTTCTCCGAAACCTGTAAACACGGAAGCCTATGAAGCCTATCTCAAGGGCAGCTACTTCGCGCAAAAGCGCAACGAGTCCTTTCTCCGCGCAAAAGACTATTTTCAACAGGCCATTCAATTGGATCCCGGTTACGCGCCCGCCTACGCTGCTCTGTCGGATTTCTACGCGCTCTCGGATGCCTTGCCGCCTGCTGAAGCGCTGCCCAAGGCGAGGGAGTACGCGCAAGAGGCGTTGCGGATAGATCCTGATTTGCCGGCCAGCCATGTTTCCCTCGCGTATGTCTATTTTTATCATGATTGGAACTGGCCCGCCGCCGATCAAGAGTTCAGACGCGCGATTGCTCTCGCTCCGGGGCTTGCCCGGTCGCATCGCTGGTACTCGATCTATTTAGCTGCCATGGGTCAACCTGCAGAGGCCATGACGGAGGCACAGCGCGCCGCGGATCTGGACCCTCTTTCCGTCTCTGCTCATGATTCCGTAGCCATCGCCGCAGCTTGCAGTGGACAGTACGACCGCACCGTTGCGGAAGGACGCATGATTTTCGACTTGGATCCCAGTGATGCGCGCGCTTACTTGGACATGGCCATGGGCCACATTCAGAAAAAGATGTACCGGGAGGCCCTGCAGGACGCAGAGAAGGGCCTCGCCCTGTCTCGGCGCGATCCCTTCTTTCTTTCTGTCGCTGCCTTTGTTCACGGCCGGCTGGGGCAGATGGAACAAGCGGGCAAGCTTGTGGAAGAGATGCAGGCGGCCAGCAAAAAGAGCTTTGTGGCTCCGTTCCTCTTTGCAACAGCTTTTGTGGGAATGGGCAAGGAGAAAGAGGCGATGGACGCTTTGGAAGAGGGTTACAAAGCTCACGATCCGTACATGGTAGGTCTTAACTCCACTCCATGGTTTGGCCCGTTACTCTCTGACCCTCACTTTCAAGACCTGGTTACGCGGATGCATTTGCCGCCAGTGACCCGCCGTGAGCAACAGTAATTTCGCTCAAGTTCAAATTGGGGATAACCCGATCCCCGTTGCCAGTGATTTCATAACAATGTCGGCTCCCTCGACCCGAGTAAACTGTGGTTTCACAGGCAAATCTATGACGCCTACCGCACCATGATTATCGGGCGCAACTTGGGCGCCGGCCAGCAAATTCCCTCCACCCGAACTCTGGCCTCAGAGCTTGGAATTTCTCGGATTCCCGTTTTGACCGCCTATGCCCAACTTCTGGTTGAGGGCTATTTCGAGACCCGGGTGGGTGCAGGAACGTTTGTCTGCAGTTCTCTTCCAGATCAACTGGCGTCAGCTGAAAGTCGCGCTACCAAATTGAATGGAGTTCGTTCTGGGCCTCGCCCAGTTGCACGCCGATCTTTACGTCTTCCTCGCAACGAGATCGCTCCTTGGCTGCGCGGTTCTGGAGCATTCAGCGTGGGTCAGCCAGCCGATGATCAGTTTCCATTTCAGATATGGTCGAGCCTGGTTATGCGCCAGTGCCGAAGTCCGCGCGCAAGCGCACTTCAATACGGAGGTCCGCTCGGTTATGAGGAGTTGCGCGACGCAATTTGCACGTATCTGAGAACGGCGCGCGCCGTCCACTGCAATCCGGGGCAAGTAATGATTGTCGCAGGTTCTCAGGAAGCGCTTGAGATTTCCGCGCGCGTTCTCCTCGACGTTGGAACTCCAGTGTGGCTCGAAGAACCTGGATATTGGCTGACTCGACGTGTTCTCGACTTGGCGGGCTGTCGGGTGATACCCGTCCCGGTTGATAGGGAGGGTATGGACGTAGCTGCCGGAATCAAGGTGTGCCGCAAGGCCCGGGCTGCTTATGTTGCGCCCTCCCACCAATTTCCGCTCGGAGCAACGATGAGTGCTTCGCGTCGCCTCCAACTGCTGGATTGGGCTCAGCGGTCGGGATCATGGGTTATTGAGGACGATTATGATAGCGAGTATCGCTACGGGAGCATGCCCATCGCGTCGTTGCAGGGTCTCGATTCAAATTCGCGTGTGATATACATCGGAACTTTCAGTAAAGTCTTATTCCCATCCTTGAGGATCGGCTATGTAGTCATCCCGCCGGATCTCGTTGACCGGTTCATAATGGTCCGCCAGGCCCTGGATCTTACACCTCCTCATTTGTACCAAGCGGTACTCACGGACTTCATAAGGGAAGGGCATTTCGCGCGCCACATCCGAAGGTTGCGGCTGGTTTATGGCGAGCGCCGAACTGCGCTTGTCAACAGCATACGCAAAGAGTTTGGGTCTTCTCTCGAAGTGCTCGGATCAGAAGCCGGTATGCATCTCCCCATCACGCTGCCCACAGGATTCCGCGATCAGGAGATTGCGGCGCGGGCCGCACACGAAAAACTTTGGCTTTGGCCGCTTTCGCCTGCCTATGCGGGCACGACTGCCCGACAGGGATTCATTTTGGGGTTCGGAGGCACGACGGCGGCGGAGATGCCGGACGCCGTTCGCCATCTGAAGAAAGTGCTCACAGCGGATCCGAGACCCACCTCACAAAACTGAAGCAGTGGCTCCAAGAAGCATCGGATGGACTGGGACACCGTTCAGCTTGCTAGCGCGATCTGTGAACATGCTTCGCCAAAATTCTATGCGCACTGAAAATAGCGCGATTCCCTGTCGCGACGGCTGTCCCATCCAGGTTACCCTTCACCCTCGAGCGCCAAGAATCTCTCCCGGAAGAACGCCCGCGCGGTGTACCTGTATATATAAGGATGGAGGAACCCGGACGTTTTCGCGACGCTACGTTGGTTCGGATTAGGCAGCCCGATCGTACCGGTGGTGTAACCCTCCCAGTCGCACATGAGAAAGGACGTGACCTGAGGCTATGGTGCGAGTTCTGCCGTCTGGCGTTCCCTTCCCGAGTCCGAGATGCGTGCGGTCCTCGTGGTAGTAGGGAATATACTCAGAGAGCAGGCGTTTCAGGTGGCGTTCGTCAACTGCGATGATGTGATCCAGGAGATCACGCCGGCAACTCCCTACCCAACGCTCTGCGACTCCATTCTGCCAAGGACTTTCGAACGAAGTGCGGACAGGATTCACCCTCAGGGATCGAACCGCTGTGGGGACTTCCAGTCCATACTTGGCATCACGATCAAAGATGACGAACCTCGGAGCGGATCCAAATGGAAATGCTTCTCGCAACTGCTGGACGATCCACAAGCTTGTCGGATGCTTGGTGACATTGAAGTGCAGGATACGCCGACGATCGTGACTGATGACGAAAAAGCAATAAAGCACGCTGAAGGTGATCGTCGGAACAGTGAAGAAGTCCATCGCGGCGATCGCTTCCCGGTGATTGCGGAGAAAGGTAAGCCAGCGCCTGGCCGGCTCCGGATCTCTAGGCGCCCGTTTCATCCAACGAGAGATCGTTCGCTCAGAGACATCAAAACCGAGCATGAGAAACTCGCCGTGGATGCGTGGCGCTCCCCACGTTGGGTTCTCAACAACCATCCGGAAAATCAATTCCTGGACTTCCTTGGACGTCTGTCGTCTCCCGATGGGCTTCCTGACCTTGGAGATCAGCTTCCAGTACAAACGGAATCCGCCCCTGTGCCAACGCACCACGGTTTCGGGCGTGACCGCAATGAGGGACCGCTGCCATCCGGACCAGAATCGGCGGACGGCGACCCAGAAGAGCTTGTCGAGCAGGTCTAATCTTGGCCGCGGGTGCCGACGCTTCAGCACGGCGAGTTGTTGACGTAGCGCGAGATTCTCGAGTAGGAGGCTCCGACGCGCGCGCAAGAGGCGAACCAGCGTTCTGAAGCACAGGCCGATGAATCGAAACATAGGTAGGAGTTATAACAGAGCAGTGGCAGGAGGGTGGCTATGTCATTGATTTCAAAGTCGGCCAGAGTTTGGGCGAACCACAGCCGTCTGACTCTACCTATAGCGTTCACAACACCCAAAATCAATAGCGTGTCTCCTGTAAAATGCCCTGGGTTGAACACCTTAGTTGTGGGCTAGAAAAACGATAAAAACAACGAATTCGCCAGAGTGACGTACACGATGGGTACACGGCCCGGATTCAGAATTCCCCGGCACAGTGGCCTGCTTTGTTCTTCTGAAACTTCTGAAACTTACATATACCGTGTTTTACCTTGTTCGGCACAATTTAGTGCTGTTCTGCTCCCAATCTTGGTCTCATGATTGTCTTGCGGGGCGAAGAGCTAAGGGCGTTACTTTGCGTTCTTCAGCCCCCCGCGGTCGCTCCAATTCGACAATCTGCGACTATGCAAAGGAAACATCCACCCTTAGCAAGGTACCTCGATGGAAAGACTCTACGACTGCAAAAACTGCATGAAGACCTTTAAGGTCTCTAGCATGCCCTACGCCTCCCGGAAATTCGGAGCAGCCCAAGGGTCGAAGGTATTCTTCCAAATGAACCGCAAAGGTCGATGGGCTTGTGGACCCTGCTTGAATCTGGTGAACCAAATTCGCTGTGATGCGCACGTGCGCGAGCACTCTTCGGACTAGAAAGTCGGAAAGCCAATACCGGCAGGGTTTGATTCTGGCTCGTTCAGGCAGCCCGTCGTTCGTAGCGGTGGTGCAGTCCGCCGACGAGGGGTAGCGCTACGACGG
>Ga0137418_10006006_pt1 | contig 11158 bp, 11 predicted proteins | sample CZODoug3_1_2_16f_FD_122242 | JGI IMG/M metagenome (GOLD analysis project Ga0137418, IMG submission 122242) | Vadose zone soil fungal communities from Angelo Coast Range Reserve, California, USA - CZODoug3_1_2_16fungal (Hybrid Assembly) | ecosystem: Environmental > Terrestrial > Soil > Vadose... | reverse complement strand
CCAAGAAGCTTGCGAAACAAGTTCGCAAAAGGGTCACCAAAGCAGCATCCGCTGCGTTCTGAGCAGCACTGCGCCTCATTCTGCGGCCGAACGGCTTGATCGATAGCGCTCGGCCAACTCCTCGGCCTTGTGTGTCTCGATCAGAATGCGCGTCGCGTCAGGACAGAAGTCGATCTCCTTTCCAAGGTGGTTCAGGTTCCAACCGAAAGTGTGGCCATGCTCGCCCACCGAGACGGTTTTGAAATAAGCTTCGTCTTTCAATGGCGCGAAAACCGGTCCATTGGCAATCAGGTCGGAGAGGTAACCGATCGCGGGATTGGCGGTGATTCCGGAAAAGCCATCCGAACCCCCGCATTTGAGACCCACCGTAAGCGAGGAAAGAGGCGCCGGAGCGCGGGTCAGCCGGTTGGCATCCAACAGTCCCAGGAAGGTCTGCCGGATCGCCTCGCCAAGCATCGCGGATTCAAGCTTGCTCTCTTGCTGATCGAAAACCAGCAGCGGCTTGTCCAAGGGCGGATCCCGTTTGCGCAGTTCCTCCCGCAACATCGAGATCTGGGCATTCTGGCAGCCCAAGCTCAGAATCGTGGCGCCGGCCACGTTGGGATGATGGATGTAGCCAGCCATCAGGCCGCAAAGGGTTCGAGCATCGTCCCGGGTCCCGCCGCATCCCATGTCGTGGGTAAGGAACCGGATTCCATCGAGATTGGGAAAAATCGCGGCCGGCTCAGCCACTGAAGTGGCTTCACGAAATGAATAGCTCTTGATCTTTTCGGCCTTCCCTTCCCGATAAAGCTTCACCAGGTCGGCGACATGCCGGCGATAGGTTTCCGGAGGAGAAATGCCCAGCTCCTTTTCAAACGCCTCCTGGAGCGCGCGGATGTTCCGGTTTTCGCAAAAGACTAGAGGAATCACCAGCCAATAGTTGCGCGTACCCACCTGGCCATCGGTGCGGTGGTATCCCAGAAATGTCCGCGCGCTCCAACGCGAAACGTCCGGGGCGTTCCAGGTTTGAGAGACTGATTTCGCGTGGAACTCGGCACTCTGGTGCTTTGTATTCAAGACGCTGAGTACCTCACCCCTGCGGATCGCCGTGGTGGCTTGTCCGACCAGGACTCCGTACATGACGATTCGGTCGCCCGCATTGAAATCCTGCAGAGCGAATTTGTGTTTCGCCGGTATTCTCGACTGGATCTTGTAGGATTGTCCGTCGAGAACAACCTGATCACCCGCTTCCAGACCCATCAGCGCGACCGCAACATTGTCCGCCGGGCCAATTTTTAGTACCTTCCGTTGCAATAGTTTGAGTTCGCTCATGGATGGGTGTGTTTTTATTCCTCGGCGGGCTCTTTCAACCGATACAGCGTTTCTCCCGCGCGGGGAATCAGCTTGATGTCCTCGGCCTCGCGATTCTGCCAGTCTTCCATTTTGATGATTTTAGGAGCCATGTAGCCAAGGTTCAATCGCCGGCAGCGTTCCTCCGGAATGCTGGTGGCAAGAGTTACGGCAATCCGCGGAGTCTCGACGCCCCTGGCCGCATCGTATGTACCCTGCCCCTTCAAGTGCGTGGAGTGCGCGATTACGCTACGAGGAATGCCCGCAAATCGGTTTCCCTGCTGGAGAAAATAATCCCGGCAGTGATAGCCAATCTTGTCGATAAGAGCACCGTGAGTGTAGCTGATCTCGGTGATGTGAGGAGCATAGAGAACAACCTCTCCGCCTTCGAGCATGGCAGGTTCAACCTTGTACATTCCTTTGGCGCCGGTCCAAATGTCGTCGTACATTTGCGGCAACACAGAAAGCACGCGGCGGAACGGGCGATCCACCCACTGAATGTGCTTTTGCGAAGAGAGCTCGACCGCCGCTCTCCAGGCCTGGCGCGCGGGACCGAAATGCAGACCAGCAATCCCCTGCCCAGCCAAAACCAGGGCAAAACACGCAACCGGCACCGTGATTTTTGCAGCGGCTCGATCGATGAGTTCACGAACCGGTGTGCAGCGGGTGCCGATGAGGTCATAGCTGCCGAGCAGAGCTCCCAGCCAGTGCGTCTGGTTAATCATTTCTCCACTGCTGACGCCGGGGAACAAATATTTGTTCCCGCCCGAAAACCCAACTACTTCGTGGGGAAAGACCGGTCCACAAATCAAAACCTGGTCGTAGTCGAAGAGCAGGCGATTGATTTTTACCAGGATGGGTTCGGAGAGCAGGCCCCCGGAGCTCTCCGCAACTTCGTCTGCCGGGATGGTACCCAAGTCCACAAGCGTTCCGGGGAGATCCCATCGATGATTGAAAACGCGAGCCTTGCCGCACTCTCCGTTGACCACGGGTTGGCCCATCAGCCGCGTGAGTTGCGCGTCACTCATCAGCGGGTGCGTGCCGAGAGCCACCAGGTAGTCGCAAGCGGCCGCCCGCGTACCAATCTCCTGCTGCAGAAGCTGGAACATCAACGGCATCGGCATCGTGCGCGTGCCATCGGGGATGATGGTCAACACGCGCTTGCCGTCCACATGAAGTTTCGCGCCTGCCTGAGCAACCATCTGGCGAACTTCATCGTGAGCCAGCAAGCCGTCAGCGACACTTTTGCTCAAGACCATGGTCTTTCGCCTGTTTCTCTAACACCCGCATCCTGTGGTTACGAACCGCTACTGGTTGACGCCGCTGGCCAGGAACCCTCCGTCGACAGTCAGCAGGTGGCCGGTGACAAAGCTGGCAGCATCCGACGCCAGGAACACCGCCGCTCCGCCCAGTTCATCCAGCTTCCCGAAGCGCTGCATCGGCGTTCGCAGCAGAAATTCTCGCCCGCGCTCGGTTCCGTCAAGCAAGGCCGCGTTCAGGTCAGTGCGGAAGACGCCGGGGGCAATTGCATTAACGCAAACACCGGATGTGGCCCACTCGACCGCGAGTGACTTGGTCAGCGAAGCAACCGCCGCCTTGCTGGCACTATAGGCGGCAACCTCATAGAGCGCCACGAACGAAGACAGCGAAGCAATATTAATGATGCGCCCGTAACGCTTCTCGATCATATGCCGCCCGAATACGCGACAGGCACGCAGGGTCCCGTTCAGGTTGGTTTCGAGGATGGCATCCCATTCTGAATCAGGAAAGTCCAGCGTTGGCATCCGTTTGGTGCGCCCGGCACAGTTCACCAGGATTTGAACGCTGCCGAATTCGGCGCAGACCGATTGCAGCAGATGCGACAGGCTGGCGTTGTCAGTGACGTCACAGCTTTGAACCAGCGACCGCTGGCCCAGCGCCTTGACCGCGGAAGCGGCGGCCGCTACCTGCGCGGCGCGGCGACCCGAGGGAACTACGTTTGCTCCGGCTTGCGCCAGCGCCCTGCTAAGAGCGAGCCCGATGCCACTGGTCCCGCCGATCACAACTGCGGTCTTGTTGGTAAGATCAAGAAGAGGATGGCCCATCAAGAATCCTTGCACCCCGCCGTTGGTAGTGGCATGAATTATAAAGTCAGACGCGACTTCGGAGGCTGAGTCTTTTCGCTTGGCGTCGTTGAGTCCGACTCAACTTGAACATTAGTTTTTCTTCTTTGCCACATGCGCGAGGGGCCGATCGTGCCCCGGCACTCGCGCCCTCCAGTGCCTATTGCGGCCCCCGCATGGTCGCTCAAACTCCGCTGCCCACTCCGAATGGAGAGACGTGGCTTGCTACGTCTAGGGTGGCGGCGGAGACCTAGCAACTACGCCTCTACAGGAGGCAGACGGGTTAGTGGCTCTGCGCCAGCACCGGCCGCTTCGACCCCAGCAAGGAATAGAGCGCAATGTAAACGTAGGTGAACAGCGGAACCGCGTAGGCGAGCGCGATGCTGCCGGATTTCTCCGAGATCAGTCCCATTAGGGGGGTTAGAACGGCTCCCCCGACGATCGCCATGACCAGCAGCGATCCGCCAATTTTCGTGTTTGGACCGAGTCCCTTCAGACCGAGGGCAAAAATGGTTGGGAACATGAGCGACATGAAAAAGCTGGTAAGGAAAAGACACCACAAGCCTACCCAACCCGGCATCAACACTCCAACCGCTACGAGCGCGATATTGGCGGCGCTGTAGGCGGCCATGAGTTTGTTGGGCGCGACAAAGCGCATCAGGTAGGCCGAGACAAATCTTCCCACTCCGAAGGCTGCCAGAGTGCCAGTCAAGAAGTATCCCGCAACCTTTTCTGGTTGATGCGCATACTCCTGAACATACTGAATAAAGTAACTCCAGGTTCCAACCTGGGCGCCAACGTACAAAAACTGCGCCACCACCGCCAGCAGGAAATGAGGAAATCGGAAGAGATCCTGGAAGCGTCCGTGATCGCCTTCGCTGTTTTCGTGCTCGCTCTGAATGCTGGGAAACTTCGTGCGCAGAATCAGGAATGCCCAGATCAAGGCAATCACGCCAATCACCAGGTAGGGCTTGACCACCCGCAGCGTTTCCGTCCGCAGGTAGGCCTCATAGACGCCCTGGACCTTGCGGGCCGCCACTTCCTGCGGCGTGCCGGCGCGGCCGACTGGGATATTCCTTGCGATCTCCGCGTTCTTTTCCCCGCCGTGGAGCGCCGCCATGGCGGTGTCGATGTAGCCGGGCGCGACGCAATTCGCGGTGATGCCCTCGCGTCCGAATTCACCGGCGATCGAACGCGAGAGCGCAAGCAGGCCGGCCTTGGCCGCCATGTAGCTCACGCCCGAGATGTAGGTCCGCGAGCGCCCGGCGAGGGAGGACACGCAGACGATGCGCCCCCAGCGCCGCTCGCGCATGAACGGAATGAACGCGCGGCACAAGCGAAGCGCCGCCGAGAGATTGACTTCCAGCACGGCGTTCCATTCCTCGACCGTCATTTCGAGCAGGCCCGCGGTACGACCGTCGCGCAGAGGAGACGGGATGCCCGCGTTGTTGATGAGGATGGACACCGGATCCCACCGCGTGCGCACCGCCTGGTCGAGTTTCGTTCCAGCATCGGGGTGCGCGATGTCCTGCTCGATCGCTAGCGTACGATCCGAAGGCAGACGCGCGGCTGCCGCGCGCACGGCATCGGCGTCCTTGTCCACCATGGCGACGCGGTGTCCTGCGGCATGTAGAGCCTCTGCGGTCGCCAGGCCGATTCCGCGCGCTGCGCCGGTGACCAGCGCGGTACGCGAAACGCTGCGTTGATCGGTGGCGGCCATGGGAGCCGCCATGATGCCCGATCATGGCGCGGCGCGGTAGACGAGCTTGTCCGGCGCGTGATGTTCCCGGCCAGGCGGTACAATTGGCGCGATCGGGAATGCCAGTTCGGAGGGGGACCATGACGGTTCGTTCTTTGCAGCACATCGCTCTTGCCGTGCCGGATGCGACGGTCGGCAGGAAGTTCTACACCGATTTCGGCATGGAAGCCCGCGAGCTCGGCAAGCGCATCGTCATGCGCTGCCAGGGCCGCGATCAGGACCAGGTGATCCTGATCGAGGGCAAGAAGAAGCACATGCACCATGTGTGTTTCGGGACGAAGGCCGACGAGCTCGAAGGTTTGAAGAAGCGGCTCGCGCAAGCGGGCGTGAAGCTCGTGGACGCGCCCAAGGAAACGCCTGGCGAAGGCATCTGGTTCCGCGACCCCGACGGACTGCTCGTGAACGTGCGCGTCGCGGAAGCCGCGAAGTGGCGTACCGTCGCGGAGTGGAAGATCAACAACCCGGGCCACCTCAACCGCGCCGGCGTGCCCGGCCATCCGAAGCGCGACGTCCAGGTGCGGCCTACGCGGCTCGGGCATGCTCTGCGCTTCACGGCGCAGATGGACAAGATGGTGGACTTCTATACGCGCGTCGTCGGCCTGCAGCTCTCGGACCGCGCGCAGGACATCGTCGCCTTCATGCGCGGGCAGGGCGGCAGCGACCACCACATCTTCGGCTACATCAAGTCGGACCGGCCGGGCTTCCACCACGCGAGCTTCGAAGTCGGCAACGTCGACGAGATCGGCATGGGTGCCTGCCGGCTGCTCGACAAGGGGTACAAGGACGGCTGGGGATTCGGCCGGCACGTGATCGGCTCGAACTTCTTCCACTACATCCGCGATCCGTGGGACAGCATGGCCGAGTATTTCTGCGACATCGACTACATCCCGGCGGATTCGAACTGGAAGGCGACCAACTACCCGGCGGAAGACTCCCTCTACGTCTGGGGCCCCAAGCCCCCGGAAGCCTTCGGGATGAACTTCGAATCCGCCTAGGCTGCGAGAGAAATGACCGAATCCTCGTACTTGCCCGGTCCCATGTCGCCCTCGGCGAAGATCCGGCGCTCGGCGATCCACCTGAAGGACTCTTCGAACACCTCCTTGGTGTAAGGCTCGAAGACGATACGCTCGCCGGGCCCCCAACGGCGCGTGTCCATCTGCTCGAGGAAGCGCGCGGGAAACTCTTTCTTGTAGTAATGCGTATAGAGCTCCGGACGCAGGTCGATGTCCCTCTGCGCGCGGCGCAATGCGCGAAAATACTTGCGCAGGTCCTCGGGATCAGGCTCGTCCGTGATCGAAGTGGCCATCATGAAAGTGGTGTCGATCACCTTGCGAAAACCGAGCTGCTCGAGAAAGTAGTAGGGCCCGCTGAAAAGGGACGCTGCGGGTACTTTGCGGTCGATCAGCTTTTCCAGCCGGCTGAACAGGAGCCCGTCGGCGAAGGACAGCTTGATGTCGTCCAGGTCCATGTACTGCTCGAGCCCCTGAATGGCGGAATAGTGGCTGCCCGACTGGTAGCCGACCGAGATCGGCACGCCCTTCAGCTCCGACGGATGTTTGATCGCGGATTCCGGCGGCACGAAAACTCCGCAGGGCGCGACCGAATAGGCGTCGGCGTAGAGCTTGCCGTGGCCGGTCGAGGCGGCGATGTTCACGGTCCAGTGGCAGGCGCCGCTCACGTCGCAGGCCCGCCCCTGCTCGATGCTCTGGAAGGCGCCGATCTTGTTCGGCGTGGCGTGCTTTTTCGCCACGTCGCCCGGACCGTAGTTGTCGCGGAACTCGTAATCGAGGTCCTCGGCCTTGAAGTAGCCCTTTTCCTCGGCTACCCATTCCTGCAACCTGAAGTGCGGGGAAATCACGAACTTGGGCATCAACGGCTCCTTGAGGGCTCCGGTCGGATGAAAAATCTACTCTGACGGACGACGGATTGCAAAGGAAACCTGCCGCAGGGTGGGTCACCGCTTGCGGAACCTTGAGCCCCTGTAAAATAGCCGTGGCAAAAGGGAGCGCGACACCGCATGGAATTTCTGGTTGAAGGAGCGCCGCGCCGCATCGAGATCACCACTCTCGTCATTGCCGGATGGACCGGGCGCGACAAGGCCGCGGTCGAACACCATATCGCCGAGCTTGCCGCCATCGGCGTGAAGCGCCCGCGCTCGACACCGTGCTTTTATCGGCTCGGCGCGAATTTGCTCACTGCGGCGCCCGAAGTGGAGGTCGTCGGCGAAGACTCGAGCGGTGAAGTGGAGTTCGTGCTTGTTGCCGAGTCCGATACGATGTACGTGGGTGTCGGCTCTGACCATACCGACCGGAAAGTCGAGGCCTACGGCGTCACCGTGTCGAAGCAGATGTGCCCCAAGCCGATCGGCCGGGAGCTTTGGCGATTCACGGAGGTCGAAAAGCATTGGGACCGCCTCGTGCTGCGCTCCCACGTAATTCGCCAAGGGAGGCGCCGCCTCTACCAGGAAGGCGCGGTAAGCGGGATGCTCGCGCCGCGCGATCTGCTCGCGCGCCTCGCCGGCTCGGGCGCGAGGCTCTCGCCGGGGACCGCGATGTTCTGCGGTACTCTTGCGGTGCAGGGCGAGATCGGCGGCGGTGAGCGCTTCGAGATCGAGCTGCACGACCCGCTGAACAATCGCAGCCTCAGGCACGGGTACGCGACCCGCAGTCTCACGATCGCGGACTAGCAGGAGACCCCATGGCAATCCAGAAAGAGCACAAGGAGTTCTACAAAGTGGACCTCGACCGCGGCTGGGAAAAACTGCCCGGTTATCCCGACGGGATCCGGCAGCAGGTGCTCGCGGGATTCCTCGACGAGAAGAACAAGCGTGGTTTCCGCACGCGACATCTGCGCTTCGCCCCCGGCGTGCATACGACCGAGCCGTTCGTGCACGACTACTGGGAAGAGGTGTATCTCGTCTCGGGCGATCTGATCGTCGGCAACGACAGGAACGGCAAAGGCGGCACCCGTTTCGGTCCCAATACGTATGCTTGCCGCCCGCCGGGAACGCTCCACGGGCCGTTCAAGTCGGAAACGGGTTGCCTTCTGCTCGAGATGCATTATTACGACGAGGCCGCCCAGCGCTGACCGCCGAGGCAAAGCCCGATGGCCGAAGTCGTCCTCCGCCCGATCGCCGCGCTCGCGCAGGAGCTTGCCGAGGGCAGGACCACGAGCCGCAAGCTCGTCGAGGCGGCGCTCGCGCGCATCGCCGACGCGGGCGGCGAGGGCGGGCGCGTTTTCACCAAAGTGCACGCTCAGGGCGCGCTGCTCGCCGCCGATGCCTCCGACCACCTGCGAATGCGCGGAGTCGTGCCGTCTCCGCTCGCGGGATTGCCGGTTTCGATCAAGGATCTTTTCGACATCGCCGGCGACGTCACGACCGCCGGCTCGAAGATCCTGCGCGACGCCGCCCCGGCGACCGAGGACGCGGTCGCAGTCGCGCGGCTGCGCACAGGCGGCGCCGTGGTCATCGGCCGCAGCAATATGAGCGAGTTCGCCTTCTCCGGAATCGGCATCAACCCGCACTACGGCACGCCTGCCAATCCCTACGACCGCGGCAGGCGAAGGATACCCGGCGGATCGTCCTCGGGCGCCGCCGTATCGGTCGCCGACGGCATGGCGGCATTCGCGCTCGGGACCGACACCGGCGGCTCGGTGCGCATACCGGCCGCGTTGTGCGGCATCGCGGGGTTCAAGCCGACTCGAGCGCGCGTCCCTCTCGGGGGGGCGTTTCCGCTTTCCACGACCCTGGATTCGGTCGGGCCGCTCGCGCCCACGGTCGCCTGCTGCGCGACGGTTTTTCAGGTCCTGGCCGGCGAGCCGCCGCGCCCCTTGAGCCCGGCGGCGCTTCCCGGGCTGCGCCTGGGCGTGCCGAAGAACACCATGCTCGAAGACCTCGACATCGAAGTCATGGAAGCGTTCGACTCGGCGATCCAGCGCGTGTCGCGTCGCGGCGGAAAAATCGTCGAGCTCGAGGTGCCCGAGTTCTACGAGGCGGCGAAGGCGAATCTCGGCGGGGGGATTTCCCCGCCCGAGGCCTACGTCGTGCACCGCAAATGGATCGAGCGCGAGCAGGAGTTCGACCCGCGCGTGCTGGAGCGGATCCTGCGCGGCGGATTCGTCCTGGCGGCCGACTACATCGAGTTGCTCGCGACCCGGGCCCGCCTGATGCGGCGCTTCACGCGGGCGAACTACGACGTCGACGTCATGGTCATGCCCACGGTGCCGCGCATAGCGCCTCCGATGGAGCCCCTGGAACGCAATCCCGACGGTTTCCGCCTTGCGAACGGCAACATGTTGCGCAACACCAATCTCATCAATTTTCTCGACGGCTGCGCGTTGACGCTTCCGATCCACGCGGCGAGGGCCGCGCCGGTGGGGCTGATGGCGGTCGGATTCTCCGGCGAGGACGAGCGGGTGCTTTCCGCGGGGCTCGCGATCGAAGCCGCATTGGCGTATCAAGGGCCGGTTCTCGTAGAATAGTTGTTAAAAGCGGACGCGAAGCGCCGCTTTAACTCCGCGCGTTGGAACGGACGCAAGAGCGCCGTTCAACGCGCGGAAAATATGTTTCAAAAAGCGGAGGGAAACGGACATGAGACACAAGACGCTAGGTATCCTGATCATCGGTACCGCCGCAGCGCTGCTTGCGGCCGGGCCGGCGCTCGCGCAGCAGAAGGTGAAGATCGGTTTCATCACGACGCTGTCGGGACCCCAGGGAGTCGTCGGCGAGTACATGAGGAACTCGGTGGAGCTCGCGCTCGATCACCTGGGGCGCAAGATGGCGGGGCTCGACGTCGAGGTGATCTACGGCGACGACCAGGTCAAGCCCGACGTGGGCAAGCAGGTCGCGGACGAGATGCTGAAAAAGCACCAGGTCGACTTCGTGGCGGGAATCATCTGGTCGAACGTCATGCTTGCCGTCGCGCCCACGGTCACCGACGCGGGCAAGTTCATGATCGGCACCAACGCCGGCCCGCACGAGCTCGCGGGAAAAATGTGCAACGAGCTGTTCTTCACCACGTCCTGGCAGAACGACGACACGCCCGAGGCGATGGGCAAGGTGATGCAGGATCAGGGCATCACCGACGTGTACGTCATGGCGCCGAACTACGCCGCCGGCAAGGACATGGTGAACGGGTTCAAGCGCTCCTACAAGGGCCGCATCGTCGACGAGGTCTACACGCGCCTCGGGCAGACCGACTACCAGGCGGAGCTCTCCCAGCTGCGCTCGAAGAACCCAAAAGCCGTGTTCGTCTTCTATCCCGGCGGCATGGGCATCTCGTTCCTGCGCCAGTACTCGGAGGCCGGGCTTCGCGGGCAGTTCCCGCTGTACTCGGTGTATACGGTGGACGAGATCTCGATCCCGGCGGTGAAACACGCGGCGCTCGGCCAGTACGAGACGCGCTACTGGAGCCCGGACCTGAAGAATCCGGCGAACCAGAAATACGTCGCGGACTACCGCAAGAAATACGGCAAGATGCCGGTGTTCTACGGAGCGCAGAGCTACGACGGCATCCTGCTGATCGATTCGGCGGTGCGCGCCGTCAAAGGCAAACTCTCGGACAAGAAGGGCATGGTCGCGGCGATGAAGAAGGCGGACTTCGCTTCCACTCGCGGCAAGTTCAGCTACAACACCAACCACTTCCCGATCCAGAACTTCTACCTCCTGAAGACGGTCACCGGGCCCGCCGGCCAGGATCCGGTGATGGAGATCCAGAAAACGGTGTTCACCAACCACAAGGATTCCTACGCCAAGGAATGCCCGATGAAGTAGTGGTAAAGCCGGACGCCGCGGACGCGGCGCCGGTTTACCTCCTCGCGATGGAACGGACGCTCCGCGCCGTTCATCGCGAAGCCCAGGTTTTCTTGCCATGAATCTCTTTCTCGTGCTCGAGCAGACGCTCAACGGGCTGCAGCTCGGGGTGATGCTGTTCCTGATGGCGGCGGGCCTGACGCTCGTTTTCGG
>Ga0137418_10006005_pt1 | contig 11158 bp, 9 predicted proteins | sample CZODoug3_1_2_16f_FD_122242 | JGI IMG/M metagenome (GOLD analysis project Ga0137418, IMG submission 122242) | Vadose zone soil fungal communities from Angelo Coast Range Reserve, California, USA - CZODoug3_1_2_16fungal (Hybrid Assembly) | ecosystem: Environmental > Terrestrial > Soil > Vadose... | reverse complement strand
CTCTGCATCATATATTGCATCTCGTTTTGGGACTTTCTGCGCAGCGCTGGCATGGACCTTGATCAATTGGGCCAGGACCCTATCCCTGAAGACCTACTGCCGGGTGCACTGCCCGGGAGAACGACGCATTCTCCGCGCGAAAACGACGATGCACCTGAACTCTCAATTTTCCCGGACACACTCTTGGAGGAGATGCCCCTATTTCTAAGGAATTCCCTTACCGGCTTAGTTGGCCTGCCTAGTTTTTCCATCCGTGATGTCTTCTGGACGGGGGGATTACGGCAACCGTTCCACCCTCTACTGGCAAACAGCTATTTCGTTATAGTGAATCGAAGGATGAAGCGGGCCGTACAATGGCCTTTGAGCATGCCTTGGGAGGGTCCGCTGTGCTTGATTCTTCTGCGAGATGGAACTTACATCTGCGGTCCGTGCACTCTAAAAGACGACACGATAATTCTTCATCCTCATCCGGACTCCTCATTGCAACCCATGAAGTTTAGCAATAGAAAGGAGGCTGAAATTGCTGGGCGAGTGGTTACCATCATCAGGAAGCTTTGACCGGTTCGATCACTGCCTCCTGGGTGGCAAATGATTCAGCCAGGAAGAAATCACAGAATTAGTGAATAATTCCGGTTAATTTCCGTGACCTGCCGCCGCGCGTACTCTTCACAAATGGAAGCGTTCAAATTCTAGGTCGAACTATGATAAATAATAAGTCCGTACTCAGGTGTAATACGGGCTTCGGTCTCTCATTGGAGGATAAACCTGCATGATTTTGCGTGACCGATTCTCAGCGTTCAACATATCCGTACAAACCGCGATATATGCTCTCGTTGCCTTCGCTGCCATCGCAGGGGGATTGAGCGTTGAGCTGATCGGCAAATGGCCAACACTGAGATCGCATCCATTGGCAGCAACTGGGTTGATCGTTCTTCTTAGCGTTTCACTAGTGGTGTGCTCCTGGGCGCTCGAACGCCTTCGAAGACAGCCCAGCCACCTATCGGAGCGATTGGACGGAGTAAAGAACGAGTATGAGGCGATTTTTTCGCGCGCACTGGATGCGACTCTCGTACTCGACGACAGTGGCAAGTGTCTGCGAGCAAACCCTGCGGCGGCGGAGCTCCTAGGTTTGACGGAGACTGACCTATCTGGCTGCCCGTTAGACCGACTGGCAACATTGATTCCAGAGTTTCAAAGCGAACTTCTCGTGAGTGCAATTACGCCGCGCAAAGTGCGAGTTCATAGGCCCGACGGGGCCTCGCGACTGGTCGAGTGCCTCTCGATACGGGACGACACTTTCCAAAGGCGCATTCTGTTTCTGCGTGACATTACCGAACACGAGAACGCAGCAGCAGCCCTTCGACAGAATCAGGAACGCTTTCTAGAGATGGCCTCCAACATTGTGGAGATTTTTTGGATGCTGGACCCCGCGTCTCGAAAATTGCTCTACGTGAACCCAGCCTACGAAACGATTACTGGTCGAACGTGCCGGGACCTCTACGATGCCCCGACCTCCTATCAGGAGCTATTCCATCCGGAGGACCGGATTCGCGTCCTGACGCGCATAGATGAGGGGACCAGAACTGGCTTTTTCGATGAAGAGTTTCGCATCATGCGCCCAGATGGCAGCGTGCGGTGGGTTTGGGTGCGAGGTTTTCCGGTCCGCGACCAGCAGGGACGGTTAACGCGTGTAGTTGGCACAGCACAGGACACCACGACCCGCAAAAACGCGGAAAGCTCGCTCGCGACTCAGTTGCGAATCACCGAAATAGCCCGCATGGAAGCCGAAGCCTTGCGAAAGTCCACAATTGCTCTCACTCAAACTCTGAATATGGAAGCTGTTCTGAGCACACTCCTGGAGTGCTTGGCGCAACTTGTGCCTTATGACCTAAGCAATGTGTTACTGCTAGAAGACCAGACTAGGCTGTTTGTCGTAGGCGGCCGCAGGCACAATGAGTCCGATCCTTCCATAGATCCTCCGGAAGACATTCTGACGATCGACGTTTCCGCATATCCGATTCTGACGCGCTTGCTAAAATCGCGGCAAATAACTTGCATTCCAAACACGCGCAAGACCCCCCAATGGGTTGACATTCCCAATTACGAAAGTGCCAGGAGCTGGCTTGGCGTCCCCTTAGTCGCAGGGACAAAGGTGATTGGCGTGCTGTGCCTGGGAAAATCGGAGCCAAACGCATTCACTGGCGATCACATCCGATTTGCGGAGTCGATTGCGGCCCCGGCGGCGATTGCCATTCAGAACGCGCGGCTGTTTGAGCGCGGGGAGATTTACGCGGCTGAACTCGAGCAGCGCGTGAACGACCTGAGACAAGCGCAGGAGGCTCTCCGAGAGAGCGAAGACATATACCGCGATCTTGTGGAGAATAGCGAGGACTTGATCTGCACCCATAATTTGGAGGGGAGGCTTCTCTCCGTCAATGAGCTGCCAGTCAAACTTCTTGGATATTCAAGGGAGGAATTGCTGAACAAACCGATGCGGGATTTTCTATTGCCGGAGGCACGCACCCAATTTGACGAATCTCTCGTGAAAATTAAGAAAGACGGCTTCGTCAAGGGTTCAATGGTTGTTCTCACAAAGACCGGGGAACGCAGAATATGGGAGTACCACAACACCCTCCGAACGCACGGCGTGTCCACGCCTATTGTTCGAGGGGTAGCACATGACATTACGGAGCAGAGACGCATGCAGAAAGCACTGCGGCTATCCGAAGAAAAATTCTCCAAGGCTTTTCACTTAAGTCCAGTTGCCAAAGCCATTGTGACCCTTGCAGACGGAAAGCTCCTTGATGTGAATGCGGCGTTCGAAAAACAATTCGGGTATAGCCGCGAAGAAGCCATTGGCCGGACGGCCGTGGAACTCGGGATGTGGACTGATCCGGACGAGCGCGCGAGGGTTGTTAACGAATTGAAGGAACGAGGATCCATAAGAGGACTTCGGCTTACGTTTCGGAAGAAATCCGGAGAAAAGGTAATCCACAGTTATTCGGCGGAGACGATTGAGTTGGAAGGCCAGCCCTGCATCCTTGCCGTGGGTCAGGACATCACTGAATCAGAGCTCGCGCAGAAGCTGATCGCCGGCGAGAATCGGGTCCTGGAAATGATCGCGCAGGGCAAAGCCCTTCCACTCAATCTGTATGCCCTTTGCCAAGTGATCGAAGAGCAGGCCGAAGGAGGGATGTGCTCAGCTTCTCTTCTCGATGAGGAAAGGGACGCTCTATATTGCGTTGCGGCGCCCGGTCTTCCGGATGACTTTAAGTCCGTAATGGATGGCCTCCCGATTGGCCCAAGGCAGGGATCGTGCGGCACGGCTGCATTTCGTCGGGAGCTCGTCATCGTTGTTGATATCCTCTCCGATTCTCTTTGGGATGATTACCGCCACTTGGCCACGGCTCACAGTTTGCGCGCGTGTTGGTCAGCTCCCGTCTTTTCATCGCGCCAAAGAGTTATTGGAACCTTCGACATTTATTTCAAAGAATCTCGGAGTCCGAATGAGCGCGAATTGGCATTGATGGCACGCGCGAAGCATATCGCTAGTATTGCAGCGGAACGGTATTGCGAAGGATCCGTGTTTCGCGTTGTCGCAGCCGGTTGACAAGTCAATGCGCCCATCCCTTAGTAGGAGCCGATAACAGTTGCTCTTGGTCTTTCCCTTAAATTGGATAATCAACTTCTTGGGAATGGCCGTCTCGATTTCTGCTCGATGCTCGGTTCCCTACAGCAGTGAGGGGGTTTTGCCATACTGGAATCACGGGGAGGAAGCGATGGATTACTTCGAAACAGATGCGTTGTCGCGACAGCAGCATGCCGCCGAGGCGGGAAGACGCCGCCACTCCCCGGAAGAGACGACCCAATTCTTTAAAGCGGCCCTTGTCGTTTCGAAATTGTACGAAGGACGAAGGAAACAACGAGCAGGCACTGTCGTTGAGGTGCTCTTTGACAGTTCTTTGCAAGGGAACTCCGATGGGGTGCGCTCGGCTGGTAAGCTGGCGCGACAGATGCTCTTTCGGGCTGGCACGTACCACGTTGACGTTCAGATCGAAGCCATCCCAGACGCAGCACGTCTCTCAATCATGGGACAATTGCTAAACGCGAGCAATCCCGAAATTGTCGCCCGAGAAGCGCAGGTCACACTCTCGAATGGGTGCGGTAATCTCGTCCATCTGGTTACGAACGAGTTCGGAGAGTTTTGTGGGGAGATCGAAAACTCAAGTGATCTGAAGCTTGTACTGCCCAACGGGAGGGGAGCGCCCATCACCATCTCGTTGCGGGATGCGCTCGTTTAATTTCCAGAAGGAAACCATCACCATATTGGCGTTTGGCATTCTTTGATCTCGGTGCTCCCATTCCTCGATCAATCAAGCTGCCTTGATCGGCATGCCCCAAAAAAGCCCAGAGGAGGCAGATACGCGCGATTGATACTAGTCGAGCAGACTTTCTTCTAGTCGTGCATTCCAAGAGTGACGAGACCTTATTGACCCCTTTTCTTTAGCCAAACAGCAAAATCCTTTCGGTAGAGAACATTCCAAATGCTTCCAGAAGGCCAGCGGGGCCCATATGTCTCATTATTTCAGAGGCTTAGCCAAATAGATAAGGATGCTGTATAATAAGAACAATGTGCTTGACATATAGCCTTTGATGCTGTACTCTTAGAACCTTTCTCCGTGAGGTGCCGGACAATGCATTCGAAGATCAGCGCCGCTGATGAGAAACAACGAAGCCCTCTTCTCGAATTCTATCTTTCCGCTCTAGCGTTTGCGGGCGCTTTCGTTCTCTGCGAGTATTCGCCGTCACCATGGCGAGAAATGTTGCGAGTAACAATGATCGCCATTGCTGGTTTTGCGGTGTGGGCTTTGCTTCGCTTCCTTAGAGTGGCTGACGAACGCCAGCGCCGAATCAATTTCCGAGCTTTGCGCTTCGCCTTTGTTGTTGGTTTGCTTCTCTCCCTCTTTGGAGGTTTTGTACAAGGGTTTGGCGTTCTTCATGTGTCCTGGATTGGTGTCCTCGGGCTGCAACTCATCCCGTGGAGCTTCGGTTTGATTCTCTATTCTTGGCGGCATCAATGAAAACACGCCTTCGCGTTTTGCGTGCCGAGCGGGAATGGTCTCAGGCGGAGTTGGCGACGGCGGTCGGCGTAACTCGTCAGACTATCAATTCGATTGAAACGGGTCGGTATGATCCGAGCCTTCCATTGGCTATCAAGATCGCGCGGCTTTTCGGTAAGCACGTCGAAGAAGTATTTCTTTATGACGGAAGCGAGTTGGCAGCGCCGGTAGACACTGACTATTAGCTGAATGCGAGCATGATGAAGTACTGCAGTTCACCGTATCGAGTCATTCCTCCCAGACGAAACTCGAAGATTGTCCCTGTCCACGACCTCAGGTGAATCAAAAGGAGTTGTTCAATGTCCCGGACCTATCACATTTCTGATTTCGCGGCGTTTCTCAGGAAGTATGGCGACTCAGGGCGCGACCGCGGAGGCTGGGAAGAGTCCGCGAGAGATGATAATCGGCGCAGCCGACCGGATCGCGACGCGAATCTAGAATTCAAACAGACGCGAAATGGATATGATCGCTCGCGAACAATCTATCGCGTACGCAGCCGCGAATATTCCTTGCGGGAGTCAGAAGTCAAAACCCTCATCGAAGTAGGCAAGTTTCGAGTCATCCCAGCCGACGACCTCGCGCGGTTGGGTTATCGAGGTGACCGCTCGCGGATGGAGAGCGATATTCAGAATCTTCGTCACCAAGGACTCGTCGAGCAGCGCAGCATCGAAGGGCACGAGTCGTATTCCAAACAAGTCTTCACCCTCACCGAAGAGGGCCACAAACTTCTTTCAGAACAGAATTTGATTCCAGATCGACAGACGATCTATCACGGGTTCGTCAAAGCTAAGGAAGCGCGTCATGATGCCGACCTTTACCGGCTCTACCACAAAGTCGCCAAAGAAGTTGACCGCGTCGGCGGCAAGGTCCGTCGTCTCGTCCTCGACTACGAACTCAAGCGCGAACTATACAAGAAACTATCTCGCATCCCTCCCGACAAGGACCTAGCCTACGAGCGAATCCGGCTCGCAAGTGAATACGACCTCAACGTCGTAAAGGACAAAATTCCTGTACCGGACCTTCGTATTGAGTACGAGGACGAGTGCAGAGACATCCATCGCCTGGACCTCGAAATCGCTACGCGGGATTACCGGCCCCAGGGACTAGCGGAGAAAGCCAAGGCCGGATTCCATCTATTCGCCAGACCACAAGACCATCCCAAACTGCGCCGCGTTCTCGACACCCACGAAATCACTGCGGAGATCTTTGCCTTATGAACATCGCACGTATGTACACCATTGCTCTGGGCTCGTTCGGTTACACCGAGGACGAGGCTCGTTTTCTTTACCTTGTCGCGGCGCATTCTGGTTATTTCACCTGTCAGCAATTCCTCCGCTTCATCGACGGAAAGCCTGGCAAGCGCAGCCTAAATTTCGTCCGGAAGCTTGTCGAACAGGGCCACGCCTCCGCCCACGCCTATCTGCGGAATGGCAAGGTCTACCACCTTTTCGCGCGCAATCTCTACGAGGCCATTGGCAAGGATAACGTCCGCTTCCGGCGCAAACATTCAACCGAGTACATCCGCACCCGGCTCGCAGCCCTCGACTTCATCCTGGGCAGACTCGATTACACGTTCTTGGAATCAGAGTCCCAAAAGGTCGGTCTTTTCACCGAGCAGCTCGGCATCGATAAGAAATATCTGTCTGCCAAGCGTTACGCTGGTGCCGTCCGCGAGCGGCATACCGATCGCTATTTTGTGGACAAGTTCCCCATGTATCTCCTTCCGAATCCTGCTTTCCCCCCTGTGGTCTCCTTCTCCTTTGTTGACCCGGGCCTTGAAAGCCTCGAGAGTTTCAAGACCCATCTGCAAGCCTACTTGCCACTCTTCTTCCAGCTACAAAGCGTGAGGTTTCACTACATCGCGACACGGGAGACTCACCACAACAGGGCGAAGGAGCTGTTCATGGGCCACTTTGATCGGCATTGGAACCCCGATAGCCCTGAGGGGCTGGTGGACTTTTTCTGCCTGCGAAAGCGCATAGAAGGCGGGGAAGCCGACAAACTCTCCACCGCTGATCTCATCGCCCACGCTGACGCAAAGCTCAAGTTCAACCACTCTGCCATCGAAGACCTCTACCGGAAATGGCGGTCCGGCCAGCTGAGCTTCGATCAAGTCCGCAAGGACTACCAGACTCTGCGCCGACCCAAGACGGTAGCTTTTATCTTCTCTCCCGTGAATGGCCAGGTGGCCTTGTTCGAGCGTCATCCTCAGACCTTGGTGAAACCTGCCCGGAAAAGTACAAGGGCGGTCCCTTTCACTGGAGATTTCACCCCCAGCGTCACTGCCGCGGAGAGGTAAGAGACAGAAGGAACAGTCAAATGCCCGGAATAAGGCACAAAAACGGAGCGCGGCCAAAACACGATCAGAGGCGGGAGCGACCCCACCGTGCCGCAAAGTCGCGGCCCCGGTCCCTGCGGGCTTCGGGGGTCACTCCCGCCTCTTGTGACGGAAATCTCAGCTCGTGTTTCGGCCGCGCAAAGAAGGGAATTAGAAGCTTGTAAGACAGCGTGTCAGACACAACCGTAAAGGAGGAACAAAAAGAAAGCATGGCAATCATCAAGGCACCACCAAAGCAACCCAAGTCAGTGACGATCCAGGCACGAGTCGAGGAGTCGGTGAAAATGCAGCTCAATCAATACGCAAAATTCATCGACTCCACTCCGTCCTACGTCATAACGGAGGCCCTGAAAGTCCTATTCAAACGCGATGCCGAGTTCAAATCCTGGCTAGGCCAACACGCCAACGGCCAGAATTCACAACAGAATCAAGGAGAGGCCCTCAGGAAGACCGCGTAACAAACATGAAGACGCGTCCAACCCAATTCGGTGTGCGCGAGAACACAGCGTCGGCAAGACAGCATGCCTCGCCCTCTGTAGTACATACTCGTTCGAATGCAGATTGTTTTGAAAACGAAAGCCCAAAGACATCAGGAGCTCCGTCCCAAGACTACCATGCAACAACAAGTCTCGGCGGCGCCCGCCATGCCGCGTCACAATCCGCGGCCACAGTGGGGAGACGAGGTGAGAGCAGCCTTCTCACTGTTCATGAAGTATCAGCATTGCTGCACGTTCCCGTTTCCTGGGTCTATGAACGGACTAGGAGGCATGGGCCAGAGCGATTGCCCCACTTCAAGATCGGCAAATACGTTCGATTCGAGGAACGGGCGCTGTTTGAATTTATTCAGAGGCAGCATTGTGCTTGATTCTGTGAGACGAGCAGGTAAGATGTCGGCAGGTATCGCAGAGCCAAGGCGAACTTCGGGGGAAAGGGATTCACCGATGATTCGTCGCCGATACCAAACCGGCAGTCTAGTAGTTCGAGGAAAGCGAAAGAAAGTCTGGGTTGCTCGTTGGAGGGAGCCCGTGATCGCGCCTGATGGGACTCTGAAAAGCGTTCGACGTTCAGAGATCATAGGCACGTTGGCAGACTTCCCCACGAAGCGGCAGGCCCGCGCGCTCCTCGAATCCCGCCTTCACGACGCTAATCACACGCAACAAAGACCGCAGTCTTCCATGCACTTCCGCGATTTCGTCTGCTCACAGTGGGAGCCCGCCGTTCTGCCCACGCTGAAGTTTGCCACTCAACGCAACTACCGGCACCTCATACGACGTCACTTGCTTCCAGTCTTTGGTGATCAACCGTTGTGTGATATCAAGCGGCAAAACATACAAAGGTTCGTCATAGAAAAGATGGTTCGCCAGAGCTATTCCTGGAAAACGTCCCTTCATCTCCGCAACCTGGTGAGCAAAATATTCACTACGGCTGTTGATTGGGACTACGTGCCAGCGAACCCTGCAAGTGGTGTGAAACTTCCTCCAAGGCCGCTTCGCCAACCGCTCCGATTCCTTACAATCGGCGAGGTTACGCGCTTGTTGGAAGTTGTTAAGGAGCCGGAAAAGACACTGGTGCTTACAGCCGTTCTCACAGGAATGCGGGTCGGAGAGCTACTCGCGCTGCGCTGGAGAAATGTGGACTTCGAACGCAGGGTTATCCGCGTTCGGGAAGCCGTGTATGAAGGCCACAACTCGACACCGAAAACGCAAGGCGGCATCCGGGACGTTCCCATGGGACCGGCACTTGAACGAGCACTTTGTCAGCATGCTGCACGAGGCCGAACTTCAGATGATTCCCTCGTCTTCCCCAGTCACAACGGAACTCATCAGCGACCGGGAAATCTGCACAAACGCTGCCTGCTTCCGGCATGCGCAAAAGCAGAACTCCCACGGATCAGCTGGCATGATTTCCGCAGAACGCACGCGACGTTGCTTAGTGACATGGGCGAACCATTGAAAACGGCGCAAGCTCAACTCGGCCATGCGAGCCTCAGCACTACAGCGGAAATCTATGCGCAAGCAGTTCCTGCGTCTCAGAGGGCTGCTGTTGAGAGGCTTGAAAAGGCTGTGGGGCTCTTAGTGGACCCAAGTGGACCCAAAATCGAGAGGGTAGTTCAACCAGGAAGTTCGCTAATCCAGTGAAGGGCAAACCATTTAAGTGGCGCGCCCGGGGGGACTCGAACTCCCGACCTTCTGGTTCGTAGCCAGGCACCCATGCCCTGCTCTCTGGTTAACCTTCCTTAATAACTCTTGTTGTTTCTATATCTTGTGCTAGACTCCGCCCGTGAGTTTTACCACGGAGATTAACGAAAATTACCCGATTTTACCGCCAAAGGTAAAACCGGAGTAAGGCGGTGCGCGGTGTCGAAGATCAACCTCACGAAGAAATCCATCGACCGGTTGCCCACGCCGGAGAAGAAGCGCGTGATTGTCTACGATTCGCAGGTGCGCGGCTGCGGCGTGATGGTCACACCAACCGGGCATAAGTCGTTCTTCTGGTTTCGAAAAGTCGCTGGATATCCCACGTGGCGAACGATCGGCCAGTATCCGGACCTGAGCATTGAGCAGGCACGCGCCAAGGCGTCCGAATACAACACCAACACCGCCGAGTGGAAGGCCAAAGAGTACGAAGGTGCGTCACCATTCGAACGGCGCCGCGAACTGACTCTCAGCACTGCGATGGAGGAATACGTTGAGAAACATTTGAAGGACAAGGCGAAGGATCCGGACCACGCAGTAAAGGACACGCGCTGGCAAATCGACAAGTATGCTGCATCGTTGAAAGCCAGAACGTTGAGCTCCATCCGCCGTGAGCATTTGCGGCTGCTGCACTCCAGCATCGGACAGAAGAACGGGAAGTTCACAGCGAATCGATTGCTGCAAACCATCCGCGCAATTTTCAATTACGCGCTTCTACCTGTATCCGACTCACGCCCTCCCAGTTCTATTCCCTGGCAAGCACAAATAAGCCGCAAATTCATCCACCATCCGGTAACCCACTCGCTCGTAGACCGGCCGTCCCATCTCCGTAGCATGAAGCACGGACTCTTTCACTCCATAGCGCCGCTTCATAAAAGCATCCATCTGCCGCAGCAGCGCTTCCGCGTATCCTCGCCCGCGATTCGCCGGGAGGGTCGCCATCCATCCCACGTATGAAACTCCCTCTACAAACGAGGCCGAACCTCCCGCCACCGCCAACCCATTTTCATAGAGCAAAAATCCATGATGGGGCCCCTGCCACAATTCCGCGCATGTCAATTGCGCCACGTCCTTCATTTCCATCTCGTGACACACCACATTCAAACGCGCAATCTCTTCGGCCATCGCCGCTCCCGTGATCTCCCGGATCTCAAATTTTCCCGCTTCGCGCTTTGGCGGCAACAATTCGCCCGCCACCATCCCGGGCATGTGAAACATCGGCTGGATCTCCAGGCCCTTCTCCACCTGTCCGTTGCGCACGAGCAAAAGTCCTGGCACACCTTGCGGAGTCAAAACCCTCCCAAACTCTCCAATCAGGCGCTCCAGTTCGCCGCGGACTAGTGTTCCAGAATGTTTCGGAAACGCCAGATTGAACAGCGGCACGCCAATCCCCGCAAACGCAATCCCCATCTCCGGATGCGCAATGCGCTTGCTCGAAGGAAACGCCTCCGCATACCCCTGCCATGTAGACAAAAATATTTTCCCGGTGTCAGCAATCATTCCGT
>Ga0137418_10006004_pt1 | contig 11158 bp, 5 predicted proteins | sample CZODoug3_1_2_16f_FD_122242 | JGI IMG/M metagenome (GOLD analysis project Ga0137418, IMG submission 122242) | Vadose zone soil fungal communities from Angelo Coast Range Reserve, California, USA - CZODoug3_1_2_16fungal (Hybrid Assembly) | ecosystem: Environmental > Terrestrial > Soil > Vadose... | reverse complement strand
TTACCGGTTCTACTATCGATGCCAGCGTGCGGGGCGGCGCGGTGTTCTCACGTGCTGCGAGGCGGCGCAGCAACATCCCGTAATTTCTTTCGTGCGTCAGTCCCAACTCTTCCAGTTGACGACTGACTACCGACAACCGGCGATACATGTCTTCAAGATTCGTCACGTTTCGCGGCGACCACAATCGCTCAGCAATGGCTGCGGTGCGCGGCCAGATACGCGAGTCGATCGTCTCCTGGCTAACCCACTCTCCCCACATGGTAGCTTCGCCGCCGAGAATATGTTTCGCTTCTTCCGGCGTCAGCGATGAGTCGGCGGGAATTGGATCAGGCAGATAATGTTGGGAAGCAGGAAGAATCAGATCGATGTAATAACCCGCTGAAAGAATTCCGTTGTAGCCTTTCTTCGCTGCTTCTGCCAGAGATGCAGGTCCACGCCAGGATTGAATGACTGCGTCTTTGGGAAGATCGGGATGAAGTATTTCGTCCCAGCCGATCATTTTCTTGTGGTGCTTCTGCAAAATCTTCAAGATGCGTTGATTGAAGTAAGCCTGCAACGCGTGATTGTCTTTGATGCCTTTCTCTTTCATGAAGGCCTGGATTTGCGGATTGCGATCCCACTGCTTGCCTTCATTCTCGTCGCCGCCGATGTGCATGTACGCGTCAGGAAAAAGCGCGGCCATCTCGCCCAAGAAAGTATCGAGAAGCTTGTAGGTTTGTTCACGTGTCGGATCGAGCGCCGGCTCAAAGATTCCCGCGCCACGTTCGATCTTGTAAGGGCCGAGAGCACTGCCGATTTCAGGATAGCCGACGAGCCAACTAGTGCTGTGGCCGGGAATATCAAATTCGGGCATCACACGAATACCGCGCTCACGAGCAAAGGCGATAATCTCGCGCACCTCGTTCTGGGTATAGAACAGACCATCAGAACCCAGCATGTGTAGTTTGGGAAGCTTTTTGCTCTCGACTCGAAAGCCCTGGTCCTCGGTCAGATGCCAATGAAAGACGTTCAGCTTTACCGCCGCCATGGCATCGAGATTCCGTTTGAGAACTTCCATCGGCTCGTAGTGGCGGCCGACATCGATGAGTAGACCGCGCCAGGGGAACCGTGGTTGATCCTGGATCTTGATACCCGGCAGATAGTATCCGTCGCGATCACCCTGTAGCAGTTGCAGGAAAGTCTCCAGGCCACGTAAAGCGCCAACGACTGTCGGCGCCACCAGCCGCGCCTGCTTGTCTGTTACTTCCAAACTGTAGCTTTCATTTTCACTGAGAGAAGGAATGGCATCGCCTGCGCGTTCGCATTCGACCACGAGCGTGGCGGTACTTTCATCGGTGGCAAGGTCGGCCGGCAGAGTTAATACTGTTCTTCCGCGAAGCCGCGTCAGCATACGCGCGATGCCGGAGCGCAAACGATCGTCTGCATAGTTCTTGACCGCCACATTGAAATTGGCTGTGATAGGCAAACGGCCCGTTTGAGTTTGTACCGACGCGGGTACCGGCATGAGGTTTAGTTGACCCGGCGCTGTCACTTCCGCGGCGGTGCCTTGTGCACGGACAGGAGAGGCCAGGCTCAAAGCATAAGTTAAGAGCAGCACGAGTTTGGTGTATTTGACAGTCTTCATTATTAGCAGGTTTCCCATCTTCACTGTCGGGCGTTGAAGTTGTTTTGGTGGTACTGAAAGTTAGTGTTTTTGCGCGGAGAAAAATCGAAAGGGGTGCAGTCAACCCTTTCTTCTCAAAGGTTCTATTGGATCCGAAATCATGACATAATCGGGGCGCATTTATCATGCGGATTGTAGCCCATTCCTTGTAAATCGTGGCGATCGAAAGTGGCAGACAGAAGGACTTTCTTTGATGATTGATAGGAAGGGTCGGCGTTCTTACGCCACAACAAACTTATTGGGAGCGAGGGCGATTATTGTCGCCTCGCTGTTCGTTTTATTTGCCTGCATCTTCGGCTCGTTTTTAGCCGCGTGCCCGACAGCATACGCGAGTAATCCTGCGGTATGGAGCTTGGTCTGGAGTGACGAGTTTAATGGTTCCAGCAGCTCGGCGGTTGATTCGAGCAAGTGGTCGTTTGATATTGGAACAGGCTGCCCCAACAATTGTAATTGGGGTAACAACGAACTCGAGACTTATACAAATCGCACAGTCAACGCGCACGTCGAAGGTGGCTCGCTGGTCATCAAAGCGCTCAAGGAAACTTTCACCGGTCCCGATAACATAACGCGCAATTACACTTCGGCAAGACTGCTAACCAAAAATAGATTCGCGCAAGCTTACGGACGGTTTGAGGCGCGGCTCAAGGTCCCCTATGGGCAAGCCCTGTGGCCGGCATTTTGGATGCTGGGCGACAACATCGATGCCGTCAACTGGCCCAACTGCGGCGAGATCGACATCATGGAAAACATCGGCAGGGAACCGTCGATAGTTCACGGCACGTTTCATGGACCAGGATACTCCGGCGGGCAGGGCATTTCCGCAGCCTATAGCTTGCCCAACGGCCAGAAATTCGCCGACGATTTCCACACCTTTGCCGTCGAGTGGGAACCGAACGTCATGCGCTTCTACGTCGACGGACTCTTGTACAAGACCAGAACGCCAGCGGACCTGCCTGCTGGTAAGACGTGGGTTTTCGATCATCCGTTCTTTATTATTCTGAATGTGGCGGTCGGTGGAGACTGGCCTGGGAATCCCGACGCCACAACAGTTTTTCCACAACAGATGCTGGTTGATTATGTTCGCGTCTATCAACGGACGACGCCGTCGAACGTACCGGTGCTGCTTACTGATGAAGGCTCAAACCGGGCCCTGGCTCTCGACTCAGTGTTGTTTACTCGCGATCCATTCAAACTAAACAATCCATACAACTTCGCCGGACCGCGCACGCGGCTGATGTTGCTATCGGCTAATCTTGACCTGGCGCCCGGAGATGGCCCGTCGAGCATCGTGGCCCAGGCTGACGATGGCAATGGGAATACTTTTCCGCTAACGGTCGAATGGGTCGGGAGACTGCCGAATCTTGATTGGATCACAATGGTCATTGCCAAACTGCCGGACGAGTTGGCCAATACCGATCATGCATTAATAAGCGTGGCTGCACACAATCAAATTAGTAACCATGTCTTGGTGTCGTTGTCGCCCTGATCTTATTCTCGCCAAGCACGGAACCAGGAGATCGTCATGAAATACCAGCCCTTTACAGTTAGGAGATTAGCAAGCTACCTAATCGCCGGAATTTTCGGTTTGGGTTTGGCGAGCCAGGCATTTGCCCAGGAAAGTGTACCGCCGCCCGGGCAGGGGCCGCCCGCAAACAACAATCCGAATTTTGAGGATCGAACGCGGCGTCTTAGCGAGGAAGGTTTGCGCCGCGCGGAATTGCACAGCGGCAAGGATTCTGAGAATCAAGAACGAGTTCACGCCGCCGTCAAGTATATCAAGACGGACTTCACGCGCATTCAAGTCTTGCGTAACGACATCGCTCGCAATCTCGTCGCCAGTAAACCTATCGACTACAAGCTGGTGTCGCAACAGACGGAGGAAATAAATAAGCGCGCTAGAGAATTGAAGATTTATATGATGGCGCATTTGTCCGAGGACAAAAAGGACAGCGAGGAGGTTGTTCTCAAGAGCGAGGACGTGCTTGGCGCACTGGTGAACCTGTGCAAGCTAATCGACAGCTTCACAGAAAACCCGGCTCTCAAAAATACGGTCAACGCGAAAGACATCGATCAAGCGAAAGCGGACAGGACTAAGGCCGATAAGGATCTACTGGCGATTATCCAACTGAGTGAAAGTATTCGAAACACATCCGAAGGTTTGAAGTAGAAAGGGTTTCTTCACGTTAGTGTGCTGTTTCTAAAGTTCGCTGTAATTTGATGAGGATCGGAATAGCCAACGCTCCACGAAATGACACGAAACGGAATGACACGAAACGGAATGACACGAAAAACACGAACCAAACCACTTTAGTTGAGTTCGTGTTTCCTTCGTGTGATTTCGTGGATCGTTCCTATTTTTGTTGGTAGCTCTTCTGAAACAACACGCAAAGGTTTGCGCCCAATTAACGAATCGTAATTTCAAAGCTCGCTTCCTGCCTCGAAACCTTTTGTTGGACCATATCCCTGGATTCAATCAGGGCTAGATACTTGCCAGTCGGGAGGCCGTCGAGTTTCAGATACCTGGCAAACGTGAGATGCGGCACCGGCTCGACGACAGTATCCGCAAGCTCGTAGTCCAGAGGTTTCCTGACCAGTTTACCGTCTTTCATTAGGGTGACTGTCACTCTAACCAATGGCTTAGCTGTTTCGCGCGCAACCGCGGCGTTGTAAAGTTTGAAGAAGATAATCAAGTTATCGCTCGCGTGAAATTCACGACTTGGCGAAGGGCGAATTTGTACGTTGCCTTCTGTCAGCACGTCGCTGGAGCCAGTTTGTCCACGCAGTAGTTCAGCATGACGACTTAAAACCGCCTGGGTTGCGATGAACTCAGAATCCGTTGACGGCAACACCAGCTTTTCTCGTCGGGCAGCAACCTTTCCTGACAAGCGATCCTTCACGACCAGGTCAATAGTGTAAGTGCCCGCTTCCAACTCGAGGTCCTGGCGGTAGAAAATCTTATCGTTCAGAATTGCCTCGTATTGTTTGGCAGTCAAACCTACATCGAAAGTTCCGCCCAGCCTTGAGAGTATCTTCTCGTCGCCTTCATTTCTGACCAACCCCAGAACGTCAAGTTGCAAACGTTGCGTATCACCCTTGCGAGCAAACTCTACGGCAGCCGGGGCTACTTCGAAGGACAGCGGGACAATGTAGTAGCCTGGCTGAGATCTGAACCAGTTCAGTTGTAATGACAGGGGTAATGTCGACTGTGCTGCCAACGACGCAAAGTTTGACATCAACTTCCTGTCTTCCGGCGAAAGGGGCACCATTTGGCTCGATGGAATTGCATAGTAGCCATTGCGGCCAATCACGTTTGCGTCGGGCCTGCGAACTTCGATCTTCACTTTGCGAAACGCGCCGTCAAAATTGGAGTCCGTACTGCGATAAGCCAGGGTATAACGCGAGCGAATCTCGGCATCGATGCGGTTCAGGCCGCTGCTGATGTCGTTTGTGTTCTTGATGAACTGACCGCCGGTGTCGCCTGAAATTCGGTATAACAAATCCTGTTCGCGATTCAAGCCTTCGTATCGGGCGATGTCAAAGACGCTTTCGCCGGCTGCTGATCGCATCCGACTCTCCTGACTCTTCGTTGCTGAAATGGCCGCCAGCCCCGACGGAGGAACGAGCGCTCCCGATTGCGGAGTGCCGCCAGTCAATCCGACCGCGTCAATAATGTAGATGGCGACGTTCGCGCGATTGGCGATGTCGATGGTGCTCTGCACTTGCCAGTCCAGCGCCTCGGGCGCGATGAATCCCTGCGAGAACATTACGAGAGTTTTTTTGCCCGGTGTGGAGCGCAACCCTTCGCAGATCGCCGCCAATGCGGCCAAGACCGGACGCGTCTGCTGGAGCGTGAGGACAGAGCGCAGCCGCACGTATTGTTCCAACACGCGCTGCGCAATCATGGCCTCAGCCGCTGCGGCGCCAGCTGGGCCTCCTCCCGCCTCCGAGTTTACAAGAGCCAGCGGTGGGCCGGACGGCTGATCTCTCAGCGTGGTAATGTTGGCGTTGATATCACGGAATTCAGAAGTCTTGGAAACAGTCGTGCTGTTGGAGGCTTTCTCAACAGCCGCGATCAGTTTCGCTTTATCCTTGGTGAACGGCTGCAACAACTGCAAGCCGCTGGAAATCGAAAACAGAGCCACCGAGTCATTGGCTGTTATGCGCTCGCGAATATACTTGATGATGCCTTCGCGAACGCGTTTCAGATTCGCCAACTCGGTGCTTTGCCCATCCAACACCAGACAAATAATGTTCCTCGGAAGACGATTTGGCGGATGTCCGGTTGGCGGCGTGGAGCCGATTGTTGTTTCGCCAGCTCTTGCCGGCCTGGCCGAGTCCCCGTTGCCGGAGAGAGTTGAGTCAAAGAACTCGATCTTCTGCGACACGCCGTTTTCATAGACCGTAAAGTCTTCGGCTTTGAGATCAGTGACGGCCTTGCCCTTCTTGTCTTTGACGATTACGTCGAGGCTGACCAGGTTCGAAGTAATCTTGATGACGTCATCTTGATCAGCGCTCTTCTTTGCTTCCTGCTTCTCCTGTGAGTGAGCGGGCACCACCCAAAGACAGAGGACAGAGGCAACGATTAAGTTCAGAAATGGATTGGTTAAGCGCTCCCGAAGCCAGAAATTGAAGTCAGGCATATTCCTCACTATTCCTCAGCAGGCAATGATAAACTGACCAAGACTTTATTATAAACGAACTGAGCCAAAAGTTTGACGGTTGCTGGAATGCGTTCGGGATCGTGCTCCTTATGCGTACGACTAATTCGTCTTACTCTTGCTTTCGGGCTTTCGCAATTCTCATTGTTCTGAGTGACACCGAACTTGGTACTACTGCCTAAGGCCACAGATCTACAAACCCATCGGGACCCGGTCCTCTCCGGCGCCGCCTGACTTTTGGGGGTGAAATTGGATCCGGTCGAAGCAGGGAAATTCTTTCCCTTTAAATGGCGAGCATTAAACCGCTAGTCGCTTCACAAAGCCGCGTAGTGCATAAAATCTAGCGCAGTGTGAATCTCTCCATAAGGCTACCAACGCTGACGTCAAAATCACCCGCTTCGACAACCGGTTTATTGTTAGCATCGATGAAAGCAAGATCATCGGAGTTTAATTTGAAAGTCAGCGTGCGGCTCTGCCCTGGTTCGAGATAGACCTTGGCGAAGCGTTTGAGACGTTTACCGGGCGGCGATAAAGAAGCAACCAAATCGCTGACGTAAAGCTGCACAACCTCTTTACCTGCACGACTTCCGCTGTTGGTTACCGTGACGCTGACTGACAGTTGATCGCTCGCCCCAATTTGCTTCCGATTGAGGCGCAGATCTTTATAGCTGAATGTCGTGTAGCTCAAACCATCGCCGAATTCAAACTGTGGTCTGATGCCGGCGTTATCAAAAGAGTCTGTCTCGAACGCCTTGTGGTCGTAAGTCATCAAGCCATTCGGAAAGCGCGGATAAGTGAAGGGAAGTTTGCCGCAGGGATTAAAGTCGCCAAACAGAACGTCTGCTACCGCCTGCCCACCTTCGTTGCCCGGGTTGTAGGCCATCAACACCGCGCTCGCATTGTCGGCGATACGGTTAACAATTCGCGGCCGGCCCTCAACCAGCACCAGCACTACAGGTTTGCCGGTGGCTTCGATTGCTTCCGCGAGTTTCCTTTGCGGCTCGCCCAGATTCAGATCGGGAATGTTGCCGGGAGTCTCTGTGTAGGATCCTTCGCCAAGACACAGCACGATGACATCAGCATTGCCGGCGGCGCGCACAGCGGCGGGAATGTCAACTTCTGCTTCCACATTAGTAGGCGTGCTGTTTGACGGTGATCCCGCCGGGCGCGTGATCTTAGTGCCGGGAACGTAGGTTACGTTTGCCGCGCCGGCCTTCGCTTCGATCGCGCGTCGAATCGTCGGACGATCCCTGGGATAAAGTGACTCTTCCGAACCTTGCCAAACATAGGTCCACCCATTATTCAGGGAGATCAACGAGTCGGCAGTTGGACCAGTCACCAACACCTTTCGATCTTTCGAGAGCGGCAACAAGTTGTTTGTATTCTTCAAAAGCGTCATCGATTCACGAGCCGCTTGCAAGCTGGCAAGGCGCGAATCGGGTAGGCCGATTCTTGACTTAAGACCAGGAGCGGGTATCGGTTTTTCAAAGAGTCTCAGCTCAAACTTTACTCTCAAGATACGCCGCACAGCTTCATCAATTCGCGACTGCGGCACCGCGCCTTCCTTAACGAGCGCTATCAAGTTGTCGCTGAAGCTGTAATCGAGCGGCACCATGCTCATGTCGATGCCGGCCATCACCGCCATGCGCGTCGCTTCCTTTTCGGTAGGCGCGACGCGCCAAACGGTTACCAACTTCTTGATGTCTTCCCAGTCAGAAACTACAAATCCCTTGAAGCCGAGTTCATCATGAAGGATATCAGTCAGGATGTGATGATTGATGTGGCCGGGAACGCCGTTGATCTCCGCGGAGTTGACCATCACGGTGTGGGCGCCGGCTTTAACAGCAGCAGCAAAAGTCGGCAGGAAATATTCCCGCAGGTAGTTTTCCGGAATCCAGGCGGGAGTACGGTCGCGACCCGTGAGCGGAAAACTGTAGCCCATATAATGCTTCAAACAGGCAGCAACATGGTCCTGCGAACTGACATCTGTACCTTCCATGCCACGAACGAAGGCTACGCCCATTACTTTCGCAAGATAAGGATCTTCACCGAATGTTTCGTAGAAGCGTGGCCAAATCGGTTGTCGTCCGATATCAAGCACAGGCGAAAAGCTCCAGGGGATGCCGGCGGCGCGCGTTTCCATAGCGGCGATTTCCGAGCCGCGTTTCATCAAGGCAGGGTTCCAGGTTGCGGCCATGCCGATCTCCTGCGGAAAAAGAGTGGCACCCTGTATGTAGTTTGCGCCGTGGATCGAATCGATGCCGTAGATGACAGGAATACCAAGGCGTGACTTTGTAGCGGCCTCCTGGATCTGTCTGATAGTGTCATGCCACTTGTCAGGTGTTAGAGCTTGCTCCGAAACGTTGAGAATTGACCCGACGCCGTATCGCACGATTGCTTTATCGAGCTTGTCTGGATCGATCTGGATATCTTGATCCCGACCCTTTGAAATCATGCCGATGGCCAGCTGCGTCATCTGGCCCACCTTCTCTTCGATCGTCATGCGCTTGAGGAGGGCTTCGATTTTTTGCGAGTTGTCACGCTCCGCTCCGGCAGAGTTAATGGCTGTCTGAAAAAACTCGTCGCTGTCAATAACGTCTGCGGTAACGGGTCCGCGATCATCTGTCGATCTGCCTACAGCCACTGGCAGGTTATGAGTTGTTTGCCCACCCACTGGGGTGCTGGAAGTGTCGGCCTTGGGTACCGGCAGAGCAAAGCAAATTGAAAGCGTAACAAGCGCCAAAGTAAGCGCAGTCTTTTTCATCGTTTCTTGTTTTCCTTCCGAAAGGATCGGCGGAGCACGCCTATTCTCTCATTGGAAAAGGACATTCACGAAGGGAAAAATCCAGTAGTGACGAGGGTTCTGCGGTCTCCGTCCGGGGCCAATAACACCCGGACTCAAACCTGACAAAAGTCTCTTTACACAACTCCGGATTTGGATATCATGTGCTCCGTCCTAATTACCTATCCACAATGAGCTCCGCAGTCACGGAAAGCGAAAAGGAAGAGCGCTCTCTGCCTAGACGCTTTGGCCTTCTCCAAGCGACCGCCCTGAACATGTCGAACATGATCGGTGTGGGGCCGTTCATCACTATTCCGCTTTTGATGTCGGCGCTTGGTGGTCCCCAGGCAATGCTGGGCTGGGTTGTTGCGGTCCTAATTGCCATCCCGGACGGTATGGTTTGGAGCGAACTGGGCGCTGCGATGCCGGGTTCAGGAGGTTCTTACGTTTACCTGCGAGAAGCTTATGGTCGTGAAACCTTGGGACGGCTCATGGCTTTTCTATTCATCTGGCAATTCATTCTAAGCGGTCCCCTCGAAATAGCGTCAGGCTACATCGGCTTCGCCAGATACACCGGCTACATCTGGCAGGGAATCACCGCGCGCGAGACCATGATGGTTGCCGCCGCAGTCGGAATGATTAATATCGTGCTGCTCTATCGCCGAATCACGTCAATCGGTACGATTACAATCAGTTTATGGATTGGAACCTTGCTGACCACGCTCGCAGTAATCGTTACCGGAGCGATGCACTTTAGCGCCGCCCGCGCTTTTGACTTTCCCCCTGGAGCGTTCACCTTCTCCCTGGGCTTTCTCTTCGGTTTGGGCGCCGCATCGCGAATTGGCGTCTACGATTACCTGGGCTACTACGACATCTGTTACATCGGTGACGAGGTAAAGGACCCGGGACATACAATTCCGCGGTCAATCATTATTAGTGTAATCGCGGTGGCGATCATTTACTTCGCGATCAATCTTTCCATTATCGGAGTTGTGCCCTGGCGCGAGTTTGTGCCGGCGGCGGCGCATCCTGAATCGGGCTTCGTAGTCTCGTTGATGATGGAGAAGATCTACGGCCCTAAAATCGCAACTGTCTTCACTACCATGGTTCTATGGACGGCATTCGGTTCGGTCTTCGCGCTGTTACTCGGCTACTCCCGAATTCCTTATGCCGCGGCGCTGGACGGATACTTCTTTAAAGTGTTCGGGCGTCTCCATCCGACCAAACGATTTCCCTATGTCGCGCTGATCGTGCTTGGGGTAATTTCAATTGTTTGTAGCTTCTTCTCCCTTGACGCCGTCATTGATGCGCTTATTTCAACCAGAATCCTGGTTCAATTCATGGGCCAGGTTTTCGCTCTGATCCTTCTAAGAAAGCGGGCGCCGGACATGCCGCGTCCTTACCGCATGTGGCTCTACCCCCTGCCAAGTATTATTGCGCTAAGCGGTTGGATATTTATTTTTGCGACCACCCCATGGCCGGTTGTCGTTCTCGGCCTGGGCACGCTGATGCTGGGCGGCCTCTTTTTTCTGCTCTGGTCCTGGTACAACCAGCGCTGGCCGTTTGCTGCCGCCATGTCTGGCGCCGACAGTTAAGAAATCACGAAAGATTACGTATGCCAAAACGACTAGTCTCGGGAAGCATCATTCTAATGTTGAGTCTAACCGCATTCGCCAGGAACGGGAGCGAGCGACAGTTACCTCAACCTGCGTCTATGTCCACAGGGCTCTTTTTGCGGAAGGGCTGGACCATTCAATCGTCCGCGCTGGTTAAGGAGAAGGGCGATGCCATTTCGCAGAATGAATTTCAACCGAAGAATTGGCATCCGGCAACAGTCCCGTCTACGGTGGTCGGTAATCTGGTGGCAGACAGAGTCTATCCGGATCCATTGGTGGATAAGAATCTGCGCCTGATACCAGGCTGCAGCTATCCCATCGGCGCCAACTTCTCAAATCTCCCGATGCCGGACGACAGTCCTTTCCGAGTTTCCTGGTGGTATCGAACTCAGTTTCGCCTGCCGGCAAGTTATCGTGGAAAGAATGTCTGGCTAAACTT
>Ga0137418_10006003_pt1 | contig 11158 bp, 10 predicted proteins | sample CZODoug3_1_2_16f_FD_122242 | JGI IMG/M metagenome (GOLD analysis project Ga0137418, IMG submission 122242) | Vadose zone soil fungal communities from Angelo Coast Range Reserve, California, USA - CZODoug3_1_2_16fungal (Hybrid Assembly) | ecosystem: Environmental > Terrestrial > Soil > Vadose... | reverse complement strand
ATCTGGTCCGCCGAGCTGACCACCTCCCCGACGATGCCTCGCAGTCGCTCGCCCATCTGCCGCATCGCGTCGGCCAGCACCTGGAACTCCTGCGGCATGTGGCCTGTCGTCACCGGGCGGAGGTCGCCGGCGCCGAAGCGCTCGGCCGCTGTCACGAGCCGCACCAGCGGTCCCTCGACCCAACGCAGCGTGAACATCCCGACCAGGATGCCGATCGCCGTCGTCGACAGCAGCACGAGCCACAGGATGATCTCGCGCCGCGTCGCCACTGCGCTGAGCCGTTCCCCGGCCTGACCGGCCTTGTCCGATTGCCGCGCCGAGAGGTCGCGCACCAGGCGGGTCAGCTCACCCCCCGGCACCCGCGCCTCTTCGGATTGCGCGAATGCCTCGCGCATCCGACCCAGGTCGACCAGGGCGTGCGCCATGGAGTAGTCCACGTGGATCAAGGCTTGCAGCTGCTTGATCTTGCTCACCGTGATGCGATCGCCCTCCGTCAGCCCCTCGAGACCGTCGAGCTCTTTCTGGAAGCGGAATGCCTCATCCGCGGCGACCTGGAACTGGGCGCGCGCCTCGGCGCTCGGGGCCGCGAGGTATTGCTCGGCGGTGCGGATCTCTTCGAACACCGACGTCACGAGACCATTGCCGACGGTGGTGGAGGTGCGAAGGCTCTCGATTTCGGTGGCGAGCGCGCGCCGCAACGTGGCCAGCGACGCCACGCCAACCACGGATGCGATCACGAGCCCCACGAACAATCCGGAGAGCCCCAGGACGATCCGCCAGCGGATCGTGTCGAGCGACGGCAGCCTCATTGGGCGGCGGCCTCCGCGACGATCCGGCCGCCGCGCACCACGCCGATCACCACGGACTTCGCGGGGACGTCGCCGTGGGTGTCGAACGCGATTGCGCCGGTCACGCCCTCGTACGCGGGCAACTCGCGCCCGATCCGCGCGAGGTAGTCGCGTACTGCGCGCCGGTCGGTGCCGGCCGCCGGGAAGACGCGCGTCGCCAGCATCTGCACGATGTCGTACGCGCCGGCGCCCCGGTGGTCGGGTCGCTGGCCTTCGTACGCCCGGGCGTACGCGGCCACGAACACGGCATTGCGCTCGTCGGGCCGATCCGGCAGGTACGCGGACGACACGCGGACGCCCTCCGCTACGGGCCCGGCCGCCTCGATGCCGGTGAGGGCGTCCCCGCCGATCGTGGGCCAGCGCAGGCCGAGGCGGGCCTGATCCCGCAAGGCGATCTCGGCGCCGCCGCGCTCCGTCGCCAGCATCAGCACGTCGATGCCTCCGGCCTCCTGCCGCATCCGCGCGAGGTAGGGCTCGAGGCTCGGCGTCGCGCTGAGCGCAGGATCCTCCTCGGCGACCGTGCCGCCCAGTCGCCGGAATTCCGCCGCGAAGCTCAAGCGCAGCCCGCGTCCGTAGTCGTCATCGATGTAGATGATGCCCGCCCGCCGGGCGCGCAGCGTCTGGCGCGCGTACCGCGCCAGCTGGGCGCCGTGGCTCAGGTCGGTGGGACAGACTCGAAACACGAACGGATTGACCCCGGACAGGTCGGGGCTCGAGGCGGAAGGCGAGATCATCGCGACCGGCCGGCGGCCCGCGCCGTACACCCGCCCCGCGGCGAGGGACGTACCGGACGTCAGATGGCCGATTACGGCCACCACGGCGGGGTCGTCGGCGAACGCCTGGGCCACGCGAATCGCGACATCGGCGCGGCCGCTGTCGTCCACGATGCGCAGCTCGAGCGGCCGGCCCCGCACGCCGCCCCGCGCGTTGATTTCCTTCACCGCGAGCTCCGCGGCCCGCTGCATCGAAACGCCCCGCGGCTGCGAGAATGGCCCTGCCAGGCCGACGACGATAGGCCGAGTGCCGTCACGGGAACACGAAGACGCGAGCCAGAGGCTCGCGATCAGGGCCAGCTTGCGCAGAGGCTGCATAGGATGGCGAATAACCTACAGGCTTTCCACATTACTGGGTATGGACGCGACACATCGCCTGTGCTCCTTCGCCGCAGGGCTCGAGCGATTGCTCGGCGTGCGGGACGATCGCGAGCTCGACGCCACATGGGACGCGCTGGAGCTCACCCAGGCCGGATGGGAAGCGCTGGCACTCGCCCGGCGGGCGAACACCGAGGTCCTTGAACCCGCGCTCGCCCAAGTGGACCGGCGCTTGCTCGCGGTGCTCGAGCGCTGCCGCGCGTTCCTCGATCCGCACATCGTGACGTTTCGGGTCCCCGAGCTGGAGCGCTGGCAGCACGCGGCCGCCGCGGCACTCGTGGGAGCGCGGTGGGGGGCGGCGGGGTTGCACACCGTCATCGCCGACACCCGCGCGCCCTTAGGCCGCCGCTACTTTGCGTTTCTCGCGCTGGCCGAGCGTCACCCCGAAGGGGCCTGGCCGCTGTTCGCCAGGTACCTCGAGACACCGGGAGCGCACCACGCCTTCGTGGCCGCGGCGGCCCAGGCGGCGCGCTACTATCCCGGGCACGCGGCGACGCTGATCGCGCTGTTCGAGCGCATCCGCGGCGACCAGATGCTGCGCCGCTTTTTGGGACCCAAGATCCTCGCGTCGTTGTACGTGCTCGGCGACGCCGCCGCGCTTCCCTTGTATGAGGAGCTGCTCGTGGCCGGCCATACCGACCCGCATTTCGACCGCTGCGAGGTGACGCGAGCGCTGGTGGGGGTGCGGCAGCTCACGGGACGCGTGGCGCCGAGCGTCAAGTTCCCCGACCCCGCGGAGCCGCACGTCATCCGTGCGCTCGATGAGGCGGCACGGCTATTCGAGGAAGAGCGGGACCGGCTCGTGCCGGTCGTCGTGATCTAGCGGACGAACTGCGCCAGCTTGTCCCGGTACGCTCGACCTCCCCGATCGTACGTCTCGTTGTGCCCCGCACCCTCGATCATCACGAACTCCGCCGGTCCCGGGGCCGCCGCGGCGACTTGGCGCCCCATGCCGATCGGCACGAGCCGGTCGGCGGTGCCATGGAAGACGAGCACGGGGCAGTGCACCTGCCGGACACTCGCGAGGTTGTCCAGCTTGAGTCGCACGAGGAACAACGGGAAGACGCGGTAGAGGTGCGCGGCCATGCCGCGGGCGCTGGTGAACGGTGATTCGAGGATCAGCCCCGCGACCGGGTGCTCGGCGGCGATGCGGGTCGCGACCGCGCTGCCGAGCGAGCGGCCGTAGACGTAGATGCGGGTCCGGTCGATCTCGGCGTGGCTCGCCAACGCCTCGTACGCCAGGGCACCCGCCTCGTAAATCCCCGCCTCGCTCGCGCGTCCGCCGCTCGCTCCATACCCTGGGTAGTCGATCACCAGGAGGCCGGCCTGGGGGGGCCGGAATTCGCGGATGACGGGCCAGATTGCCCCGATCGTTTCACCGTTGCCGTAGAACCAGAGTAAGCCGGGGTTGGTCGCTCGCCCGCCCTCCCTTGGCGGCAGGTACCAGCCCCCCAGCCGTGTTCCATCGCGCATCGCGAGCTCGATCCGCTCGCCGGTCCCCAGTAGCGGCTGTGGGTCGGGCAGGGACCCCCGCGGGGCGGGGAACGTGAGGCGCTCCTGGTTGGCCCACAGCAGGAGCAGAATGGTGAGATAGACCGCCGCCAGACCCAGAATGAGTGCCATGGCGGGTGTTAACTTGGTAGCCAATGGACCCAGAGCTCGTTTCTCGCGCCCGAGGAGCGCTGCTGGGGCTGGTCGCCGGCAATCAGCTCGGTGTGCCAACGGAGCACCTCGGCACCCCCGAGGCGATTCGTAAGGCCTTTCCGAACGGGGTCTGGGATCTGGCTCCGCCTCCGAAGAACTCTCCCTATGACGACGATGCGGCGATGACCCTGCTGCTCGGGGAATCGCTGCTCGAGTGCAAGGGATTCGACGCCACCGACGTGGCGCGTCGCTGGGTGAAGTGGATGAAGGTGGACGGGCGCGGCATCGGCGTGACGACGCGCCGGGCGCTCACGTTGATCGACCGCGGCAAGGAGCCGTTCGAAGCGGGCAGGTTGGTCCGCCAGGAGAACCCCCAGAAGTCCGCCGGCAACGGGAGCGTGATGCGCTGCGTCCCCGTCGCCCTGCGATTTCGCGACGACCTGGATCGGCTGATTCGAATCTCGACGCAACAGTCGGCGATCACGCACTCCGACGAACGCTGTACCTGGGGCGCTGCGGCGGTGAACCTGGCCGTGCGCGAGCTGCTGCACGGCAACATCTACTTCGTGGACGAAGTTCTGCACCGGCTGCGGGACCGTGCGCCGCGGGCGCTGGTCGAGGCGATCCACCGCGTGCCGCGCGAAGGGCAGGACGACCTGCCCGTGACGGTCGCCGGAGAGACCGGCTACGTCGTGCACTGTGTGGAAATCGCGTTCTGGTTCGTGACCCACGACCGGACGCTGGAAGACGCCTTGGTGTACCTGGCGCAGGCTGGGGGAGACACCGATACGAACGCTGCGGTGGCGGGCGCCCTGCTCGGGGCGCGCTACGGCGAGACGGCGCTGCCGCCACGCTGGATGGATCAGATGATCGGGGTGCAGGGAATCGGGAGACTGGCGGAGAATCTGGTGCGCGGTGCGCAGTGAGCGGTACGCGGGCGGGCATTCCCGCGCACAGCGCACCGCTTACCGCGTACGTTTGGTCGGTCTGCGGACGTATTTGGCGATGCCATCCATCACGTCGTCGTCCCGCAGGGTGATCGAGATCCAGCGCGCGTTGCCGCGGCCGCGCCAGTTGAGCCGCACGACTCGGCGACCGCTCGACCATTCGAGCATGCTGCGCTCGCGGCGCTGCGAAGGCCCGAACCGCGTGGACATGTCACGTCGCGCCCACTCGACCAGGCGAGGTCCGCCCGAATCGGTGAGCGACACCATCGCGATCTTCCCCTCGAGGACGTACGCGCTCAGGTAGAATCGCGCGCTGTCCTGCGGGTCGCGGATCATCACGCCGCATTCCATCAGCTGGGCGGTTTTGCGTGAGGTGTTGCAGCGCAGCGTGTCGCGCGACGCCAGGGCGCGAGCCCGCGCGGCGAACTCCTGATAGGGGCGGCCCGGCATGAACCCGCGGTACGACGCCGCCTTCAGCGCCACGCGCGGGGAGGCTGCGGGTGGTGTCTGCCCGGCGAGGACTACCGGCGCGACCAGCGCGGCGAGCCCGAGACGGAACCGGATCATGAAACCCAATATAACCCAAAATGCAACGGGCCCGGGGAGTTACCCCCGGGCCCGTCGCTCGATCGCCTGCGCTGCTTCAGACCTTCTTGACGTTCTGCGCCTGCAGACCCTTGGGACCCTGCGCGACATCGAATTCCACGCTGTCGCCCTCGGCGAGGCTGCGGAAGCCCTCGGCCTGGATCGCCGTGAAGTGGACGAACACGTCTGGACCCGACTCCTGCGCGATAAAGCCAAAGCCCTTCGCGTCGTTGAACCACTTCACCTTACCCTTAGCCATACTGTTCAAACCTCAGCACTGAGGGGCACGGCCCCGGACTGGAACGACCCAAGCCACCGCAGCGTGGGACGGGCTCAAACAAAAACCGCGAGACAAATGGTCCTCGCGGAGCGCAGCAGCCGGTGACGGTGCCTCGTATTGCTTGAACCGGGGCCAAAAGTATGGGGCGCCCCAGACCCTGTCAATCACAACCCCCGGCTCTATGTAATGACACTATAACAACAGCATCACAGCACTACGTGACACCTCCTCTTCCGGGTAGATTCCCTCCGCGCAACGCCATCCTCCCTCGATACAAGGAATCCCGATGCGGCTTCTGCTCTCCCTGCTGGCGTGCTGTGCGGCCGCTTCGCTCGACGCCCAGTCCAATGCCGAGCGCATGGCCAATGACCATTACACCCGCTCGCACGACTACGATCTCATCCATCAGCGCATCGAGCTCTCGAACTTCGATTGGGATTCGACCTCGTTCGACGGTAAAGTGGCAACGACCCTCGTCGCACGCCGCGCCGGACTCGATTCGGTGATCCTCGACGCGGGCGCCAAGCTCGTCCTCAAGAGTGTCACGCGGGTCGGCGGCGGTACGCTGCGAACCGGGCGGCACGGCGACACGCTCGTGCTCTTCCTCGGGAGGCCCGTTGCGTTCGGCGACACCGTGCGGTTCACCATCACGTACCACGGCGTCGTGGAGAGCGGGCACGGCCTCACCTTCATCAGTCCCGAAGGCCGGCCCCACCGCCCGCGCCAGATCTGGAGCCAGGGCGAGGACGACAACAACCATCTGTGGTTTCCCACCTACGACTTCCCCAACGACAAGATGACTTGGGAGGTCGTGGCGACCGTGCCCAAGGGGATGACCGCGGTGTCGAATGGCCGGCTCGTCTCCGACGTCCTCGCCAGGGACGGCTCGCGCACGCTCGACTGGCTGCAGGACAAGCCGTCCGCGACGTACCTCGTCTCCATCATCGTGGCGCCCCTGGTGAAGATTCACGATGCGTGGCGCACGGTCCCCGTGGATTACTACGTCTACCACGAAGACTCGGCACTGGCGCGGCCACTCTTCAAGATCACACCCGACATGATCGACGTGTACTCACGTCTCACGGGTGTCGCCTACCCCTGGGCCAAGTACGCCCAGACCACGGTCGCCGACTTCTTCGGCGGCATGGAGAACGTCAGCGCCACGACTCTGGTCGACTGGCTGCCCGGCCCGCGCGACTACCAGGACCGGCCGTGGTATCCGTGGATACTTATTCCGCACGAGCTCTCGCATCAGTGGTTCGGCGACTATGTCACGACCGAGAACTGGGCCAACATGTGGCTCAACGAGGGCTTCGCCGAATTCATGCCGGGCCAGTACTGGGGCCAGAAGCTGGGATCCCACGCGGAGCAGGACTACTTCCTCGACGAGTACGACCAGTTCATACAGATCGACCACGACCGCCGCATGCCCGTCGCGGCCCTGGGGTCGAACAACATCTATCCCAAGGGCGCCCTCGTCCTCGAAATGCTGAAGCATTACCTGGGCGACCAGCGCTTCTGGGCGTCGGTGCACCGCTACCTCGTAGATCACGCCTTCGACAACGCCACCACCGACGACCTGCGCCAGGCGGTGCTCGACGCCACCGGGGAGAACCTCGACTGGTTCTGGGATCAGTGGATCTATCAGGCGGGCTATCCCGAGTTCGTGGTCGCCACGAAGTACGACTCGAGCGCCGCGACGCTCACGCTCGTGGTCCAGCAGACGCAGCAGGATTCGTCCAAGGCCGACAGCACCGGCCTGCGCTACACGACGCCGGCGGCGTTTCGCATGCCGGTGACCGTGCGCGTGGGCACCGCGCCGGGGAGGGGTGACGTGATCGCGCGCGCCCAGCTGAGCCGGCGTCAGGACACGATCGTGGTCCGCGACGTGAAGAGCCCGCCCACGATGGTGATCTTCGACGACGGCAACACGATCTTGAAGCGCCTGACGTTCGATCAGCCCACTGCGTGGCTCGCGACGCAGCTGCGGCGCGACCCCGACCTGTGGAACCGCCACTGGGTGATCGCGCAGCTGGGCCAGCGCCCGGGCGACACCACGGCGGCGGCCGCGCTCGCGCAGGCCGCAACCGGCGCCGACTACTTCCTCACCCGCGCCGGGGCGGCGCAGGCGCTGGCCGCATTCCCCGAAAACTTGGCGCTGCCGCCGCTACAGGCGGCTACGAAGGACACGTCGGCACAGGTCCGTGCCGCTGCGATCGAAGCGCTGGGTGACGTGGGTGGCGACCGCGCTGTCGGGCTCGCGCGTCAGGCCTGGACCTCCGACTCGAGCGACGCCGTGCGCGCCGCCGCGGTCGTGGCATTCGCGCGCGGTGACTCGGCCGCCCGCCGTGCGCTCATTCTCCAGGCGCTGCGCACCCCTTCCTACCGCGACGCCGTGCAGACCGCGGCGTATCGCGTGATCGCTCAGACGGGCGACACGACGATGGTCGATTCGGTGGATGCCCGTGCCGGCGAGCACCGCTTCGCGGCCCACGTGCTGGCGGCGCTCGCGAGCCGCGGCAACGCGCGCGCGCTCGACCTGCTCGTCAAACACCTGGATGATGAGCGGGCGTACGTGCGACGCTGGGCGCTCGAAGCGTTCCGCTTCACGTTGCGGCGCGACATCGCACAGCCGAAGCTGCAGGCGGTGGGCGCCGGGCTGAAATTCGCCGACACCAGGCAGGCGGCCGCGGAGCTACTACAGCAATGGCAGCAGGGGGCGGGCGGGGGCGGCGGCGATCAGTAGGTAGGGATTGCGGCTCGTGTAACAGCTTACCACGTAGCGACTTGCGAGCTTAATCCTGAGTGGGCGTCTTTATGCTGTCCACTTTGGTGGTGGCCGCCAATCCCGTACGGAACGCGGCCAGCGCGGTCTCATACGCGCGCATCCGGTTGAGCAGATCGGCGGCGACGGACGCGGGTTTCTTTCCGGCGGTGGTCTCGCACGTGGGCAAGAACTTGATCACCGAGTCGATCCGCACCACGAGCTGGCGCGCGACCACGCGCATCGAATCGGCGTAGGCGGTCGCCTGCATCCGGGGCCGACCGCCCGACATGAAACTGCGTGCCGTCGTGCACAGGCCACCGAGTCGCCGCCCTGCTTGCTTCTGGCGCAGTGTGTCGCGGGTCTGCTGGGTCCGGGCCACGCGATCGATGCCGTCGCGGAGTTGCGCTACGCCACGAGACACGGACCGCAGACCCTCGAGGTAGCGAATCTGTTCAAGGGTGGGCGGGGCCGGGTCTACCCGGACTGGCGCGGTACTGTCCTGAAACGCCGTGGCGGCGGCCAGAACGACGATCACGGTGGCGAGCATCCGAACTCCTTCTAACAGTGTATTAGGCCCTGGGTTATAATCACACTATGACGGTTCCCGCAACCTCGCGTGTCGTGCGCACCTTTGAGGACCGCGCCGACGCCCTCTCGCATTTCTTTCAGCGGGCCGCTGAGGCCCCGCGCCTCGTCGCCTACGACGACGGCGTCGGCTGTCCGCTCGACCAGGCGCTGGCCGCCCTCGAGTGGACCGGCCAGCTCGGCATCGTGCTTCCGGACGACCTCGTGCACGCAGCCCGGCTCGGCACCGACTCGGCGGCGGCGGTCGTCGAGCGCAAGGAGGGCGACTCCCGCGCCTTCATCTATTTCGGCCCTCGCATGGACGCCCCCCCCGCCGACCCGTACGAGGGCACCCTGCTGTACGACGAGCCCGGCGTGCGTGCCTACATCTTCGCGCAGCGCGTCCACGCCATCGCGCATTTCCTGCGGGCCACGCAGGGCATGAACGCCGTGATCTCGATGCTGTCGCGGCGCGCCCCTGAGCTGCGCCACATCCGCCGCTGGACCCAAGAGCTGTTTGCCGAAGGCGGTGGAACGGCGATTCACTCGACACAGCTCCTCACTGGATGGTTCGCCACGGGCGGCGCCGGCTTCCTGTTCATCCCGCCGAACGGGGATGATCGCTTCCAGTACTGCGAAGTCGCGATCGACGGTTGACGATGCTCACTGCAGTCCTCGTCGTCTGGACGGCCGTCGCTCCCGCCCAACCCCGAGCTTCCGTTCAGCGCCCCGACAGCGCCGCGCGCGCCAGCATCGTCGCTGTCTTGAAGACCGTCCAGGACTCGCTCGACCGGGTGCGCGGTGCGGCGTATAACTTTCGGACCGACCTTGGCGGGGCCTCGCCCGTGGTGGTGTATAGCCGGGCTCAACGGATGCAAGCCAGTTGCGTCGGTGCCGACGGCGCGCTGGCCCGCCTCGACTCCGTGCTCAGCGCTTCCTACCCCGCGGGGACGCCGGCGGACCTGCGTCGCGAAGCGCGCGCCTTGCGGGCCGCCCTCGCCGAGTGTCGGCGCGAGTACGACACCACCGCGCGCTGGGCGCAGCGCGCCGACAGCGTGCGCGCCTGGGCGCCGTACCGTCTGCGCCGTCTCGATGAGACGATGCGGCGGTTTGCCCGCGCTGCGGTGCTGCCGCGACCGTGATGTGGGAACGTGCGCGGTGTGGATTCACAACTCCACATCGTGTGGAAGGGTGACGGAAGGCGCGGCCGGGTAGCGGGTTAGTATCCACACTCCGTGCACATCGAAGTGAGCTAACCCGAAGAAACATCGGCACTTGCGCGCTTTTCAGGGATGTCTATATTCATCCCACGCGGCTTGGAGGGAAGGGTTGGGACCTCTAGTCTCAACGACGCCTTCAAGACGGGTCCGAACGGAAATTCCGGGGAGAGCGCCGACGCAATCAAGGGCTCAGGCGCTCGGTGATCCGGGAGCAGCTCTCCGGGTCGGACAGATAGGGCCAGTCGCGTGCTCTATCCACGCCGACGTAGTGCCTCGGCGTGCAGTGCGGAAGGTCGGTCCGCGACCCGATCTGACCCGTAGCACTCACATTGGCGAACCTTGCGGCCCGGCCAGGCTGCTTGGGGATGGAAGCCAGAGCTCCTGTTTGCCCTACCGAGCGACGCAACAGTCAACCGGCGGCAGCGGGAAGAAGAACGGAGGGTGAAAGCCCCCGGCTCTGGGTAGCCGATGTGTCGGAGCCCCCGGGCGGCCTATCGTGCCGTCTCGGGGGCTTCGTGTTTCCTCAGTCTCGCAGTTCCGCCACCATCCGCAAGGCCGCGCGTCGCACCGGGCCCATGAACGGCAAGGACGCGAGCCCGATCAACTTCACCACTAGGTCCACGGACCGCTCCATCAACCGCCACGTGCGGCGCCGTTCGGGGGAGCCGTCGTGGATCCAGAACAGCACGATCCCCATCTCATAGAGCCAGAGCAGGTTCGGAAGCTCGGCGCGGAGATCTTTGGGGATGCGCACGCCCTCGAGGACACGCGCAAGCAGCGCGGTCGCCTCGCGTCGCACCGGGAGGGACTCGGCGCTGAACGGGTTGAGCGGGCTCGCCGGATCGGCGGCGGAGCGAAACAGCAAACCGGCAAAGCGGTGATAGGGCTCGATCGTCTCGAGCTTGGTGCGCATCACCAGGAGGAGCCGTTGCTTGAGGCCTTTGAGCGTGTCGAGGCGCGCCCCGACAGCAGCGACGTGCTCTTCGTGCGTGCGACCGTAGAACCGTTGAATCAGGTGTTCCTTGGACCGGAAGTAGTAGTACGCGTTGCCGAGGGCGACCCCGGCTCGCTCCGCGATCGCCCGCATCGTCGCGGCCTCGTAGCCGCGCTCGCGGAACAGCTCGAGCGCGGCCTCGAGGATCCTGGCCTCCG
>Ga0137418_10006002_pt1 | contig 11159 bp, 16 predicted proteins | sample CZODoug3_1_2_16f_FD_122242 | JGI IMG/M metagenome (GOLD analysis project Ga0137418, IMG submission 122242) | Vadose zone soil fungal communities from Angelo Coast Range Reserve, California, USA - CZODoug3_1_2_16fungal (Hybrid Assembly) | ecosystem: Environmental > Terrestrial > Soil > Vadose... | reverse complement strand
ATGTTGGCAATACATCTTGCCTTGGTGCAAGTTTGAAATTACCAGCCTGTGATTCAGCGCTTTTAAGTGCCTCGCGCACGACATGCTGTGAAAGATAGAATAAAATAGTCAAATATCTCTGAGAATTATTTAAGATATGCTCACTTCGTTTTCCATTGCATGGATAGAGCACGTCGAGTATACTATTTTGGTCACCGAAGGAACTAACCGGAGGGCCGTGAAACACAATATTTAATAATGAAAAAGTTCAGGGCTTACATTTCATGGCATGGCGTATCATTGCCAACTGGAAATTCGAGAGTTTAATCAGACGTTCTGCCTGGTCAGGATCATCATTTCCCTCTATTGTTTCAGAGCTTTAGAGGTTGTTGACTACCAAGATCATTTAGAGACACTCACCTATAACAAGAAGATGATCTAGGCGATTCACGATGCCTGAGCCACTACAAGAAGGATCCAAAAGGCTGTATGCCCAAAATATGAACAATTTCCACAATATTGTGGCAGCGCGTTTCCCATGAACATACATATGTGTCGCAGCGCTATACTTAGGGTCGCTCGGTTCCACTGTAAGGAAATCAACATTGATCGCCTCAACATTCCGGCAGTTGGCCTTGGATAGCATCATCTTTAAAGTAGAAAATCGCTTGTGATCCCTCTCAAAAGCGAAAAGCTGGAGAACGGCCAGAAGCGGTCAAATTCTGCAGTAATTGCAATGTGAGTCAACACACCTTGCCCTTGTTACGCATCAGCATGCTTAAATGTGAAGTTTTGTTACCGGGAGCTGCAGTGGCATCAATTACAACGGCGTCTCTAGCGGGTGGGGCGAGCACAACAGCCGGAAAACATGACGCCTTGTCTTGTAAAATGATTTTACCTGTCCTGTACGACGGATCGTCATAGAGCTGGCATTGAGGGGAGAACAATAATAGATCAGGTATGTGCTCATCCTTTGAAAACCCTTTGCTGAAGAGTATCTTCAGGCCCAATGACTGGATCGTGATAAATATACTTCATACCTTGATTTGAAGGGCCCTGATTCAACAAATCCCCGCGAGATATACGATTTTATGGCTTCTTGGGTTGTCCAAAGCGTGGTATTTACACGGACATATCGAGGTATGCGTGCTGGAGAAGGCCAGTCTCAGATTCAATACAGATTTTCGGACCATACAGATGTATTTACCTGCCCTTGCATCACCAGTCTGTGCTAGTCCGTCGTTTAGGCTGACACCTCTCTTGACCTTGATTCTTTGGAATTCACTATGCAGCCGCGTTTTATGTCGCAAGATCGCTTGCTTTAGAGGTCCGTCTCCGGCCTGAATGCCGTTAGACAGGAGGACATCATGGACAAGGACAAGAACCAGGTTCCGCGACGAAAGTTTACGTTCTTCTGTCATGATCTTGGATGCATTAATGACGTCTGTCAATGCAGATTTATCTAACCAGAGTTGACATTCAGAGGATGCAATGTTGCACTTATGGTTCACCCCCTCACATTTCAAAGTCTCAATAACCAAGGCGGCAGTCCTTTTTCTGTCTTTCTCTGGCAGCGTCGCGAGCACTCCCTTGATCGATCCTTGCTTTGCATCCAAGCGGTCAAGAATTTTGGCAGCCTCGAAGTAGAAGCTAGACAGGCGTCAGAAAGTCACATCCGGAGGACGGGGTCGAAACGGAGGTAGGGCGAACTTCATTTATTGCCTGTATGAACCAGATGAACTGAATGAGAGAATGTATGGTGAAACAAACAATGCTTTTAAAGGCTGTGAATCAAGAAGTCATCAGCATGTGAACTTTGATAAGAGGGATAAATAAAATCAGATTAAGCTGTTTCGTCACTGCTCTCGAAACGAGATTCAGCCAATGTAGATAAAATATAACATCATGCTAAGTGAAAATATGGATGAAATAAAAATCTTACCTTCAATGGCAACGCAAGCTTGGTACGACAGAGTCGAGGAAACACGAGAGTCGAGAGTAGGAGCAAATCTCCAATTTTCGCCTTTTATGTACCGCGGGCCGAATGCTCTCTGCGTGCGACGCCGCAAACTTTTTTTCTCTCTTTTCTTTTGACAACAATAGTGAGTAAATTTTGTACGATTGTAATGGTAACACAGATAACCAACTGATTCGTGTTTCATAGTGCCAGTAGAAACCAAGCTTTATGATATACTCCAGGTTCCAGCTAATGCTGATGAAGGTGACGCCTGTCTCATTTAAATTTCGGCACGAGAGCACTGATCTCCCGACGCGCAGGAGATATTAAGAGGGCTTATCGGAAGAAGGTGCCCTACTCTGTGCTGATATGTATAAATTGACGTCTTACGTGGCTCCAGGCCAAAGAACACCATCCAGTATGTTTCAATAATATTAGTCTTGTTACGCGTCTCGGCTTGCTAACGTATACCTTTGGCGTAGGACAAGGCATGTCGATGATCGACGATAGTCCTGTATACGAGACTAAGGATTGTTTACAGAATCCAAATGACCCTGAGGCAGCGGAGAAGTTCCAAGAAATGGCCGCCGCGTTTGTCCCCAGTCTTGTCATTATTGTATTTGACATCCATCTCATATTTCGTTAGGTACGAAATTCTGAGTGATCCTAATACTAGAGAAGTGTACGACTCGTATGGAATGGCTGGTTTAACGGGGCCAGGTGGGGCCGGCCCAAGTGGCATGAACGCAGAGGATCTGTTTGCACAGTTCTTTGGTGGCACAGGGGCTACTTTTGGTTTTGATTTTGGACCGGGAGCAGGCGGACCGAGTAGGAAACGGAAAGGCCAAGACGAAGTAGTACCATATGATGTTGTACTGGAGGATCTGTACAACGGAAAAACGGTGAGGATAAACATGGAGAAAGACGTGGCCTGTGGTGCGTGCAAAGGGGGGGTTTACAATTTTTCTCTTTCGATACCACTATGTCTAATATCTCACTATAGGACTGGGGCACGCGGAAATGCCAAACCAAAACCCTGCACGAAATGTGAAGGCAAAGGCTGGACATACATTCAAACTCAGGTTCGTGGCAGTCATCGGCACCCTGCACACCCATTGAATTATACTAGGTTGCTCCAAATCGTCTAGGTACATCGAGAGCAGTATGCTCTGAATGCGACGGCCATGGCGAGAAGCTAAGGGAAAAGGACAGGTACGTGTAAGGACATATATGGTTCACTGTGAGTCTGAAAGCCTTGCAGATGTAAAAAGTGCAAAGGCTCCAAAAAGGTTAAGGAAAAAAATAGGCAGGAGATTTTCATTGAAAAGGGCATGGCAGATCGACAACGAATCGTTCTAGCGGGCGCTGGTGACCAAGAGGTGAACTAACCGGCTTCCATATTTCAGCTTCCAGCGTTTGACTTACTTTAATATAGCCCGGCATGCCTGTAGGCGACGTGATATTTGTTCTTAGAGCTACTCCTCACGAGTCGTTCGAGCGCTCTGGGAATGACCTTCTGACCAATGTCTCAATTACGCTCTCCGAGGCACTTCTTGGTTTCTCGCGGATATTAATCACCCACCTTGATGGACGTGGTGTCAAGGTTACCAGTCCTCCAGGAAAAATTATCAGTTCCGGCGAGTCAATTGTGTTGCGTGGAGAGGGTATGCCGGTACACAAAAACCCCGATCAAAAGGGCAACCTCTATGTTGTCCTTCATATCGATATGCCCGACGAAGACTGGCTGAAGAACGTTAATCAGAAGGTAAGCAGGAGCACCTTGTCCTCAAGTGTATTGATGAATATCTATCAATTTTTTGCCATCTAGACGCTGGAGTCAATGCTACCGCCAAAGAAGACAGAGATGTCGCCACGACCCCCAGTGGTCGATGAGGCAGAGTTCGAAGAGAGCGACATTGTGGAAGTGCGTGCACGATCTTTCCCGGCTGGTTCGGACTTCTTTGATCAAGGGTTCCAATCGCAGTTTGGCGAGGGAGAAGATGGTTGGGAGGATGAAGATGATGAAGACCTTGATGACGATATAGGTGCACAACCAGAGTGCAGACAGCAATGACCTTCCGATATTCGATTCACGATCAGTCAGTTTAGATTTTTGGATTTCTGCTTGACGCACAGAAGGAATATACTACATACCATCATCACTCTACTCCTACCTTTGTTACATAATGCACTTCTCCGCTGACAACAGATACCCATATATGCCTGCCGGTTCGCTGGCATACGTCGTGCATCAGGGGAGTCGTAGCGGCTAATTTCTACGATGTTAACTTGGACGGTGTGCCGCCATCCAAAGTTTCAAACGAGTCCTTCGTGCGCCATTGGCACCAGGGGCGAAAGTGCAAGACTGACCCGACTAAATGAATGCTTACAGTCGACCTATTCGCCTCCCCTGAGCAGTGGATGATTATTACAGGTTCACGGTCGTGGTCGACTCGGAGGTGGCTGGGACAATGTGTAACATGCCAAATATGGCATTACGATTGGTACCCTACTGCTGAAGTGGACTATAGGTTCGAACAAACATGTATGGGTTCTTGCGTCTCGCTTTTCTTGTATTATTTCCCCCTCTCCTTTCAATCTTGCCATCCGTTGCGCAGCAAACCTCTGTAGCTCGAATCCTCATTTATTCGGCAACTCGTGACTTTCGACACGACTCCATCCCCATGGCAATACAAGCCATGAAGGCAAACCAATCAGCTATTAACGCTGAGTTTGATAACACAGAGGATCAGACGCAGTTTAATGATCAAATATTGGCGGGGTATGACGCGCTTGTGTTTTTGGACAATACCGGTTCGTCGTTGTAGCCTCCATATCAGATTCATTGACTATTAACTGTCGTATACGACACAGGCGAAGGTTCGTCGTAGTCCCGAACGAATAATATATTGGGCTCGTTGACTGTTGGCCGCTGCTGTAGTGTTGGATCAAGCTGGAAAGACCGCGTTTCAGAAGTATCTCGACCTTGGAGGCAACTTCATTGGTATCCATGCGGCCTCTGATTGTTTGAGAAATACTACATTCTTTGGCAACGAGACCGGTAGCTAACACTTTGTTCCGTTGCATCCAGCCAAGGCTCACACGGATGACTAGGTGCTTTCTTTGACTATCATCCCGTGCTTCAGAACGCGGTACGAATTGAATAGGACCTCTTGACACATAATATCTGACAGAACATCTTAGACTGTGGATGTTATTGACAGTTCGCATCCAAGTACGAGTATGCTTCCGGCCCAGTGGCACGTTCAAGATGAAATGTATGCCAATAGCTGTCTATTGCGATCCTTGGCATATTCATCCCTGTCTGCTTAATAGGTACAATTTTAAGTCGGACCCCAGAGCCTTAGGCGCTACAGTATTGTTATCAGCAAACGAGTCAAGCTACACTGGTACATTTTTTGGAGTTTACTCCCGAATTTGATCTGATCATGATGTCATTTCAAGATCCTGGACCCCGTTTATTCAACCAAGGGACGCCACACCCGACTGGTAAGTTCATATATCATTCCTGTAAGGCTTGTTGATACTAATTTATGAGGTCTAGCATGGTACCAAGAACATGGAGCAGGTGTGGAAAATGGAGGAATCGCGGGAAGAAGCTTCTATACCAGCCTCGGGCACTTGAACGAAACATGGCAGGCAAGTCTGGTATATCTGCATTTTTCGGTCTACCTTAACGTCCTGCGACCCCTCACAGAACGAGTTATTTATTGCGCATGTCATGGGAGGTATATCTTGGGCATTGCAGTCGAATACGACGAAGGCCTTCAATGCTAGTGCGCACGTGGGCAATTCGCAAACATCCTCTCTGTCTTCCCCTATCCCGCCATCGTCAGCGTGCGTGTAATTTGGGGATTTGGCCGCATCTGTATATACTGACGTTCCTTTCATAACGCAGACCTTCGCCATCCTCGCCATCTTCTGCAGTCAAAACGACCGCCGCCATCGGCCTCGCTACAACGATACTGGTACTGTTCAGTATTTTTTTTGCGTGAGGACTGCGTAGCTTGAAAATTGAATGATAGTCTAGAAATGCTACTGTGGACATCAATGACACAAAAGCCTCGGAACACTTCAGAGCTGGTACGTTCCACCATTACGTTGTTCACGCAGCATTAAGGGCATTGAGTTCGAGTCCTGGCCGTTACTGGTCTCTCAGCTGGAACCGTGGCTGAACTAGGGACTTCGCTGGAGTTGTCAAAGAATGCAACTTTGCTTTCACACCAAGATAAGACTTTAAGCGCCAATCAAGACATCAAAGTAGGTACCGGGGTTGTCCCATCATACTTCTTAATCAAACTAACTTATAGCGGCCGTCAACAATTGAATTACGAGTTGGGCATAAGCACAGCGGCATAGGCGGCGTTTGAGATACTACATTCAAAAGTCTTCCTGTCTGCCACTACCAGTCGACGCAGCTAGACTTTCAGAATGATAGGTTCCCTTGACCTGTGAATGCCAGTGTGGCATATCCGATTTTGTATACCGTATGGCCTGCCACTCGTTGGATACCGAATATTTAAGAGGGAGTCTCGCATTGTGCTGCCCCTGGGATCGCTTGCTTTCAGGATGGAAAGGTGGACATCTCTTCAGGCATTTCGGGTGACACTGCCGACGCTCGACGCCCTAAATATGTGCGGTCCTCTATTATCTCTACTATGTATGACAACCCCTCCCCACATCACAGACATCGACCGTGCCAGAGTCGCAGAACACACCCGGTGAAAGGCCGTCTTCTACATTTACATATTGTTCCTCAATCTGCTTGTGCCGCTCTCGTGCAATGTGCTTGACATTTTCGGGATAGGAATGTTCGATGATGTACGCACGAGGAATAACACGGAGAGAAAAGATAAAACAGGCAAAGGAGCCGTATAAATATGACAAAAAGACAGGCGTAGTGTTGGGATCTACATCTACGACGAGGATTTCGGAGAGTAATTTGCGATCGTACATACCTGAATATTATGTAATTACTATGTACACACAACCTGCTTGATTCATATTCCTACATAGTACATCAATTTTTCTAGTCAACGGGTCCTTTAATTTAATGCCAGCCTCATTTCAGCTTTGCGGTTGCAGACGAGATATCAATATCCAAAATGTTCTAATTCACGCTGCGGTCAAAATAGTTTGGGACACAACGGTGAATCACGAACCTTGCCACTTCTCAGATCATCTGGTGAAGGCATTGCTCCCAGACGGAGAAGTTCAGAAGCTTTACTAACAACAGGATCATTTTGCATGCTTCGAACAGATTGCGTCAGAATCATTAGGAGTCGCCCACTGCACATGAACACATACGAGGACACAGCGATGACCTTGCCTCCCTTGGCGTAGTAGGCAATGAACTATAAAGTGCCAGGTTAATATGGTTCATCAACACAGCGTGCTGGCGCAAAATACACCTTCATATCGTCTGGATTGCCTTTGATGATCACGTCGTCATATCCAAAGCCTGAGCCACAGTATCGCAGCTGCTGGCCCTCTGATGATAGGGATGTTTGACCTTCGACCAAAACAGCTAAAAAGATTTAAGACTCACGAGCACTCCAGAAGACAGGAACTTTTTGGAATGGAAGCGGGTCTTTCCCTCCCGCTATTGTCCTGCCGACTGCTCGTCCATGGTTCCCAGCGACCTACGGACACATGGCGTAAACAAATGTGAACACGAAATTCACGCAGGTTAAACATACATTCCAATGTTCTATCCTCCTACTCTCGCCGTTTATCTGCGGGAAATGCGCGATATCGCCTAAAATGCAAGACATGGTGAGCGAACCTGCTGAGTAAACTTTCAAGTACCAGCCGCTCACCGATAGCATATATGCCATCAAATCCGGGTACCTTCAAATATTCATTCACCTTGATACCCCCGTCCCTTTCTAGCGGTATCCCGCTATCTGTCAAAAACGAGGTGGCGGGTACCACGCCAACCCCCATGATAATCAAGTCGGCGGGTATAGTTTGACCATTAACTACCACTCCCGTAGCGACCTTAGATTCCACATCAGACGACGCAACAATCTTCTCCACGCTGGTTCTCATGTGGAATTTTACTCCTTGCGATTCATGGTACTAATCCTACTGAGTGAGCGCCGCCATTCGACAAATAGACTGCAAGGCAAACCTTCTTGAGTCCTGCACCAACTTCTTTACCGAGGACAAGTTCGAACGGATACTCTTCCATGCCAATGACATGAATGGAAGCCAGCTTGCGTTTGGACACAGCTTGGACAAGTTCCATGGAAATAAACGAAGAACCGATTACGACAAGATTTTTACCCTCTTGTGCAGCTATACAAAACCCATGATGGAGCATTTCATAGCCGGCATCTTGAGATGCGAGAGGGGCTTACCTGCATCGACTTTCTTGGAATCCTCCAGTCCTCTGAACGTAAATACATTTTCAAGGTCGGCATTTTCAATGGGTAGCCTGCGAGGAATACCTCCCGGCGCCAGAATAAGCGTATCGTAGGGAATCGTGTCTTTACCCGAGTCCAAAGTGACGAACTTTTTAGAGGCATCAACGGATGTTACTGTCTAGGAGACAACAAATAAAAGGATCAATTGGTACCAGTGATGATAAAAATAAAACCGACGTACTACATTTGTGCGGAGGTTGGTGCCGTATTTGATTTTTAGATCAGCAGCTGTATGTAGCTCTATTTTGGAACTTTCGGTGATGAGGGCCTTGCTCAATTTTGTCCTGTATAGCAAACAAAAAATAAACCCAGTTCCAACTTATGTCAAATAAGGCCAGAAATAACCTATCGATTGGTGGGTGTTTCTCCTTGCTAAGAATGGTGATGCCTCCCGTATACCCATTCTCCCTTAAGCTCTCAACAGCGTGGAAAGTCCCGCTGCCTCCTCCAACAATGACTACTCCGCTTTTCCCGCCGCCACGTTCACTAGTGGACGATAGTTTGGGCGCACGGGTCACGTTTTTGGTCGTGCGGGCAGGGTCGGCAGTCACATGGATTTTTCCGCCAGAGATATGCGCTTTAAAAGAGTGGATGGGGGAAGGCGCCGGCGCATCCTCTGTGCAGAACGAGCTTAGAAGGAATGGATCGAAGAGAATGATTTGGATGTACCGATGTCACCAGTGCAAACGTCGAAGCAGGCTGTATTTGTAGATATGTAGAAGTAAAATATATCGATCCGCATAACAGATACACACCTCCATGCCAAGGACTAGATGTCATTGGATGTGAGTCTGAGCTTCCCCTTGAGTTGAATGTTACGGAGCATACCAAACGACCCTCCCATCCCCAGTAAGCACTCCCTTAGACAGTGGGGCCCCATAATGAGTGCAGTAAGCACTTGTAGCATGGACATTGTCGCCAAGACGGTAGAGGAGGACTTTCCCGTCCTTATCAAACCCAACCTCTTTCCTGGCGTCCACAATCAAGATAGATGTTAACTTGCACCATCGACAACTCACAGAACTCACATCTGACCATCCTTTAAGTCTGTATCGTCAAGCACAGAGATGGTTTTTAATGACATTTTGCGTGATTGGACACTGATTGAAGTTGAGTAGCCAGTGAGTCTTCGTGTGAAGGCGGTGGCAAGAACGGCTCGCATGCCAGTCAGGGGTTTGATTGAAAGTGTCTACATAGCCACAACTATAAGTACACCCCCACTTTCCTACGCCTCGTTTGCAAGAACTTGGCTGGAGCCCTAGTAGCTGCCTTCCAAATTCCAGCATCATCAGGATGGGGTAGTCAACCTGTGCCTCTTCATCGGCGCCCTCACGCGCTGGTAGGAGACTAATCTTGAACTTCTGCTGTCCCGCTTCCGTTTTTATTTTTATTTTTATTAAACCCCTTCATACTACTCAAGTTCTCTTCCCCGGGCTGCGAGCCGAACCCAGAACACTGTCCAGAACCATCCCCTCCATTCCTACCCATGCTCCCTGACCTATGGACCCTGGCCGTCGATGATAGTTGTATACGGTAGCGACAACGTTCAATCTGGGACAGTTCAAATGGCACAGGTGGGATCATTCTCATAAACTGTATATAATAATCAAATGTCAGTACACGTTACAATAAATGAAGAGTGAAAGGAAGTTTGCAGTTTGAGCTATAATACGAGCTTGCGAGTATGGCAGCTCAAAGTAGTGCTTCCTAAGTGGAGTGATAATTAATTAAAATTCCATGCGGCGTGTGTGGCTGTGACACAACGCCGAATGAAGAATTGTCTCTTGTGCTTCACTCCCTTACAACAAATTCAGTCGCTCGCACACAGTGATTCTTTTTGACTATCAGGACTTTATCTACTTGCTGAATGACTGTCCTGGGTCTCTAATCTTGTTACGGTGAGCCCTGGGTGGCTCAGATCCTCATACCAAACCTGGTGTGATCAACACAAGTCCAGCTGGGGTAGCTGGCCATAGATCCACATCTATGTCGGAAATCTGTCGTAACAGGTTCTTGTTGGGCCTGATAGGCCCGATAAAGGCCTTGTGCCGCCATCTACACCACCACTTTGCCTATCGGCGACACTACAACCACGACCTTTCTGCTCCGCGCATTTAGTGTCACTCATCATGCATCACTCTGGCTCAGTTCGGGCCATTTACTTGTTGTCAGATCTAGACGTGAAACAATCCAGTTACTCAAACGGGGAATACTAGAGTGATTGTACACATCAGTTGTGCATCAATCGCGTGTCAGTAATGTACACAACGCAATGCGCCCAAGCATGTTCAGATGTGTTCCAGCAGAATGCGTCTTTAGATCTGAACTATACACGGACTGTCTCGGAGCTCTGATCTTGTTACGGTGAGCCCTGGATGGCTCAGATCCTCATACCAAACCTGGTGTGATCAACACAAGCCCGGCTGGGGTAGCTGGCCATAGGTTTGCACCTATATTGGAAACCTGTCGTAACAGGTTCTTGTTGGGCCTGATAGGCTCAATAAAAGGCCTTGTGCCTCCTCTACACTGCCATTTTCGCCTATCAACGACACTACAACGATAGGGTCTTTCTGCTCCGGAGTATTCGACCTCACTCATCGCTCTGGCGCCATTTGCCGTCGCCAGGTCAAAACGCGAAATGATTTAGTTACTCGCTGGCAGCACCGGAGTGTGTCGGTCGCGTGTCGGTGTGATGAAGGTAGTGTGTTTGGGGTAAAACAAACAATATACCTCAGGCTGCCTGGTCCAGTTCCTGGTCAAGGGGTCGCCTGATT
>Ga0137418_10006000_pt1 | contig 11161 bp, 6 predicted proteins | sample CZODoug3_1_2_16f_FD_122242 | JGI IMG/M metagenome (GOLD analysis project Ga0137418, IMG submission 122242) | Vadose zone soil fungal communities from Angelo Coast Range Reserve, California, USA - CZODoug3_1_2_16fungal (Hybrid Assembly) | ecosystem: Environmental > Terrestrial > Soil > Vadose... | reverse complement strand
GGTGGGTGACACGCCGGAGACTGCTGTGCGTGGCCCTGCTGAGTGCCGCGCTGGGGGGGGGGGGGGGCTGCGCGCACGGCGTGCGATCGGGCGTTGAGCCCGGGTGGGTTGAGGTGTGGAGCGACGAGTTCGACGGCGCCGCCGGCGCCCCTGTCGACACCGCCAAATGGCGCTACGACACGGCCGACGGGTGTGCCTCAGGGAATTGCGGGTGGGGAAACAACGAGAAGGAGTATTACTCCACGGCGCCCGAGAACATCGCGCTCAACGGGCAAGGCCAACTGATGATCGTGGGCCGAGTCGCGCGTGCCGGGCTGACGTGCTACTACGGTCCCTGCCGCTACACCTCGGCCAAGATTACCACGCGGGGCAAGGTGGAAGCCGCGCCCGGTCGCGTCGAGGCGCGCATCAAGCTCGCGGCGGGGCAGGGGCTCTGGCCCGCGTTCTGGCTGCTGGGCCAGAACATCAGAACTGTCGGGTGGCCCGCCAGCGGCGAGCTCGACATCATGGAGAACAAAGGCAGCGCGCCGACCGCCACCAGCTCGGCGGTGCACGGGCCAGGGTACTCGGGCAATACGCCGTTCGCGCACGTCCGGGCCATCCAACGCGGCACGTTCACCGACGCCTTCCACACCTTCGCGGTCGAATGGGACTCGCTCACCATACGGTTTTTTGTCGATGATACGTTGCACTTCCGCGTCACCCGCACCGGCGTCGAGACCTTCGGGCACTGGGTCTTCGACCAGCGTTTTTTCATCATCGTGAATCTGGCCATCGGCGGTCACTTTGACGGGGATCCGGCATCGGACGCGATTCTCCCTGCAACGATGCTCGTCGACTACGTGCGGGTCTATCGACGGGCGCCGACGCGCGTACATTAGAGCCCCATGAAACGACGCGCGTTCGTGCAGACCCTGGGCGCGGCTGCCGCGGGTGGGCTCCTCTCCCGGTTTCCCAAGAAACTCGACCGCATCGGACTCGAGCTGTACGCGGTGCGACACGCGATGGCGCAGGATCCAGAACGCACGCTTGCCGCGATCCGCGCCATCGGCTACACCGACGTCGAGCTCCTCTGGTCCTTCAACAATTTCAACCGCACTCCTACCCAAGTCGCCGCGACCCTCAAGAATGAGGGTCTGCGCGCGCCGTCGGCGCACATGTCCGCCGAAACGATCTTCGTGGGCTGGGAGCGTTCTCTCGCGATCGCCAAGCAGCTTGGCCACGAGTATCTGGTCGTGCCCGATTTCGAAAATTGGACCAAGCGCACGCTCGACGATTGGCTCGAGTGGGCCGACAAGTTCAACGCCGCGGGCGCGGTGGCGCGCCGCGCCGGCATCTGGCTCGCCTTCCACAACGAGTCCTACCACCAGAAGCCGATCGACGGGAAGGTCCCCTACGACGCCTTCATCGACCGGCTCGATCCGTCAGTCACCCGGCTCCAACTCGACGTCGGCAACATGGTGATAGGCGGCGGCGACCCGATGCAATACCTCCAGAAGTATCCGGACCGATTCTGGCTTTTCCATCTCAAGGACACCGTCGCGGATCGCTCCAGCGATACGCGTTTGGGCACCGGCATCTTCGATTTCAAGCGCTTTCTCGCCGCCGTGCCCTCGCTCTCCAGCAAGCCGTGCTACGTGGAGGACGAGACTCCGAGCGATGAGCTGGGTGCGGCGCGGAGCAACTTCCAGTACTTGCAGGGGCTAGAGTTCTAAATGCGCGGTCAAACAGCAACTACGGTGCCCGAATGACCCTCGTGCGCGTGGCCCTCGCTCAGGAGCGGGAGGTCGACCTCTCCATTACCTACGACGCCGTCGTCGTGGGCTCGGGCGCCGCGGGTGGGATGGCGGCGCACGTCTTGACCTCTCAGGGAATGAAGGTGTTGCTGCTCGAGGCGGGGAAGAAGATCCCGATCGAGCAGGAGCTCCGCTCGATGGAATGGCCCTACGAGCATCCGCGCCGCGGCGAAATGCCCCCGGGCAGCCACGCCATCCGCCACAACGAGTACAACATCCGGCAACCGCCCTACGCCAAGAAGACGGCGTTCAAGCACGTGTATTCGTACGTGGGCGGGTGGGGCGGCTCCGACTACGTGAAGAACATCCTGGTGGACGAGAAGGACCACCCCTACACCGGGACGCGATACGCCTGGGTGCGGGCCCGGTTGCTGGGCGGCAAGACGAATATCTGGGGCCGGCTGGCGCTGCGCTTGTCGGACTACGACTTCAAGGGCAAGACGCACGACGGCTACGGTGAGGATTGGCCCATCTCCTACGCCGACATCGAGCCCTACTACGACAAGGTCGATCTCTACCTCGGCATCTCCGGCTACAAAGAGAATCTTCCGCACCTCCCCGACAGCCAGTTCCAGCGGCACAACAAGCTCACCGCGTCGGAGCTGATGCTGCGCAAGAGTCTCGCCAAGATGGGGCGGACGGTGACGCCGTATCGCGCCGGCGTGACGACCGATGGAGTGAAGAACAAGTACCGCAGCAAGTGCTTCGGGCGGGGCGCGTGCGGCCGCCGTCCGGGGGGATGCGACATCCATGCGGCGTTCGATTCGCCCACCGGCCTCATCTACCCCGCGATGGACACGGGGAACCTGACGTTGCGCACCAACTCGATCGCGCACGAAATCCTGGTGGACCCGAATACCGGCAAGGCGCGGGGCGTGTCGTTCGTCGACTCACAGAATCACCGCACCTACGAAGCGAAGGCCCGCGTCGTCATCGTCGGGGCATCCACGTTGGAGAGCGCGCGTCTGCTGCTGCTATCGAAGTCACGCCAGCACCCCAACGGCATCGGCAACTCGAGCAATCACGTCGGGCACAACTTCTGCGAGCACGTCATGGGCCCGGGTGCGACGGGGCTCGTCAAGGAGCTGGTCGGCCGTGCGCCGACGCTCGATGACGGCAAGCCGGGCGGCTTCTATCTACCCCGCTTCCGCAATCTCCAGGACAAGCAGCCGGGGTTCGTCCGCGGCTACGGGTTCGAAGGGGGTGGCGGCTTCGGGATCTTCCCCGACGGAGCGTTTGACGCGCCCGGGTTCGGCGGGCAATTCAAGAAGACGGTGCGCGAGCACGCGGGCGCCTTCATTAGTATGGGCGGCTTCGGCGAAGTGCTGGCGCGCTACGAGAACTACATGGATCTGGACCCCACCGTGAAGGACCGCTGGGGGATCCCGGCGCTGCGCTTCCACTATCAGTTCAGCGACAACGAAAAAAAGATGTGCGAAGACATGGCGGCGACGGCACGAGAGATGTTCGAGGAAGCCGGTGTCGAGATCATCGGCGTCGACAAGGAAATGCTCACCGAGGGGTGGTCGATCCACGAGCTGGGTACGGCGCGCATGGGCACCGATCCGAAGACGTCCGTGCTGAATCAATTCCAGCAGTCTCACGACGTGCGCAATCTTTTTGTGGTGGATGGATCCAGCCATGTCAGCGCGTCGTGTCAGAATCCGACGTGGACGATCATGGCGCTGGCGTGGCGCTCGTGCGAGCACCTCGCCGACGAGTTCAAGCGGGGGAACCTATGAAGCTCACGCGACGCGAAATGATCCAGGCGACGGCGGCGGGGGCCGCGGCGGCGGCGGCAGCCGCGGGCGCGTTGCCCGCCATGCCGGTCCCACCGCTCCCGCAGGGAGCGCCGCGCTTCTTCACGCCCGCGGAGTTCGCGGTGGTCGACGAGCTGAGCGACATGATCATTCCGACGGACGCGCAGTCGGGCGGAGCACGGGCGGCCGGAGTGGCGGCCTACATCGACGCGCGGCTCGCCGAGTCGTTCGAGAAGGAGCCGCCGGCCCACTGGCGCGCGGGCCTGCAGGCGGTGGAGGCGCTGTCGCGCGAGGTGAGCGGCAAGACGTTCATGGCCGCTACGCCCGAGCAGCGCCTGGCGGTCCTGACGCGCATGGCCGCCGGCGAAAAGGAGCCCAAGACGCCTGCCGAGCAGTTCTTCCGGGAGATCAAGGGTTTCACGGTCCGCGCCTACTACACCTCCAAGATCGGGATTCACGACGACCAGCAGTACAAGGGGAACGTGTACCAGACGGGCGAATTCGCGGGGTTCGACCCCGCGTAGCATATTCTCCGGGACCATTTTCGATCTTCTTTCGGGGGGCAAGACATGAGCGAATCCGGCGTTCGGGAACACCTCGTGGATCTGCATGTCGTTGCGGCGCGCACCGCCTGGCCCGGCGTGGGGCAGGGGGTGTTCGGCCCAGCGGAGTGGCGGTCGCTCGCCGCCGCGCTCGGCTTGTCGCCGCGGGAGTCCGGCATCGTTCGATCGGTGTTCGATGGCGCCTCCGAAAAAGACGCGGCGGCGCATTTGGGTCTCTCTCCGCATACCGTCCACACCTATCTCTGGCGCATCTACCGCAAACTCCAGGTACAAAGTCGTGAGGAATTGTTGGTCCGCGTGTTCGCGGAGTTTCGCGCGCTACCCAAACGCGTGACGCGCGGGCGCAAGACGTAGCGCAGGCGCGACGTCACCCCATCGATGTCACCTGAACAGGTGACCCGCAGTGGGGGTCTTGTCGCATGTTATCGTGAGTCCAAGATTGGCCTTGGGAGACAGCCTCGTTGATCATTCACGCGACGACCCGTAACGGGCGCCGGAGGGGAACTATGCTAAGCGTGCTACAGCGTAGTGGTTTGCTTCGCGCGGCAGGGATCAGCGTGTTGTTCGTACTGGCGATGATCAGTACTGCGCTCGCTCAGGAGACGGCGCAGGTGTCGGGCACCATCACTTCGGCGACCACGCATGAGAAGTTGTGGGGCGTGACCGTGCGGGTGAAAGGCACGCCGACACAAACCGTAACCGATCAGCAGGGTCGGTACGCCCTCGTCGCCCCGACCGATGCCACGCTGCAATTCGCGATCATCGGATTCCGCGGTAGCGAGCAGGCGATCGGTGGGCGGTCGACGATCGACGTGGCGATGGAGTCGGCGCCGACGATGCTGTCGGAAGTGGTCGTCACCGGGTACTCGAGTCAGCGCCGCGCCGACATCACCGGTGCCGTCACCAGCGTCAATCTCGAGAGCGTCGGCAAGCAGACCTCCGCGAGCGTGCTGCAGCGGCTCGACGGCCGCGTCCCCGGCGTGACGGTCGACGCGAGCGGCTCGCCCGGCGCGCGCAGCACGGTGCGCATCCGCGGCGTCAGCTCGTTCCACGACAACGATCCGCTCTACATCATCGATGGGACGCCGGTGAAGGACTCGTACATCAACTGGCTCAATCCCAACGACATCGGCGAAATCCAGGTCCTGAAAGACGCGTCGTCCGCGTCGATCTACGGCTCGCGCGCCAACAACGGCGTGGTCATCATCGAAACGCGCAAGGGCAAGCCGGGTGGCCGGCAGGCGCGCCTCGATGTCCGCACCGGCGTCGCGTCACCGACACACGGCCTCGACGACATCCTGATGCAGAGTTCGCTCGACTACTTCCACGTCATCAAGCGCAGCTACAACAACGCCGGCCAGCCGCTGCCGCCCGAAGTCCGGGCGATCTACGGCGACCCCGCGAACCCGCAGGTGCCGCGCTACACGTACGTGGATCCTTCGGCCATCACCTCGGTGGATTCGTTTGGGCGTCCGGTGCTGGTCAATGAGGCCGCGTACGCCTATCCGAACGTGCTGATCATGCCGGGCAGCGCCGGCACGAACTGGTGGAAGGCGGTCTTCAGTCCGGCGCAGTTCCACGACGCCAATCTCGGCATTTCGGGCGGCGGTCCGGATAACTCGTACAACGTGTCGTTCAACTACCTGAAGCAGGACGGCACGGGCGCCTACAACCAGTTCCAGCGCGGCACGCTGCGCATCAACACGGCGTTCTCGCTGAACAGCCGGCTGACGATCGGCGAGAACCTCGCGCTCGCCCGCGAGCAGAGCTACGGCGGCATTGATGACGGTGCGCTGGGTGAGAACAACATCAGCGGGCTGAACATCCTGATGCAGCCGGTCGTGCCGGTCTACGACATCGCCGGGAACTTCGCCTCCGGCAAGTTCTCGGGCGGCGGCAACCAGACCAACCCGCTCAAGTATGCCTGGGCGCGCCGCTTCGACCGCAGCATCAACGATCGCGTCATCGGCAACGTGTTCGGCAACCTCGATCTGCGCCGCAACCTGGCGTTCAAGACGCGGTTCTCGTTCAACCTGTTCCAGGGCAATTTTAAGGGCTTCACCCCAACCACGTGGGAGAATTCGGAACCCGTGCGCGTCAGGGGGCTCAATCAGAACGAGAACCGGGGGACCGACTGGACGTTTACGAACACGCTCAACTACTCGTGGACGACGCAAAGCCACAACCTGGCCGTGCTCGTGGGCCAGGAAGCGAACCAGAGCACCGGGCGCTTCATGTCGGGCAGCATCTCGGGTCTGATCAACGAAGATCCCGCGAGCCGCTACATCGACGACAAGCTGGGCTCCGCGTCCACCAAGAACATCACCAGCTCGGGCACGTACGACCGTCTGTTGTCGCTGTTCGCGAAAGCCGACTACAACTACCAGCAGCGCTACTACGTCAGCGCCACCCTGCGGCGTGACGGCTCGTCCAAGTTCGCGCCGGGCAACCAGTGGGGCACGTTCCCCGGGTTCAACGTCGGGTGGCGCGCGTCGCGCGAGTCGTTCTTCCCGCAGGACGGGTTCTTCTCGAACGTGATGCTGCGGTTCGGCTGGGGCATCACGGGCAACCAGCAGGTGCCGGGGGGCCGTATCGTGGCCCAGTACGGCGGCGGCCGCGCCGACGCGTTCTACGACATCGGCGGCTCGGGGAGCACCATCCTCCCCGGATACCGCCAGGTCGCGCAGGGGAATGCCAACATGGCGTGGGAAACGAACAAGTCCACGAACGTCGGCATCGACCTCGAGTTCCTCCAGGGCCGCGGCAACTTCACGCTCGACGTCTACAAGCGGATTACGGGCGCCACGAATGGGCACGGGCTGCTGTTCGACCCACGGGCGCCTGGGGCCGCCGGTCTCGCGAGTCCCGCGATTCAGAACATCGGCAAGATGCAGAACACCGGCTTCGACTTCGCCGTCGCCTACAGCGGCACGATGGGCACGAACAAAGTGTGGAGCGTGGCGTTCAACGGCTCCCACTACAAGAACGAGATTCTCGTCATCGATGGGCTCTCGACGCAGTTCATCGGGCCCGTGAACACCCGCATCGGGAACGCGGTCATCAACCAGGTCGGGCAGGCGATCGGGTCCTTCTACGGCCTCCAGGCGAACGGCTACTTCCCCGACTCGGCGAACGCGCTGGCGCACCGCGACACCCTGGGGACGTGTCCCACGGCGCCGTGTCAGACCGACGCACGGGTGGGCCGTATCCGGTTCGTGGACGTGAACGGCGACGGGCACATCACGGCGGCCGACCGCACGATCATCGGCAGCCCGCATCCCGACTTCACCGGCGGGCTCGACTTGGGCCTGCGCGCCGGGAACTGGGATTTCAGCGCCACGGTGTTCGGGTCGTTCGGGAACGACATCTTCGACTCGCAGAAGGACTTCTACGTCTTCCGCGACTTCTCGACCAACGTCGTGAAGGACCGGTTGACCGATTCGTTCTGCTTGCCGGCGGATGAGGGCTGCACCAACCCGTACAACCAGAATGCCAAGTATCCGCGGCTCGATCAGTTCGATGCGCAGAGCCCCATCATCAGCAGCTATTATGTGGAGAACGGTTCGTACGTGCGCCTGCGCACCTTGCAGATCGGGTATACGATTCCGCCCACGCTGTTCCGCTGGCTGCCGCAGGGACGCGTGTACATCCAGGCGGAGAACCTGATCACGATCACCGGCTACGAAGGTCTCGATCCCTCACTCCCCGCGCAGGCGGCGTTCGGCGCGTCGGGCGACCTCCGCGATCAGGCCCGCGGCATCGATCGGGGCACGTATCCGACGAACAGAACGATCACAATCGGCATCAGCACCACATTCTAGGGGATCGTCTTCTCTTACAAGGACATGAGACGATGAAAACACTTCTAAAGTCGAGACTGATCCTCGGGACGACCTGTCTGATTCTCCTGGGCGCGGTGACGTACGCGTGCAAAGATTTCTTGAACACGCCCGCGCAGGGGACCCTGGATCAAAACGCGTTGACGACGAAGGTCGGTGTCGAAGGCAGTCTCATCGCCACCTACCGGGTGCTCGATTGCACTCCCCTCGTCGGCGCATGGGGTTGCTCCGCCAGCAACTGGCCCTTCGGCGACATCACGAGCGATGACGCGTACAAGGGCTCAGAGGCCACCGATCAGCCGCAGGCCACGCAGGTCGAGTTGTATGCGTGGAACACGGACCAGGCGCTGCAGTACATCGAGCAGAAATGGCAGGCGATGTACGAAGGCGTCGTGCGCGCGAACTCGACCATCCGCCTGGTGAAGCAGATCCTCCTCGAGAAGCCCGGGGAGTTGACTACCACAGATGCCGACGGCATCAAGGGTGAGGCGCTCTTCCTGAGGGCGCACTATCACTTTGAGTTGTGGCGGATGTTTGGCAAGGTTCCCTACTACTACGAAACCGACACGGACTTCCGCAAACCCAACGACATCAGTGCCGACTCCGTCGCGAAGCTGGTCATCGCGGACTTGGATAGCGCCATTGCGCTGCTCCCGCCCGTGTCGCGCAACGGCGAAGCGGGCCGGGCGAACAAGTGGACGGCGACGGCCTACAAGGGCCGCGTGCAGGTCTACACCGGCCAGTTTGCTGCCGCGATCGCGACCATCAACACGGTGATCGCCAGTAACGTGTACGGACTGGAGACGAGCTTCGATCACGTGTGGACGGGCTTCCAGGCGCTCAAGAACGGGAAGGAGACGATCTTCGCGTTCGAAGCGTCGTCCAACGACGGTGAGCCCGCCGGCTGGAACGGGAACTGGGGCGAGACCCTGAACTTCCCGCACTCGGGGAGCCCGTTCGGGTGCTGCGGCTTCCATCAACCGTCGCAGAACCTGGCGAACTTCTACGCCGTGGACGCGGTGACGGGTCTGCCGAAGGCCTACACGGACTCGGTCAACTGGAACGTCCGCGATTCGACGTGGGTCGCGTCGGTGACCGACACGGTCGATCCGCGGCTCGACTGGACGATCGGGCGTGACAACGTTCCGTACAAGGACTGGGGCTTGCACAAGCTCGCCTGGATCCGCGCACCGGGGTACGGCGGTCGCTACAGCCCGAAGAAAAACGTGCAGGAGTCGGCGAGCAACTCAGCGAGCAAGGTGGGTTGGAACGCCATCCAGTTGAACTCCGTGCACTATCACCTGTTCCGTTACGCGGACCTGCTGCTCCTCAAGGCCGAGGCGGAAGTCGAGGCCGGCACCATCGCGAACGCGCAGGCGATCGTCAATCAGATCCGGGCCCGGGCCGCTGTCACCGCGCAAGGATGTGGGTCCGCCGACAGCGCCTTGGTGGCGACCTATCCGGGTTGCGCCGGCGACACGCGCTTGGCCGTGCCGATCAACGATGCCTCGATCGCATGGGCCACGTACAAGGTTGGCCAGTACGTCACACCGTGGCCCGATCAGGCCACCGCGCGCAAGCTGGTGCGGCTGGAGCGCCGGCTCGAGCTGGGGATGGAGGGGCAGCGCTTCTTCGACCTGCGCCGCTGGGGAGAGGCCACGGCGACCTCAGTCATCAACACCTACCTGACCGAGGAAAAGACGCGGCGGTCGTACAAGACGGCGCAGCTGCCGTTCGCCACGCGCTACATGTACTACCCGATTCCACAGATCGAAATCGACTTGGCTAAGGTCGGTGGAGTCAACCGGTTGGTGCAGAACCCCGGCTGGTAATCAGGCCCCGTCCCTTTACCGTGGCGGACGCCGGATCGTAAAGGCCGACAGGGAGTCGCCGCTGTTCGCAACGAACACGGCGCTCCCTGTCGGCATTTTCACGAGCGCCAGTCCCGTCACGTTGCGCGGGGCGAGGAACCCACTGACGACGCTGGGCACCGGCGTGAAGTGACCTTGGCCGTCGCCCTTGAGCCACAGCCCGTTCCCCGCATCGGCCCGCGGCGTGTTGGGCTCCGTATCGAAGAGATTCCCCGCCACGATGAGGTCGAGTTGGCCGTCGCCGTCCACGTCGTGCACGACGATGCCGCGGATCGGCGCGATCTGCGCCAGGTGCGGCAGCGGCGCCGCACGGAAGGTGCCGTGGCCGCTGTTCTGGAGGTACAGGCTGGCGAAGGTGTCGATCTCGTAGTGCAACGCCCGCTGCAGCTGACTGCGATCGAACATCTGGTCCAACGACGCCGACGAGAAGGTCGTGAAATCCCGGAAGCGCAGGCCCACGGTGTAGATCTTACTGGCCATCCCGACGAAGCTCCCGATCGGATAGGTGCGCCCGTTCTCCGTCTGCGTGTACACGATGTCCGTCGTCTGATTCCCCGTGAAGTTCGAGGCGTAGAGCCCGAACCGGCGCTCCGGCGACGTCGTGTAGGTGTCGTTCAGGCCCAGGTTGCCGGCGACGAGATCGGGACGGCCGTCGTGGTTGAAGTCGCCGGTGGCGAGCGCGTACCAGCGGCCCCGCGTGGGGCCCAGGCCCATCGACGCCGTCACGTCTCGAAACCGCGTGCGCTCGTTCTTGAAGAACTGCAGCGCCATCCACTCGCCCGCGGTCACGAGGTCGAGGCGGCCGTCGCCGTCGAAGTCGATCCACACCGCGCTTGTGATCATCCCGCCGGGCCGCACCAGCTCCGGTGCCACCGAATCGGTGACGTCGGTGAAGTGCCCGCGGCCGTCGTTCTTCAGCAAGTAGCTGCGGGGGGGATAGGGATAGTTGCGCGGCGCCACGCGGCCGCCGACGAACAGATCCGGCTTGCCGTCTCCCGTGAAATCGCCGACCGCGATGGCGGCCGTGCTGGTGAGCATCGGGGGCAGGGCCGCGCTGTCCCGGACGAAGCGACCGCCTCCCTGGTTGATGTACAGGCGGTCTTGCAACCGCGTCGACAGGGGACTGAGGCGATACCCGCCGCTCGCCACGTAGAGGTCGAGCCGGCCGTCGCCATTGGCGTCCAGGAACGCCGCGCCCCAGTTCTCGTACATGGAGTCGCTGCGCCACGACTCGACGCACTTGCCGCCCGGTTCCTGCACGAAGAGCCGGTCTCCGACGAAGACGTCCTCGCGGCCGTCGCCATTGACGTCGCCTACGGCCAGGGGCGGCCC
>Ga0137418_10005999_pt1 | contig 11162 bp, 7 predicted proteins | sample CZODoug3_1_2_16f_FD_122242 | JGI IMG/M metagenome (GOLD analysis project Ga0137418, IMG submission 122242) | Vadose zone soil fungal communities from Angelo Coast Range Reserve, California, USA - CZODoug3_1_2_16fungal (Hybrid Assembly) | ecosystem: Environmental > Terrestrial > Soil > Vadose... | reverse complement strand
CAGGTGATGAAATTCGGCGGGACGTCGGTGGGCGATGCGGAATGTATCGCCAGGACAGCGCAGATTGTCGCCAAGGCTGCCAAGGGAAACTCCTGCATTGCAGTGGTTTCCGCGATGAGCGGAGTGACCAACCGATTGATTGAAGCTGCAAGGAAGGCGCAGGCGGGGGACACCGGCGAGGCTGCAGCTATTGTCGAGGCGTTGCGCCAGCAACACGAAGCCGCTTTGACGAGCCTGGTCCAGCGCGCGGACGAGCGCGCGGCGATTAGGCTGCAATTGGAAGAAGTCCTCGCGGAAGGGCGACGGCTCTGCGAAGGAACGTCGCTGCTGCGGGAACTCACACCACGCACCCTCGACGCCATTTCGAGCCTGGGGGAAAGACTCTCCGCACCGCTCCTGGCGGCCGCAGTCAGAGAGCTGGGTCTGCCAAGCGAAGCGATCGAAGCCACGGAATTGATCGTGACCGACGCGTTTCACGGTGGCGCCGAACCGCAGATGGAATTGACGCGTGCGAAATCCCAGGCGCGGCTGCGCCCGTTGCTCGAAAAAGGCATCGCCCCCATCGTGACCGGCTTTATCGGCGCAACTACGGAAGGTCAATTGACCACTCTGGGGCGGGGCGGCTCCGACTATTCCGCGACGATCCTTGGCGCGGCGATGGAAGCGGATGAAGTCATCATTTGGACCGACGTTGACGGCGTGCTGACGGCGGACCCGCGCCTGGTAGCGGAAGCCCGCACAATTCCTGTGATCTCCTATCGCGAAGCCGCTGAGCTGGCGTACTTTGGCGCGAAAGTGCTGCATCCGAAAACGTTGAACCCTGTCGTGCAAGCAGCGATTCCCGTGTGGATCCGCAACAGTTTTGCTCCCGAAAAGCCCGGCACAAAAATCACGCCCGAAGGCCGCAGTATCGGAGGCGGCGTTAAAGCGCTGACGGCCATCCGCGACGTAACATTAATCAGTGTGGGCGGTCCGGGAATCGTCGGATTGCCCGATGTGGTAGGCCGCACGTTTTCAACCACCGCCGAAGTGCGCGCCAACGTGCTGCTGATTTCGCAGTCCTCCTCGCAAAACGACATCTGCTTCATCGTTTCGACCTCGGATGCCCAGCGAACGGTGGAAGCCCTGCGCAAAGAATTCGCGCACGACTTGGCGCATCACAAGGTGGAGCACATCACCGTGGATTCCAATATCGCCATCGTAGCCGTGGTGGGAGAGAACATGCGCGGGACACCAGGAATCGCCGGCCGAACCTTCAATGCGCTGGGGCGTGAAAATGTGAACCTCATCGCCATCGCCCAAGGCTCTTCGGAGAGCAACATCTCCTTCGTGATTGACGAGAAGTCCGTGAAGACCGCCCTGAACACCACGCACCGCGAGTTTGGCTTGGATGCCTCGCCGAACTGACTGCGGAATCAGCGCGCTTCGCCTACTTGCGTGCCTTTCGTTTCCTATTTTTGTAAAGGGCTTCCAGCAAATATTTCACGGAGGCGCACTCTCTAATGACGGCCTCCAGTTTCGGAATGGTGTTGTTCAATTCGTGTTCGTCTACGACACCGTCGGCGAGAGTATTGGCAATGCTTTCCAGTGCTGCACCCACATCTTTCATCAGATTGGAAATGACCAGAAACTCTTTTTCCGTGGTCTGCTGCGGATCTGGAATCTTGAATGCCACTCTTCCTGCCTGTGATTCGAGAACATCAAGCGCTTCGAAATTCTTCAACAGCACGCAAATTCGCGGCAGCAGCTCCGCGGGGATGGGTCGGTCGCCTCTGAGCCAATACATCAGCGAGCGGTAGTTCGTTCCGAGTTGCTGGGCCAGGAGCCGGGTATCGTATTCGGCTTTGGCCTCTACAATCTGGCTCAGTACCGCGGGTAGCGTCTTTGCAGCCACAGGCTAGTCCCTCATCGAAAGTTTGTCAGTTCAAAAAGGACATCATTTTGAACGGTGAAAGTGTGCATTGTAGCTGAATTGCATGCTTTCCCTATAGGGGGTTTAATGGGGGCATCAAAGCAAAGGAAATCACGGGTTAATCAAATGCGATACCTTGGCGATTTCCCGATTGAAAGGCAAGCAGGCCCGGTCTACGATGGCCGCGTACCCCGAGTAAAACGCAAGAGTTCACCTATCTATAGGATACAATGCGGGCAAATTGGTGGACCGATTCGGCGCGGAACTCCAGCCGGGCTGGACCTCGGAAGAGTAAAGTGGTGTGTTTCCCGGCTGGGAAACAGGATTCACGAAGTAAGGACGTGACTCATGCCGTTCATGGACCTGATCAAAAAGGCCATATTTGAAGAGGAACCGCAGGCGGCGCCGCAGCCTGGCAAGCCAGCGCCAAGCCACGTAGCGTCGCGGCCCCTCGACCCGGCTCCCGCCACGTATGCCCCGATGGGGACGCGCGACAACCAGTTCTACACGCGCTTGGCCAAGCAGACGGACCTTTCCGCAGTTCCCGAGCTTGCCAAGATCGAAGCTTTTGCGGCGCCACTTTCGTCCGTCATCACCGACAAGGCGTTACGATACAAAGCCGCTTTGGCCACGGCGCAGTCGCAAGGCGGTTTGACGAAGGACGCGATTTTGAAGGGCTTTGATGCTCTGCTCAATGTTCTGAATTCCTCGGCGACAACGTTTAACAAACAAACTGACGACGTGTCGCGAACCGAAGTCGAGGCCAAGATTGCCCAAATCAGCGACATCAATGAGGCCATCCAGCAAAAACAGAAAGAAATTGCCGACCTGCAGCAACAGGTGAAGTCCATGCAGTCGCAGACGGAGGTATCGCGGGCCAAGCTGCAGGAGGCCAAGAACAATTTCGCGGCCGCGCTGGAACGGCGGCGCGCCGAGATTCAGCAGCAACGCAAGGAATTTGAAACGATTTTGGGATAGGGAGACGCCATGGCAACCAATCCGGGTTCCCCTGTAATGCAGGGATTGAAGAATTTCTGGCAGCGGCCGGAAGGAACCGTCGGCAAAGTCGTGCTGGTCCTCGGCGGCATCGCGGTAGCGTATGGATTCGTGCAGATGCTTCCGTTCCTGATCGCCGCGGCGACGGATACCTTGCACCTCGCGATTCTGATCGGCGCGATTCTTCTGCTGATCTTTATCGTCACGGACAAACGCGTCTTGACGCTGGGAAAGCTCATCTTCCAGAGCGTCATGCGGTTTCTGACCGGGCTGTTTATCGAGCTCGACCCCATCGGCATCTTGAAGAACTACATCGCAGAGATGAAAAAGAATCTCGCGATTATGGACGAGCAACTCGGAAACCTGAATGGCTCGATCCGCACGCTGCAAAACCAGATCGACACAAACCAAAAAGATGCCGAGCACAGCATGGCGCTGGCTAACCAAGCGGACAAAAAGATGGCTGCGGGCGGCTTGACCTCTCTCGATCAGCAACAGTACATGTCCGCCAAAGTTACTAACCAGCGCCACGCCGCGAGCCTCATCAACATCAATAAGTCGCTCACCGATTTGCGCGACAAGCTGAAGATTCTCTACGACCAGCTCATCCGTTGGCGCGCCACCGCCGAGTTCCAGGTCACGGACAAGGAGAACCGCGTCAGTGAAGAAGAGATGCGGCGGAAGGCGCTGAAAAAGGCCTACTCCGTGTTCCAGGCCGCGAAGAAAATCTTCCGCGGCGACCCTGTGGCAAACCAGATTTACGATCAGACACTGGAATACCTGGCGGATGACGCCGGGCAAATGCTGGGAGAGATGGAAGATTTCAATCGTCTTGCCAACAAGCTAATGACCAATATGGATCTGGAAACCGGAGCCATCAACGACGAAGCCGTCAAACAACTCTCGGAATTTCAGCAAAAGCTCTTGCCGGCCTCGGTGTCAGCGGTCCCGGGCGGCATACCAGATCAGTCCTCGGGCGTGCCGGCAACCAAGAAAGACGATTACAGCGATTTGATCAAGTAACGCGAAGGCGGAGGGAAGGGCACCATGTTTGACAATAAAATCTCCACACCACCAACCGGTCACCGGTTGAAGCCGGGAGCAAAAATTATTCTGCTTCTGGTTGTCGGGGCAGTCCTGTTCTTCGGTTTCCGCACGGCGGTTAGCCGCGGCTGGATTCCCGCTCCCGGCATCGCCAAGGCCCTCGTTCCGTCAAAGGCCGCTTTGCCGGATTTGAAAGAAGCGGTCGTGGCCAACGTGGAGCCGGCTCCTTTTCCCGACGCGGCAACGGCATCGGTGAAAGCGCCATTGATCCGTACCGAAATCTGGGCCTGGAACGCGCAGATGAACTACATCTACGCCAATGGCGGTCCGGAAACGACCCGGAACAGCTTGATGGAGAAGCATGGCGCGAACGTGAAGCTACTCCGCCAGGATGACACCAGCCAGATGCAGAACGACTTGATCGCTTGCGCGAAAGAGCTCCATGACGGCGCAAGCCAATGTTCCTCTGGCGCGAATTACGTATTGATCATGGGAGATGGCTCGGGTCAATTCTTTGCCGCCGTCAATCCGCAACTCAAGAAGCTGGACAACGGCGCCGGTGAATACATTGCTCAGGTCATCGGCTCAACCGGCTATTCGCGCGGAGAGGACAAGCTGATGGGTCCACCGCAATGGAAAGCCGACGCACAGGCAGCCAAGGGCGGCCTGGTGGCTGGAGTACTTCGCGACGGCGATTGGAATATCGCCATGAAGTGGGCCGCGGATAATCAGATCAAGAATAATCCTGACGAAAAGACCTGGGACCCCGAAGCCATGAATTGGGTCAACGCCCCGGATTACATCAAGGCCGCGGAAATCTATAACGCCAATACCTGTGAAGACCGCAAAGTCGTACACGATGGCCGCCTGACCGGCGAAACAAAGAACGTCTGCGTCAACGGTGTGGTCACCTGGACGCCGGGTGATGTCAACGTAGCTCATGGCCGCGGCGGACTTGTTTCTATCGTTTCTTCAAAGCAGTACCGCTCACAAATGCCCGACGTCATTATCGGCATCAAGAAGTTCAATCAAGACCATCGCAACGAAGTTCAGGGCATGCTGGCGGCCAGCTTTGAAGCGGCGGACCAGCTGAAGGCCTTCCCCGAGGCGCTCAAGCGCGCCGCGGCGATCAGCGCTAAGGTGTACAACGAGCAGAGCGGCGACTACTGGCTGAAGTATTACCAAGGCACGCGCGAAACGGACAAAACCGGCAACATGGTGGAGCTTGGCGGTTCTGCCGTCAACAATTTGAACGACAATCTGCTGCTGTTCGGATTGCAACCCGGCGCCAACAACAATTTCCGTTCTACCTACACGGTGTTCGGAACCATTGCCACGCAGCAGTATCCCGACTTGTTCAAGGATGCCAACAAGATTCCTGACGTGAAGGAGATTCTTGACACTTCGTACGTTCTTGGGGCCTCTTCACTACTCTCACAGAGCGGCGCGGAAGCCGATGTCGCCAGTTTCAGTTCGAGCGGGGATACCGGCGCGGTCGTTTCGAAACGCGACTGGAGCATTGAGTTCGCTACAGGACAAGCTTCATTCACTGCGGAAGGTGAACGCAAAATGTACGAAATCAAGGACGACTTGGCCATTGCCGGCGCCCTCTTCGTCACTCTGAATGGACATACCGACAATACCGGCACCCGCGATGCGAACATGGACTTGGCGCTAAGGCGCGCTCAAGCAGTCAGAGATTGGCTGCAGAGAAAGGCTCCGTCCAACTTCCCGGACAGCCGTTTCCGCATTCACGCTTACGGCGATTCGAAACCGCTCGCTTCTAACGCGTCCGCCGAAGGACGCGCCAAAAACCGCCGCGTGGAAATCGTTCTGTCAGGCAAGGAATAGGGGATACGAGTGAATCCCATGAAGCCGGCGGCCGGAACGATGGGCACGACCGCATCACCGGCCGCCATCCGCTCAGCGGGCCGCGGCAGCTTTTGGTCCGAAATACTTGGCGCCTTTTCTCCTAACCGGGTGATTTCCAAGGCGGCGCTGCGTTTCATCATTGTCTTCCAGATTGCCGTCCTGCTGGTGGTCTGGGCGACTTCCACTTACGTTTTTCTCCCAAAACCGATGGATGTCTGGCGGGCCTTCGTTGACCTGTGGAGTCACGAGGGACTTGGCCAGGAACTCGTCGTCAGCTTTTCGCTGAACCTGCAAGCCATGGCATGGGCCACCCTCATTTCGCTGGGCCTTGCTTACCTCACGGTAGTTCCCGTGTTCCAGCCCATCGCCCTGGCCATCTCCAAAGGCCGCTTTCTCGGAATGGTGGGACTCACCTTTTTCTTCACCATCATTTTTTCCAGCGGACACCAGTTGAAAGTAAGTCTCCTGGTTTTTGGCGTCGCGGTGTTCTTTGTCACCAGCATGATCGACGTGGTGGCGCAAATCCCAAAGGAGAAGTTCGACCTTGCCCGCACGCTGCGCATGGGCGAGTGGCGTGTCGTCTGGGAAGTGATTGTGCTCGGCAAAGCCGACGCCGCATTCGATGCCATGCGCCAGAACGCCGCCATGGGCTGGATGATGCTCACCATGGTCGAAGGAATCTCGCGCTCGGAAGGCGGAATCGGCGCGTTGCTGCTGAATCAGAACAAGCACTTTCGGCTCGAGGCCGTGTTTGCGATTCAAATAGCGATTCTGTTGATTGGATTGTTTCAGGACTACGCGTTGGGACTGGCCAAGAAATTCTTATTCCCTTACGCGGACTTGCAGCTCGAAAAAAGGTAGTAGTTGCTGGATTCGTGAGGACCACCCGTGCCCGAGCGCTGCACCTACGGCGAAACGCTTCTCAAGGTTGACCACGTCAGTCTTTCCTACGACGACAAGATTATCCTTCGGGATGTGAACGCGGAAATTCGCGACATCGTCCGTGAGGGCCGCACGCAGGGTCAGGTCGTGGGTTTTCTCGGCCCTTCGGGCATCGGCAAAACCCAGCTCTTTCGCATCATTGCGGGGCTGAATCACCCCACTTCCGGACTGGTGCTGGTCAATTCCACGCTCACACCCGTCAAGGCCGGAATGGTGGGCGTGGTGGCCCAAAATTATCCACTCTTTGAAAACCGCACGATTTTCAGCAACCTTTTGCTCGCCGCGAACCAGATGGAAAAGAGCCACGAAGCGGCGCATGAAAAAGTGCTGAAATATTTGAAGCGGCTGGACATGCTGGACCAGTCGCAGCTCTACCCGGCGCAAATTTCCGGCGGCCAGCGCCAGCGCGTCGCCATCGCGCAGCAACTTCTTTGCAGCGAACATTTTCTGCTGATGGATGAACCTTTCTCCGGCCTCGACGTCGTCATGGAAGCGAAGGTCTGCGAGTTGATCAACGAGATCGCCTGCCTGGACGAACTGAACACCATCATCGTTGTCACGCATGACGTGACCGCGGCGGCAACCGTGGCCGATCACCTTTGGCTCATGGGACGGGACCGCGACGGCGGAGGTAACTTTATCCCCGGCGCGCGCATCCAGGAAACTTACGACCTGATCGAGCGCGACATGTGCTGGCATCCGGAAATCACCAACTCGCCGAAGTTCCTCGAGTTCGTAAGAGAAGTGAAGGAACGATTCCAGACCCTCTAAAGAAACCCGCCAATCTCTGGGAGTGTGCTAGGCTGTCGCGTTTGCGCAATACGCCGTACGCGCCGGAAACGTTGCAAGCTCGGACATCCTCTCATTCACGCAGGGCATTCATGAAGAAACTTGCTCTCATTTTCATTCTGGCGTCTGCTTCGGCCACCATCGCTTCGCAGCACGCCAAAGACCCGGAAGCGGCGCGGTGGCAGCATGAGGCCCAGAATGTCACCATCATCCGTGACGATTGGGGCATCGCACACGTTTACGGAAAAACAGACGCCGACGCGGTCTTCGGCATGATTTACGCGCAAGCGGAAGACGACTTCAACCGCGTAGAGACAAACTATATCAACGCCATGGGGCGGTTGGCAGAGGCGGAGGGCGAGTCTAAAATTTACCAGGACCTGCGGATGAAGCTCTTCATCGATCCCGAAGCGCTGAAAAAGCAATACGCGGCGAGCCCCGAGTGGTTGAAGAAGCTGATGAACGCTTTCGCCGACAGCCTGAACTTCTATCTTTTGAAACATCCCCAAGTGAAGCCCCGGGTCATCAAAAGGTTCGAACCGTGGATGGCGCTGAGCTTTACCGAGGGGAGCATCGGAGGTGACATCGAGCGCGTGAACCTTGCCCAACTCGAAGCCTTTTACGGCAAAGTTTCGGTAAGCGCGGGATCCTCCTCGGATGATGACGAAACCGAGGAGCCCAGCGGATCAAACGGCATGGCCATCGCGCCCTCGAACACCGCCGGTCATCACCCGCTGCTGTTGATTAACCCGCACACGTCGTTCTTCTTCCGGTGCGAGCTGCAGATGGTGAGCGAAGAAGGGCTGGACGCCTATGGTGCGGTGACCTGGGGGCAGTTCTTTATCTACCAGGGCTTCAACGACAGAGCGGGGTGGATGCACACGTCGAGCGGAGTCAATGCCATCAGCGAGTATCTCGAAACTGTCGAAAAGAAGGAGAACCGGTTTTATTACAAGTACGGGAAAGAGGAGCGGCCTCTCGAGGTGAAAGAAATCACCGTGCCGTATAAGATCGGCCAGGGAATGGCGGAAAAAAAGTTCAGGATATATCGCACGCATCACAGGCCGATCGTGCGCGAGACGGACGGAAAGTGGGTGAGCATCCGCTTGATGCAAGAGCCCGTGAAGGCCTTGACGCAGTCCTACACGCGCACCAAGGCGAAGGACTATAAATCGTTCCGGCAAACGATGGAGCTGCATACGAACTCCTCGAACAACACTATTTTTGCCGATGCCGATGGGGACATCGCCTATTTTCACGGAAATTTCATTCCGAAACGCGATACCCAGTTTGACTGGACGAAGCCGGTCGACGGGAGCAATCCCGCCACGGAGTGGCACGAACTTCTTTCTGTCGACGAAACACCGCACCTCTTGAATCCGAAAAGTGGCTGGCTCTACAACTCGAACAATTGGCCGTGGTCCGCCGCCGGGCCGAGCAGCCCCAAGAAGGAAGACTATCCCCCTTATGTAGAAACCGGCGGTGAAACAGCGCGTGGACGGCATGCTGTCAGAGTCCTGCAGGACAAGGGAGATTTCACGGTCGACTCGTTGATTGCCGCGGCCTACGACAGCTATTTGACCTGGTTTGAGAAGCCCATCCCTGTCTTGATCAAAGCGTGGGACGCAGCGCCAGACAATCCACTGAAAGCGAAATTGGCCGGGCAAATCGGACTCTTGCGTGAGTGGGATTTACGGTGGGGAGTGACGTCCGTGCCGACTTCCTTGGCCGTGTTCTGGGGCCAGAACGTTCAGCAGCGCTTTGGCGATGCGGCGAAAAAGGCCAACATGTATCTCAGCGACTACATCTGTACAAGAGTGCCGCCCGAGCAGCTCTTGCAATCGTTGTCGGATGCCTCTGACAAACTCGCCGCCGATTTCGGCAGCTGGAAAACCCCTTGGGGCGACATCAATCGATTCCAGCGCCTCACCGGCGATATCGTTCAGCCGTTCAGCGATTCGGCACCGAGCATTCCGGTCGGTTTCACTTCGTCAGTATGGGGTTCGCTGGCATCTTTCGGCGCGCGGTCGTACCCCGGTACAAAAAAGTGGTATGGAACGAGCGGAAACAGCTTCGTTGCCGTAGTCGAATTTGGCGAGAAGGTACACTCCAGGGCCATAACCGCAGGAGGTGAGAGCGGGAATCCCGCCTCGCCACACTTCAACGATGAAGCCCAGCGATACAGCACCGGAAACTTGCGTGAAGTCTACTTCTACCCTTCGCAACTCCAGGGACACATCGAGAGGAAATACCATCCCGGAAATTGAATCACTCCCGAACCGAACTTTTAAGGCCACAACTCCCGTCTTAGACCCGCGAGTCGTCACTCCGGTAGATCGTCCGAGCGAATGAGAATAGACCCATCCACCTCGGTGTCGCCGGCATTGTATTTCCGCCGTACCTCCTGCTCGATAGCTTGACGGTTAGCGCTGAACACCTCGAGTTTATCCTTACCGTCTCCATGGAAGTGATCGTCCAAGGCTTCCCCGCTGATGACGCACCGCACCCACGCTTCGCCATCCTGCCCGTAGAAAAGGACTATATCGCGCTCGAAAGCAAAACTCTCTTTGGGCGCAGGAGGAGCAGGAGGAAATGTCAGGTCGTGCCGCTCAAGGTGCCATTGCACGCGGCGGACGATAAAAGTTGTGAACGGATGGATGTCCATCTCGATGCTGGCGCGGTCCAAGGCGCTCAGGTAAGACTTGCGATCCCTGATGCGAATCACCGTCCAAGGATAGCCGCCCGAAGCCAGCATGACATTCATCAGAAAGCGCGCCATGCGGCCGTTCCCATCCGGGTACGGGTGGATATAACCCAAAAGCCAGTGTCCCAACACCGCGCGCACCGAAGACTCGGGTTCTTTTTCCAGAAGGTCGAAGAGCGCCGGCATGGCGTCGCGCACCGTCTCCCACTTCGGCGGAATGTAGCGCGACCCGCGCAGATACACGGGTATGTTCCTGTATCCTGCCAATGACCCCGCTTCGATCAGGCCGGCTGTGACGGAGGGCTGGAACATCTCGCGATACCAGTCGTTGTGCACGGCGCGCGCGAGCGCGGCGGGGTTCTCACCAGCGATCACTTTCTCTACTCCTTTTTTCACCACCTGGAACGCTTGCCAGTAACCCCGCGCCGCGAGGGCGTCGCGATTTCTGCGATCACCAGCGTCATGCTCGGGGTCCCAGCCCCCCTGCCGCACTCTCTCAACCAGGGCTGGCGAGACTGAGTAGCCTTCAATGGACAACGAGTGGTAGGCATCGGTCCGGTAGATTTCGTTGACGAAGCGAAGATACTCTTCATTGTTTGCCGGAAGTCCCGGCGCTTTGGGGAACACCGCGATGACCTTGCCGCGCATCGATTCCCAAAGCATCTCAATGCGACCCACGATCGGAGCGGCGGGACGGCGCGCCTTGCCGAATATGTGTCCGGCTTCAAATGGACTGCTCTCTCGCACATCGTATCCCGCGCCCTTCATCGCGCGGACAATCTCGTCCGCGAAATCACCCCGCCCGGTTTGGCGGAAGGCTTTGGCAAGATAACCGGCTTTCGCGGAATGGCCGCCGTTCAGGAGAAGCCGAAGCAGGTCCGAGGCGTCAGCAAGGCTCGCCAT
>Ga0137418_10005998_pt1 | contig 11162 bp, 10 predicted proteins | sample CZODoug3_1_2_16f_FD_122242 | JGI IMG/M metagenome (GOLD analysis project Ga0137418, IMG submission 122242) | Vadose zone soil fungal communities from Angelo Coast Range Reserve, California, USA - CZODoug3_1_2_16fungal (Hybrid Assembly) | ecosystem: Environmental > Terrestrial > Soil > Vadose... | reverse complement strand
CGAATAGCGCGTCGCGTTCGAGCACGTTTCCCATTCTCGGCCTATATTGGGCCCCGTCCGAGAGTCCCTGGAGGCGAACTCACGCACGGGAGGCGGCATGGGTGCAGGAATGCAGCAGCCCTCAATGCAGCAAGGCGGCGGCAGCAGCGGGTGGCTCGATGTGGTGAAGGTGCTGCTCGAGCCCGGGGCCGTATTCGAGCGGGTACGGACGCGACCCTCGTTCCTCGCGCCCTACGTGACGATCGTGGCCGTGCAGGTCATCCTGTTCATCGTGAACCTGCCCTATCTCAAAGTTGCGATCCAGGCGCAGATGGCGACTCAGGCGCCCGGTCGACCCGCTCCCTCGACGGGGGTACTGGTCGCCTTTGGCTTGGGCTTCCTGCTGATCATCCTGACCATCGTCTTCTTGATCAGCGGGTTCCTCCTCTGGGTGCTGGTGTCGCTGTTCGGCGGCGAAGGGAAGTTCTCCACACTGCTGAGCGTGGCGTTGTATGGAGCCGTGCCCTCCGCCATCCTGCTCTCCATCGTCGGAACGATCGTGCTGCACATGCAGGGGAGCGGGGGACTCACCTCCCCGCAGGACATGCAGCCGGCCCTCGGGCTCGATCTCCTCGCTCCCGGCGCCAAGGGGTTCATGGGCGCGGTTCTGAAGGGCATCAATCCATTCAGTATCTGGGGAGTCGCGCTCACAGGCATTGGCGTCTCCACGACGCACCGCCTGTCGAAGGGCACGGGCTATGCCGTGGCTGTTATTGCGTTTGCAATTGCGCTGCTGATCATCGGTACGCTATCCAGCTTCGGCGGCGGGGGGAGCTGATTACACAGTAGCTCTCGTTCGGCTGACGACGCCCGCCTCCTCGAGGGCCGCCTGGGCCGCGGCGAGGCGGGCGATCGCGACGCGGAAGGGCGAGCACGAGACGTAGTTCATCCCGACGTGATGGCAGAACTTCACCGAGCTGGGCTCGCCCCCGTGCTCGCCGCAGATGCCGATCTTCAAGTCGTGCCGTGCGCCGCGGCCGAGCCGCACCGCCAACTCGATCAACTTGCCCACCCCTGCTTGGTCGAGGACCTGAAACGGGTCCTCGGCCAGGATGCCGCGCTCCACGTACAGCGGCAGGAAGCGGCCCGCGTCGTCCCGTGATAGGCCGAACGTCATTTGCGTCAGGTCGTTGGTGCCGAACGAGAAGAACTCCGCTTCCTTGGCGATGTCATCGGCGGTGAGCGCCGCGCGCGGCACTTCGATCATCGTGCCCACCAGATACGGTACGGCGCGCCCCTCGCCATGAAACACCTCCTGGGCGACGCGGCGGATGATCTCGGCCTGCCGTCGGAATTCCTCGACGTGCGCCACGAGCGGCACCATCACTTCGACCGTGACCTTCTTGCCCCGGCCGGCCACACGCCCTGCCGCCTCGAAGATCGCCCGGGCCTGCATCTCCGTGATCTCGGGGTACGTCACCCCCAACCGGCAGCCGCGGTGCCCCAGCATCGGGTTCGCCTCGCGCAGGCCGTCCACTGTCCGCTCCAGCTGCGCCGCCGGGATCTTGAGTCCTTTGGCAAGGGCGGCGATCTCCTCACGGGTGTGCGGGAGGAACTCGTGCAACGGCGGATCGAGCAGGCGGATCGTCACGGGGAGGCCCGCCATCGCCTCGAAGATCCCCTCGAAGTCGTCGCGCTGCATCGGGAGGAGCTTGGCCAGCGCGCGGCGGCGGCCGGCCTCATCGGCCGCGACAATCATCTCCCGCATGGCGGTGATCCGGTCTCCTTCGAAGAACATGTGCTCGGTGCGGCACAGGCCGACCCCTTCGGCGCCGAACTCGCGCGCCCGCCGGGCGTCGGCTGGAGTGTCGGCATTGGCCCGCACGCGCAGCCGGCGGCGCTCATCAGCCCAGCCCATCAGCTTCGCGAAGTGCGCGCCGACTTTGGGCAGCACCAGCTTGGCGGCACCGAGGATCACCCGGCCCGTGGTGCCGTCCACCGTAATCACTTGACCGCGCTTGACCGCTCGGCCGTTGGCGCGGAACCGGCCCGCGGCCGGATCGACGTCCAGGTCCTTGGCGCCGACGACGCACGTCTTGCCCATGCCGCGCGCGACCACGGCCGCATGGCTCGTCATGCCCCCCCGCGCGGTAAGCACCGCCCGTGCGGCGACGATGCCGTGGAAGTCCTCGGGTGAGGTCTCCGGCCGCACCAGGATCACGTCGCGGCCCTTTTTCTTGAGGGCCTCGGCCTCGTCGGCGTCGAATACGACCTCGCCCGTCGCCGCCCCGGGCGAGGCGGGGAGCCCTTTGGCGAGCACCGTGACCGACGCCCGCGGATCGACCATGGGGTGAAACAGCTGATCCAGATCCTGCGGCGGGACGCGCTGGACGGCCTCGTCCTGACTGATGAGGCCCTCCGCGGCCATCTCGACGGCGACGCGCACCGCCGCGATGCCCGTTCGTTGGGCCCGGCGCGTCTGGAGCATATACAGCTTGCCACGCTCGAATGTGAATTCGATGTCCTGCACGTCCTTGAAGTGCCGCTCCAGCTTCTGCGCCAGGCGCTCCAGGTCGCGGTAGATCTTTCCTAGCTTGGCGACCTTGCCGCGCTTCAGCCGGGCGATCGGCACCGGCGTGCGCGCTCCCGACACCACGTCCTCGCCCTGGGCGTTGGTGAGCACGTCCCCGTTGAGCACGCGCTCGCCGCTGCTGCAGTCGCGCGTGAACGCCACGCCCGTGCCGCAGTCGTCGCCCATGTTGCCGTATACCATCGCCACGACGTTCACGGCGGTGCCCATGTCGTCCGGGATGCCGTGCACACGACGGTAGTCGAGCGCTCGCCGCGTGCGCCAGCTCTGGAACACCGCCTCGATGGCGCCCCACAGCTGGCGTTGCGGATCGTCGGGGAAGGGCAGGTCGGTGCGCGATTGGATGATGGCCTTGAATTCGTCCACCACGGCCTTCAGGTCGTCGACCGGGAGGTCGATGTCGCGCTTGACCTTGCGGCGACGCTTCGCCTCGGCGAGCACCTCTTCGAACGGTTCCTTGCCGAGGTCGAACACCACGTCGCCGTACATCTGCACGAAGCGGCGGTAGGAGTCATAGGCGAAACGGGGATTCTCCGAACCCGCGATGAGTCCGTCCACGGTGTCATCGTTCAGGCCGAGGTTCAGGATCGTTTCCATCATGCCGGGCATTGAAACTGCGGCCCCCGAGCGAACCGAGACGAGGAGGGGGTTTCGCGCATCGCCGAACTTTTTCTTGGTGGCGCGCTCGAGCTGCTTCAGGTGCCGGTCGACCTCTTCACGCAGCTCGTCGGGGAAGGTGCCTTGCTCGAGGTAGGTGATGCACAGCCGGGCGGAGAGGGTGAAGCCGGGCGGAACGGGGAGGCCCAGATTGGCCATCTCGGCCAGCCCGGCGCCCTTGCCACCGAGGATATCCCGCATGGCCGCTGAGCCGTCGGCGCGTCCGTTGCCGAACGCATACACCCAGCGCTCCAGAGACGGCACGAGGAGGGTCCGCGGCTAGACGGCCATTGTCGACAGCAGGGGCACCGCATGCCGGGCCCCTACATCATCCGGGACGGCGGTCGGGTAATCACCGGAGAAGCAGGCGTCGCAGAACTCGGTCGAATCACCACCGGCGGCCCGACGCATCCCGTCGAGGGACAGATAGCCGAGGGACTCTACGCCCAGGTGGCGGCGGATGTCCTCGAGGGAATGGGTGGCGGCAATCAGCTCGTCCTTGGTGGGCGTGTCGATGCCGTAGTAGCACGGGCCCGTAATCGGCGCCGAAGCCAGCCGAAAGTGCACCTCCACGGCGCCCGCCTGCCGGATCATCTGGACCAGGCCTCGACTCGTGGTGCCACGGACCAGCGAATCGTCGACCACCACGACCTTCTTGCCCGCGAGCACTTCGCGCACCGGGTTGAACTTGATCTTCACTTTGGCGTTGCGGCCCGCCTGCGTCGGATTGATGAACGTGCGGCCGACGTAGTGATTGCGGATCAAGGCGTGCTCGAGCTTCAGCCCCGCCTCCTCGGCAAAACCCAGCGCCATCGCGTTCGACGAATCGGGCACGGAAAAGACGCAGTCGGTGCCCGGGGCCGGATGCTCGCGCGCCAGCTCCCGGCCCAGAGCGCGTCGCACCCGGTCCACGGAGCGGCCGAAGATCGTGCTGTCGGGGCGCGAGAAGTAGACCAGCTCGAAGATGCAGCGTTTGTGCGGCTTTTTTGGCAGGGACGGGAGGCGATCGACCTCGCCGCCCTGAATGCGCAGGAATTCGCCGGGCCCAATCTCCCGTACCGGCGTCGCCCCGATCAAGTCGAGCGCGCATGTCTCCGACGTGACCACGTGGCCGTCGCCCAGCTTGCCGAGCCACAGCGGCCGGAAGCCGCGCGCGTCTACGATCGCGTACAGGGTCCGCCCGACGGTCACGACCAGGGAATAGGCGCCTTCGACCCGCTCAAGCGCGTCGAGCAGCTGATCCTCCGGCTCGCGCGCCTCCGAGCGGGCGATCAGATGGATCAGCACCTCGCTGTCGGACGAGGTCTGGAAGATCGAGCCCTTGGCCACGAGGTCGGACCGCAGGGCGTCGGCGTTGGTGAGGTTGCCGTTGTGCGCCAAGGCGAGCGGGCCCTCGCGGTAGCCCGCGAGGATCGGTTGAGCGTTGGCGAGGACGGACGAGCCCGCGGTCGAGTAGCGGGTGTGCCCGATCGCGACGTCGCCCAGAAGCCCGGCGAGCACCGGCTCCCCAAAGATGTCCGACACGAGGCCCATGCCACGGTGCGAGCGCGCGACGCCCGCGCCGTCCACAGCTACCATGCCGGCCGATTCCTGGCCGCGGTGCTGCAGGCTGTAGAGGCCGAGGTAGGCTACGCGGGCCGCGTCGGGCACGCCGGACACGCCGATGATGCCGCACATCTGCCGTCAGTCTCCCATGCGTCGCGGGATCGCGTTGAAATATACGTCGCGCAACCGGGCGATGGGCTCTGCGATCACGCCGCCCTCGAGGGCGATGCGGAACTCGCCCTGCGGGGCGCCCACGGTGCCAACTCGTTGGACGGGCACACCGTGTTCGGCCGCCAACGCCTCCACAGCGGCAGCGCGATCGGGGGCGCAGGTGATGACGGCGCGGCTGTGGGACTCGCTGAACAAGGCATCGTGCGCTGTGAGCGGTGAGCAGTACGCGGTCAAATCAACGTCCATCCCGAATCCCGAGTGCTGATACGGGCCCCCCATAGCCACCTCGGCCAACGCGACGGCCAGGCCTCCTTGCGAGCAATCGTGGGCCGACCGGAACAGGCCGCGCTCGGCGCCCGCGACCAGGAAATCCACCAGGCGGCGGGCGACCTCCAGGTCCACCACCGGCGGCTGGCCGCCCATGAAGTCGTGCAGCACCTCCCAATACGCCGACCCGCCCAGCTCGGCGGCCGTACGCCCTAGAATCAGCACCGCGTCGCCGGGTGCGCGGGCGTGACTCGGGACGGCGCGGTCGGCGCGGGCGAGCAGCCCGACCATGCCCACGACGGGCGTGGGATCCACGGAGCCGGTCGGGCTTTCATTGTAGAACGAGACGTTGCCTCCGGTTACCGGAGTGCCCAGGGCGCGGCAGGCGTCGGCAATGCCGCGACAGACCTCCTTGAACTGATGAAACACGGCGGGCCGCTCGGGGCTGCCGAAGTTCAGGCAATCCGTTATACCGAGAGGGCGAGCTCCTGTGCAGGCGACGTTGCGGGCTGCCTCCGCCACGGCCGCCTTACCGCCCTCATAGGGATCGAGCATCACGTAGCGGCTGTTGCAGTCGGTCGTAACCGCAAGCGCAAAATCGGTGTGCCGCACCCGCAGTACGCCCGCATCGCCCCCCGGCGCCACGACGGTACTCGCTTGGACGGTCGAGTCGTATTGCTCGAAGACCCAGCGCTTGCTGGCGATCGACGGTGCATCGAGTAGCTCCAGGAGCGCGTCAGAAGGAGTCGGGAGCGGGGAGCCAGGAGCCGGACTGGACTTGCGAAGTTCCGCAACGCGTGGGTCTTCTTTGGCCTCCGGGTGATAGACGGGGCAGTCCTCGACCAGCTGCCGGCCGGGAATCTCGACGACCACCTGATCACCCCAGGTGCAGCGATACATCCCGTCGTCCGTGACGCGGCCGATCGGCGTGGCGTCGAGCTCCCACTTCGCGGCGATCGCTTGTACTTCCCGCACGCGGTCGGCTCGCGCCACCACCAGCATCCGCTCCTGCGACTCCGACAGCAGAATTTCGTACGGCGTCATTCCCGGCTCGCGGGTCGGCACTTGAGCGAGGTCGATCTCGACGCCCACGCCGCCGCGCGCCGCCATCTCCGCCGACGACGACGTCAGCCCCGCCGCGCCCATGTCCTGGATAGCGACGATGTGCCCCGACCCGATCAGCTCGAGGCTCGCTTCGAGCAGCAACTTCTCGGTGAACGGGTCGCCGACCTGCACCTGGGGGCGACGCTGCTCGCTCTCCCTCGTCAGTTCTTCGGAGGCGAACGAGGCGCCGTGGATCCCGTCACGTCCGGTGCTCGCGCCGACGGCGAGGAGGATGTTGCCCACGCCGTGCGCCGCGGCCGTGATGAGGTCCTTTTCCTTGAGCACGCCGACGCACATCGCGTTGACCAGCGGGTTGCCGGCGTAGCCGGGGGCGAAATCGACCTCACCCCCCAGCGTCGGGACGCCGACGCAGTTGCCGTAGTCGCCGATGCCGCGCACCACTCCCGCGAACAGATAGCGGTTGCGTGCGTCGTCCAGGGAGCCGAACCGCAGGCTGTTGAGGAGCGCCACGGGGCGCGCTCCCATTGTGAAGACGTCGCGCAGAATGCCGCCCGCGCCGGTCGCCGCCCCCTGGTAGGGCTCGACCGCCGACGGATGATTGTGCGACTCGATCTTGAAGGCGACGGCCCAGCCGTCGGGGAGCCGCAGTACCCCCGCATTCTCTCCGGGGCCTTGGACCACCTGGGGTCCAGTCGTCGGAAAGGTCTTCAGAATGGGGCGGGAATGCTTATACGAGCAGTGCTCGCTCCACAGGGCGGAGAAGATGCCCAGTTCGGTGAACGTGGGTGTTCGGCCGAGCAAGGCTTCGATGCGGGCGTACTCGGCGGGCGTGAGGTTGTGGTCTTGGACCAGCTGCGGCGTGACGGGCGGATCCCCGGGGAAGGGGATCACTTCCGCGTCACGCCTTTGACGACTGCCCGGAACACCCGGGCCAGCACGTTCGACTGCGGCGATTTGAGCAGCGCCTCGGCCTCCCCGGCGTCGAACCAGATCCCGTGACAGTGCGTGCACTGGTCGATCTGAATCCCGTCCCAATCGCCGGTGATGAGATCGTAGCCGCACTTGGGGCACTTCATGTAATGCGACTTGCGCTCGGCCTGGGCCGCGGCCTGCTGCGCCGACGCCCGCTGTTGGCGCAGCAGCTCGGCGTCGCGTCTGGCAAAATACTCGTCTTCGTTCTTGCTCGGCTTCTCACTCATGGGGGCGGTATCCGCAGCGTGTCTCCTCCGGTGTTCGGAACAGGCATCTTCCCCGGCGGCGACGACGACTCGCCCGAATAGCGGTGCCCGTCCCAGCGCACGATGGCGTCCACGACGGCCCCGTCCTTCAGCGTTACGACGTCCATGGTGCCGCAGGTGTACTCGCACCCGTTGTTGAAGAACAGGTACGTGTATTCACCCGCGCGGCGCACGGCCGCCGGTGCGCCCCACACCTGGTATATCTCGCGTTCACTCATGCCCGGCGCGATCGTGCCTGTGTCCTCGGAGACGTACGGGACGTCGCGGGTGACGGCCGCGCTGCCCTGAGGCCGCTGCGGAGCGGGCGCCCGCGGTGGAGTGGCCTGCTTCCCCGCGGCCGGCAGTCCTGCAGCCGGCTGCCCTGCGGCCACCCGGGCGGCGGCCGTGTCGGTCGCGGGACGGGGCGGCGCGGTTTGCGTGGCGGTTGGTCTGCCCCGCACCTTGTCCCACGCCAGCTTCAGCTTGGCGGTCACCTTATCCACCGTGTCACACCCGAAGGTGGCGACCGTCAACAGCGCGCATATCGCCAGCGTGCTGCGTCGCATTGCGAGCCTCCAGAGAGAAGAAGACGCGGGCACCATCGTCACCGCCCAAGACCCGAGCGTTGCGACGCTCCGGGTGTGGCATGATACCTACTACGTTGCGACCGGCATTGCACACGCCGGCGATGTCGTTCGTCGAGCCGTTCGGGTTGTCGAGCGCGTACCGCCAGACGACCTGCCCGCCGGCTTCCAGCAGGGCCGCCGTCTCCGAGTCGGTCACGAAACGACCGTCTCCGTGGGCGATCGGAACCGTCAACTCCTCGCCCCGCTCGTACCCGCGGGTGAACGGCGTATCGATCGCCTCGACCCGAACGCGCACCGGGCGCGACAGGAACTTGAGGCGGGCATTGCGCATCAGCGCGCCGGGCAGCAGCCCGGCTTCGCACAGGATCTGGAATCCATTGCAGATCCCCAGGACGACGCCACCCGCCCGTGCGTGGGCGGTCACCGCCTGCATCACCGGCGAGAACCGCGCGATCGCTCCGGAACGCAGATAGTCACCGTAGCTGAAGCCGCCGGGGAGGATCACCGCGTCGGCCTGGTGCAGATCGGAGTCCCGGTGCCACACATAGTAGGCATCGGAGCCCGCGGCGCGCGCGGCGTCGAGGGTGTCGGCGTCGCAGTTCGAGCCGGGGAACACGACGACGGCGACGCGGCGCATTACGCGGTCTCCACGGCCACGTGGTAGTCCTCGGTGACGGGGTTGGCGAGCAGCCGGTCGCACATCGCGCGCGCGCGCGCCGCGGCCTCTTCGCGGTTGGCGGCCTGGAGCTCCACCACGAGGTGCTTGCCCGCCCGCACGCCGCCGACTTCCCGGAAGCCAAGGGCATGGAGGGCGTGCTGCACCGCCTGGCCCTGAGGATCGAGCAGCGATGCGCGCGGCATCACGCGGATCTCCACCTTGAATGCGCTCACCCGATCTCCCGGGCCCGGTCCGCCGGGTCGTCCGAATCGCTGATCACGATCGGGCCGGCGATCTCGGCTTCCTCGTCCTCCGCCGCCGTGGAGAAGAACCCCAGGAGCACCGCCCGCAGGACGCCGTAGCCGACGTACGTGACCCCCAGCGGGAACAGGAAGACGTCGTGCTGCCAGATGCCGAACACCAGGATAACTACGATCAGCGTCAGGCCCAAGAGGCCGCGGATGGAACGGAACCCGGCCCGTGGCAGCGTGAGGTAATGCACGTTGCTCACCATCAGGATGGTAAGCACGATCATGAGAAAGGTGAGCAGCAGGTGCCAGGGCATCGTGCGGAGCGACTGGAACACCTCTGTCTGCATGAAGGGATAGAATGTGGCCAGCGTCATGCCCGCCGCGGGGGAGGGGAGCCCGATGAAGTACTCCTTGGCGCGGCCCGCCTGGGTGACATTGAAGCGCGCCAGCCGGATCGCTACGGCCATCACGTAGAAGTAGCAGAAGATCCACGCCGCCGGGCCGCTGCTCGCGAATTCGATCTGGTACATGAGAAACGCCGGCGCGACCCCGAAGCTCACCATGTCCACCAGGCTGTCGAGCTCCGCCCCGAACCGCGTCCCCGTTCCCGACAGGCGAGCCACGCGCCCGTCCAGCGTGTCGAGGATCCCGGCGAACACAATGAACCAGCTGGCGCGGTAGAACTCGCCGCGCGTCGCGAGCACCATCGCCCAGATGCCGAAGAACAGGTTGAACAGCGTGAACAGACTCGGCACGATGATGACGACGCGCCGGATCGGGAACGGGGGCGGCCTCATCCTAAGCGCCCCCTCCGGTCGTGGGATACTCCGCCAGCACGGTGCCCCCCACGCGGATCCGGTCTCCCGGCTTGACCTGCACGGAGGCCCGGGCCGACAGCGGGAGGAAGACGTCGGTACGCGAGCCGAAGCGGATCAAGCCGAGCCGCGCCGCCTGCGCGGCGCGCTCGCCCAGCTTGCCGTCGGTGACGATGCGGCGCGCGATCAGTCCGGCGATCTGGCGCACCAGCACCCGTCCGCGCGGCCCGCGCACTCCGACGGAGGACTGCTCGTTCTCGAGGCTCGCTTTTTCGTCAGCGGCGTGCAGGAACTTGCCGGGATTGTAGTGCACCAGCTCGACCGTGCCGTTCACCGGATAGCGGTTCACGTGCACGTCGAAGACCGACAGGAAGACCGAGATCCGCACCGCCCGTTCCTTGAGGTACATCGGCTCGTCGACCTCGATCACCTGCAGCACTTTTCCTTCGGCCGCGGCCAACACGTAGCGATCCCCGCGCGGACCGGGGCGGATCGGGTCGCGAAAGAAGGCCACGACCCAAATCGCGAGGATGGTGAGCGCCGCCGGCATGACCCACCACGCCCCCCCCCAGCGGGCGGCCGTCAGGGCCGCCCCGAGGGCGAGCGTCCAGGCCGTGGCGATGAAGGGCCATCCTTCGGGCGCGATCCTCACGCGAGCTCTTTCCCGGTGATGCGTCGATACGCGTCACGGTAGCGGGCGCTCGTCGCGGATACCACGTCGGCGGGAAGCGGTGGCGGCGGGGCGTTGCCGTTCCACCGGCCCTCTCGTTTCAGGCCGGCCAGGTAGTCGCGCAGCGGCTGCTTGTCGAAACTCGGCTGGCTGCCGCCCGGCTGATAACGATCGGCGGGCCAGAAGCGCGAGGAGTCGGGCGTCAGGATCTCATCGATGACGAGCAGCGTGCCGTCGGGCGTGGTTCCGAACTCGAACTTCGTGTCCGCGATGATGATCCCTCGCTCGGCGGCGTAAGCGCGCCCGGCCTCGTACAGATCCAGGCTGGAGCCCCGCAGCCGCTCGGCGGGCATCCGGCCGAGGGCGCGCGCCACGTGATCGAACGTGACGTTCTCGTCGTGGCCCTCCTCCGCCTTGGTGGCGGGAGAGAAGATCGGCGGGTCGAGTCGCGCGCTTTCCAGGAGGCCCGGCGCGAGTGGCTCACCGGCCAGGGTGCCCGATTGGCGGTACTCGGCCCAGGCGGAGCCCGAGAGATAGCCACGGACGACACATTCGAAGGGCGCCGGCGTCGTGCGGCGCGCCAGCATGGCCCGGCCTTCGAGGGCGTCGCGATGCTCGGCGAGCGCCGGGACCCGCACGACGATCTCGTCGGCGTCGGCGCTCAGACAGTGATTCGCAATGACGCCGGCG
>Ga0137418_10005997_pt1 | contig 11164 bp, 11 predicted proteins | sample CZODoug3_1_2_16f_FD_122242 | JGI IMG/M metagenome (GOLD analysis project Ga0137418, IMG submission 122242) | Vadose zone soil fungal communities from Angelo Coast Range Reserve, California, USA - CZODoug3_1_2_16fungal (Hybrid Assembly) | ecosystem: Environmental > Terrestrial > Soil > Vadose... | reverse complement strand
CTTGGCTTTTGGATCATTGGCGGGAGCGACGGGACTCGAACCCGCGACTTCCGGCCGTGATCCGCCAACAATGGAGCGAAGAGAGCCAATCTATCGTTAGCAGTGGACATATAGCATACCCCAGTATAGTATTAACAGATGGCGCACACAATCAAAGAAAAGGAAAAGCTAATTTTGCGCGTGCGGAGAATTCGTGGGCAAATCGAGGCGGTGGAGCGAGCGTTAACGACTGAACAGGACTGCTCCGACATTCTGCAGCTCATTACCGCTGCGCGAGGTGCGATGAATGGCTTGATGGCTGAGCTTCTGGAAGATCATGTCAGGTTTCACGTGCTCGATCCGAAACGCAAGCCGACATCCGAGCAGGCACTGGCCGCGGATGAATTGGTCGATATCGTCAAGGCGTATCTGAAATAAGGACGCCAAGACTTGACTGATGCTGCCCTGAAGGTCGGACAATCGAAAACCGCAACGAGCGTTGTAACAGAAAATTCACAATACCCCAGCTTAGTGGGGTGCCATTATCAATGATTTGAAATCCGAAATGCGAGACCGACAATGTTTCGATCCACTATTGCAGCCGCCTTTCTCCTCCCCTCGACATTGTTTCTGAGTGGGTGCGATGGTCTTCAGAAGGGGGCAAAAGCCGGCGACGGCACCGCCATCGTGCACGACGGGAGCCGGGTCACTGTGCCGACCGGCAATCCGCTCTCGAGCCGGCTACAGGTCCAAGCGGCCGAGTTGACCACAGTGCAGCGGCAGGTCGCGGCGCCGGCTTCCGTCGAAGCTGATCCAGCCCGTTATGCCAGAATCCTCCCTCCTCTTTCAGGCCACATTCTCCAGCTGTTCGTGCACCCAGGCGACTCAGTGAAGAGAGGCCAGGAACTTCTTTCGATTGACGCACCTGATTTCGTGGGAGCCCAAGCAGACTACTCCCGGTCTCGCAGTGTCCTGGCTCAGACTGAACACGCCTTGACCCGGCAGCAAGACCTTGCCGCTCACGGCATTGTCGGACAGAGAGATATCGACCAAGCCAAGACGGACCGCGAATCGGCTCTAAGTGACTTCAATCGCGCTAGGGATCGGCTGAGGCTCCTCGGCATGGACCCGGACAAGACCGAGCTCGGCGCGCCCCTGATTGTTCGGTCCCCGCTCTCCGGAAAGGTCTTGGATGTTTCGACTGCACCGGGCGAGTTCCGCAACGACCCTAACGCTCCGCTGATGACGGTCGCCGACCTGTCCAGTGTGTGGGTTACCGCAAATGTACAGGAGAAAGACATTCACTACGTGCACGATGGGGACCCCGCGTCTGCAAAGTTTGCTGCCTACCCCAACGAAACATTTCGCGGAAAGGTGCTCTTTGTCGCGGACGTTCTGGACCCCGACACACGCACCGCAAAAGTGCGTGTGGCTTTTAACAATGAAGACGGGCGTCTCCGCCCTGCCATGTTCGCCACCGTGGTACTCAAAACCTGGGACACGAAAGAGTTGACCGTACCCACTTCTGCCCTTGTGATGGCGGGCGATCACACAACAGTCTTCGTGCAGGTAGGCACAAACACCTTTGACCAGAGGCCCGTTCAAACGAGCGAACAGCAGGGCGACAGGACAATCATTAAAGGCGGGATCCAGGCTGGCGAGGGCGTTCTGGTTCGTGAGGGGGCACTCCTGCAATGATCGCTCGTTTTGTCGCTCTTTGCCTGAGACGCCGGAAGCTTGTCTGGCTCGTCACCATTTTCACGGCGATCTTCGGCTACGTGTCTTGGACAAAGCTGGACATCGAGGCCTACCCCGACATTGCCGACGTTACGTCTCAGGTGATCACGCAATACCCAGGCCATGCCGCCGAGGAGGTTGAGGAACAGGTCACGATTCCTTTGGAACGGGAGTTGAACGGCGTCCCTGGCCTCCAGGTGATGCGGTCCCATAGCACCTTCGGTCTCTCGCTCATCACCATGGTCTTTCAAGATGGGGTGGATGACTACTGGGCTCGACAACGCATTCAGGAGCGCATTGCCGGTGTGGATCTACCTCCGGGCGCCAATCCAGGCCTCGATCCCCTCACTTCGCCAATTGGGGAGATTTATCGTTACACACTGGAATCAAGTTTTCGCGATGAACGCGAGTTGAAAGAGATTCAGGAATGGGTCGTTATTCCCCGCCTTAAGCAGGTGACTGGTGTCGCCGATGTGACGAATTTTGGGGGTGAGACGACGCAGTTTCAGCTGATCGTTGATCCTGCCAAGCTTGCACAGTACAACGTCGCTCTGAAGCAGGTCACCGAGGCCGTGCAAGCCAACAACGCCAATGCGGGCGGCAGCATCGTGGTGCGCGGTGAGCAGGGCTACGTGGTACGCGGCATCGGTTTGATCCGTTCCCTGCAGGACCTGGGCAACATTGTCATTCTCCAGAAAAACGGGACACCGGTCTTCCTAAAGAATCTGGGAACACTCGAACTCGGAGCGCTGGAGCGCCGCGGCATTCTCGGCAAGGATAAGAACCCCGACACAGTCTCCGGGATCGTCCTGCTGCTGCGCGGCATGAATCCCTCCATCGTGCTGGAGGGCGTGCATCAACAGGTGGAGGCTCTAAACCACGGCATCCTGCCACCGGATGTGCGGCTTGTTCCGTACCTTGATCGCACCCAATTGGTCCACACAACGATTCATCGGGTGTCCCAGACGTTGCTTGAGGGCATGGGCCTTGTCCTGCTGGTTCTTATCCTTTTTCTCGGGAGCACACGCGGAGCCCTGATGGTCGCCATCACGGTTCCGCTTTCCCTGTTGTTCGCTTTCATCCTGATGCGTTTCACGGGTATCCCAGCGAACTTGCTTTCGTTGGGAGCCATTGATTTTGGAATCATCGTTGACGCATCGATCGTGGTTATGGAAAACGTTCTCCGCCATCACGAAGAACATCCAGAGGCGAAGCTTTCAGAACGAGATGCGCGGATATCGGCGACGCAGGTAGCGCGCCCAATCTTCTTTGCCACACTCATCATCATTACTGCCTACCTGCCACTCTTCGCCTTTCAGCGTGTCGAAAAGAAGCTCTTTTCTCCGATGGCCTACGTGGTCGGTTACTCGCTACTGGGCGCACTTCTCATTGCTCTTGCCGTAATACCCGGCTTGGCTTTTGAGGTGTACCAGCGCGCCGGCAAGACGTTTCACAACCCCATTTTCACTCGCATCACGCAGGGCTATGAGAGGGCTATCCGGCACCTGACTTCGCACCCACTCCACGCCATTGTTCCGGCTCTCGTCGCTGGTGTGCTCGCAATTTTGCTCTCGATCACGATCGGCAAAGAGTTCCTGCCCTACCTGGACGAAGGGTCCATCTGGCTGCAAGTTCAGCTTCCCCCTGGACTTTCTCTACAGAAAGCTACATCAATGGCGAATGAACTTCGCGCCGCCACACTGGAGTTCCCGGAAATATCCACCATTGTTACGCAACTGGGGCGAAATGATGACGGAACAGATCCCTGGACACCCTCCCATATTGAGTCTTTTGTCGGATTAAGGCCTTATCCAACGTGGCCAAGCGGCGAGTCGAAGCTGGATCTAATCAAGAAACTCGGCGATCGGTATTCAAAGATCCCCGGAGTAACTGCTGGGTTCTCCCAACCGATGATCGACGGTGTCAACGACAAAATCTCCGGCGCACATAGCGATTTAGTCGTCAAGGTCTTCGGCCAGGACTTCACGGAGTTGCGTCGGATCGCCGGAAACCTCGTTTCGATCCTCGATAAAGTATCCGGCGCATCCGACGTAACCATCGACCAGGAGCCGCCGCTCCCACAGATTCAGGTCAAGGTTGATCGCGAAGCAGCTGCTCGCTTCGGAATTAACGTGGCCGACATCGCGTCGATTATCGAGTCCGGCATTGGCGGAAAAGCAGTCTCTACGGTCTTTCTCGGTGAACGCAGATACGACATCGCGGTTCGCTTTGATGAATCAGTGCGTGGAAGCCCAGACCAAATTAGCAGTTTGACCGTGACCTTGCCTTCCGGCGCCCGTATACCTCTTTCGCAGGTCGCGCAGATAGGTACGGCCAGTGGCGAGAGCAGCATCACACGTGAGATGAACCGCCGTCATCTGACTGTACGCCTTAACCTGCGCGGTCGGGATCTATCCAGTTTCCTCAGCGAAGCCCAGGAGAGGATCGGAAACGAAGTGAAGTTTAATCCTACGAAGTATCAGATTGAGTGGGGCGGACAGTTCGAAAACCAGCAGCGGGCGCAACGGCGGCTCGCCTTTATCATCCCTGGCGTACTGGCTTTGATCTTTGTTCTCTTGTATTCAGCCTTTGGCACACTTCGGCACGCGGCACTCATCCTCACGATTGTGCCCGTCGCACTCCTCGGCGGCCTCATTGCGCTGTATCTCCGGGGGATGACCATCAATGTATCCAGTGCTGTGGGCTTTATCGCATTGTTTGGCGTAGCCGTACAGAACGGCGTCATCATGGTTGCAAATCTGAATCATCATCGCGATGCGGGTGAGGACTTGGTCGACGCCATCTTGCTGGGGGCCAAGCAGAGATTGCGTCCCGTTCTGATGACAGCAACGGTTGCAGCCCTCGGCCTTCTCCCTGCCGCCCTTGCGCGCGGGGTCGGTAGCGATGTTCAACGACCGCTCGCCACAGTGATTGTCGGCGGTCTTGTCACCGCGACTCTCCTCACGCTGCTCGTCCTCCCGTCGATTTATCTGCTGCTGGAACGGAGGGCCGTGCAGCTGCACATTTCTCCAGAAGGAGAGGATTCGTTATGAGGTGGCAAAAGACGATTGCCGCAATCTGCATTGCGACGTTGCCGATTGCTGAACGTTCGATAGCCCAACAACAATCGCTGGACAATCAGCGACCTCCTATTGCGTTCGCTGACTACGTCGCCGAAGTTTTGCGTTCGAATCTGGACCTTGCCGCGCGACGCAGCAATATTGCTATTTCCCAGGCTGCTGTAACCACGGCTTCATCGCGGCCGGATTGGTCCTTGGATGTGGGCATTCCGGGGGCGGATTTGTCCAACCAGGGATTTCCGCTCACAACGACTGTTGGTCTTACCGTTCCTGTCGAGCTGGGAGGAAAGCGCGACGCACGGATGCGCGCTGCGACAGCCGATGTGTCCAGCACTACGGCCGATTACGAAGACTCGGTCCGCCAACTACGCGCTTCGGCCGCGAATGCATACGCCGATGCTCTCGGTGCCCGCGAAGTGCTGCAATCCAAAAATAAGAGTCTGGCCCAGTTGGACCGAATCGTGAACGTCAACCAGGAGAGACTTCGAGTTGGAGACATTGGTGAAATTGAATTGGCCCAGTCGCGGGTGGAGCGCGACCAGTTCAAAGCCGACGTAATTAGTGCCGAATCGGATGTCTACAGTGCGGACCTGGCAGCCGCGCAACAGCTTGGAAGCCCCGACAAGCTAGGCGCTCGAATGCCACTGCCCGTGGGAAGCTTGGAAATTGCCACTAGAACTTTTGATCTCGACCAACTCGTCGCTCATGCTCTGCAAAACCGCTCCGATGTTGTGTCTCGCGTCCGCGCGATAAAGGCAGCCGACGAGCGGATCAAGCTTGCTAAGGCGAATCTGATACCTGACGTAGCCGTTAACGGGTCCTTCTCGCATACGGGGACAGGAAGCGGGGACTTCCTGCAACAGCCAGACAACACGATCAGCGGGGGCGTCTCCCTTAACCTGCCGCTTTCCCGCCGTTTGCATCCCGGCGAACTGGAAGCCGCACGGGCTATGCGCGCTCAGGCCGAGTTGCAGCTGCGTGCGGCTCAGCTCAAAGTCGAAGTAGAGGTGAGAGACGCTTACGAACGATATCAAGCACGTGCCCACAGGTTGAACGTATTCCGGGGAGGATTGTTGCGAGACGCGGATCGGGTTCTTGAAGCTCGGCTCTACGCGTACCAGCGGGGTGGCGCGACACTTCTTGAGGTCATTGAAGCTCAAAGAAAATCAGCAGAGGTTTACTTCGCCTACTCTCAGGCACTGCTAGACCACGCACACGCGCTGGTAACGATGGAAGAGGCCGTCGCGACTTGGGACGTGTCGTTCTAAAACTGGGTTGGACAGATGCACCGCTACCCAAATAATGTGCTGTAATGCCGAGCCTTCTTCCACGAGCGATCTGCCTCGTCGCCGCTGTTTCGATCTGTTTCAGTCAGGATCATCAGACGCCCATCCATGTCATGCCACGAGTTGGCCAACACACTCCCTCGACTGACGTTCGTCCGCCGGACAGCAGGGGCGGCCCTCTCAAAGTTGATGTCGATTTAGTGCCGGTCCCCGTTACCGTGACAGATCAGAAAGGCCATCTGGTATTTGGACTCCAAAAAGACAGTTTCAACATCTTTGATCAGGGCAATCAGGAAGTCATACGCCATTTCTCAAGCGAGGACGGCCCAATCTCTTTGGGAATAATTTTCGACGCCAGCAGCAGCATGTACGCGAAGATCGAACGATCCCGCGAAGCCATGGTCCAGTTTCTGCGCAGTTCAAACCCGGAAGACGAGTTTTTTCTGGTCGGCTTCGATGACCGACCTGTACTTCTCGTGGACTTTCCTAGTTCAGTCGAGGAGATTCAGAGCGAATTGCGAAAGTGAGGCCGGATGGCACTGTTTCACTGAAGCCGTAAAGGGCGAGGGCGTCAACCGGACGCAGAATTGCGTGCGCGAAGCGACACGCCGACTGCAATTCTAAGGGGAGATCCTTGCGCGTGCGGAGACTTGTGTCGAGCGCGAGCACTATCGACAAGGGCATCTCAGATTCCTTGTCGAAAGTGTGATCTTTTGCTCTCGGCCGTCTTCATTCAGATCGAAGTTCTCTCTCGTCAGATTGCCAACAGGTGCACCACGTTCGTCCGTCACCGTAACAAACACGTTGACCAGCTTCACGTCCACCTTAATCGTGGAAGGAGGTTCCTGGGCGGAGCAAAGTACAGCAATGACAAGGAGAAGAACGATGCTGGCCACCCTTATCATCGAGGCATGCCTGCACGCCTGAAAAACGGCCTCTCTTTTTTGCGACCCCGAAGTACCTTGGCCTGTTGCAATTGGTTGTCTGTAGATTGGCTGTTTCCCTGTAAAGATAGACGCTCGCCACAGAAGTCCAAGTTGTAGCTGGGTTTAGCGGGACACCCCTCAGCCATTACTGTTCAGTGTACCTGCGTACCTTGTTGCCCACTCCGGAATCCCCTTAAACTGGGTTGTGCCTGAAACCCTTGTGGGGCGGACATTCCGAGTACGTTGGAAGCAAGTTCTACTCCTCTTGGCGGCGATTCCTGTTTCAACGCTGTGCGCGCAGACTACCGGTTCGGCGCTGCGGACTAACAATTCCGTGTTGGAAGGCGCCTCACCGGAGAACGAGCCCGTCACCACGATCCGTGCAACGGTCCAGGAAGTCAACTTGGTGTTCACGGCGACCGACAGGCGCGGACGTTTCAAGAAGAACTTGGTGGCTTCGGACTTTGCCATCCTTGATGACGGGAAACCACCGGCGGCGGTGCGCAGCTTTCGCAGCGAGACCGATCTTCCCATTAGGGCCGGGCTTGTGCTCGATGTGAGCGGTTCAATCACCAGCCGATTTAGTTTCGAGCAAGAGGCAGCAATCAAGTTCTTTAACGACGTTGTTCGCCCCAAGACAGACGAAGCCTTCGTTGTCGCCTTCGATTCTGTGCCGACTCTCACTCAGGACTTCACAGATAAACCAGAGCTGCTTGCAAAAGGGGTCACCGCCTTGAAGCCTGGTGGCGGGTCCGCGGTTTTTGACGCCATTTATTTCGCAGTGAACAAGAAGCTCGGGAAACGGGATGAAGACAAATCTGTTCGGCGCCTGATCATCTTGATCAGCGACGGTGAGGATAACCAAAGCAGCGTGACTCGCGAGCAAGTTCTCGAAATGGCGCGCCGCGCGGAAGTGACCATCTATGCGATTAGCTCCAACACCAGCAATACCACGACTCGCGGGGACAAACTGATGGCAAAACTGGCTGAAGAAACAGGTGGCCGGGCCTTCTTCCCGTTGAACATCGGAGACGTAGCCCACGCGTTCGATACGATCCAGGAAGAACTTCGGAGCCAGTACGCCTTGTCATACCGCCCGGCTGATTTCACACCCGACGGTCGCTACCGCCGCATCCAGATCTCTACGCCCCGCGACAAAGCTGTTTTGGTTCGGGCGCGAAAGGGCTACCTCGCGTCCACCAACTGACTCGCTGCCTATCAGCAGTCTTTCGGGTGAGGCCTCCTGCTCCTGAACCCATGAGCGTCGCTGACTCGCTGAGCCCTTGGGCGTAGAAACGACGTGAATCGTGGGCGAAAGGACTGGGGGACCGACGAGCCTCGACCCTGCGCCTCCTGCATGACAGGGAGGCGTTCTAAACCGTGTGGACATCACTCCCGCATTGGCGATGACGACATCGAAGGGTTCCAGTTGGCCAACAGTTCATCGGGGGTAGCCACAGATGAACGCAGATGAACACGGATACTCGGAAAAGAACCCATCCATGTCGCCCAAATCTCTTAATCGGTGTTCACGCCCTGCTGGAACCCTATGGGCTTCCGCGTTGCAATTGACGCAGTGAGGGCGAGACGATGCCACCCAGCCCGGCGAGGATGCAGGCGAGGCCAGAGATAGCGATCACCCGCGGCGCCGAGAGATACTGCAGCAGCACGCCACGGAACGCGGCTCCCAGCGGCGCCGCCGCTACCACCCTGCGAATGCCGCGCGCCGAAGACCTGGCCGCGTATCTCGGTCGGGACGAGCCGCTGCAGCAGAGTGGTTTCCATCGGCGTATAGGGCGCCCAGGATGCCCCCGCCACACCGAGGAACAGCATTGCGAGCGGGAGCTGTCGGATGAAAAACAGGGGGCACAGCAGCGCTCCCCAGAGCACCGCGATCATCGGTAAGGCAATGCTCGGCCGCCAGCGGCGCGAGAGCTTGGTCAGCGTCAGCACACCAGCGAAGGCCCCTGCGCCGAAGCCGGTCCACAGCAGCCCGTAGCCGTCGGCGTTGGCATGTAATGTCTGGACGCTGTAGACCGGCAGGGCCGCCTCCAACGGGCCGTAGGAGAAGAAGAACACTAGCGAGAGGAGCGTGAGCGCGGGCACGTAGCGCAGGCTGAACAGCGCGCCGAAGCCGAGCCAGCGATTGGCTGCCGCATGCTGTGCGAAACGTGGTTCGCGAGTGATCGTGGGCAGGGTCAGCACTAGCAGGCCCATCAGCAAGAAGCTGGCGGCGTCGATGAACAGCGCCGAGGGACCGCCCAACCTGGCGACGGCGAAGCCTGCTGCCACTGGGCCGGCCAAATACGAAAATTGCAGGCTGGTCGCGGTGAGCGCATTGGCGCGATCGAGGGCAGCGTCGTCCACCAGGTGCGGCACAAACGCCCGTACCCCAGCCGTGGTTGCTGGCGAGAGCGCTCCGGCGAGCAACGCCAGCACGAAGACGTGCCAGAGCTGCAACGATCCCAGGGCGTAGAGCGTGGGAATCGCCGCGATGAGTGCCGCTCGGGCCAGGTTGTCGTAGCCCATCACCAGCCGCGGCTGGTAGCGATCCAGCAGACGCCCGAGGATCGCCCCGGTGACGACTCCGGGGAGGTCGAAGCAGAGGATGACGAGGCCCACCGCCGCACCAGAGCCGGTCAAGTGCAGCACGAACCAGAGCAATGCGATGATGGTGAACTGGTCCCCGAGATACGAGATGCTCAGCCCCAGCCAAAGCCGCTGGAACGCGGGATGGCGCAATGGAGCGCCAACATCAGTCGTTTCATCACTTTTTACTTTTATGTACTTTCGCTCGAGTACCCGCAGACGCTTTCCTCTTCAATTTGATCTGATTGTAATCAACGGCGTCACGGACGAGATTTTTTAGAGCACTCTCATTAATCTTATCGCCCTCGAAAAAATCGATCGCTCGCCACGCGTTGCCTCCGAGGCCCGCGTTGAAGAGCTTGTCAGGATCTGTGAGGCTCGCCCCGTGGGAAAAGGTAAGCTTCACCTTATCTTTGTGGGCGTTGCCGACCGCGATGATTCCGTCGCGAGACCACACTGGGCTTCCCATCCACTTCCATTCCTCGACTATCTCCCGGTCGGCCTCAAGGATGCTCTTGCGGATGCTGGCGAGCGTTTTGCCACGCCAGTCTGTGAGTCCTGCGATCAACTGGTCAATACGTTCCGATGGATTCATTGGATCTTTATGCCTCCGAATTCTTGTCCCGTTTTCATGCGAGTCGTCTTATTGCCGCAGCGTCTTGCTAGGCCGATCTCTTCGAAAGAAGTCGTCGAACGACATGGCCTTTCCACATCCACAATCCCGAAAGAACAAGCACAGGAACGAAGACAAACCGAGTGGCGGGGGCGTAGTTTGGAATTTGGTCAAACGGGCTATAAATGTAACCGAGTATCGGAATGCTAAAGACGAGGTGAATCCAGCGAAAAACCGAACGTGTGGTAGCTTTGGGGGTGGTCTTTGCGGCGACGAAGGCCGGCTTCTGCAGGGTCGATTCCATGGGGTTCTTCCTCCTTTTCGTTATTGTTGATTGATCCGTGCGGTCGAGGTGGCGTTCGAGAGCATTTATGTGAGCGGACCAGAACCGACGGAACGGCAACTCGTTCGTACCACGAGGTCAGTTCTGGTAAAACAGAGCTCCGGGAGTTGTCTCGATCCTTCCCGATAATTCTTTTGCGATCCACCTCGATTCACGATTTTTGAGCCGCCTGAGGCGGCCAGTTGGGCGTTTCAATCCCGAACTGCTTGGCGTACTCCGCGTTCAGCCGCTGCCAGCCGAACTTCATCGCCTCGGGGCCGACAATGCGTCCCATGGGAGTTCCGCTGAGAAGGTGATCCAGAACATCGAAACAAATGTGCCATCCGGCAGCGCCCATTGCGATGAAGCGGTGACCGATGTTGGTCCACAGCGTCAGGCGCGTACCGGCACCAAAGCCTTCGAGCTCCCACCGCATATCGAAGCCACCCCACTTGTACTCAAGCAGCTTGGGAGCGTCGGCTCGCGTCACGGTTGTTTCGGAAACCTGCGGCGTGGGCGCTCCCACGGTGGTGAGCTTCACCGTGGCTCCAAGCCTACCCAGGCTCCCATCGGCTTCAAAGGGAGCCCACTCGCGCAGATGCGCCGGGTCGGTAAGCGCCTGCCAGACTTTT
>Ga0137418_10005996_pt1 | contig 11164 bp, 10 predicted proteins | sample CZODoug3_1_2_16f_FD_122242 | JGI IMG/M metagenome (GOLD analysis project Ga0137418, IMG submission 122242) | Vadose zone soil fungal communities from Angelo Coast Range Reserve, California, USA - CZODoug3_1_2_16fungal (Hybrid Assembly) | ecosystem: Environmental > Terrestrial > Soil > Vadose... | reverse complement strand
GCACTCCCAGCTAGGCCCAATCTTCCACCGCAACGTGTTTTTTCGACCGAATGCCGAGTTTGCATTTGGAGAGGTCACAGATCTCATTGCTCTAAACCTTGAAGGCATTTACAGATTGCCGGTATCATCACGGCGCGCGGGATGGTCAGCCTACATGGGCGCGGGCCCCGCACTCACCTTCCTTCACCAGAACTTCGAGCGCCAGCAGGGCCAAGGGAGAAACATCGACTTCGGGAACTTCGACTCCGATACGGGCCTCAATATCCTGGCTGGCTTGCAATTCCAAAGAGGCACATGTGTCGAAATTAAAACCAGTGTGTATTCCCGGCCGGCCCCCACTCTGCGTTTTATATTCGGGTATAACTTCTGACCGCTACTAAGTAACTCAGAGAAGGAGGGCCAGAGTTCGGGTCGTCGGAAACGGTCGGCATGGCCACGACCATTCCCTACCTAGGTTACTCAAATGGCGCGAGTGGCGCGAGTATTTAGGAGCATCGCAGCAAGAGCCCCACATAGATAAGGAGTAATGAAAACATACTTAGTGCACCGCCAGTCCGTGATGAAGAACAAATCTCTGTCCACTTATGCTGACGATGTCCGCTTTGAACTAAGCCTTGTCTGCGCAGGATTCCTCTGTCAGCCAGAGTCTGAAGACACGCCACAACCGCGGCGGGCTTTTGTGCACCTAACTGATGCACCATAATTCTATAGTCAGGCTCGTGCGGAAGCGCGATGCTCGAAGGAGAAATTCCATGACAGACGTCCGAAATACTCAGGGCCAGAACCCGGATGAGTCGGGTGAGCAATCTGGACATCAACAGCAGAAAAAGCCGCACGATGCTCCCAAGAAGAATCCCTCTCAAGACCACAATGAGGACGAAGAGAAGGAGAGGCAACAGGACCAAGGCGGTCAGCGCCGCGCTTCCTAGCCTTTGGGTTGGGTCCCGGCTGAGATCGCCGGGCCCCAATTCGTGTAGAGCTGGCCGGATCTCAAATCATTTCCGGAGAAAGCATGCCAAACAAGACCTTGAAGAAACTATACGTTGACGAATTGAAAGACCTTTATAGCGCCGAGAACCAGTTAGTCAAGGCACTGCCGAAGATGGCCAAAGCCTCTGCCGAGGATCTGAGAAAGGGTTTTGAAGAGCATCTGGAACAAACCAAGGGTCACGTTCAACGCCTGGAAAAGATCTTCGCAGCCCTGGATGAGAACCCAAAGGGCAAGAAGTGTGTAGGGATGGAAGGTTTGGTTAAGGAAGGGTCCGAGATCATGGAAGAAGACTTTGAAGATCAGGTCTTGGACGCGGCATTGATCGCAGCCGCCCAGCGAGTAGAACACTACGAGATAGCGGCGTACGGGACAGTCCGCGAATTCGCCAAGATTCTCGGAGAAGCCAAACACGCTTCATTGCTGGAAGAGACTCTCGACGAAGAAAGGGAAACGGACGAGAAACTAACTGACCACGCCAAAGAGATCAACGCGGAAGCCAATGCAGAAGCCCCCCGGAGAAGAGCGAGACGAATTCAAATCGGATCGGAAGAAACCAAGGCGTGTCGCATAGCTACAGCGCTGAAACAGGAATTTCCAACGAGTGAAAGCTGTGCTTTCACACAAGGAGGAAACGACTTATGTACCACCATATAAAGAAACTTATGTACACCGTGAACGTCGGAACTCCCGACCCACGTTTTGGCAACATGCTACTAGAGCAGTTCGGCGGAGCTAACGGCGAACTGGCTGCAGCGATGCAGTACTCGATTCAAGGTCTCAACTGTGACGATCCCGATCGCAAGGACCTGCTCATGGACATCGGGACGGAAGAGTTGAGTCACCTTGAGGTCGTCGGTACTCTGGCGCGCTTGCATCTCAAGCCAATGAAGACGAAGCGCGATGCAGCGGAGGATGACCCGCTTATCGCGATCGCTGGAGGTGGTGGCGTTGGTCTGTTCAATTCGATGGGAGATGCATGGACAGCGGACTATTTAAAAATAACGGGGGAGCTTGATGTCGATCTCCGCAGCAATATAGCTGCTGAAGCGCGAGCAAAAATCGTCTACGAGCGATTGTTAAATCTCTGTGACGACCCCGGATCGAAAGATGCGCTTCAATTCCTTATGACCCGTGAGATCACACACATGAAGGCTTTCACGGCCGCCCTTGAAAGCTTGGGCAAAGACCCTTTCTCCATAGGAAAAATAGCACCGACCCCCGACCTGGTGGACGAGTATTTCAACGATTCAACTGGGGTGGGAGATGAAGGAGAAAGTGACGCTCGGGGTCCGTGGAACGAAGGCGGCAAATGGAAAATCGTAGAGCCCTCAGAACTACAGAGAGGGATCGAGGCGCGTAAGGGAAAGGCTGCTAAGAACAACAAGCACGTCGTCGAACAAGATGGAAAAACACAAGTCAAGAAGTCGGCGTGACGATTAGCGATTTGCTAACCAAGAAAAGGAGTGCCCATGCAAGATCAAGATAAAGTTCGTAGCGGTGTTGCAGAGGACCGTGTCACGGGAGCCATCGAGTCGCAGACTTCCAAAATTCCAAGCTCTGGCTATTTGGCGGCAGCATTCGGAGCTATCACTGCTTCAGCCATCCTGAAGATCGTAGGCAAGGATGACTGGGCGTTGTTTGTAGGACAGTGGCCTGCGGCGTTTCTGTTGATGGGTGTCTATAACAAAATGGTAAAGCAGCACGGCTCAGATGCATACAGCAAGGCTGCTTGAAAGTCGGGTCGTACCGGGGGGCCTTCCGAACGTGGAGCTGCTCCCTGGTCCAACTACACAAAGGAGCACAGATGAAAAATCACTCAAAAATAGCATTTCACACGCTTGCGCTCGCCATCCTGTTAACACTTGGGCTGACGCAGGCACGCGCACAGGACTCTACCGCGGCACCCCCTCCGGATAACACAAAGGTGAACGATCGGGATCGGAACAAGACAGAGCCGACGGCAGACCAACAAAAGGAAAGTCGGCCTGATCGGGAAATCGCTCGGGGTATTCGACGGTCTATTGTGCAGGACAAATCCCTGTCGACCTATGCCCACAACGTAAAGATCGTCTCGCAGAACGGCATCGTAACGCTCAAGGGGCCTGTACGCTCGGAAGAAGAAAAGAGTGCGATCGAAGCCAAGGCCGCGGAAATTGCCGGTAAGGACAAAGTGACGAGTCAACTGGAAGTCAAACCAAAACAATAAGAAAATAGGAGAATCACCAATGGCGGGAAAGAATACAGCAGTATTTGGCATTTACACGGACCGGTCTAGTGTGGATCGCGCCGTCGAAGTTCTCAAGACAGCAGAATTTTCGAATAACGACGTGTCCGTGCTGTTTCCTGAAAACAAGGGCACCAAGGATTTCGCCCACGAGAAAAATACCAAGGCCCCCGAGGGTGCAACGACAGGGGCCGGAACCGGAGCGCTATTGGGCGGTAGTCTGGGATGGCTTGCCGGAATTGGCGCGCTGGCGATTCCTGGCCTCGGACCGTTCATCGCAGCCGGTCCGATCATGGCGGCACTCGCTGGAGCTGGAGTTGGAGGCGCGGTGGGCGGTCTCACAGGCGCTTTGATCGGCATGGGCATACCGGAATACGAGGCCAAGCGATATGAAGGCCGTGTGAAGAACGGCGGAATTCTGCTATCTGTTCACTCAAACAGTTCCGACGAGACCAAGCGAGCGAAGGAAATACTTGAACGCACTGGCGCTCAGGATATTTCTTCGACCGGGGAAGCCAGTGGAGATAAGACAACTGTGCCAACCCGGGAAGTTGCATAGGTCCAGCTTAAACCGGCAGTCCGGGCGGAAATAAAGTTCGCCCGGGTCGCCGGGAACATCTGCTACTCGCCGTAATCTCTCTCATCCGCCTTTTGTGAGGGGGGCGATTCTGTCGGGTGCTGGTCGGTCGGGTTCTGGAGATACTCGGTTCGAGGGTGAGTATCAGTCATAAATGAGATCCGCACCGTGTGCTTCGGCACCGAGTCACGCATTTGCGCGCTATGCCCCGTCGGATATCCTTGCACGTCCTTACAGGGGTTTCGCAGCCTTCCACGTCCTTGTAAGTTACTGCAAGCACTGCTCCTGCTGCCCCTGAAAGGCTGCGCTCTCCCAATCTCCTTAGAGCAAACCAGCCGTGCTTTGGCTGGCCGGGGGAGGTTACCCACTAACTGTCGGTAAGTCTGAAATTCAGAGGATCGGCCCCTTCGTGATCTCATGTGCGCGTTTTGCGTGCGGTTTCCATCGCCAAAACGCACCTCCCTACCCTAAATACTATCAACACGAAAAAACACTCGCCTTTAAGGGCCACTTCCCTACTTCAGTAAAAGAATAGTGAAAGTAACAAGCGTTTACAGTCAGTTTGAGCTTGTTGTACGTCGTAGAGAGAAAAGACAATCCAGTTCAGAGTTGAAGTAAGGAAAAGCCAATTGTGGTTTACGAAACCGCGATTGACGTTCAGGCAGGCGCCGAACGGCGAGTGTTTTTTCGTGTTGATACGTAAAAGGAAGCTTACGGGAATGAATCTGACGAATTGAATATCAGAGAATTGTAGTTTTGCGTGCGTCTTGAGCAGAAACGCAGAAACAGCAGGTTTCTAAGCTTTACTCAATAAAAACTGCCCGCAAACGGGGTCGAAATGCGCCAGAACTCGCTAGAACGCAAGGAAAACTATGGTTTTTGAGTTTTACTTAATAAAGTGCCTCCCTCGTACTTTCCTCCACAGCACCCTCAGGAATGCGCCATACCTCACGCTATTGCTACGCTGCATATGGTCAGTAAGGGGGTACAACCTCGATTTTGACCTTTTGTTCCAATGATCTAGCAAATGTGCAATGCACTTCCAGAGAAGACACTCTGCAAAAAGGGATGCCTAGATACTATTGACACGAAAACACGGGTCGTCAGAATTCAGTTTTGCGCTTTTGACCCTTTTCTTAAAGCCACAAGCAGGCGCGCCCGATACCTGTAGGTCACCAAATAGTCCTTGCACTGCCCGTGGAACAGTCGGCATAATTCGAGCGCTATTTCGTCTGGCCCGAGGGGTTATGGTGTCTCCGCGCTGCTGGTCCTTTCACGTAGCCCTAGTCGCTCTATCTATCCTGACAATGCATGTCGCCGCTCACGCGGATGATTGGCCTCCCATTACACCTGAGGACCTCAGCATGAAAACCCTGCCTGAACAACCGGGGGCGTCAGCGGTGGTGCTCCTGCGGGAGGAGACGACGGATGACCCGCATAACCATCGCACTGTCTACATGCGGATCAAGGTCCTCACCGAGCCGGGACGAAAGTATGCTGACGTTGAGATTCCCTACAGCCGTCGCCACTTCACGACTTACGATGTCAGCGGTAGAACAATCCACAGCGATGGCTCGATCATTCCATTTACGGGAAAGCCGTTCGATAAAGTCATCGTGCGGAGCAAGGAACGTGGAAAAGAAGAGCGATACCAAGTCAAGTCATTTACTCTGCCGGACGTTCAGGTCGGAAGTATTCTGGACTTTCGATATCACCAAAGTTACAACGACCACAGTTTTTACGCCCCAGAATGGGAAGTCCAAACGGACTTATTCCAGAAGAAGGTGACATTCAAGTTCATTCCATACGCGGGATTGCTGCAACTGGCTCACGACCGCGTCGGAAGTGGAGTGGCATGGACCTTTTATCTGCCTAATGGAGCCCACCCAGTGGAGCACGAAATTGTCCACTCCGGTTCCACGACCTCGCGCACCGCTAACGGCTACATCGATCTGCAGATAATAAATACCCCTCCTCTCATTCGCGAGCCTTACATGCCACCTGTGGCGGCACTACGGTACCGGGTGAATTTTTACTACATGGTCGGAGCCAAGCAGGACGAGTTCTGGAAGGATGAAGGGAAGTTCTGGAGCAAAGATGTGGAGAACTTTCTGGGGCGAAAGAACGGTGTTGCGGAAGCGGTAGTGCAAACGGTGGGCGACGCCGATTCGCCCGAGGACAAAGCACGGAAGACTTATGCGTTCGTGTCTAAGTTGGATAATTGGAGTTACCAGCCACGAGCCGAGCAGGAAGAGCGTGTGCTAGGGATCAAGGCAGATCGAGGGGTGGAAGACGTTCTACGACAGCATGGCGGATCGCATGATGATCTTAATAGGGTATTCGTCGCCATGCTGCGCGCAGCGGCAATTCCGGCATGGCTGATGTGGGTACCATCTCGTGATCGCGAAATTTTTTCGCCGGAGTTTCTCAGCACCAGGCAACTCGTCGCTGAGATTGCCATTGCCCAACTGAATGGAAAGGAAGTGTTTCTGGACCCAGGGACGAAGTTTTGCCCCTACGGGTTGATAGATTGGCGTTACTCGGGCGTCCGAGGATTACGGCAGCGGGAAGGAAAGGCGACGGAAATCGCACAGAGCGGCTTGCCGGATTACAAGCAGGCAATGATTCAACGACTCGCGCGCGTGCAGTTGACGCCGGATGGCAAGGCAGAGGGGACCGTTAAGGTTGGATTCTACGGCCAGGAAGCCATAGAACGCAGACGGGAAGGTGGGAAGACTGATGCGGAGGGCAAAAAGAAACTCCTCGAGGACGAGGTGAAGCGTTGGCTCCCGGCGGACGGCGAGGTCACGCTCACGAATACTCCGGACTGGGACGCAACGGAGGGCCATCTGGCGACCGAATTCAAGATTTCCTGTCCGCTGGCCGTGGGGGCGGGTAAGAGGTGGATTGTCCCCGTCCACCTGTTCCAGGTAAATGAGAAGCCACGCTTTTCGGCATCAGAGCGAGTAAACGCGATTTACCTCGACTACTTATCGCGGGAGATGGACGAAGTACACGTGACCCTGCCGACAGATCTGGAAGTGGAGAGCTTACCGCCAAACGATGACGTGCGACTGGACTATGCCCTATACAGGACAATCCAGAAGCAAGAGTCTGGTAAAGCAGTGGTGGCGATACGCGACCTGGCTATCGGCGGGTTTGCGTTTCCACCCGAGAAGTACAAAGAGATCAAGGGATTCTTCGACAAAGTGAAGGCTGGTGACGATCAGCCGATTGTCGTGAAGGCAGCTACACATGCGGAACTCAAGTAGGGTCACATGGTGTGTAGAACTGGTGGCGTTTTTCCTGCTGCGTTCGTGTGCATGGGCTGCGGTTCCGGACTGGGTGCGAAGTGCAACCGACACCTCGTTGCCAAAGTATGACCCTGATACGAATGCGGTCGTTCTGTTGGATGAAGTCACTTATGCCGTGACTGGGCCCGACGACTATGCGGAGCACTACCGGAGAGTGGTGAGAATCCTGCGGCCGGATGGACGGCACGAAGCTGACTTCAGCGTTCATTTCCATCAAAAGGAGAAGGTAATTTCGCTGCATGCCTGGTCGATTGACAAGTCTGGGCACGAATATGAGTTGAAGGAGAAGGACTTCACGGAACGGGGTCTGTTCGATTTTGAACTATACAACGATATTCGTTTGCGGACGGCGACGGCCCCGGCGTCCGATCCAGGAACGGTGGTGGCTTTCGAGTACGAGGTTCGCAGGCATCCGTGGCTGAACCACTTCACGTGGGGCTTTCAGGAATCAATACCCGTGCATGAATCGCACGTAACGCTAAAACTTCCGCAAGGCTGGGAATATCGTGCCTCTTGGGCGGGCATTTCACCGGTGACACCCGTTCAGAAAGCAGGGAACGAAGCAGAGTGGACTCTGCACGATCTGCCTGCGATCGAGCATGAAGAGATGAGTCCGTCTCGCTGGGCGCTTTCCGCGCGTCTGGGATTGGCATATCTGGATCCCGGAGGGTCCGCGAAAAACACCGGGTCATGGGAGGCCGTGGGAAAGTGGTATGACCAATTGACAATGGGTCGAAGGGACGCAACGGGGGAATTGTCGGAGACGGCGCGTCAAATTACATCAGGGAAAGCAGATTTCGACGGCAAGGTGCGGGCGCTCGCCTCATTTCTGCAATCAGACATACGGTATGTCGCAATTGAGATTGGGGTTGGCGGATATCTGCCGCACCCGGCGCAAGACACCTTCCGAGCGCGTTATGGCGACTGCAAGGATAAGGCCACGCTGCTGAGCAGCATGTTGCACGTGGTTGGGATCGAGTCAGATTACCTGATCATCAGTACGTTTCGGGGAACGGTGCATCCCGATGTTCCGTCGCCGGTGTTCAATCATATGATCCTCGCCATTGAGCTGCCTTCGCAGACGAGCACCGATTTGTACCGGTCGGTCGTTACATCCAAGAGTAGTAAGCGTTACCTGATTTTCGATCCCACCGATCCATACACACCTTTGGGAGAACTGCGCGGAGACCTGCAGGATAGCTATGCGCTGCTGGTGGCGGACGGGCAAGGGGAACTGATTCACACGCCTTTGCTAGCACCCGATACAAACCTGCTGGTGCGCACGGGGCACTTCAAGCTAAGCGCAGACGGAGCGCTGGCCGGAGAGATTGTCGAGGACAGGAGCGGGGATCATGCCTGGCAAGAGCGGTTTGCGTTGATCCACGCAAACCAGCAGGAACGTGCGCAGCGGATCGAGCGGCGGCTGAGCCGGTCGCTGAAAGGGTTCACCCTCGAGAAAACCGACATTCAGCAGTTGGATCAAATTCAACAGAAACTGGTGATTTCGCTCGTCTTCAGTGAGCCGGGATATGGCCAGGTGCGCGGACCGTTGATGCTGGTGCGCCCGCGTGTGCTGGGCGAGAAAAGTTTCGCCTTGGAGCGGAAGACACGACAGTACCCGTTCCAGTTTGAAAGGACGTCGCGAGAGATGGACACTTTCGAGATCGAGCTTCCCAAAGAGTACGCAGTGGAAGACGTACCCGACCCGGTGAAGGTGGATGTCGGCTTTGCCAGCTACCAGAGTAAGGTTGAGGTGGACGGCTCAAAGGTGCGGTACTCCCGGGAATTCGTCCGGCGAGACGTCTTGATCGGCCCGGAGCACACTGAAGAGTTGAGAAAGTTCCTGGGCACAATCGGCGCGGATGAGGCGGCGGTAGTAGTGTTGAAACGCGCTCGGTGAGCAAACAGCACCGGCTTCTGGCCAGCGAAAAACAAAAGAGCTGAGAACTACAGGGAGGTGCGCGAGTGTTTTTTCATATTGATAGTGAACAAAAAAGAAGTTCGATTTGACCATCAGACTCGATAGAAAACAAAGAACGCAGATGGGTCGGCTTTACTCGTTAAAATGTCAGAAAATAGAGCCGAAATGCGCCAGAACTCGCCAAAGAATTGACCCCGGCAATGAGAATCAGGACTCAGCGATCACGCTTGGTCACTTGAGGAAATCGCATTGCTGGGATAAATAGCTACAGTGGCTCTGATCATCTACATTGCTTTTATCGCGTTCGGCCTTCTTTGTATGGCGGGCGCAGTTTTTGGGAAGGGGCGCAGGGGCGACATTTCCTCGCGTATACGACGAGTGATGCTTTTCCTCGCGGGTTTGCTCATGGTCACTAGCGCAATCCTGCGACTACTTTCAAACTAAGACACTACCCGATCAGACGCCAGCTGCAAAAGCTCATAATCGGTTCGCTTGGAATACTCGGTGGAGAACTGGTTAAGCATTGTCGTGCCCTGATCTTAGGCGAGACCATATCCTAGCCGAACTGATCGCTGATGAGTCGGATACTCGATTTGAGGGCCGTCCAGCGTGATCAATCAGATTCGAGCATTCTTGTTGTGCCGGCAGATGCCGGAGATTCTGGAAAATGCGACGCCGCCTGTTAGATTTTCTTTGGGCAGATCGAGAGCTTGCGCGAAGATCTCGAGCAGATCGCGCATAACGATGCAGCCTGTGTTCGGCTGCAGCAGATCCCAGGAGGGGGGCCCTTGGTTGCTACCGCGGTCGTATCGGCCATCGGAAACTGTGCCGCCTTTCACAAGGGACGAGAGTTTGCGGCGTGGCTGGGGCTGGTACCGGGACAATGGTCCACCGGAGGCAAGACAAAGTTGCTGGGGATCAGTAAACGGGGGAATCCCTACTTGCGCAAGATGTTCATCCACGGAGCCCGAGCTGTGGTGTTGCGCGCCAAACGCGAAGGATCGTATCTCGGACAATGGATGAAGAGTTTGGAAGGCAGAGCCCCTCGCAATGTCGTGATTGTTGCCACAGCAAACAAGCTGGCTAGGATCAGTTGGGCGGTGTTGTCGAGCGGAGAAAACTATCACCCGATGCCTGCCCTCGCGCTTGCCAGCTAGACGAAGTGACTTTGAAGTTCGTTTCCCAGAAGTCTGCAGAAGAACAGAAAGGACGAAAGAACAGTCAAATGGCGTGCCCGAGAACCTGTGTTGAAATACGGGTCTTTCATGACCGCGGCGATTAACAAGGACGGGCACGCGCGGATCATCATCATGCGCCCGGAGACCATTCTCCACTAGAGGCCGGATACATTTTCGCAGACTGCTTAAGGTCCAATCGAATTCTTCTTGCACTCGGGCGGCGGACCATACATATTTCAACAGCTAGCTTGTGACGGAGCTAATGCCTCACCACTCGGATTGGCAAGGACGGACTTGAAAGAGGTCAGTGGTCCTAGTCTTCCAAGCTCTATCACTTCAGGCCGGATAAAATTCTGCTTCCCGGAACCGCGCGGTGCTACTACTTCTTCTTAGAATGGACTGGCTTGGAGTTCCATAGCGGGAACCTCTCCTCGCACTTCTGTTTCATTGAGGTCATGTGGAAATCCTGCTGCATCATGAGATCGGCCTGCAGACAGCCATAGTGAAGCTGCAGGGCGATGTTCTCCGGTTCAACTTCGAAACTCTCCGCGTAAACCTTATCCGGCGCCACTACGACCGCGTCGTACGGCAATGATGGGCCTCCGTCCGGTGGCTCATTGTACGAATGTAGCGGGAAGCTCCGGTTGATCTCGGCAAACTTCTGGTCAAACTCCGTTCTCTGCTCAGGTCCCAGATCTGCAGTCGCCGCGTCATAGATCCGTTTCCGCCACGCCAATACCGCGTTGGACTCCAACATCAGGGTAAGATCTTCCCGAAAGTCAGTCTCCAGGATCAAATCGATCATCCGCAACAGGATCTTCCTCCCATCTGTGACCTGTTGTGATCCGCGGCTGAGCAGTTTCGGCGGTACGGGGTAGGTGTCTACGTACTTCTTAAACGGCGCGGTAACGACTACAAACAATTGCTGAACCTCTTGAGGAGCCGGAGTACCTGGTCGC
>Ga0137418_10005995_pt1 | contig 11165 bp, 7 predicted proteins | sample CZODoug3_1_2_16f_FD_122242 | JGI IMG/M metagenome (GOLD analysis project Ga0137418, IMG submission 122242) | Vadose zone soil fungal communities from Angelo Coast Range Reserve, California, USA - CZODoug3_1_2_16fungal (Hybrid Assembly) | ecosystem: Environmental > Terrestrial > Soil > Vadose... | reverse complement strand
GATCCGAAAAATGGGCGCATCCAGGGCGACCCGGAGGCAATGAAGATGTGGGGACGCGAGTACGAAAAGGGATGGGCACCACATATTTGAGGTGACCGCTTTCCGATAGAGCAATTCGAAGTTGCGCCTGTCCTTCCGAGACGATTCCATGTTAATCCCGCCCCGACAATTGCCCAGGCGCTAGTCGATACAGTCGTGAATGCGGAGCCGGGTTGGCGGGAGCGACGGGACTCGAATCCGCGGCCTCCTGCGTACAGGCAGTTGGCCGATCTTCGCACAGCGCGGATCACGGTCGGTCCGTACCTACCAGATACGGATGCGATTGATCTCGCGGCACCGGGTGGAACTATTCACTCGCGACAGGAACCGCGACCAATACCATTGTCCAATAGACTCACATTCGTAATTCTGGCGTAATCGTGTTTGTAGGTGGACCTGAAGAAGAACGTACTACGCCAACGCTGCAACAAAACCAACGCCGGAGTGAGGTCGCGGTCAAACCGGCGTTTCGCACCATTGGTGGCCTGTCGGTGCGGTTTTGCCGTAAGGCGTTGCTTAAGGTGAGAAAAGAATGTGCCGGAGATAAACATGAGCCGTATCACTCAACGCTATCTTCTTATTGGCGGGGTGCTCGTCTTAATCGTCGTCGGACTGATCATCGGAGCAATTCGCCCATACAAGCATGCCTTAGGAGCGCCGCCCGTTCCGCCGCCGACCGTCGAAGTCGTTCAGGTTCAGCAGGAGGATGTTCCGATCTATGGAGAATGGATTGGCACGCTCGATGGCTTCACCACTGCCGACGTCAGGGCACAGGTCACAGGCTACCTGCTGAAGCAGGGATATCAAGAGGGTACGTTCGTCAAGCAAGGCCAGCTCTTGTTTCAGATCGACCCACGGCCTTTCCAGGCGGGGTTTGACCAAGCCCAAGGCCAGTTAGCTCAAGCCAAGGCCATACTCGCTAATGCGCAGGCGGTCAGGCGGCGGCTCTTTTGGGCGGAGCAGCGTCTTCTCCAGCCTCATGGCTTCGCAGATTGGCATCTGGTCTTATGGTGCTCAGGTGAGCCAGCCGATTTTTACGGGTGGAGCCCTTCGCGGGAATCTGCGACTGGCCAAATCCGAAAACCAGCAAGCTCTGATCGCTTATCGGCAAACGATCCAACGTGCTTTCGGTGACGTTTCCGATGCGCTGATCGGCTATGAGAAGCTCCATCAAGTCCGCATCCGCCAGCAGGACACGGTATCGGACCTGGAAGAAACGGTTCGCATTTCCACTCTGCGTTACAAGGGTGGAACCACGACCTACCTCGAGGTCTTAGATGGACAACGTTCACTCTATTCGGCTGAACTGACGCTCGCTTCCGCGCGCGGTGACGAATACAGAGGCCTTGTTCAACTGTACAAGGCCCTTGGCGGAGGTTGGCAGCAGTAGGAGAAACTCGTGGGCGATGATGACTGATCGGCCGTCCGTCATCCACACGGTCGCCGTTCCAAGCCTTCGTGCCGCGACAGCACTGCAGGAGAGGACAGGGTCGCTAACCAGTGCCCGCAGGCAGCAGCTTCAGCAGCACGCTCGCGATCACCCGCGGCTGATGTTGCTCGGCGCGGCCTAGTAACGTATACGACCGCTCGAAGCCTTTCGGACCTTCAACTTTCATTTCCCAGTTGTCGTTTGCGCGTGAGCCCGTGATCGAGACCAGCCAAGCTCCCGGCTTGTCGCTCAGAACGTGTTCAATCAGAGCGACAATCTCACGGCTCTGCGAGACATCACCGATGTTGTGCGTCTCTACCGTCACTGCCATGTCTTCTATTGTACAAAGCCAGGCTATCAATGTGATCTGGGCAAAGCGGTCACGGACGCGTGACAGTGGAAGTCAAGTCCCCATTTGAAAACGCCTATTCGCCTCGTGTGGCCCACGTCCTGAATGCCCTCCAAACGTAGACGGTGGAACCGCTCTTCCCGAGGCGCCGCACCTTGGACGCTTGCGTCTCTACTGTCGAACGTATGCTCCTTCGTGTGCACGAAGGCGGTGCTTGTCGTGAGGGGCAGACCATGCCTCGCGGAGGTTATCAGCCCGGCGTATAACGCGTTCGGTCAATTCATCGAGGTTCACAGACCCACCGCGGTCCCAAGCGGGACCGTCAGCTGGAATGTCCATCGAGCGTAGCTTGTCGAAGAGGGGATTCATCGCGCGATCTGGATCGCGCAAGAAGATGCTTCCACGCACGCGCGCAAAAGTCCATCCAAGCCGCTCGAGCATGGACTGTCGCTCCAAGTCATCGCGGAGCTTTTCGAGCGGGAGGTCTCGGTCCCCGTCGCACTCAATGGCCAAGCGCCTGCCGTTACCTTCCACAACCAGATCGATGCTCCGCGAGCCAACCTTCCAGCGCGGAATGGCGTGGTAGCCGGATTGAACCAGACGCTTCATGACGTCGCGCTCGAGCGCGGACTGGACGTACTTTTCCTTGTCATCGAGCGGCCTCATGAGGAGTTCGGGGGCCAGCGCGTGCTCAATGAGCCGTCTCCGGAGGTCGCCGGGTTGGAGGTCCGTTCGTGGATCCAGGGAGTGGACAACCCACATCTGGTCGCGCGCCCGGCTGGCGGCCACATTGAACCGTTGCTTGAACATCTGTTGGTCGCGAAGATGGAGGGTATCGCCTGCCGGGGCGTCCACAACGGACAAGAAAACGACATCGCGCTCGTCTCCTTGAAATTGCGCGGATGTACCGCACAGCAAACGATGCCGCTCGTACAAGTCAGGCGCTAGGTGGGTTCTCAAAAGGCGGTCGATTTCCAGAGCTTGCTCCTCCCCCACTAGGGACACCACGCCAAAACTGGACGGCCGCCCGAACTCGTTGTTCTGATATTCGGGTTGTTCAAGTGCTGCCGCAATGAGAGAAGCAACAGCAGTGGCTTCCTTGCGGTTCACCTTTCCGTCGCGTGACGAGCCCGCGATGTGGTAGGCAAGGACGTGTGGCCGCAAGCGAACGCGACTCGTATCCCGCAGGGGCTTGATATCGCCATCGTAAGAAAGTTGGTTACTGAACTGAATGATCTCGGTGACGCTGCGGAAATGTTCCACCAAACGGACCGTTTCGCCGAAGGATTGCCGAGCCAAGTCGTAGACGGAAGTTTGCCCGTCGTACAAATGGGCGTTAGGAATTCCGCGAAGGAACTGGTCGATCAAATTCTGAATTACGACGGCTTCTTGTCCTACTGCGGACGGGCTGACCTGTTCATGGTCGCCGACCACGACGACGTTGTGACCCAAGTAAAGCGCCACGAGTGCCATAACGTCGCTCTGGCTGGCTTCATCGATGATGACTACATCGAAGCGCGACTTACCTGGATCAAAATTCTCCACCACCCTGGAGAGTGGCATGACCCAGACCGGAACTGCGCCCCAACATTCCGTCATCTTATGAGCCGCCTCCACCCGCAAACGCGGCGCGCGGATACCCGTGCCCTTGCCGATCTTTCTGATGGTGTCGAGCCACCCGATGAGCGCTTGCCTTTGCGGAAGAGAGGTGCTCCGTGCTTGAAACATCCATGCCCGATTGTCGATCAGATCAATTGTCGTGGTGTGCAGCTGAGCCACCAGCCGCTCGATCGATGTCTGAAGCTCATCGATGGACACCCTCGCCCTGCGGTGCAACTCATCGTTGATTTGACGCCACATCCAGGCTTGCGGAGGGTCTCCGGGTACGGTGGCACTCCCGTGCGGGCCGCTGCGCGCTCGAATCGCGGCGGCCCAATCCGGCGCAGCAGTCTCGATCTGCGCTAACAGAATATTCCGGCGTTGCTGGTTGCGGCGGAGTTCGTGCAATTCCAACAGGCGCGTGTGCGCACGGCGGTAAGCCTTCCCATCCAGCGAGTTCACCGCCTCGCGGAGGCTTGCAATAGCCCGAGAGTCGGTGAACGCCCGCATCGCGACCGCTAGACGCTCTTGTAGCCCGGCAAGCTTTTGGTTGGTGTCAATCCACCTCAGGTGCTCGCAGCGCGCCGAGAGGACGAGGGGAAAGGAGCCCTCCACCGCCATTCGCAATCTTGCTAACTCACCATTGTCTCCGACGACTGCTGGCTGTTCTGACAGAAACTTGTCCCAAAGAAATCCTGTTTCCCGCAGTTCCTTCTCAATTGGGTTCCAGACGTGTGCGTGCCATGCCAGACAATCGCGAAGCGGACCACAAAACTGAATTGCACTCTTTTCGATCTCAGTTCCCATTTCCAAGGACTTGCTTGCGTCCAGTGGAGCCATTTGCCGATCCCAGCGCGTGGCGAGATTCCTGCGAAGAAGTTTGACCCGTGAAAACTTACTGGCGGCGAGAAAATGATCGGGGAGTCTGGGCTCTCCGCCATCGACTCGGGTCGCCCGGATGAACTGCTTCCAGCGTCCGTGAGTCATGAGAGTAAAAAAGCTCAAACTCCCTCCGCTCCGTAAATGACCGTGGATCTCCGCTGCCGTCTGTTCGTATTGCTCAAGGAGTGATTCGTCTGCGAGCGTGGTGGCATGTTGGATGAGAATCTCTTGTGCACCGGCCGCCTCGAGGTGGACTTGCTCGACAAGTGCGACCAGCTTCTCCCAGGACTCTCTATGAGGACCGCCATTTTTCCCTGCGTAGACAGCGGCCAACTTCCATCTCTCACTGGTGGCAAGGACCCCAACTGCCTGCTTCAGCCTGATCGCAGTTTCATTCAGGGAATTCGCTGAGACAGGCTTATTGCGAGTCTGCCAAAGATCGGAACGGAACTCGTGGTCCACCTGTTCCAGGCGCGTTCTTTCGAGGATGAGGTCTTGAAAATCTGATGGAGCTGGAAGTTCGTCGAGGTCCGGTAAAGGGCCTGACAATTCACTCTCGACATCTGGCGAAATGGAGCGATTCGTGGCATAGAGCTCAGCAAGTTCACCGCCGGAATAAGGCAAGCCGATACCGGTCTGGACGGGGCCCGGGATCCAGCCATTTACCTCTGACTCTCGTGCGATCTTCCGCGCCGCTTCCGAGGGTGACCATGCCTTATTCGCAACGACGACATCGCGGTACTCGTCGGCACGCGCATCGGCAAGCCGTTGGCGCGACTCCGCCAAGCGGTCAAGCAGTCCAGCCCTTTCTTGTGTGAGTCTGTCCGCTTCGAGTTCCAGCGACCTAGCATCCGTTTTGGACAGTCGGTCGGCAATGGTGCTAACCGCACTCTCCAGCTGCATCCGGCTGTCGAGATCGTTTTCCAGCAGACTTACACTCAGCGAACGCAGCTCTGGCACAATCTGGCTGCGTACCATCCGGAGTGCCTTCGTCGTATGACTGGTGACGAGCACGCTTTTGCCTTGAGCAAGCAAGTGACCGATGAGATTTCCAATGGTGTAGGTCTTTCCCGTACCGGGAGGTCCCTGGACCAAGACTCCGCCGGAGTGCCCAATGCGGCGAGCGATCCGAATCTGCTCTGGGTTCGCGGGCTTAGTAAGGAGGATGTCGGCATCCCCTGGAGGCTGGGTGCCGCCCTCAGGAGCGTCGGCTTCTGGAACTGCGGGTTCGAGGCCCACGACGTTGAGAAGCGACCAGGGCAAGTCGCTCCGGGTGCGAAGATCTCCCAAAACCGCTTCGATCGCGGCGGCAAAACCAAGCGTGCGAGGACGAAGGAACAGCACGGGTTGTCTCCCAACCCGAGGATCGTCTGTCTCCCCCTGCGGCGCGCCCGATGCAACAAACTCACCGCGAGGAGAGAGCTGAACGACAAGGCGTTCCAGAAATCCCGACGTGGGACCGTTGTCCAGCGGCGAGTAACCCTCTTTCTCTAGTTCGTCGCGGCAGCGTCCAATGACTCGTCCATCCACGTCCGGCATTGACTGGAACAAGACCGAATAGAGTTCGACGGGATGTTCTGTTTCCGTCAGCGTGAACTCGGGGATCGACGGGCTGAAGCTGAGTTGGAGCCGCTGCAACAGGATAGGATGGCGTACAGTTCCCTCCTGTCGACGCCAGCTGAGTATTCCGTCGCCCAGGACAATTTCCACGCGTTCCGCCTCGCGTTCGACGCGGCCATAAAGCTCGTAAAAATCCTCGAATATCTTCATCGCGGCTCGGGCGGGCCGCTCGTCTTTCGCCCACTGATCTCGATGTGCCTTCCATTGGTCTAGCGCTGCCACTCGCTTGGGATCGCTGCCGAATGGCACACTCACAGCGCCACGAGAGGCGCCTTCATTTCTGGATTCTAGTGTCGATACGCCCTTGAACGGATTGTCCCAGCCGGCTTCAAGCCACGGCTCGATTAATGCGGGAGGCGTTGGTGGATTGGCGAGTCTCGGCCGCGTAATTTTGAGTATGAAATCCGAATCCCGCTGCTCAGCTGGCAACCCATCGCCATTTGCCACCGGGATTGGTACCTCGACAGCAGGAGGAGACCCTCTCCTGATCGAGGAATGGGTGGGTAGCTCTTTTAGCCACAGTGTCCACAACTGCTCGTCGATGTGCCGCTTGACGGGATTCCGGTGTTCATTGAGCGCTCCCAAGTAGCGGAAGACCCTCAAAAGCCGGTCCCGCCCAATGCGGATTGTTTCATCGTCCACGGGCCCTCCAATACTGAACGTCGGCCTAGTTCCTTGATTCCCGAATTTGACGATTCCTGAGGAATTCAAGATAGCATCGCGGTCTTAAGAGTTGGATGCAATGGGCCTCGCCGAGCATGACGCAACGGCGAAGACGGCTCGGCCGGGACACATAAGTGCTTGCATACTTTCAACTTGACGATGGCGTCAGGTACTTAGTGCGGCCAAGAATCGGAGGTACATCATGGAGTCGGCGGCTTTAGATTGATGACTAGTGGAAAAGGTCGGGCTGCCCAGCAGTGTCTTCCGGTTCCCGAAAGTTGCTCGACCCCACTCCGATCAGCCGATAGCGTTGTTGCGGGCTCAAGTCCACTCTTTCCCGAAGCTTCAGCGCGATGTCCGTCAACTCTTTGCAGGAGAATGGAGGACAGCCCGGCGTATGGCTCCGAGTGAGTATCTTAAAGCTGTGGTTCCACACGCGATCATTCTTAGGAAGTTGTCACGGACTGCAGGGCGGGTCTCGAGGCGGTCCCAGTGCTCTCGGGTTGCGATCAGGATTTGCTTGAAGGCGTGCTTGACTAGCATAGCGGGAGCGACTCCTGTTGTGTCTTAAGTTCCTGGAACAGCTGCTTGGTCAGAAAAATGGCTCGCCCGGGAGTCGCTATTACAGCCATTGCGACGGGGCCGATTTTGTAGAATTCAGGCGCGGACAAAATGCTTGACGAGGTTTTCGAGATCGACCACCGCCGAAGTCTATGCCTCTGAGACTGAGCGGAACCTGGTTTGCCATACTTGCAAGTCGAGATTCTGTCCAAGTTGCGGACACCGAGCGACCCTGTTGTGGCAGGCCGAGATGGACGTCGCGCTACCCGACCTCCCTTACGTCAACATAAACTTCACGATGCCGCACGAACTTCTGCCAATTTTTCAGCGAAATCGTCGGCTCCTGCATGACTTGCCGGCACTTGGGGCCGCGGCGATCCAACATTGGGCGAGGGCCAGATATGGTGTTCGTGTTCTCATTCTGGTTGTGCAGCAGAGCTTCGGCGGACTCTTGAAATTTCATCCCCATTTTGCACATCTTGGTCTCGGCCGGTGGTCTGCGGGAGTCGGGAAGTCACTGGATTGCCCGGCTGCGCTTTGACAAGCACGAACTGATGCAGGTCTGGAGGGCTGGGGCTTTCGCTGGACCACTCGGGGACGGCGTCGGAATCTTACAGCCGGGTTGGTCTTTACTCGGCACGGCAACCGGGGAACCGGAATCGCTTGCTGGCGTGTCCGACTGGGGGGAGTTGCGCGAGTCCGCAGAACGGCACGCATCCTGGCGGGCAGGGGTTTTCGACTACCTCCACTGAGTGCCTTCTGCTTTTGCACTGGATTCAGGATGGATTCCGAAATTGAGATGAATACGGGAGGCCTCAAAAGGCCTGGCACTGAATCAAGACTTTTTCTCAAATCGTATCGCCTTAGTTTGCCGCATACTCAGATTACGGTCCGCGGGTTCGTGCATTCACTGTGCGGCGAAATCGTCTAAGGCCCTCCGCTGGGATTGCGGAACAGCTATGCAACACGTAAGGCCAATGCGGCGCTCGCCAGGGCTGTAGGCGTTTTTGTAGATGGAGCCGCGAGCTCTTGGGCTAGAACACTCAATATTTACGCGGGTTTCCGCGCTAGATGACCTGGGGCGAAACCAGGCGGTCGAACCGGAACTCCATAAGTGATTGAAAACAATGGTCGGGGAGAGAGGATTTGAACCTCCGACCCCCTGGTCCGAAGATTGGTTCCACAGGGAATCGACGGTTTAGCGCGATTTGTATGAATTGCGATTCGCTAGTAAAATGCGGCGGTTTCTCCCACACTTAGCACCCAACGCATACAAACAGCCAGTGGGCACAGAAATAGGCACAGTCGAAACTGCATAGAAGCGATCCACGCGAGTGGGTGGAGCTTCAGAGCGAGAGTTGCGCAGGGTTCCGAAAAAACATTGACAAAATGCTTTCGGCGGGCTTATAAATTTGCCGTCCCGGCCTTCGAGTGAGAATGAGGCCCCAGCGGGACCCGTAGCCTACCTCGCGGAGGGACGCGAGTTTATCGTAAAGGCGTTCGGTGGAAATGTGCCGGATCGAAGCATCACGGCGAATGGTAGCTGCTTAGGTCGCGGACATACATGTGATAACCCTGTTGGCGATGCGTTTATCGCCTTCGCGCTTCCGCGGCAAGGCGAACGTTTGTGCCACGGTGTTCGCCGATGGGAAGCGTTGTACGCGGCAAGAGACACGTCGTCAACCGCTTCCGTGCGGCAACTCGCATCGTGCCTCGCGGGCGACGCGCTAAATGTTTTCCTCTTGCCTGTCACCTACACGGTGCGTATTCAATCGCTAAATTTAAGACCAATGGGAGGCTGAACGTCATGTTTCGAGAAATCAGAAAAATCCATGGCTTCGGCGCAGTACTACTGTTGCTCTTTTTTGGTCCGAGTCTGGGCAGGCCCCAAACCCCTAGTACGGATCAGGAGAGTGATGACGGCTGGCGACTCGTTTGGTCGGACGAATTTAACGGAGCCGCGGGCTCATTGCCGGATTCGAGCAAGTGGACCTATGACACGGGTGGTGGTGGATGGGGGAACAATGAGGAAGAGGTGTACTGCGCCGCCGGTTCTAACGTTAGCCCCTGCAGCACGGCGACGCCCAATGCGGTTCTTGACGGTAATGGCAATCTGGTGATTTCGGCCATCAACACGAATAGCACCTGGACTTCGACGCGCATGAAAACGGAGAGCATCGAGAATCTCCAGTACGGGCGCATCGAAGCTCGCATGAAGCTGCCGATGGGAGCCGGTATCTGGCCGGCGTTTTGGCTTCTTGGATCTAACATCAACACCTCCGGCTGGCCTCTCTGTGGCGAAATGGACGTCATGGAGTCGGTCCCACAATATGGCCCATCCAAGACTTCATCTACTATTCACGGGCCGTTTTCGGGGGGAAACGGCGTCGGCTCGTCGTTTATTTTTCCGAATGGCGGCACAATAAGCGACTTTCATACTTATGGCGTTATCTGGTCTCCAAACGAAGCTCAGTTTTATAGAGACGACCCTAGCGCTCCATATTTCACCATCCAGAACACCAGCGACATTCCTGGCGATTGGGTCTTCAACCATCCGTTCTTTCTCATCATGAACCTGGCGATGGGCGGTTATTTCCCAGGGTACACAAACAGCACGACGCCGAACCCCGCAGTAATGACAGTGGATTACGTGCGGATCTATCGCCGATCGCACGACCTGGTTGCAGGGCCGGTCTCCGTCAACGCGGGCGGGGATTCCGAGGGAAGTTTCTTCGCAGACACCAATTTCTTGGGCGGCAGAGCCGTGTCAACGGAAGCTACGATAGACACTTCGCTCATTCCCGCGCCAGCGCCTCCACAAGCTGTTTATCAAACCGCGCGCGAGGGCGAGTCGAAATACAGGATTACAGACTTGGTCCCGTATGCGCCGTATAAGGTGCAGTTGCACTTCGCCGAAACTCGGGTGAATGAACCGGGGCAGCGGCTATTCGACGTAACCATCAATCATCAAACTCTTCTCGACCGCTTCGACATTTTCGCCGCCGCTGGGGGCAAAAACAAAGCAATCGCGGAAACTTTCAGCGCCAATGCGGATAAGCACGGGAACATCGTAGTCCATTTAATCCCCCGTGACGCCGCTCAACCGCTCATCAGCGGCCTCGTTGTCAGTCAGACCGCCGATAATGAACCAACCAGTGGTCCGGTATCAATCGACTCTGGCGGTGGCGACGTCGGCAATTTCATCGCCGACACGGACTTTTCGGGTGGGAACCAGGCGAGTAGCTTCGCGGCGGTTGACACCTCCCTGTTATCCAGTCCCGTTCCGCCGCAGGCGGTTTTCCAAAGCGAGCGCTGGGCGCCAAGCACCTATACGATTGGCGGTTTCGCGCCCGGAACCACGCATACCGTCACTTTGTACTTTAACGAGATCTACTGGAGCCAACCGGCCCAGCGACAATTTAACGTATTGATTAATGGCTCGCAGGTGTTGACGAACTTCGATATCGTTGCCATGACTGGTGCGAAGAACAAGGCTATTGAGGAGCAGTTCCAAGCGACGGCTAACTCGGCGGGGCAGATCATAATCCAATTCACGCGGGGTGCGGCAGATCAGCCGAAGATCAGCGGCATCGCCGTGAATTGAGCTGGCCGAACTCCTGGTTGAAGAGGGTCGCACGAACTGTGACCAAGCCCAACCACGGACCATTGGGTTGAGCGTATCAATCAGATCGGCGGCAGACATGCCGAGCGCGGCTTTGATAGTTAGTCGGATGGGTGGACATGACGCCCCCAGAATAAGAACCGGACGACGGTCGCTGGTCCTGATTGAACACCAAAACCATCTAAATCTACTAGGCTCCACTTTTCCGAGTACGCGACTAACCAGGCACTTCAGGGTACCTAAATAAACACGCCGAGGAACAATTTGACCTTGAATACGTCTACTACTGTGGGGGAAGTGTAACGTAGAGGCTTGCCCCGCTGACGCGGTGGCGTAGGCTTCAAGCCAGTCCCCTACCAATTGCTCCGCTTGCTGAGGAGGTACCTCGAACATGCGAACCT
>Ga0137418_10005994_pt1 | contig 11166 bp, 20 predicted proteins | sample CZODoug3_1_2_16f_FD_122242 | JGI IMG/M metagenome (GOLD analysis project Ga0137418, IMG submission 122242) | Vadose zone soil fungal communities from Angelo Coast Range Reserve, California, USA - CZODoug3_1_2_16fungal (Hybrid Assembly) | ecosystem: Environmental > Terrestrial > Soil > Vadose... | reverse complement strand
CAGTTAACATCATTTATCCCAACATTTCAACCCAGTTAACATCATTTATCCCAACATTTCAAAATCCATCAACAATTTACCTCAACAATTACCAATTTGGGGCAACAATGAGTATCTCACGTGACCGGACCGGCAGGACCACAGGATAATATACATTACGCATTTATACATATTTAATACAAATTACAAGTGACAATATAATATATAATTTAAAAACTATCTACAAGCTTCACTGGGTGTGAGGGATAATGAATTGGGTGGCCAGCCCAATTCACTACCCCCCACATCCAATGAAGCTACTGCGGGGTGGATAAACACTGACAGTGGGTTAGCTTCAGCAACAGACAATCCATGGACGAAAAACTTACCGAGGTTGGTCGGTGTCATGCAGGTCGTCCGCAACGCGCTCCAGGATACCTATAGGAGAGAGCGGGAGGAGGAACCCCGCATAATGGGGCCCATACCATCCCATGGCCCACACGGCACACTCTCGAGGGGAGAAAAACTGCGAGAGCGGGAGGAGGCACCCCGTATACTGGGGCCCATACCATCCCATGGCCCACACGGCGCACTCTCGAGGGGAGGAGAACTGCAAGAGCGGGAGGAGGCACCCCGTATACTGGGGCCCATACCATCCCATGGCCCACACGGCGCACTCTCGAGGGGAGGAGAACTACAAGAGCGGGAGGAGGCACCCCGTATACTGGGGCCCATACCATCCCATGGCCCACACGGCACACTCTCGAGGGGAGAAGAACTGCAAAAAAAGAATCAACCACGATGCTGCGAGGAATTAAAAACTTACTTTAATGCTCCGCTTATAAATAAAAGCGATTGAAAATAATCTGGAACAAAGGCTTCAGCATACATAAATGATATTCATACAACTTACCTAATGCGCTCATTAACACCCTATGAGTGAAAACAAATTAGTAAGTGGATGGCTGGAAAGAATGTACTTACCTTGGAAATACCGAATGACGCGTACAATTGGTCGCTGTCATACCCCCCTGCAGTGGAGTATGGCAGCGATCAATTGACCGCACCATCCGTTAACCCAATGACATCAATGGTGGTGGAGGAGAGGAAAGGAGAATGAACGAGCAAGCAACGCGCGACGCGCATCTTGAAAAGTTCAACTGTTTGCGCATGTTTTCATATTCCCACGCCGCCACCAAACAGGGCATCAAAGGTCACAACGTCACGTGACCTCGACATGAGGTTCAGGCGTGCTCTTATCGCGATTGCCCCATCTCCCATCTCTCTCATTCCCTCCACTCATCAGCATGCCCAGAACCACACAAACCGCTAGACAATCGACTGGAGGAAAGGCGCCACACACAACAGCCATCTTGCGTCGCCATCCAGGCTCATTTGTGGCCTCTGGCAATATTTCAGCCACTTCAGCCATCCCAAAGGACAGCAATCAGGTGAATAATATTTGTTTACTACTATTCTTGGCGCTGATGTCCAGAGCAGAGAAACTGTTATATTTGCGTTAATGGAGGCAATTTGTACTTGTGTGATCATTGCCCCCGCGCCATTTGTTCCGAGCATATCCCCCTACCGGCTGGCGTCAATACCGCCAATTCAACTTTCGTATGCCCCGCGTGCCATATCAGTATTTTTTCTAAACCAATACAACCTTATTTTGTAAGTGTTCCAACTAATATTCCATTTCCATTCCGTTTGTTAAAATTGAATGATCAGGGTTTCTACCGAGGCACGCCATCAATTCTTAATCAACACAATTCTACTTGGGTTCCAGTTCTCAACAAAGACCAACCGCTGGTATTGCAAGGAGCTTACCAAATGGCTGCCAGATCCCAAGTTCTGGACACCTCTCTGCTTATCATTCACTTCATTCTCTCCGATATTTCTCCGGGTGGTAATCCTGCTCAAATTGTGTCTGCAATGATGAGTGCATTCTTGACTCATGAGGAACTCTTGTACCGTGAGATACCTTTCACATTCGCAAACACCAAGGACGTTGGGGAGCATGACAAGCGAATCGAAGGTCTAATGAACGAAATTCAAAAGTAAGTAAAGGCATTATTAGCCAGCATGCATGTTCATTTGTCGCTCATTTTGTTAGGTTTGAGTTTCAGCGAGTTGTGATTTTCATAACGGACCACTCTCACGATGATACAGGGGAATTATACAACAGTCCCAATACAACCAGTACGGTCGCATCTGTGAGTAATATTATTCATTATATTGTATTAATTAACAACCCTGTTGCTTGAGCAGGTCATGGACTATCTGATCCCACCCGTACTTGTATCGTATCTCAAACCCAAAGAGTGCACTATGTTTATACTTTCGTGTGGCGCTCTTGTTGAACAACAGAGGACTTTTAATGATCTTGTCAAGTCTGTTAAAATGTAGGTAGCCCATTCACCATATATTGCAGCAGCTAATCATAGGATGTGCAGCCTTAATCTCAACCACCTCATCGCCTTCACAGCTCCAGAATTTCAAGCTATCCTCACTATCAGCTTTTTCGTGGACTTTACTCAGCGTATACTCATTGAAGGGTTTGATCTGAATCCTTCATTCAGAGCAATACTCAATGCGACAAATCAGTCACCTCTTGGTCGTCACACAAACGTCGTTCATATTACCCAGGTCCAAGACAACAACATGTTGAAACCCATTGCTAGGAAGTTTGTCTTTACACACCCACAGTTTCGGCCTTGGGGTCTACGGCTGCCAATCTCTTGTGAGAAGTGTGGTGCACCCCAACCTTGGGGGGACGTGATGAACCAGAATTCCACTTATGTCTTTTATTGCCGTGGTAAGCAATGTTCTGGTGAGTTTCGGGCGGAGAGGCCAGCTGGATTTGATAGAAATGAAACTAAAGGAGGTCATTGGATGGAGAAGCAGATTACCATTTGAAATGTATCTTTGTAGTTGTACGTCTTCCGCCTGCTGAATATGCCTATCAAGGACATTTGGATATATATGCCACTTCTATTCATTACTGCGATTCTCTTGTATCTAATTATATCAATCTTTGATATATTGTTTTCTAGAGTGGCATTCATTGAAGTTGAAAGTATTCATATACCTTATATGGCTCATCCGCTTCCTTTTATAGTTGTGGCTGTGATGTTGTGGCTGAAATCTTGTGGCGTGTTTAATTGACGTGTCAGTGTCATGTGATGGTTGATTTTCCAAATTTGGGTGGTTGGTTCACAGCTATCCATTCTCATAGTGGAGCGCAAAAGAAAAAGATCCACATCTTTCAACCTTCTCCCCATGTTGACAGTTCCAACACTGAAGGAATATATATGGGAAGAACTTACCAGTATCATCCAAAAACATTCTTTCACACACCTACAAGGGAAGGATCTGGGTGGCGGGGCAATGAAAAAGTTCCGGTGTGGAATTGGCTGGGATCAGTTAGTTATATATAATACTGGCTGATTTATTTTTAGGGTCAGGATCCGATCAGAATGGCTGGAAGTTGTATCTGCCATGGACTCTTCGGAACACTCCAGTCAACTTGGCCAGCCCATAACAAAGGAAGAATACCACCGCATTGCACTGACAATAGCATATGCCATTAGTAATCCATGTGACTAAATATCGTACTTTATAGTTCAATCAACTAATATTTGTTTGGGACAGATCAGACTGAGTGGGATGTCACTCGAATGGCTGACCGTGTGAAGAACAGGCGTCCCCAACCAGATGGAGATGATGATACGGCAGAGCTAGCCAAGTTCTTTATTAATCCTCAATTTGGACATTTTGATGAGCCCAGTACTGTACTTGATAAACATGGGCGTATAATGGTGTGGCATTTGCCCAAAATATATTCTCCATTCCGAACGGTGTGTATTTTCCTTGCTCTCTCTTGGTTGTGGTAGTATATGATGCTTAAATGAAATTGCAGAATGAGCTCAATTGTGCCACAAAAGATATTCGGAAGCCATTGGACTCAATGATGAGTTCCTCCAATTCCAGTACAAACCCAGGGTGGCGTAACAGTCATTTTCATCCTGGTCCTTGCTTTGGATCTGGAACCCTGAACATGTCCCCTGCCTGGTTTCAAAATTCTCATGAGGTGTGATCAATTTAATTTTAATTGTATCATTTAGTTGAGGCAAACTGTAAAGCGGCTTGAGGATCCACTTTATGTTTCAGGTGAAATCCGAACTCAATCTGCCTCCGACTTCCTCCGCACAACAATCAGTGTTGATATTATATGCAATGCCATTACTGCCCTGGTCGCACCCCAGCAGTACGATGCGGGACTCGATGCTATTCAGCTTATCAAGCAAGGCACACATCTTCATCGTACCCATCCAAATATAGACCATTGGATTTCAGTGTGGTCTGGCTTGGCAATTATTGTGAATAGAAAAACCCCTTGGCACAGGGACCAGGGTGGTGCACCTACCCATTATGACCTTCTTCTCTCCGCAGGCACACACACAGACTGTGTATTGGATATTCCTATATTAGGTTTGACATTATCATACCTTCCAGGAACTGTTGTTGCTATTGTTGGTAAGGTGATAGGGCATGGAGTTAGGGTGTGGGATGGAGGGGAGAGAATTTGCCAAGCAAGGTTTATTAAAGATGCAGTTCATGATCGGCTAGGACTGGTACGGCCTGAGTGGGTTAACCACAATACATACATTGGCTTGGCTTGATCAGATAACGTTTCAGCAATTATGTAAATTTCTTCAATTGGTTAGGTTAATTACTACATAGATAGGAATATGATTTACCCTGTTGGATAGTTGTCGGATCTGTCAATTAAAGTTTGGCTAATTGTGGACACACCGCCACGGAATTTACCCGGCATGGTTCAACTATTATCTGATTGAATTGACTGGTTGGATCCATCAATTAAAGTTGGACTAATTATGGACAGAGGAATTCATGCAGCATGGTTCGACTACAATCCAATTAAATTGACTGCATTCCCTCCCCAACACATTCACCACTGTAAAACATCTCATGAGGGAAAAAGTCAAAACCAAAAGGAAATCCGATGTTAAGGAAATGGTCTACGTCGATGGGGTTAGCAGGAGAGGGAAGCCCACCTTGTCTCTTCAGAGTGTCTCCCCATCCCCCCCACCAATTACTCCTTCTCCAAGCAAGTCTAGAAGGTCTATGAGAGGTTCTGAGTCTCCTTCAAAAAGACAAAGGATCCATTCTCCCCAATTTTATGCGGGCAATCCTGATGATGATGGTCAACCCAGAGTCCGAACAACAAAAGTATGCATTATACCATTCATGATTTTTGTAGACCATTGACAACTTGATGAAATAGTCACAAAATGACTTCCTAAGGGAATGGCTCCATTATCGCCCTCGCTACCTACAGGCCTTATTGGGTTTAGATTCCCAAAGAGGAGGTGCTATATGTTCCATCTGTGGCGTTGCTGAAGGGTCCCTCCGATGCAAGGATTGCTTTGGAATGCATTCATTGTGTCGGGATTGCACTCTGTCTTCACACCGGCTTCTACCCTTCCACAGACTGGAGAAGTGGAATGGATATTGCTTCCTGAATACTTCACTCTTTGAACAAGGGTTTGTGTTACGGGTTGGGCATGGAGGTTCAGTATGTCCAACAAGCCAACAAGATCAAGGGCCTTGGGAGGACATACCTGCCATGTACGATGATGGATCCCTTTCAGACGATAGCAATATCCAGGAGGATAATCATGATTGGCAGCAGGAGATAGTTATAACGGACACTGCAGGCATATTCAAGCATCGGATATCTTGGTGTTCATGTGATGGTCCCCCTGACCAACCCATGCAGCTTTTTCAACAGCAGCTGTTTCCAGCCAGCCACCATAGGGTCAAGTCCGCATTTACTTTCAATGTGCTGGACCATTTCTACCTGGACGCTATGGAATGTAAAACGGCAGCTATGAGCTTCTTCCAGAAGCTCAGAAGGTTGACTAACAATAGGTTCCCATCAAAAGTCCATGTGAGTGTCATGCATGGAAGATGTGAACCTTGTGCTGACACCTAGTCAAGAATCGTTACAGGGAGCTCATGCGAGTGTCAAGGCAGTGGCGGGATTTGCTTGTTAGAAAACGGTTTGGTTATGGTCATGAGACTGAGAAAGTTCCAGGAAATGGAGACTTGGCAATATTTTGCCCTTCATGTCCCCAACCTGGTATCAATCTTCCTGATGGCTGGAAAGATGATCCTCATTGGTGAGTGGCAATATAATTCAATGTTTACGGTGGGCCCGAGTCAGCCGATGGTCTTTGGCAAACCGGCCAAACTATTATGTTTGACTGGTTATGGCGCCCTCTGCCAAAGGGCTATGCTCAACAGCATCACATCGGCTGAGAAATATCTCATCGACTCAAGTGGCATATGTCTCTGCAGCATTTAATCAATACATATATTCTGTGATGTTGACTGGACATTTTTATTAGGTGGTTATATCGAAGAGTTATTGTTGCTGATGGCAATATGTCTGCTCAACATATGAAGATGCAAAGGCCAGAGTTAGATGTAGCCCTAACGGATGGTGAGGGGTATGTGGTGGAGGACATGCCTTACCGATTGCATCTAAAAACTGCTGTTGAGATAAAACAGGTGGGAATGTTAGTTAAACTACCTGATCCCACACTTCAAAATCCAACAGAAAAGCACTTGCCGAAATCACAGGGCTCACAAGGAACTGGACTCTAACAATAACTTAGATGCGTCTGGTTCTGGGGCTTGTGCCTGTGGCCGTCATGGCTGTTTTATCCCACACACAATGGCAGACTTTCAAAAGGGTGAACGGTACGCTGAATTTATTGATTATATGCTATAAAGTGCTGAGTGTAATGGTGTATTAGCCAAATGAATATTGATTATTCAATCTGCAATGCCTTGAAGTACAAAACTGAAGGACTTCCCCATGGCCTAGTTATCTATGACATTGCATGTCAATGGTGGATTAATTTTCTCAGGAGGCTCCGGAAAAATCGCCAATATCTCAGCATCCCCGATGTTATGTCAATTATCACTGCAGTGGGCTCATTTCATTTAAGTGCTCACATTCCTGAGTGCTTTGTAAAATTTAGCCTGCACTTCGTGCTTGGCTCTGGGCAAATTGATGGTGAGATACTGGAAACCCTTTGGGCAGGCTTCAATCCAATTTCTTCCAGTGCTAGAGCCATGAGTGCAGCTCACCGAAGGGAGGTATATGATGACCACATGCGGGATTCTAACTGGAAAAAGCATGTTGGGATCTGTGAGTAATCATTAATTTTTATAATATCCTGAAATGTCTGACACTTGTATTTATGAGTTATGACGCTACTTAAAAAATTCAAACGGGCAAAACATAGCCTGGTTGAGGCCAAATCAGCCTATGTTGGGCTGGAGAATTCATTAGACACTGCTGTGGTTAACCGGTGGAAAGATCAAGAGAAAGTTGCAATGGAAGAGAGGGGAGAGCGTCTCAGGATATTTGAAGTCAAGACAAAGAAAGGTATTTATTTTGATGATGCTTGTTGGCTTGTGCATATGTATTAGCTGATCCTGCTTAGAGCCAACTCAAGCACAAATTCGCCTTGATCTGGTAGCTAAGCAGAGCAGTGGCACTATTGATGGCAGTTTGGCTTGGTTATCCATGGGAATTAATCTGGAAAATGAACAGTGCGCCATCATCCACATATGCTCTGCATCTGAATTATATGTTAATTAAATGACAGAGACAAAATTCGGTTGGATATTCGGAAACTCTCAGTATATGCTGCTATGGGAGATCGTACGTCAATCATGGACCGTCAACATCGACTGTTGAGGAGAATCCGCGCTTTCCATGCCAAAAATTACCTTGTCATAGATGGCATTGCAAATAATGATTCCAACATCATTCCGCACCCAATCTCCTTTGATGAGGATGAAATTCTGCAAGATGATGAAGATCCAGAGGATATGATGGCATTTGAGGATGATGATAATGATGAGGAGGAGGAGGAGGAGGAGGGAGGGGGAGGTGAAGATGAGGAGAGAGAGGAGGATGGAGAAGACGATGAAATATCAGCTGTCAATGATGAGGAGGAAGAATCCCCTGAAAGAATGCAGTTGATGATGCCTTCATCACTGAATGCTACTGACATAATCCATCTAGGAGTAGAGGATCTGGCGGCTCAGGAGTTGGAACTCAGGAAGGGACAGGCGAATGATGCTCTGGAACGGCTACGTCTGGCTCTCGCAAACAAAGCCTTGCTTTGGCGGACAAAGGTCCATGCAGCAAATACAACAAAAAAAAGGACACGGGCTTGGGCTGATATCAAAAAGGTTCGGCAACAGGTGGAACAACATGTCAGATGTTACCACAGGGCCCGCCATGCTTTGGCCAATCTTGGTGCTGATTTGGAGACAATGGAAAAGTATTAAAAAATTGGCAAGGCTGACCTCCAACTTAGTGGTGATGTGGTGGACCCAAGCCGATTGGGACAACAAAATGATTCACTTGCATGGTTCTGGAGAACAGGAGGCTACAATGCAGAACAGAAGGATAGTTGGATGCAAGAATGTAAGTGAAGGCCATGCATGATTCCATCTTCTAATCCATTTGCTTCAGTTTATCGAGTAAACTTCTTGTCTGCCAAGGCCCATTTTGATAGATGGGATGAAGAGATGGAGACGGTCTGTCATGAAATGATGTGGTGTGTGTTATATTTCAGGAACAAAAAGGAGACATGGTTGGCACATGTGGAGGAATCAAGGGGGAAAGATGATCATATGCACCAATTTATGCTAAATCCATCTCTCATCATGCTCTTGAATTGTAATTTCCTAAAAAGTTTCGGATACCATTGCCAACACATGCGTATACATGAAATTTGACTGGTTCTGAGCATTTGTGGCGCGGATCATGGGCGTCTATTCGATTTCCTGGACCATTTAAACGCTTACCACGACCATGTCACCACGACCACGGAGACTCATGCTCTTATAAAATACTCGAGGTCCTATGGACTCGGCGCCGATACTAACGAATGGCAATACTTTGTCAATCCTGTCATTAAGGTTTTGTTGGACATGAAGAAGTCTCCGAAAGGCGAATTGACCTCTGTTCGGTTGAGGATTCTTTGGCTCATGAACAACGGGAATGATTCCATGGACTTGGATCAGACAGAAGTTACATTTGTAAGATAGATTGTTCCATATGTCATTGGCGCAAAGCCAGTATGACACTCTCCATGATATCATGCTAATTCGAACCCGTAGGAAGACATCGAGCTTTTGTCCTTCTCGTCCTTGCCGTCCAGTCATACCCAGTCGTTTTCCAACGCCCAGGGACTTCCGCTCAAAGCTGTTCACCGCGACTCGGTAGTTGGCATTCGGTACCTACACCCCATACAAGTGCAGTCAAATTCATCTCCGGTTCCGTCTTTTGTCAAACTATGGGGTCGTGACTTGGAGATACTAAACACATCCAATCCAGATATATCGTCGCTTCCAAATAACTTTCGAGTCTATTTCTTCTGCTTCGCGGTTCATTGATGCAATCCGCCATATCTGCCCCTGCAAACTTCATGAGCCAGTTGTCCCCGGTCGCGCCGGCACGATTGCCCTTCCCTCCGCACAAGCACAGAATCAGAATGCTCTACAACCAATTTTGCAAAAGCATACCCCCGTGCGTGTCAGCTCTGTGGCTCATGCATCACACATTCCAGCCCCTACGCATCATTCAGCTGTGCATACTCCTTCGAGATTGCCGCCTGCACAGAGTTCTCCTCTGGGAGCAGTGTCGTCATCTAGTCTGGGTCTTTCGTCTTTCCAAAGCCCCAATATCTCTGCACCCTTGAACATGAGTAGTTCTCCATCATCTTCGGCCCTGCCAAATCACCACAAAACCACACAAAGTTCTGGTCCGTTACTTGGAACTGGCGAAATCCCAGCCACCACCCACGAAACCAGTAAACAAAAAGCAAATATTGGTCACCACAGCTCCAGCAATTCTTCTCTTCCTAACTCTTCCCAGCCTTCCGTCAATAGCGACTCAAGCGCGATGCTACCTCCGCCTGTTCCTTCCCGTGCCATTGCCCAGGTCTCTGAATCAGCAGCTTTACCCGGAGAAATAGCTCATGGACTTCTTGGGTCTTTGCGCGACACATCCGTATTATACAACCTTTCGAGGGTGGACCTTGAGAATCTAGTCAGCCGTGTTGTGCGCGAAGAGGGATTCACAGAACTGGTATGCGATCTTCTAATCTCGACAAGGCACTTTCTTAATGTCAATATATTCAGCTCGAGCATCTGGATTCAATGTGGAGAGTGAAAGGATTACTTGAACGGTAACTTTCAGACTCCAACAGGTGGCAGTCTTGCCCAAATCCAAACGGTTGACCATACAGCGCAAGCACAAAGAAGTCGATGTTGAACTGATATCATCTTGCATTCTTGGCAAGTCAGACTCGTAGGCATATAAAGATGTAGGCCATATTTTCTAACGAGATTACACCCATGAGTTGCCTTGTAGTTTCTACTCAATTCCTTTCCTGAGAATGATTAGCATTCAGGACTCGGAAGACCCGTCGGCTACCTCAAGTGAGGTCCCAGCAATCTGTATATCATGGACGCTCTTGAGCCCAACGCCTTTCAATATCGGACCCCACCCCTCCTTCTTCACAGCTTCCAGTTCCTCCTCGCTTTTGACCAGGAGCATTCCCGCAAATCCAAGTGCATTGACACCCAGTTTCTCCCCAGTCTCACGCAGAGTATATGTCTCCTGCTTTCGAGGGATGATATGCATGTGTTCCAGTGTCATGATCACGTTATAAGATAATCGACCCGACGGATAGCCCGCGTCGTGTCGGACAGTTGAAATTGCAAGGTCGAGAAGCGAGAAAAAAATGTTTGCAAGAGTTATCTCGACCTCAGACTGGGGAGTTGAGGGTGTGGGAGAGGTAGGCGACGTGAAGCGAAAAACGTGATTAGCGTACGGTAAGACTGTCAGTGAAAATGGTTTATCTAGAATAGGACGATCAGTTGGTCGGTCAGAATATGGAATTGTGTGTAAACGCACCAGGACTCTCTAAGCGCACAGACTTCGCAAGACGTTCTATTGGTGGGCCGTCTCCTTCGATCGGTATGAACTGCACATGTTTATGCGGCTGGCTTGCGCCGCTGTTGTCACCACCTTGTCGGGGTAGGCGAAAGCGTCACAGGTAATTC
>Ga0137418_10005993_pt1 | contig 11166 bp, 10 predicted proteins | sample CZODoug3_1_2_16f_FD_122242 | JGI IMG/M metagenome (GOLD analysis project Ga0137418, IMG submission 122242) | Vadose zone soil fungal communities from Angelo Coast Range Reserve, California, USA - CZODoug3_1_2_16fungal (Hybrid Assembly) | ecosystem: Environmental > Terrestrial > Soil > Vadose... | reverse complement strand
CTGATTGAGCCTCAGTGGATTGCGAAGGAATGACCGACCTTACGGGTGTCGTGCTCGGACCCCTGGCGGGGCGGCCCGAAACGGCCTGGCAACAGGCGCCTCCCGGAAAGTGGACCTCGGCCCAGATCGTCGAGCACCTGGCGCTCGCCCTGGAGATGAGCGCCACGACCTTCGCCGCGCGGCGCGGCAAGGAGCCCATGACGCGCCGCGGGACGACGCTGCGGGAAAGGGTTGGGAGAGTCTTCACCTTCGGCCTCGGCTGGTTTCCGCCGGGTCGCAAGGCGCCGCCGCCCACGACCCCCGCGCCCCGGGTCGAGGCCCGAGCTGCCGAAGCCCATTTCCGGGCCGCGCTCGCCACCTGGGAGAGGATGGAGCGTGAGCTGCTCCCCGCCCGGCGCCATGACTTGTTCGTCAAACACCCGAGGCTAGGTGACCTGACCCTCGAAGAATGGGCCCGATTCCACACCGTGCACGCGCGCCATCACGCGCGCCAGATTCGGGCTCGCCTCGCGGGATGAGCCGCAAGAGGACGAAGGACAAGGTCGTCGTGCGCGTCCCGAACCCTGACGCGCCGGTGAAGGGCCGGCTCAAGACGCCGTCGCACAAGGTGCATCGGTCCAAGAAGGGGTATAAGCGGCGGCCCAAGCATCCGGGTACGGAGGATTGAATAATGCATTTTATCGTCATGCTTGCCCTGTTGAGTGTTGCCCAGCGCCCAGCCGGCGCGCGCGTGGCCGGCCGCATCACGATCCTCGAGAAGCGCAACAAGCCTTCTCCCGACCTCGGCTCGGCGGTGATCTACCTCGAAGGCGCCGGGCCAGCGGGCACGCCCGCGACGCTCGACATCACCATCAACGACAAGGTGTACCGCCCGCGCGTCATCGTCGCTCCGGTCGGCTCGACCGTGCGATTTCCCAACACCGATCCATTCGATCACAACGTCTTCTCGGCCACCGAGCCGAACCAGTTCGACCTGGGACTGTACGGGCGGGGTGGGGCGAAGAGTCACACGTTCACGCACCCGGGCCTGGTGCGCGTGTACTGCAACGTCCATCCGCGCATGGTGGCGTACGTCGTGATCACACCGAACCGCTACTACGCGCAACCGGGCGTGGACGGCTCCTTCGCGATCGAGAATGTGCCCGCTGGCCAGTATCGCCTGCACGTGTGGCACGAACGGATCGCCGCTGAGATTGTCAAAGATGTGACCGTCGCGGCCGCCGGCGTGGCGGATGTCCAGGTCGCTCTCGACGCACGCGGCTACAAGTGGCGCGCCCACAAGAACAAAGACGGGCAAGAATACCAGACCAATGCCGGGTACGAGCGCTACTAGGCCGGCGTTCGGGCTCTTCGCGAAGGTCTTCCTGGCCTCGGCGCTGCTGGTCGTGGCCGTGCTGGGCATCACGTTCGGCGTCACCTCCCTGCAGGCGAACCGCACGGCGGACGAATCCATCGAGCGCGCCTTGAGCAACACACGCGGCGCGGTGGGCGCCTACCTCGCGGCCCGTACGCGCGCCTTCGCGGGGATGAGCGCGGTGAGCGCTCAGGTGCCGCAGTTCCGCGAGCGGCTGCTCACGAGCCGCGATCGCCAGAACATCCTCGACCAGGCGGACGAGTACCGCGATCTGATCGGCGCCGCCTGGGTCCTGGTCGCGAACCGCGACGGGATTCTGCTGGGGCGCACCGACTACCCCGAGGAGTACGACATCGACGTGTCGCGCGGCGCGCTGGTCGCCAACGCGCTGTCGGGCGAGCAGACGTCGGGCGCGTTCATCGACGACCGCGACCGCCAGGCGGTGAAGCTCTACATGGCGGTCGCCACTCCGCTCGCGTCGCGGGGCGCGGCCCCACAGGGCGTGCTGGTGGCGGCCTACCAGCTCGACGACTCGCTCGCGCAGGCGATCAAGCAAGCGACCAACTCCGAGGTGGTTTTCTTCGCACTGACGAGCGACAGCACGCCCCGCCCGGTCGTGGTCGGTGGGACGCTGCCGGCCGATGAGGTGGGGGCCGCTCTCGCGAGTACGCTGCACGTCGACTCCCTCGGCACGGACACTGTCGGGGTCCGCATGACCGCGCAGCTGGGCGGTGAGCACCTGATCGGGCTCGCCGGACCGATCCGCTCCGCAGGCGGCGACGTGTTCGGTGGGTTCCTGGCGCTGCGCTCGCGCGAGGCCGAGCTCGCCGCGTTCGCGGCGCTGCGGCGCACGATGCTCTACGCGATCGCGCTCGGTGTCTTGCTCGCGCTCGCGTCCGCCGCGATCGTCGCCAGGCAGATCGCGGGGCCCGTGCGCCGCCTCGCCCTCGCCACCCGCCGCGTTCAGGACGGCGATTACAGCGTCGACATCGAGGTCCAGTCGGCGGACGAGATCGGGATCTTGTCCCAGGCCTTCAAGAGCCTCGTCGAAGACCTGAAGGAAAAGGCCGCCTTGGTCGAGTACATGATGCAGGCGTCGGGAGGCGGCGCGACGACGCCGATCGCGCGCCCGTCCCTCGCCGCGGCCGGTGACGCCCTGCGCCCGGGGTCGGTGTTCGCGAACCGCTACGATGTGAAGGAGATCCTCGGGGCGGGAGGAATGGGCGTCGTGTATCGTGCCTTCGATCGCGAGCTCCAGGAGCCGGTGGCGATCAAGACGCTTCGACCCGAGGCGTTGGCGGGTGGGAACGTCGCGCTCGAGCGCTTCAAGCAGGAGATCCGACTGGCGCGCCGCATCGCGCACCGCAACGTGGTCCGCACGTACGACCTCGGCGAGATGGGTGGGACCTACTACCTCACCATGGAATACGTCGAGGGGACGTCGCTCAAACAGCTGATCTCCTCGCGCGGCAAGTTACCGATTCCGGTGACGCTCACGATCGGCAAGCAGTTGTGCCGCGCGCTCGAGGTCGCGCACGCCGAAGGCGTGATCCACCGCGACATCAAACCGCAGAACATGGTGGTTGAGCCCAACGGGTTCCTGAAGGTGATGGACTTCGGGATCGCGCGCCTCGCCAATCCGCCCAAGGGCAAGGGCCTGACGGAGGCGGGCATGTCGATCGGCACGCCGGACTACATGTCGCCGGAGCAGCTGTCGGGCCTCGAGCTCGATGCCCGCGCCGACCTCTACGCCGCCGGGGTGGTGCTATTCGAATGCGTCACGGGCCGCGTGCCGTTCGAGGCGGAAACGACGTGGGCGCTGGTCGCCAAGCACCTGGAGGAACAGGCGCCGGATCCACGCTCCCTGAACGCTGAAGTGCCGGAGGGGCTGGCGAAGGTGATTCTAAAGGCGATGGCGAAAGCACCAGGCGACCGGTACTCGACCGCGTCGGAGATGCACGACGCCCTGGCTGCATTGGGCTAGCCTAAATGCCAGCGAACCACGGGTACCCCTGATCCTCCCAATACCCGCCCGGCCTCTTGTCCGTGAACGTCAGCGACACGAGATACTTCGTCATCTTGTAGCCCAACTTCGTCGGCGCGTACAGGCGTAGCGGCGCGCCGTGCGCCGGAGGCAGGGGATTGTCGTTCATCCCGTACGCGAGAATCGTCTGCGGGTGCATGGCGCTCGCCAAGTCCCAGCCGTTCGAGTAGTCGGCGTCGAACGACGCGAACCGGGCGTAGCGGGCCGCGGGCAGCAGCTCGCAACGCTCCGCGACGGCCGCGACGGTGACGCCGTGCCAGGTGGAGATCGCCGTCCATCCCTCCACGCAATGGTGCTTCACCGTGTAGGTGGTCCGCGGCATGCGCATCAGGTCGTCGAGCGACAGGTCGAGCGGGCGCCGCACCAGCCCGTCCACCCGCAGCCGCCACGCCGTGGGATCCTTCAGCAGCGGCAGTGTCTGCGAAATGAAGTAGCTCGGCACGTTGGCCGTTCGCGCTGCGGACGCGTACTCGCGGGCGAGCCGGGTAGGGGAGTACAGCAGCTTCTCACTCACCCAGTCGTTCACTCGACTGACGTCGAGCAGCCGAGGCCGCACGACGTCGCCGCCGTCCCACTGGCACGCGGCGGCGAGCGACGCGGTCCCCGCGCCCGCCGCGAGCCGGAAGAAGCCACGCCGGTCAATCATGACTGGGGAACCTCCCACGGTACCATCCGGTGATCATCGCCTTGAAGGATGGGGGATCCACGGCAAACACGAGCACCACGTGCACGATCGTAAAGCCGACGAAAACCCATACCGCCCAGAAGTGCCAGTAGCGCGCCGCCTGGAACCCGCCGAACAGGGCCGTCAACCAGGAGAATTGCACCGGCTTGTAGATTGCGAACCCGGTGAGCACCGACAGCACGCCCAGCAGCACGATGAACGTGTACGCCAGCTTCTGGAGCGGGTTGTGCTTGCCCTGGGGCGGATGATCCTTGCGCAGGTGCAGGTAGTACTGCTGCATCGCTATCGCGCCGCGCACATCGCGCCGTCTGAAGAGGAGTGACCGCCACTCGCCGCTCGCGACCAGGTAGGAGAGGTACAGCAGCCCGACGCCGACGAGCCCCCACATCAGCGCGAAGTGCCAGTTCAGCCCCCCCGCGAGCCAGCCGCCCAGCCGGCTCCAGCCCGGGAACCCCGCGTCCTGGAACGGATTGACGTAATACGGTCCGCCGCGCTCGCCGAATTTCGCGTAGGCGCCGTAGATCTGGAGCCCACTCGCGACCATGCCGATCAGCAGCACCAGCGTGGCCCAGTGCGTAAACCGTACGATCCAGTGATGGCGTTTGACGAGAGGTCGAGGGGCGTCGCTCATGATGTGGAGTATATTGTCCGCCATGCGGGGGGCAATGTTGGTCGCGCTTGCGCTTGTTTCTCTGGCCGATTGCCAGGGTCCGCACGCTTCCACGGATACGCGCCGCACCGACACGCTGGACGTGGGGGGTCTCGCGCCGCGCGACTCGGCGGACAGCGTCCTGCTCGCGCCGCGCGTGATCACGGGGCCGACGGTGCTGGTGTTCTGGCTGCCGGCGGCCGACTCGTTCCCCGCCGACGACCAAGCTGCGGCGCTCGACGACATGACCTACTACACCGACCGCGTCGCTCCCGTGCTGGAGCGCTACGGCATCAAGCTGTTGCCCACCAACGCCGACACCGTCTACGTGGCGCTGCCGAACAACAAGCACCGCACGATCCTGCTCTCGGGCCTCGATTACCCCTTCGGGTATCTGATCGTGGAGCCCGGCGGTACGGAGCGGATCCTCACGGGTGTGTACGCCGACGACGAGCTGCTCGACGAGGTCCGGGCGTATTTCGACCTGTCCGACGATTCGACTGTCGTGCGGCCGCGGATCACGACCTAAGACGGGTGCGTTCCCTCCTGCTGAAGGGCGCCCGCGTGGTGACGATGGACCCGCAGCGGCGCGTGCTCGACGCTGACGTGGTGGTGCGCGAGGGCAGAATCGAAAAGGTCGGCCGGACGGCAGGACGGCCTGACGGCCGGACGGTCATCGACTGCAAGGGCCTGGTGATCCTACCGGGGCTGGTTCAAGCACACATCCACCTCTGCCAGACGTTGTTCCGCGGGCTCGCCGACGACCTCGCCCTCGAGGCGTGGCTGGCGCAACGCATCTGGCCGCTCGAGGCGGCGCACACAGAGGAGTCGGTCTACTGGTCCGCCATGCTCGGCGCGGCGGAGCTGCTGCTCGGCGGCACGACCGCGATCCTCGACATGGAAACAGTGCGCCACACCAGCGCGGCCTTCGAGGCGCTTGAGGCGATCGGCCTGCGCGCGACGGCGGGCAAATGCCTGATGGACGCCCCATCGAACCCAAAATCGCTGCGCGAGCCCACCGAGCAGGCCCTGCAGGAAAGCGCCGACCTGTGCGCGAGGTGGCACGGGGCGGCGGCGGGGCGGTTGCGCTACTGCTTCGCGCCGCGCTTCGCGCCCAGCTGCACGGGGCCGCTGCTCCGCGCCGTGAGCGATCTCGCGGAGCGGGCGGGGGCCGTGATCCATACGCACGCCGCGGAGACGCCCGTCGAGTTGCAGATGGTCAAGCGGGAAACGGGAACCGACGAGCTCGGCTACCTCGACTCCGTGGGGATCTCGGGACCGCGCGCGGCGTTGGCCCACTGCGTGTGGGTGGACAAGGAAGGCATCGCCCGCCTGGCGCGCCAGCAGACCAACGTCGTGCATTGCCCCAGTTCGAACTTGAAACTCGGCAGCGGCGTCGCGCCGATCCCCGAGATGTTGGCGGCCGGCTGCCGAGTGGGGCTCGGCGCCGACGGCGCGCCCTGCAACAATCGGCTTGACGCATTCACGGAGATGCGCCTGGCCGCGCTGATCCAGAAGCCGCGACTCGGCCCGGAGGCGCTCCCCGCGGCCCAGGCGCTCGAACTCGCCACCCTCGGGGGAGCGCGCGCCCTGGGACTCGAGACCGAGATTGGATCGGTCGAGGTCGGCAAGCGGGCGGACTTGATCGTGCTCGACCTTGATGGTCCGCACGCGCAGCCCGCCGAGGCCGACCTGGTGTCGCGGATCGTTTACAGTGCCCGCGCCGCCGACGTGCGTCACGTGCTGGTGGACGGGAAGGTGGTGGTGAAGGACGGCGTCTTGAAGACCGCCAAGGTGGAGGAGATTCGCCGTGCCGCGAATGTTCAGGCTGGTCGCCTGCGCCGCGCTGTGGGCGTCTAGTCTCGCCGCCCAGGGAGACAGCCTCTACGGGGCCTGGTGCGCGCGCTGCCACGGCGCCGACGCGCGCGGCACGCCTGTCGCCTCCGTCCGGACTGACGTCCCCCCCGCCGATCTCGCGTCCTGCCCCGCGAGCAGCGCCGAGACCGAAGACCAGTGGGTGGGGATCGTCGCGAAGGGCGGCGCCGCGTTCGGCCTGTCGCTCGACATGCCCGCGTATGGCGACGCCGGTACGCCGGAGCAGATCCGGATGGTGGTGCGCTACGTCAGATCGCTCTGCCGCGAGCGCGGCTGGCCGCCGGGAGAGTTGAACTTCCCCCGCGCCTTCCTCGTCGAAAAGGCGTATCCCGAGAACGAACTGGTCGTGACCGCGGCAGGGCGTGGCGGAGGCCAGGAGGTGATCTACGAGCGTCGCGCCGGCCGGCGCCTGCAGTTCGAAGCGGCGGTCTCCACCCTGTTCGACTCGCTTGACCGACCCTTCGACCATGCGACGGGCGCCATCAAGTACAACGTGTGGCATAACCTGGAGCGGCGCGCCATCGCGAGCGTCGGCTTAGAGGCGAGTCCGCCCCTGGGCCGCCGCGATCGCTGGGAGCTCGAGCCCTTCATCGCGGGCGGTTTCGAGCGACCCGATTTCATCGTGCAGGGAGAGGCACTCGCCGGTTGGGAGGAGACCGAAGGGATCGCCGCCGGATCGCTCCGGCTTGGCCTGGGACGCGACCTGGATCGGTTCGTGCCGATGGTCGAGGCGGGTTGGGACTGGGCACGGGGATCACCAGGGATCCTCACGCTGTACCCGCAGACATGGATCAAGCTCTCGAAGCTGGGGCACGTGGCGGGATCGATCGGCGCCGGCATTCCCGTGAACGGCCCCGACCGCGGACAGGTCTCGCTCACGGCTTTTCTGTTGTGGGACTTCGGGGACGCGCCGCTGCTCAAGGGGTGGTAGTTAGTGGCTCGCTCCGGCGCCGTTCACCGTGAACCGCTGAATCGTCTGAGCGAGCTTCGCGGCGGCGTTGGACAGATGTTGTGACGTTGCCGTAAGCTCGCCCAACGAAGCGATCTGCTCCTGGGTCGCTGCGGAGGTCTGTTGGGCGCCGTCCGCCGCCCCGGCGGCGATGTGCGCGACCTCTTCCATCCGCCGCAGCACCTCGCTCATCCGCATCGTCTGATGCTCCGTCTCCGCGGCGAACGTGGTGGCGAACTGCACCGTCCTGTTCAGGTCGGCATGGATGGCGTCGAGGGCGCCCTGGACGGTCGAAGCGACTTTGCCCACGCCCTGTGCCGCCTCCTTGCCCTGGCCCATCGCTTCGACGACCCGGGCGATCTGCGACTGTGTGTCCCGCACGCGGACGCGGACTTCCTCAGCCGATCGTGCGCTCTGCTCGGCGAGTTTGCGAACCTCACCGGCCACCACCTTGAAGCCGAGTCCGTGCTGGCCGGCGCGAGCCGCCTCGATCGCCGCGTTCAACGCGAGCAAATCGGTCTGGCTCGCGATGCGCGTGATCCCCTCGACCAGCTTGCCGATCTCGCGCGATTCGCGGTCGAGCGTGAGCGCCACCTCGGCCGCATGGTCCATATGGACCATCAGGTTCATCAGCATCGAGCTGGCGCGCGCCACTTCCTCACCACGGCGCCGCGCCTGCTGTGCGATTTCGGTGATCTGATGCTCGGCCTCCTGGGCCCGCTGGTGCAGCGAAACGGCCACGTCCGAGGCCGCCTGCGAGTCTTCCCGGCCATGGCCCATCAACTGGCGCTGCCGCTCCGTCCCCTCCGATAGCTGCTGTGTGGTGGCGGAGATCTCCTGCGACCCGGCTTGCAGCTGCTCGGCCGACGCGGCAAGCGTCTGCGCCATCGCGGCAAGCTCCTGCCCCTGGTGCTGTACCTGTCGTACGATGTCGGCGATACTCTCCGTCGTGCGGTTCACGCTCACGCCGAGGTAGCCGATCTCGTCGAGCTCGGAGTCCGCCGTGCGGACCCGGAGGTCGCCCCGCTCGACGTGAGCGAGCACGCCGCGCGCGGCGCGCAGGCGGTCGACGATCCGCACGAGCATCGGCACGAGCGCGACGCACGCGAACAGCAGCACCAATGATTCCTGCAGGTAGAGCGACCAGCTCCACCCTCGCAGCGCGGCGATCAAGCCGAAGCCTGCGATGTTGATGCCCAAGGCACCCCACGCCTCGCGCCGTCCCAGGTAGAGCGCCGCCTGCAGCGGGGCGATGAGATACGCGCCGTACAGGACGTGCCCCGTGGGACCGATCGCGTACAGGGCCGCCGAGATCGTCAGGCACCCGACCACGAGGTTGAGCTGGGCGTACCACGGCTGGAAGGCGGTGCGCTGGGCGAGGCGCCGCACGCCGAGATTGGCGGCCGCGAAGGTGGCGGCGAAGGCGGGAATGAACCAGACGGAGAGCGGCACGATCCTGGCGACCTTCACAACGATCAGCAGGATGATGCCGAAGCCGACGAAGCTCCAGCGGGCCCGCGTGTTGGCGAGCACGTACTGGCGCTGCTTGGCGTGCTGCTCCTGAGCGAGTTGGCTCTCAAGGCTCAGCGTGTGGTCGACCACGACCGAAACCTACATCCGGAAGAGGTAGCTCGCCTTGAGGAAGAACCCATCCGACGTGCGCTGCAGATTCCGGAAACCAAACGCCGTCGGCTCACTGAGGGACGAGCCGTAGCCGAAGAAGAATACGGTGCCCGGGGTGGGCTTGTAGGAGAACAGCAGATCGTTGCGGAAATCGTGTCTGACCTGCGCCGCGGCCGGGAAGTAGCTCGCCGAATCGGGATCGAAGAGCCACAGCTGTTGGCCGGTTCGCGGATCCTGCAACGCCGACTGGTCCTGCGCGATGTACTGGCCCACGTATCGAAAGAAAATCGCGCGGGTCAGCTGGTACTCGACCTTGAGTCGCGGGATGTTCGCCGTCGAGAACCAGCTGCCATCCCGGGCGCGTGTGATGCGGTTGTGCACCCACTGTCCGTCGATCCGCAACGCGCTCGTCGGTTTCCAGGTGAGGCCCACGAAGGTGTTCACGCCCCGCCCCTCGGCGGCCTCCGCGAAGATCGGACCTTGCCCGGCGCCGACACTCGCGCCGAACGTCAGCGCCCGGTTCGGCGTGTTGAAGCCTACGTTGCCGCCCCACAGGTTGTAGAGTCCGTGCGGGACGGCAAAGGGAGTGCCCGCGCCGCTCGTGGCGTAACGCGCGTAGTCGGGTGGATCGAAGACCTGGTGGTTGTTCTGCCAGTTGGCGTTCACGCCCCACCCGCCTCGCAGCGTGAGCAGGAAGGTCTCATTGATCGAGCCTTCGATGGTGCTCCCGAGATCGAAGAAGTCGTGGTAGCGCCACGTCGGCGAGATCAGGATGAACGTCGTGGCCTGTTCGAGCATGGCGCCCGGCTTACCGTATAGCGAGAACCGATTGGCGATGCGGCCCTGCACGATGTTCACGCGGTTCACGAACCCGCTCGCCGCCTTGAAGTCCGGGCTGATGCCGACGAGCTCGGCGTGGTTGCCGTAGGAGCGGCCGGTGAGGTCGTATAGTGTCACGTCCCACAGCTCGCCGGCACGGGAGCCCGCACCGTCCTGGGTCCAGGACCCAACGATCTGGGCGTCCGAGAACCAGATCTTCTTCCAGATGACCCGCGCATCGGCGCCGAGCACACGGTTGTAGGCGCTCCCCTCGATGCGGTCGGTGTAGACGAGGCCGAGCGTCGAGCTCGCGCCGAGGTCGCGGCGCAAGCGTAGCAGGTTCACGACCGGGTGCTCCCCTCCGGTCACGGACGCGGAGGCGTCGTCCACGGCGCCGATGTAGGCGACCGCCGTCCCGCCAACCTTGCCCGTCAGCTTCGCCCCGGCGACGGGGGACACGATGCGGCGCGTGTAAATCAGCGCGTTGGGCGTGTCGAACTGCTCCAGCCCCTCCAGGAAGAAGGGCCGCTTCTCGGGGAAGAACAACGCGAACCGCTGGTTCACCGTCACTTGCCCGACGTCGGCCTCGACCTGTGAGAAGTCGGGATTGGCGGTGCCCGTGAGACTCAGGTTTTGCGTGATCCCCCAGCGGAGATTCAGGCCGAGCTGGGGATCGACGGTGCCGTAGCCGTAACCGGACCCCGTCGGAGCGCCGTCCACGCGCGACGTGAACTCCGGGCTCACGTCCATGACGAGGCCCCGGCGCAGGCCGGTCAGGCTCTTGAGGCTGCCGGATTGAATCAGGAAGCTTGCGCTGGCGCGAACGACCGGAGTCCAGGTGTCCTCATAGCCGGTGTGTTGCGTCGTGCGGACGATCTGCAGCCCCCAGTCCTGGGTGACGCCGCTCTGGTAGCGCAGGCTCTTGAAGGGGATCCGCACCTCCACCTCGTACCCCCAGGGCGTGACGCGGCCGTGCGACTGAAACACGTAATCGGGGTTCAGATCGACGACGCCGTCGAACCGGAAGCCGGCGTTCGCGCCCCCCGCGGCGCCGGCGAGTCCCTCGCTGCGCACGCCGTCCTCCTGCGCGCCGAGGGGATTCACGGCAAACAGCAGAGCGCGGCGGCGGTCGTTGAACGTGTCGAGCAGGATCTGAACGTTGTCGTCG
>Ga0137418_10005992_pt1 | contig 11167 bp, 9 predicted proteins | sample CZODoug3_1_2_16f_FD_122242 | JGI IMG/M metagenome (GOLD analysis project Ga0137418, IMG submission 122242) | Vadose zone soil fungal communities from Angelo Coast Range Reserve, California, USA - CZODoug3_1_2_16fungal (Hybrid Assembly) | ecosystem: Environmental > Terrestrial > Soil > Vadose... | reverse complement strand
TGGGATACTCCGTCTCAATGTTTTCATCACGTCAGTATCTTGCTGACTCGACGCCTGCGCAAGGAACTGTCGATAACAGGCGTTTACACTTACGAACGGGAGAGCGTGTCTCGGTCAACTCTGGTTAGTCGCATAACCGGAGAAGTCAATCCACTTGATTTGCGCGTATCAGACTTAGCCCACCAGCAGCCCCGCCGACGCAGAACTTCGCACTGTAGCAACCAGATATTTAGTTTCAGAGGTCGGGCACACCGTGAACGCGCACGGCTCGCGGTCTGAATTCAGCGCGAAGAGAGAGCGTATTGTCGTGGCCGGGACGCGGCATCATGGCTGAGGCTTTGCAGTGGAACACGATGCGCTCGCTCTCCGGATCGATCGTCGCTCGGCCTTCGACTTCCCGGGGGAAATGAAACTCGACGCGCGGTTCTTCCTGCTCAGTTCCATCGAAAAAGCTCACGCTTTCCAGGTCGAGCGACGTGCCGCTCGTTAGCTCCAGGAACACTGTGTCGTGCAAGTCTTCCGAGGCGTCGCGCAGAATACGGAGCTGCTCGCTTCCTTCAATCACAAGGACATAATCCGATTGGTCTTCCGCCCGAAGCGGTTCGGCGGTCAATGCGGGATTACGCAACTGGCGGAGACGCTGATCTGCCAGGCGGATTGTCTTTGAGGACCACCAAAGCACGGGAACTGCAGGTTGCGGCTTGCTGCGACTGATCTGCAATCCGCGAACCGGATTCGCATTATTGGAAGTACCGGTGCTCCTGTGAGTATTCGGAAGTCCTGTGGTCTTGGGTTGAACGGCCACATGGTCATCCAGTGCGGACCTAGCTGATTGCAAAAGCCGGCACAAAGTTCTCTAATGTTGGTGACGAACCTGCCCACTGAGAGTAGAGGATAGGGAGGAAGCATGGACGGGCTCACACAGACTCTCCGCTTCGCATTCCGGCAACTACGCAAAACACCGGGCTTCACTCTGACGGTCGTTCTCACGCTGGCCCTGGGCATTGCCGCCGCGACGGCGATCTTCTCGCTGGTGGAAGGCGTTTTGCTTCGCCCGCTCCCCTTCAAGGATGGCGACCGGCTTGTTTTATTGGGGGATCACCTGGGAGGCCGACCGGGCATTTCCGTAAGGGCTCGCGAAATCGCAATCTATTCCGGTGCGACCCAAGCTTTCTCCTTTCTGGGCGGCTACATCACTACATCCTTTGAGCTCTCTGGTGGCGCACAGCCTGAAGAAATCAATGCGGGGCGCCTTAACTCCGCAATGTTTCCGACGCTCGGCGTTCAGCCTATCGTCGGGCGTGTCTTCACGGCGCAGGAAGAGGACGCCCGTCAGCCTGTCGCGGTGATCAGCTATGCGCAGTGGATTAACCGCTACCGTCGCGATCCTCACGTAATTGGCAGTTCCATCGTGCTCGACCGCAAACCCTACTCAATTATTGGCGTGATGCCGCGCGGCTTTGAATTTCCGCTACAGTTCGGCCGCCTCTATCAAGCGCAGCTTTGGGTTCCTTTGAGCCTGACTCCCGACGAACTCTCCGAGCAACATTCCGGCTTCTGGGGATACCACATGATCGCGCGCCTGAAGGATGGAGTCGCCATTCCGCAAGCCGCTCAGGATACGGACCGCGTGGCGCGCCAAATCATGCGCGATTTTCCCGCGAGTATGTCGGCGATCCATATTCAGGGTGACGTTAGGCAACTGCGCGAATCTGTGGTCGCAGACGTTCGCCCCGTGTTGCAGACGCTGTTTCTGGCGGTGACTATCGTGCTGTTGATTGCCTGCGTGAATGTCTCGAGCCTCCTGTTGGTCCGGGCTATTCGTCAGCGCCGCGAATATGCCGTTCGCGTTGCGATTGGCGCGAGTTCCAGCAGAATCATTCGCGAATCCGTGGTGCACGGCCTGCTGCTGAGTCTGGCAGGTGGCCTACTCGGTCTGGCCTTTGCGGCAATTGCGATCCGCACCACTTTGCACCTACTGCCTAACTCGATGCCTCGCATCGATTCTGTCTCGATGAACCCAAGGGTCGCCGGTTTTGCTCTTCTCGTCGCCGTCGCCACGGGTGCGCTGTGCAGTCTTGCGCCCGCTTTCGGAGCCTTGCGCACGAACTTGATAGAAAGCCTCAAAGAGGTCGCGCAAGGCAGCGGCAGTGCTAGCCATACCTGGCTACGCTCTGCCCTGGTCGTTTCGGAGGTCGCCATCGCGCTTGTGCTGCTCACCGTATCTGGTGTTTTTTTGCGCAGCCTACAGAAAATGTACGCTGTTGACCCCGGTTTCCGTGCCGACCACGCTCTGTTTGCGGGTTACCAACTTCCTCTCAGGCAATATCCCACCGATGCTTCTGTCCAAGTCTATAACCGGGCGGTTGTCGATCAGCTCTCGAGCAAACCCGGAGTGATCGCGGTGGCCATCAGCAACGCCGTCGCGGCGTCCGACGTTTCCCCACAGTCCGCGTACACCATTGAGGGCGTCTCGGCAGAAAAGTGGAAGCTGAAATTCGCCGCGTTCACCAGCGTGTATGGGGACTACTTCGGCGCCATGGGTATTCCGCTGGTCACCGGCCGAACTTTCACCATGCACGACGATTCCAACGCTCCCCTTGTCGTGATTGTGAACCGGTCGATGGCCAAGGACTGCTGGCCTGGCCAGAGCCCGCTCGGCAAGCGCATGCACGTCGGTAACCCAAAGAAGGGATTCCCCTGGGCAACCGTCGTCGGCGTGGTTGCTGATACTAAAATGCCTCGCGATGTGCCCAGCATAGACCAGTGGTACACCCCCATGAGCCAACCCGCCACCCTATACGGCTCGGGAACTCCAGGAAATCTCAGTGGCCCGCCCAGGGGGTACATCAGCATGCGCTCAGCCCTAGATCCGGAGCACATGATCCAGACCCTGCGCTCGACTATCGCGGAGATCGACCCCTTGCTGGCTCTCCAGGAGGTACGGCCTCTAACAGATGCTATTTCTCAGATCGAAATGCCGCGGCGTTTCAACACTGACCTCATCACCGCCTTCGCGGTGGGGGCGCTGCTGCTGGCTATCACTGGCATTTATGCGGTGATGGCTTTCTCCGTCTCGCAGCGCACGCAGGAGATCGCCATTCGCATGGCCTTGGGCGCTCAACGCTGGGGTATCGCGAAGCTGGTACTTATTACTGGCGCAAAGCTCGCGCTTCTCGGATGCAGCCTCGGTGTGCTTGGCTCGCTGGCCGCATCACGCCTGGTCGGTTCGTTCCTGTTCGGGGTCAGGGCGACCGATCCGTTCGTGTATCTGGCAGCTATCCTGATAATGATGTTGATGGCGCTTCTCGCCTCAGCGCTTCCCGCGATGCGCGCGGCTTCTGCCGACCCCATCGACGCTCTTCGCTCAATTTAGTAATCTCGGGCGCGCGCCAAATACGAAATTCAAACGTCTAGTGAATCGGATCGTGCCGAGCGTCGGCATTGTCGCAATTCGCCACAGATGAGGAGGTAGCGCTTAATCGCGATCCGTGCGAGGTGCGGACGAAAAGCGACAAAATAGGGTTCGTGGGCTCAGTACAGAAGGCCTGCAGCTCCCTTGGAAGACTCGACCTCGGCGCAGGAGCTATCTTTGATGGCTCATCTTGGTGTCGGAGTGCAATCGCCCAAGCATGCGGATCAGAAGAGTATCGCAAAGGTTACGCTTAAGTTTCGTCATCGCGCCACAGGCATGGGGAGAACGCTCGCCCGCTAGAGCCCTCGGTCGTCTGGCGCGACAGCGACACCATCGCGAAACGCGACAACGCTTCCGGAGTTCGCTGGAACACGCTCGCCAGGAACTACGATGCCAACGAGATTCAGCGGATCTGCTGCGTAAATTGTCGTAACTTCGCCGGACGGATTCTGTTTACGCCTGGCTCGCAGCGATTCAACTGCCACGGGCAAAGCGAATTGCTCGCCCAAAAACCCACTGACGAATCGGCCGCCACGGACTTCCCCGCGATCTTCCAGACGTCGCAGAGTGATCAGTACTTCACGCCATTTCAGAAGAATAGTTTCGCGCGTTAAGAGTTCACGGAAGACGATTCCGTAGCGATGCAATAGCATCCAACACGTCGCTTCGAGTGCCCGAGTATGGTCCTGGGCATCACCGGCATAAAGTAACGACCAGCGGCCAGCACTGTGTCGCGGACGCGCACTTCGTCCGCTGCCTTGGCCGGAGCGCCGTTTGGGATCGATCAGTGCGCGCAGATTGTCGAAGCCGTCTGCTGTCAGCAGTCCTGCGGCGACGAGTTCCCAGAGAGCAGTCTCTACTTCAGCCTTCAGTTTGCCCGTGCCGCGCGCGATTTCTGCAAAGAACGAAGCGCCGCGCTGCCGCAAAAACTGTAAGACCGTTGCGGCGTCCGCACTCAGACCCCTCGGCTGCATTTCGCCTGCTTCACGCCGCGGAATCATCCAATCGCTATCTTCACGCACAAAAAAGGTAATCGGCGCAACGCTCGTGGGAATGACGCGCCGCTTTCCGTCCGTGAAAGCCTCGACGGTGGCGGGATGCGGCGACAATCGGCCCCAGCCGACCGCGCCTGTTAGGCAAAGATGGTCGAGCACCTGGGGATCGAAATCGGCGATGCGGCGATGGAGAATCTGGCGTTCCCATGAATTTGCAGGCGCTTCGAAGCCTTGCATTTGGCGAATCACTTCGAGCGTGCCGCGTGCGCCGAGCAGCCGCGTGCGCGGTGTGACGTGCTGCCAAGAAAGCAGCCAGTCCATGAATTGCGCAGGAGTCACAGACTGGATTTCTTTCCGTAACCGTCCAAGCGTGAGGCGGTGGATGCGGGCAAGGAGGCGGCGTTCGCACCATTCTGTCGAACCCAAAACGATATCGTCGGAAGCGGTGCCGGTAAATTTACCGCGCAACACGACGCCTCTGGACTCCAGGTGCAGCAGAGGTTTCTCTATGTCCGGGGTGGGCAGTGCGAGCACGCTACTCAGCTGATTTGCGGTGGTCGGGCCACTGTGAGCGATCCATCCCGTGGCGCAGGCCAGCAAAGCATCTTCGCGAGAAACCTCTTGCGACTCGACGCGCGGCACGGGCATTTCGAAACTCGCTGAAGGAAATATTTGCATGAACGCGGGCGCGCGTTCTGAGGCGACCCAATACGTTTCGTTGCGAACGCGAGCGAGGCCCGCGCGGCGTTCTGCTGCGAGCTGTTCGAAGAGAGGAGTCCACGTAGGCAAGGAATCACCCAATTTCGTGCTCAAACTACTGTTTCCTCGCCTGGTTTGGCTAGAAGCCGGTAATGCAATCAGAGTGAGCAGAGCGTCGTGCAACTCTTCGGCATCGCGGACGTCAGGCCAGGCTTCATCGCACACTTCGGCGATCGCCGCGGGATCGAGCCGGCCGATTTCTTTGAGCACTGAGTCCGGCAAAGCGCGCCGCATTTCGACGGCACGGGCGCGCCGTTCTTCGAGCGGCGCATCATCGAGATATGCGTACGGATTGGCGTTCAGGATCTCGTGAGAAAATTGCGACGGCACCGGCGTATCTACCGCTAAACACTTGATCTCGCCGCCAGCGATGCCGCGCAACACGCGTTCGAGGCCTTCAATGTCCATCGCTTCAGTAAGGACATCCTTCATCACTTCGCGGATCAGCGGATGATTGGGAATGTTGATGTCGCCCGCCGCAAGGTTCTCCGGGCATGCCTGCTGCTCCGGAAAGACGGCCGCCAGTAAATCATCGGCACGCATGCGCTGAATATTCGGTGGAACTTTCTTGCCGCCGCGGAAGCGAAGCAACGCCAGCGCACGCCCCGCATCCCAGCGCCACCGCGTAGTGAAAAGTGGAGAAGCCAACACAGCCTGCTCGAGAACAGAGCGAACGGAATTCGGATGAAGGAAATGAAAAACGTCCGCAAGAGGGAAACTATGCTGCTCGCTCAGCGAAATATTCAGTCCGTTGTCAGTCGCGCTAGCTTGCAGCTCAAAATTGAACGAGCGGCAGAAACGCTTACGCAGTGCGAGACCCCAGGCTTTGTTGATGCGACCGCCGAACGGTGCGTGGATCACAAGTTGCATGCCGCCGCTTTCATCAAAGAAGCGTTCGGCGATGACCGTCCCTTGAGTGGGGACCGCTCCCAAGATCGTACGGCCAGCGAGTATGTATTCGACCACCTGTTCGGCACCAGCGTCGTCCAGGCCGCATTCAAGTTTCAGCCAACTCATTGCGGCGGAAACCTCTGGAGGTAACTTCCCGTTGGGATCAGAGACCGAACAAGGAACAAACGAGCTGATTTGTTCTCGCAACGCTCCGACGTGCGTCGAAAGTTCATCGGTCCGTGCCGGCGCTTCGCCGCGCCAGAATGGAATGGTGGGGGCCGCGCCTTGCGCGTCTTCAACCAAAACGCTGCCAGCTTGAACTCGCCGGATTCGATCTGGCAAACCAGATCGACCGCACCGATATCTATCCCGAGCTCGAGAGAAGCCGTCGCTACAATGGCCCGGAGCTCTCCGGATTTCAATTTCCTCTCAGCTACAAGACGCAGCTTGCGCGACAAGCTGCCGTGATGCGCGGCGACGACTTCTTTGCCCAAGCGCTCGGCAAGATGATGCGCCATGCGCTCTGCAAGACGCCGCGTGTTGACGAAGATAAGAGTCGAGCGGTGCCGCGTGGCGAGAGCGGCAAGCCGATCGTAGATTTCAGCCCACATTTCGTTGGACGCGACTGGGCCAAGCTCACTGCCGGGAACTTCGACTGCCAGGTCCAGCTCGCGACGATGACCTATTTGGACAACTGTGGGGTCGGGCCTATCGTTCCCGGTCAGAAAATGAGCCACGAGTTCGATCGGCTTCTGCGTTGCGGACAGGCCGATGCGCGTGAGGCGCTTGCCAGTCAAATGATCGAGGCGTTCCAGCGAAAGCGCTAGATGGGCGCCGCGTTTGTCGTCAGCCACGGCGTGGATTTCGTCCACGATGACGTACTTTATGCTGCGCAGGATTTCGCGGCTCTTCGCGGCAGTAAGAAGGATGTAGAGGGATTCCGGAGTGGTTACCAAAATGTGGGGCGGACGAACCAGCATGGCGCGGCGCTCGCGCGCGAGCGTGTCGCCCGTGCGCACTGCAGTACGAATCTCCGGCATCAAAATCCCGCGCTGCACGGCGAGCTGCAGAATTTCGCCCAAAGGAATTTCCAGGTTTTTCTGAACGTCGTTGCTCAGCGCCTTGAGCGGCGACACATAGAGTACTTCGGTGCAGTCAGTCAATTCTCCACCGATCGCTTTGCGCACCAGGCAATCGATGCATATCAGAAAGGCCGCCAGCGTTTTTCCTGATCCAGTTGGAGCCGAGATCAACGTAGTTTTGCCGGCAAGAATCTGTGGCCAGCCTTCTTGCTGCGGTTCCGTAGGCGTGCCGAAGCGACCGACAAACCAGTCGCGGACAATCGGATGCGCCCATTCCAGACGGGAGGCCAGCGGTAGTGGGGACCCGTGGTTCATTTTCCTAGCTCTAAATTATAACGCGGGGATTCGTAGGCATCTGATGACATCGACGGGAAGCGGGCATTAACTGCTGAAGATGTGCGTGCTGAGGAATTCATTGCGGAATTTGCCCTGCGGGTCGTACTTCTTGCACAATTGAATAAAGTCGGGCAATTTCTCATAAATAGAGTGCAGCTCTGCCGGGGGCATTGTAAACAGCTTTCCCCAGTGCGGCCGGGCCTTAAATGGAGCCAATTCTTTTTCAATGATTGGCATTAGCATTTTGACCGCTGGCCAGTCCTGTTTCCAGGTAAAGTGAATGGTCACGCAAGGCTGTTTGTGACAGGGACTCAACCACAAATTGTCAGCGGCAATCGCACGGATTTCCGAAATCATTAAGTGCGGACTGACTTGATCGCGCAGTCGTTCAACTGCCAGAATTGCTTCGACCGCATGCTGGCGGGGCACGAAGTATTCCGTTTGCAACTCTTTACCCGCGCTTGGCGTGAAGCCCATGCGAAAGTGCGGCAGTCGTTCATACCACGGACCAGGAACGCCCATTTGCTCGGTACAGTTCTCAGCGGAAAGTTCAGCAATGGGGTGCAGATTTTTAGTAGCACGTTTCGCCCCGAAGAAATCCGGGGCTGCGTCAAATGCTTGCCCTTCTTCCATGGAGCTTTTGAACCAAACTTCGTTGATACGCTGGTTCTGCCAGTCAGTAAACAGGCTGACGCTATAAGCACTGGATTGGATCGCATCAAAGTGATCTTTCATTTCAGCAAGTGGCATGTTTTCGTACACATACTGCCGCATCAGGAAGGTTGGCTGAATATCGAGCGTAACCTTTGTGATTACGCCCAGCGCTCCAAGGCCAACAACTGCTCCCCGAAATACTTCGCCGTCTCGTTGGCGGGATAGTTTAACCACCTCGCCGGCCGCCGTGACGATTTCAAGTGCTGACACGGCCGTCGCGAGGTTGCCATTCTTTTCGCCCGAACCATGCGTTGCCGTGCTGATTGCTCCCGCTATCGAAATATGAGGCAGCGACGCAAGATTGTGCAAGGCATAGCCCTTGCGATGGAGGAGCGGACACAGTTGGCCATATGTCATGCCTGCATCGACCGTCACGGTGCGCGCTTCCGGCGACAGCGCAACGACTTCGTCCATTGTCTTCAGGGACAGAAAATTATCCGTGCTGTCTGCTATGTTGTTGAAGCAGTGGCGCGTTCCCAGTACCTTTAATTTGTTTTCTTTCTGGACGTAACTCCGCACCTGCTCAAGCGAGTTGGCGGAGTACAATCGGTCCGCGCTGTATTCGAGATTGCCCGCCCAATTCTTCAATTTGTCTTTTGACGCCCAGGCCAACAGCGGCGCAATGACAGGGCTTGCGGTCACCGCCGCAAAAAACCTTAGGAAAGTCCTCTTGTTCATAGCTATGGCTCGGTAGTATCGACAGTTGCGCTCGGAATTTCGTCTTCCGTAACTTCGAGAGCGCGGCAATTGTACACCCATATCTCGGCGCTCGATGTTTCCACAGCGATCCAACGTGTTGACTATTTCAGGTGACCATAGTAAAGTGAATTAGTCAAAGGAGAAGGCGCGTGAAACTAGGCAAGGGCAAGAAGCCGATCCAGGAGGTCGCAATTTCCGAGTTTAAAGCAAAGTGTCTTGCGCTGCTCGACGAAGTTGATAAAACAAAAGTTTCGCTTCGAGTAACCAGACGCGGTAGGCCGATTGCCGAGGTGATACCCACATCCCCAAACATGGAGGAGCGAAACTGGCTGGGTTCGATGTCCGACAGCATGGAAATTGCGGGCGACGTAGTGTCTCCGGTCATTGAAATCCAGGAAATTGAGGCGTTGAAAAATTGAAACTCTTGCTAGATACCCACATTTGGCTTTGGAGTTTGGCGGAACCGAACCGACTCTCGCGGCGTGTGCAATATGAACTAAAAGACGGCAAGAACGAGCTGTGGTTGTCCCCCGTGAGTACCTGGGAAGCGCTGCTGTTGCGTGCCAAGGGTCGTATACGGTTGCGCGGTACTATCCGAGACTGGGTGACAAAAGCAACGATGCACATGCGGGAGGCTCCATTGACACACGAAATCGTCGTTGCAGCACAAGAATTACCGCTTCAGCATCCGGATCCGGCGGATCGCTTTTTGGCCGCCACCGCGGAAGTGCTTGGCCTGACGCTTGTGACCGCCGATCGTCGACTGTTGGGTTTGGGGACGATCGCCACCCTGGCAAACCGCTGAGTGTAGCCTTTGTTTGCAGTCGCTGCCATTGCAATAAATTTCCCAAGACTTTCCTTCTGGAGAACTGCCCAGCCTGCCAAAGCCATGACCATCACTCGATGGTCGGGGGCCTCGTTCTCTTTTCGGAGACAGTCTGAAACTTGCATCGTCAAGGCCTCGATGCGCTTCTCATCCAAACCCATTCGCAAGAACCTAGACGTGCTTCTGCGCTACTATTTTGCTACTACTCCCGGTCGATTTGGGGTGGAGACCCGCTTAAACACCGGCGATTCTTACAAATGGAAACGGCGTGTTGAAAACAAGAGACATACCAACGCTCAACAACCCCTCACCTCCCACTCACCAGTTGGGGGAGGAAACGGAAATCAATGCCGCTGATCGGCTCCCTCAATCCTTGCCTTCAGGTTAGCTAGAGTCGTTTGCATCCAATGAAGGTCTTTTTCGTTAGGATTACTCCAAATTTTCCAGCCCCCGTCTGCATGGCACACGCTGTCCCAGTGCATCGTCACGTTGATCGCCTGATCTCCGGGCAACAGAATGAGCGTGTGCACGCGCCGACAATTTGCGACCGGCGGGTTAGTCCAATTCTCTGTATTATATCGGGCTATCTCTTCGCTGCTTAGTGGTCGGGAGATTTTTAGTTGCGAGGCCGTGTCAGAGTCGATTGTGTAGCCGTCTGGCGCAAACATTGCGAGGGCCGCCTTCTTGATCTTGTCCGGTGTTGCGTGAATCACGTCTTGAACGACAGATGGCCTCTCGTTAGCTCCACAGATGACGCCAGAAAGCAACACCGCCGCCATTGCTATAAGTGATCTGCGCATGGGTCACGCCTCCCTACGCGAGATTCTACCCCTGGCTTCCGTGTTGTCGATAGTACCCCGTCTTCCGGTATCCGATCTCGAACTCCGGTGTAGTCGGATTACCGGAGATGTCCCAGAACCTGCCGGGAGTTGCACAAGGGCGAACCGCGCCAGTATATCGTTTACGAGAAGTAAGTCGCAAAACCCTCTTTACAAGTTCAGAGCCCGATCAGCTCCACAGCCATGTCATGAGAAATACCAGGGCGTACACCACTACGTCGCTCATGATTGCTTTGGCTTGCTGCCTAAACGCGAACAGGTCAGATCTGGGCCGCCGTAACTTGCTATGATTTTGCCACGCCGCTTCGAACCCAGCGACGAGGCCCAGAGGGCTAGATAACGCCAAGGAATGGAGATCGCACATGTCGAAGATGATGCTGTCGATCATCGCGGTCGCAACATTGTCGGGGAGTACCCTTTATGCGCAGGATATCGCTGGTGACTGGCAAGGAACCCTCGACGCGGGCACTGGTCTTCGGCTTATCCTGCACATTACAAAGAGCGATAACGGCGGCTGGAGCGCAATGCCGTTCAGCTTCGACCAGGGGCCCGACGGCGTAGCCGTCAGCTCCTTGACTCTGCAGGGATCAGACTTCAAATTCTCTGTCGAC
>Ga0137418_10005991_pt1 | contig 11168 bp, 8 predicted proteins | sample CZODoug3_1_2_16f_FD_122242 | JGI IMG/M metagenome (GOLD analysis project Ga0137418, IMG submission 122242) | Vadose zone soil fungal communities from Angelo Coast Range Reserve, California, USA - CZODoug3_1_2_16fungal (Hybrid Assembly) | ecosystem: Environmental > Terrestrial > Soil > Vadose... | reverse complement strand
CTGCCCTCAGCCTGCTCCCATGTCGAGCGTTTGGTCGGCGCAACAGTTTGGGCAGAGTCGCCTGGAGCATCGATGCCGGGGAGCACGCCGCGGGTTAGTCTGTTCACTGTGCCTCTCTGAAACGTACTATCTTCGGGGGCTGCATTTTCCCGAAAATGTGTCTTCCCATTCATTTGGCATCCGATCCCGCGACGCTTCACCGGCGTATGTGCATTTGCGATTCCACCGTGATCGGGACCAGCTTGCGAAATCCTCCGCGCTAAATCAATCAGTTAGTCGTTGAAACGCCAATTCGGGCTGTCGGAAAAAGCACGCGCCCGCGTCCCAGCTATGACAGGCGTTCGTCAGATGCCAATCGGTGTTCACGACGTACTTTGCTTCACTTCTTATACATTCAGCCGATCGCTACCTAGGCTGCCAAATCACCAACTGCCGCGCGATCCGCGAAAATCACAGCCCGATCCTGGCAAATCCGTCCTGCCGGAATCGAGGGATCAGCGTTACGCAGGCGGAGAAGAGCGCCAACTTTCTCATTACCCGTCACCAGCCACAGGATGCGCCGAGCGCGATTGATGATCGGATACGTCAATGTCATTCGCCGCCGTCCTTGATACACGCCGGTCACAGCCACATCAGCGTCAGTGACATCGAGGACGGGGTCCCCAGGCACCAAAGAGGCGGTGTGTCCATCTGGGCCAAGGCCCAGGTGGACTAGGTCCAGTATTGGCGGTGAGCCAGCGATCTCGCCCAGGGTCGACTCATACTGCCTGGCCGCGGCTTCCAGATCGGGAGATTCCACAGGCATGGCATGAATCTGCTCCGGACGAATCGGCGAGTGATCAAGCAGAGTTTCTCGAAGATGCGCGAGATTTCTATCCGGGTGGTCCGCCGGGGCGACACGTTCGTCCACCTGCACTACATGGACGCGCGTCCACGGAACTTCTTCATTGCCCAGCGCACGTAGCATGATCCAAGGGGTTCGGCCGCCGCTGACGGCCATCACGAACTGACCGCGGGCAGCGACCGCGGCGGCGGCTTCCGCGGCAATGAACTTCGCAGCCGCTCGCGCCGTGGATTCGTCATCGGAAAATACTTCAACTTTCATCCCTGCCTCTGTCCTCTATCTCAGCCTCTCCGCCTCTGAAATTCACGCAGCCTGGCCAGCCACGGCTGAAGTCTCGGGTGCAACCACAGGATTCTGCCAGCCTCCCGGCGGCGTGACTCGCTCCATTTCATTCGGCCCCCAGCTGTTTGGTTCGTAAGGGTAGACGGGCGTGGTCTTTTGGAGCACTGGATCTACGATTCGCCATGCCTCTTCAACGTAGTCTTCGCGTGCAAACAGAGTAGCGTCCCCGGCCATCGCGTCTCCCAGCACTCGCTCGTAGGCATCCATCTCCTGCGTATTGGGTTGCCGGCTGGCAATCATCTCCGCGGACTGGCCAACCAATCTGTCACCCGGAGCCAAAACCGTCATGCCCATGGCTATTGCCACATCCGGGCTGATCCGGAACCGGAGATAATTCGAATTGAGAAATTCCGCAGGGATAAAAGTCGGGGGCTTTCGCAGCCGGCAAACGATTTCCGTGCACGTGACCGGCAAGCATTTACCCGCACGGATGTAGAACGGAACACCCTGCCAACGCCAGGAATTGACTTCCAGTCTGAGGGCGGCGAAGGTCTCCATCTTCGAGTCCTCGGCAACTCCCTTCTCTTGCAGATAACCGCGAAACTGCCCACGAACAAGATTTGCCTCGTCCAGCGCCTGAATCGCCTTCAAGACCTTCACTTTCTCGTCACGAATGGATTCGCTGTCCAATCTGGCAGGAGCTTCCATAGCCAGGTTGCAAAGGATCTGGAAAAGATGATTCTGCATCACGTCGCGGATGGTGCCGGTTTGATCATAGAAGGCGCCGCGGCCCTGGACACCGAAATCCTCTGCCATCGTGATCTGAACGCTCTCGACATAGTTGCGATTCCAAAACGCTTCCATGAACGCATTTGCGAAGCGGAAGGCGACCACGTTATTCACCGGCCGCTTGCCCAAATAGTGGTCGATCCGGAAAATTGCGCTTTCGTCGAACCTTCGGAGAAGGACTTTATTGAGATGTTGCGCCGATGGCAGGTCATGCCCGAATGGCTTCTCGATGATGATCCGACCTCCCGTCGTGCAGCCGCCATTCTCTAATTGCTCGAGCACCGGTTCGAACATAGTGGGCGGGATCGCGAGGTAGTGCGCTGGCCGTTGCGCTCCTTTCAGTTCCTTGCCAAGCGCGCGAAACGTTGCAGGATCGTTGTAGTCCCCATCAACATAGCGGAGCAAACCAGAAAGTTTCTCAAAGGCCGCGGAATCGACTCCGCCATGTTTTTCGAGGCTGTCATGTGCACGCGCGCGGAGTTGGTCGAGCGTCCAGCCAGCTTTTGCAACGCCGATAACCGGCACATTGAGGTGACCGCGGTTCAACATTGCCTGCAACGCGGGAAAGATCTTCTTGTAGGCCAGGTCGCCGGTTGCGCCGAAAAAGACCAGCGCGTCGGAGTGGGAATTCGTCACAATTGTCTCCTCAAGCCACTTTGGACTTGGTGTCGGATTTTTCGATGTGTCCGCCAAATTGATATCGCATCGCGGACAAGAGCTTGTTGGCGAAATCAGCTTCTCCCCGCGAGCTGAATCGCTCATAAAGGGCGCTGGTGAGAACCGGCGCGGGTACCGCTTCGTCGATCGCGGCTTTGATCGTCCACCGTCCTTCGCCGGAATCGGAGACATGGCCGGCAAACTTCGACAGACTTGGGTCCTGCAGCAGTGCGTTGGCGGTCAGGTCCAGCAACCAGGATGCGATCACGCTTCCGCGGCGCCACACTTCCGCAATGTCCCGCAGGTTCAGGTCGTACTGGTAGTGCTCGGGGTCACGCAGCGGAGTAGTCTCAGCATCTGCCGCTGCGTTCGCCTGCTTGCCGACGTTGGCGGCGCGCAGAATCGCTAACCCCTCCGCGTATGCTGCCATAATTCCGTACTCCATTCCGTTGTGGACCATCTTGACGAAGTGGCCAGCGCCGTTTGGCCCGCAGTGCAGGTAACCCTGCTCGGCGGTGCCGTCAATCTTCTCGCGGCCGACGGTGCGGGGGATGTCGCCCATTCCGGGAGCGAGCGTCGCGAAAATTGGGTCGAGTCGCTTGATCACTTCGGTCTCACCACCAATCATCATGCAATAACCTCGCTCCAGACCCCAGACGCCTCCGCTCGTGCCCACATCCACATAGTGGATCTTTTGAGGAGTGAGTTCCTTAGCCCGCCGGATATCGTCCACGTAATAAGAGTTTCCTCCGTCGATGAGGATGTCTCCTGCCTCGAGGTGAGGCAGAAGATCAGCAATGGTAGCGTCAACAACCGCTGCCGGAACCATCAGCCAAATAGCTCGTGGCTTTGCGAGTTTCTCCACCAGCTCCGCGAGCGAAGCGGCTCCTGTCGCCTTCTCCTTGACCAATTCGTCCACAGCTTTTGGCGACCTGTCGAACACTACGCAGTTGTGCCCCTTCTTGATGAGCCGCCGCACCATATTGGCGCCCATACGTCCAAGACCAATCATGCCAAGTTGCATATCTATCTCCTCAGTATTTCGGTTGTTACGCGGGAACGACTTTCTCGCGGGTTTCGAAAATCTCAACAAACGCATGATATCGACGAGCGATTTCAGTGACTGCGGCACTCCGCGTTATCGTCTTCGCGCGCCAGTCAACCAGCGGATCCCAGAAGCTCGTACGGCCTACGGCGAAGCCAATGAAGCCGGGAACTGCAGCTGCAGTAGCGAGCCACTCACGGACTTTGCCATCGTCCTCGCCCCGACCGAGAATGATGCAGCCGACTCGGTTCCGGCCTCCGCGGCGGGCGGCAACAACAATCCTTTCGCAGTCTTCTTGACGGTCGAGCCCTTCGACCTTCCACACGTCCGGCTCAACCCCCGCATCCTGAAGTTCCTGAATAGTCTGAGTCATCAGCCGGGGACGAACCTCTAAATCGTAGAGTTTCTTAGCTCCTTTCAGGCGATCGAGTTGGGCCTTCTCCGGCGGGACTAGCAGTTCGAACATGAACTTGCTGGAACTGCTGTTGCTGTGCAGATATTCCGACAATCGCCTCAGACGACCTGATTGCCGCCGGTTAAGGACCCGATCACCCTCCGGGTTGTAACGAACAAGAACCTTGCAGAAGGTCAGGTGAAAGCTTTCAATATGCTTCTCGAAATCTTCGCCGTATTCGAAGTCGAATTCATCCTGACCACTCTTCTCCGCCGGGCAACAGGTTATGTATCCGTGTTCAACTGCATCGCGGAGAATCGCCGCGCCGAACTGCTCGTCAACCAGAATTCCAGCCTTATCTTTGTGAACGCCGGCATGGACGGCAGTAATGAAAGCATCGTAGATTACCCGCTTCGCAACAGCAATCTCGGCCGTCTGTTGCGCACTCAACACGCCGTCCCATCCGAACATCCTTTCCTGGAAAGACCCACGATGGTCAAAAGGCAGAATGTAGAGGGGCTTATCGAAGCCGAGATTCGTCATGCGATCTCCTTGGATTTCCGGTAGTAAGTGATCAGGTTATTGGTTGAACTATCATGTGCGAGCTTCGGTTCGTCTTTGCTCTCAATCTCAGGGATGATGCGTTGTGCCAGCGCCTTGCCCAACTCAACGCCCCACTGGTCGAATGAATCGATGTTCCATATCACGCCCTGGGTAAAGACGGAGTGTTCGTACAGAGCCACCAGCTTGCCCAGGGCTTCCGGCGTCAACTGTTCAGCGAGGATCGTATTCGATGGACGATTACCTTCGAATACCCGGTGGGGAACGAGCCACTCGGGAGTGCCTTCTGCCTTCACCTGTTCAGCAGTCTTGCCGAATGCCAATGCCTCGGTTTGCGCGCAAACGTTGGCAATCAACATATCGTGGTGGCGGCCAAGTGGATTGAGCGGCTTCGAGAAAGCGATGAAGTCGCAGGGGATGAGCCTGGTCCCTTGATGAATCAACTGGTAGAACGAATGTTGGCCATTGGTTCCCGGTTCGCCCCAGTAAATTGGACCTGTGTCGTGCGCGACCCTCTTAGCATCGAGTGTCATATGCTTGCCATTGCTCTCCATCGTCAGTTGCTGCAGGTAAGCTGGGAACCGCTTCAAATATTGTTCATAGGGCAATACCGCCACGGTCTGTGCCCCAAAGAAATCGCTGTACCAGACCGCCAGAAGGCCCATAAGCACCGGCAGGTTTTTTTCGAAGGGAGTGGTGCGAAAGTGCTCATCCATGCGGTGGAGACCAAGCAGCATGGCCTGAAAATTGTCCGGGCCGATGGCGACCATGGTGGAGAGGCCGATGGCGGAGGACATTGAATAGCGGCCCCCAACCCAATCCCAGAACTCGAACATGTTCGCGGTATCGATACCAAACTTCGCAACCTCTGACTGATTTGTCGAAACCGCCACAAAATGTTTCGCAACTGATTTTTGGTCACCGTGTAAGCCGGCGGTTGACCAGGCACGAGCCGTTTGCGCATTCGTCATCGTCTCCAAGGTCGTAAATGTTTTCGAAGAGATGATAAAGAGCGTCTCGGAAGGATCGAGATCCCGGATCGCCTCCGCAAAATCGGTGCCATCAATGTTCGACACAAAGCGAAATATCATCGTTTTATCGGCGTAGTGTCTCAGGGCTTCGTATGCCATAACCGGCCCCAAGTCCGAACCACCGATGCCGACATTCACTACGTTACGAATGCGCTTGCCCGTGTGCCCCTTCCACTCGCCATTCCGGACACGGTTGGCGAACTCGGCCATCCGGTCGAGGACGGCGTGCACTTTGGGCACCACGTTCTCCCCGTCCAGCACGACGGATCCGTCTCGCGGTGCACGAAGAGCGGTGTGCAAAACCGCCCGTTTCTCAGTGATATTGATTTTCTCTCCTCGAAACATGGCGTCGATTCTTTCCCGCAGACGAGATTCCTCGGCGAGTTTGAGCAGCAGCTTGAGGGTTTCAGCTGTGATCCGGTTCTTCGAATAGTCGAGAAGAAGCCCCAGAGCCTCGGCAGTCATACGCGGGCCCCGCTTGGGATCATCCGCAAAGAGCTGTCGTAGATGGAACTCCCTTACCTTCCTGTAGTGAGCTGATAGAGCCCTCCATGCCTGATGTCTGACTGGGGGGCGCTTTGTGATCGCTTCTACGTTTGCTGCCATGTCCCTTGTCCTTTCGAGTCTTCTGCCGTTTAGAACTTTCGTGTGGGCCGGGAAGAGTCGCTTGTTTTGAACAAACCGTTTACCCGTGAAGCTGATTAATAAGCTGAGACTCGAAATGTTGGCTGCCGTTCTCAAGCCCATATGCAGCCGAACCCGCTAATGCCGCCTGACTCACCACCGCATGAATCGGGATACGAGTCATCAATTCAGCAAATCGTCCCTTCCGCTTGAAGGACTGCATGAAGCCTGGCCTCCGGAGGGCGTCCAACGTGTGCACAACAACGCCGCCAGCCAGATAGACCCCACCTATCGCCAATACTTTCACTGCAAGATTGGCCGCCTCGCTAGCGAGAATCGAAACAAACAAGTCAATTGTTTCTGTGCACAACTTGCTCAGACCAGAAGATCCGAAGGCGTGATTTATGATCACGAATGACGCGTCACTTGCAGAAGCAATTAGCCTCGCGACTTCGGGGCTCTCAGGTATGCCCTCGACATCGCGAAGATACTCGTAAAGGAGCGGAATCCCGATTCCAGAACACACATGCTCGAAGCTCACGTGATCGAACCGCTTGAACAGGTATTGGAGAAGACGTATCTGTCTCTCATCGGTCGGAGCAAAGTCTGCATGCCCGCCCTCGGAGCTATGAGCGAGATAACGGGATCCATCCCACGTGAGGAAGGACTCGCCCAGGCCGGTGCCCGGCGCAATCACGGCGATCGCTCCTCTCGGAACCCCTTCGCCGCTGTTGATTGTGACCACGTCGCTGGGCCTTAAGATCGGGACTGCGCGGGCAATGGCCTCCAGATCGTTGATCAGGAAAACCGACTTCAGGTTGAGGTTCAGCTCTCGGGCGAGCGATATATCTTCAATCATCCAAGGCAGGTTGGTGGTCTTTACCCGCCCGCCGATCACTGGACCTGCAACCGCGAAGCAGGCCCGGTCCACAGGTTTGCTCACCTTTGCCAGGAACTCCTTCACGATCACCTCTAAGCTAGGGTAATCGGCGCTATGAACCTTGACTTGTGCCAGCGACGAATGAGGCCCGCCCTCATTCGAGAAGATTGCCAACTCGGTCTTCGTTCCGCCAATGTCTCCCGCAATTAGCATTGCCGTTCTCCGTTTTGCTTGTCCTAGTCTGTCGCGAAACGCGCGCTGTTCGGCTTCGATCCACTCAGCCCGTAGAACAAAATGTACAAGTAGCAGATCACCGGCAAAAAGAATGCGTGGTGAAGTCCAACATGGTCAGCAATTGAGCCCTGTATCACAGGCAGGATTGCGCCACCCACAATAGCCATATTCAGGACGCCGGATCCATTTCCAGTCAAAGGACCAAGTTCTGCGACGCCCAAGCTGAAGATGGAGGGAAACATGATGGAGTTGAAGAGACCGACGGCAAGAATGGTCCACATCGCCTTGTGTCCGCCCAGTAACATGGAAGCGGTCACCAGTGCCGCTGCAAAGATCGCGCATATAGCGAGCAGATGGCCGGGCTTGAACCGCCGCAGAAGGCCCGCGCCGAGAAACCGTCCGATCATTGCGCCGCCCCAATAAAAAGAAACGAAGCCCGCCGCGGTCTTGGCGGAGAGTCCGGCAATTTCGGGCAAACCGAAATAGTTCACCAGGAAACTTCCGATTGAAACTTCGGCCCCCACATACGTGAAGATGCCGATCGCGCCGAAGAGGAGATTAGGATGCCTCCAGATCGAATCGTTAACCTTCTCTCCAGGGCGGTAGGCTGCGGTTTGGATTTTGGGCAGCCTGAAAGTGCCGATCAATACTGCCAATAACACCAAGGCTATGCCGATCACGGTGTACGGCATCTTGACCGAGGCCGCTTGCTCCACACGATAGAGATGTAGAGCGCGTGGCGCGAGTTGCTGTATTTGTTCGATCGCGAGCGGCGCAGCGCTCAGGATCAGCAGCCCTCCGAGTTTCGGGGCGATGGTAGTGCCAAGCGAGTTGAAAGCCTGCGTCAGGTCCAGCCGACTGGATGCCGTTTCAGGTTTGCCCAACACAACCACATAAGGATTGGCCGCCACCTGAAGACCGGTGATACCTGCGGCAAGAACGATGAGCGCGCTTAAAAACAGTGGGTATGAAGCAGCAGAGGCTGCGGGTAGGAACAGGAACGCTCCAACAGCCATGGTTAGCAACCCGAGCACCATGGTGCTCTGATATCCGATCCTGTTCACCACCTTCGACCACGGTACTGAGAATAAAAAATAGGACGAAAAGAATGCAAACTGGACCAGCATGACTCGCGCGTAGCTCAGCTCAAAGATAGACTTCAGGTGAGGCACCAGAATGTCATTCAGAGAGGTCAGAAATCCCCACATGAAAAATAGCGTCGTGACGACGGCCAGAGGACGTGAATAGTCTGGTATTGCCGAAACAGTCGCGATACTTTGCGCGCCACCAGCGTTCGAAACTTCGGGAGTTGCCATCTTTCCCCACCTCAGATGCTGCACGCGATTCGATGATTCAGGTTGATTGACTTTTCCTGGAAGCTGGCAGCTACCACCACGTTTCAGCCTGTACTCCGTACGTCAGGCCATTTGTTCTTTGTAGATATGGCACTCCGCCCACAAAGCCGCGGAGTCCGTCCGACCAGTCCGCATAGGTCACAAAGGCGCGCAGTACCGGCCGGCTGAAAAACTTCCTGCCCGCTCCGATTTGCGGCGCGATAGTGAATTTGCGCAGCCAGCCGTCGTACTGACCGCGACTATGCGTGTGGTCGAATCCGGCCTCGAACGCAAGGGAAAGATATTTATTAAAGAAGACTTCCGGCCTGGCGCCAAACGAGACCCACTGATTCCAGCCGTGTTGCGGATTACCGTCTTTGGTTCGCTGGTAGATGAAAATTGGCATGATGGCGAACTTGTCGTTCGGCTGAAAGACCATCTGTTCCGTGACCAGAAACCTTGCCGTGCTGTTTATAAACGCCGTGGGATCATCTATCGACGTACTGAAGTTGCTCGCCGGCCCGGTTCCGTACTGGATGCCGAACGCGTTATACCCACCGTGCCACTCGAGAAGTTGATGGCGCAATCCGAACGCGTATCCATTCGTCGTTGGAATTGCAGTGCCGGTTGTTGTGGTGCCACCCTTTGAGGTAGCAAAATCGAACCACCCAGCCCAGAGACCGGCGGGTCCCTTCAGGTCATAGAAGCGCACGTCAATGTTGCTCTTTGTAAGATTGCCGTTTTGGGTGACGATGTCGGGCCGTGCGCCGGACAAATACGATAACGCCAGCTTGCCGATTCCAACGTTGAGATCTTCAACGCCCGCGCCGTAGCCGCTCATGTCCAATGGATAGAAGTCGTCGATCTCGATGTGCTGGCGGCGATAGAATCTTTCACCTGCCCAGAATTTGGCGTCTGGCTGGCTCCCCAGGACGTTGCCGGCTTGAACAAAAGCTTCACGGAAGCGGAACTGATCATTACCGGTGCCCCCGGTAAAATTGGCATAATTGGCAGAGTTCGTGGTGTTGGCTTCTATCATCACCTCGGTCTTCATCCACGCCTTGTCGAAACTGTGTTCTGGGTTCACCCAGTTGTTGACGAAGATCAATTCCGCGTAGGTTTCCGCTTCGTTTCCCAGGCGGTATTTGGCGCCAGCCCCGGGCGCCTGGAACGCAACCTGCTGCCCTCCAACGCTGTTTAGACCGTAACCGGAACGAAAATAACCATGGAATTCAAAAGTGCTCAGCTGTGTATTCAGCTTCTCGATCTTTGCATCTGCTTCTCTAAGGAGGTCATACGTCGGTTCTGAAGGCAACTGGCCTTGATACTTTGCCCCCACCTGACTCGACGCTCCGAGAACAGCTTCTTGAATGGCGTCCTCGGCACCCAGTTCCACGGCCGAAACGGTCCTCTGCTTGGTCTTGGCGTCGTCCTCTTTCCGTTTTGCGATTTGCTGTTCCAGTGCAGCGATGCGTTGCTCGAGGTTGTGCGTGGTCTCCTGGTACTGCTGTTTCAGTTCTTGGAGTTGCTGTTCCATCTGATCCGGTTGTTGAGCGGTAGCCGCCAACCCTCCAAAAGTAATCATCGCAATACACCGGATCACCCATCCAAGTGGCCCCTTCCAATCCGTACGACACACGGCAGTCATCAAACCAGCTTGCTCCTAACTGCAAATCTTTTTTTCCGGTCACGACAAGCCCGAGTCTTTGGGCCGCTCTCCTTCAAGCATTCACAATTCCATTGCGATCTTGCCCATGCGGAGTGGGGTATTGTTCTCCGGTGCATGCATTTAAAGGTTAAGGATTGATCACGCGCTGCTGATGCCTGACATGTGGAATCGTGCTTCGTGTCAAGAACTTGGCAAGTGACAGGCCAGAGCAAGACCGAGGACTATCGCGTGGCCCTGTCCTGAGGAACAGCTGTTGAGGAGCCCAGAGCATTGTTCACCATCTCTTGGGCTTCGTTCACGATCGCATTCAGATGGGCCTGGCTCTTGAAGCTCTCCGCGTAGATCTTATAGACGTCCTCCGTGCCCGAGGGCCGTGCAGCAAACCAGCCGCCGGCCGCGACGACTTTCAAGCCACCGATGGGAGCGTTATTTCCCGGAGCCCTGGTCAGCTTGGCGGTGATTGGCTCACCCGCCAGATTCGACTCCTTTACAGCGTCGGGCGAAAGTTTTTGTAACTGCGCCTTCTGCTCGGAAGTGGCCGCCGCGTCGATGCGCGTGTAGTACGGAGTGCCGAACTCCGCCGTCAGTTCGCGGTAATGCTCTCCTGGATCCTTGCCTGTGCACGCGGTAATCTCGGCCGCCAACAGATCCATAATTGGGCCGTCCTTGTCGGTAGTCCACGCGGTGCCGTCACGGCGAAGGAAACTCGCTCCAGCGCTCTCTTCCCCGCCGAAGCCGTACGAACCATCAACGAGGCCTGGCACAAACCATTTAAAGCCCACCGGCACTTCGCGCAGTTCCCGGCCAAGCTTTTGGACAACCTT
>Ga0137418_10005990_pt1 | contig 11171 bp, 6 predicted proteins | sample CZODoug3_1_2_16f_FD_122242 | JGI IMG/M metagenome (GOLD analysis project Ga0137418, IMG submission 122242) | Vadose zone soil fungal communities from Angelo Coast Range Reserve, California, USA - CZODoug3_1_2_16fungal (Hybrid Assembly) | ecosystem: Environmental > Terrestrial > Soil > Vadose... | reverse complement strand
GACATCCTCACCTCCAGTATAACCCTGAACTCAGGGATAGGTCGCTGAAGCGGGCCGCTTGAATCCGCTGCTAGTTGTGGTTGGTCCTACCGGCTCCGGGAAAAGCGATCTGGGAATTCGGCTGGCGCTCGAAGTTGGCAGAGGCTGGGATCGGATTCCTTGGATACGAGGGGTTAATATTCGCCCAAAACACGCTGTATACACCGCGCAGCAATCCCAACGGCTCGCAGGCCTATTGGGGACAAAAAGCCAGCGGGTACTCCCAGCTTTTCGGGTTCCTGACAATCGATACCGGCAAGGTTTTTGGGATCCCGGGCGGCCAGATTCAGGCCATGGGCACCTTCTATCGCAGCAGCATGCCGGCATACTTTCCGGACGCCATTACCTTGGCCTCGCTGCAGGCACAGGACATAACGAAGGGTTCGATTGCGGGGGTGGTTCGCGACACCAGCGGCGCCGTGGTCGCCAACGCAACTGTCAGGCTGACATCGCCCTACGGCGAGCGCGCAACCACAACCAGCAATACCGGCGACTATGCATTTTCGAATCTTCCGGTGGGATCGGGCTACACGCTCACGGTAGAGCAGCCGGGCTTCGCTACCGCCAAGGTTACGAATCTGACCGTCAGCGTGAATCAGCGGCAGACGGCCGATGTTACGGTGCAGATCGGTTCTACCACGACACTCGTGGATGTGGTCTCAGTCGGCTCCGAAGCCATTGATTTCGCCACCACCACGATGGGCGCCAATATCGATCAGTCGCTCTATCAGAACATGCCAGTGGGCCGCACCGTTTCCGCAATTCTCCTGATGGCTCCGGGCGTCACCGATGGCGGCGGCACGGGAGTCGCGAATCCTTCGATCAACGGCGCTTCCGGCCTTGAGAATCAATACATCATCAACGGCGCCAACGTCACCGACCCGGGCTACGGCGGCTTCGGGACCTACACCTTGAATTTCGGCTCGCTCGGCAGCGGCGTGAACTTCGACTTCATCCAGGAGGTGCAGGTCAAGTCCGGCGGCTTTGAAGCGCAGTACGGCGAAGCGCTGGGCGGTGTGGTCAACATTATCACCAAGAGCGGCGGCAACGTGTTTCATGGTTCCGCCTACGGCTACTTCCAGCCGCACGGGCTCGAGGCCACGCGTCCGGATGCGAATCCGCTGCTGGCTAGTCCGAGCACCCGCATTGTGGGCGCTGGCCGTTACGATTTTGGCGGCGACCTGGGCGGTTATATCATCAAGGACAAGCTGTTCTTCTATGGCGGCTTCAATCCACCCTGCGCGCAAGCTTTCCGGTCCGTACAGACGGCACTGGGGCCGGACGGGAAGCCGCTTTACCTGAACAGCCGCCTCGGCACCATTGATCTGACTACTCGCACTCTCAATTATTCCGGCAAATTGAACTACAACCTAGGGTCCAATCACCAGTTCGAGGGTTCCGTGTTCGGAGACCCGGCCACTCTTCCGGCCGGATTTGCGCGCATCAGTTCGCTGGCGTCCAACGACGACCTCCGTACCAGCGGTCTGGACTACGGTTCTCGCACCTGGACCGCCCGTTACAATGGAATTTTCACCAAGCACTGGCTGCTCTCGGCCAACTACAGCAATTTCAAGAACGATTTCAACGAAAATCCCAAGCATAACGGCTATCAGATAATCGATCAGACGGCGGCGCAAGAGAGCGGCGGAGCGACCCTAACGTACAACGGCCTGGGCTCGTTGCAGACCACCAAGTCGCACGTCAATGAATTCACCACGACCAGCTCACACGTGCTCAATTTCTTGGGTGGACACACTTTTGAGTATGGATATCAGTTTGAGGACGTGATCTACGATATCTCCAACCTGTACAGCGGCGGCGACTTCACGTTGCCGGACGATTCAGCGCTCGGGGCGGCCGCCGGCAAAGTGGTTCACGGCGCGATTCTGATCCGCACGCATCAGAACAATGATGTGACGCAACCGATCGTGCTGCGCGTGACCCGTGGCAACTACTCCAATCCCTCGGTTGACACGCTGACCCGCTACCACGCGGGTTTCGTGCAGGACAGTTGGAATATCGGCCGGCGCATCACCATCAAGCCGGGATTGCGATTCGAGCAGCAGGCTATGGCCGGCACGTATTCCCGGTATGTGTTCGGGCACAATTGGGCGCCGCGCATGGGCGTGATATTCGATCCAACCGGCAATCGCAAGAGCAAGTTCTTCGCCAACTGGGGACGTTTTTTTGAGAAAGTGCCTTCGGACATTTCCGTCCGCTCTTTCTCCTTCGAGTCCTCGGACCGCGGCATGCTCTACAACGATCCCGGTCCCGGCGCTGCTCCGGATTTGTCGGCGGCCAACTATATCCCCGGCGGCCATATCACTCAATCGGGGGGGCCCGATGCCGCGACCTTGGTGGCCGGCGGCACCGGCGCGCAGTATCAGGATGAGGTTGTCGGCGGCTACGAGCATGAGTTCGGTCACGGATTCACATTCAGCGGCCGCTTCGTATACCGGCACATGCGCCGGATCATTGAAGACGTCTCGGGTGAAAACGTCACACAGAATCTGGCCGGAATCCCGCAGCAATACGTCGTCTCAAACCCGTCGGCGAAGCTCGACATCTTTAAGAACGCCGATCCTTGCACTCCCGGCACCGCGGGCTGCACGGATGCCGGCTTTACCGACATCGGCTCCAACCCGCTCGGCGCGGATGGCAAACTGGATGGCTTTGCCAATCCGGTCCGAATCTACAAGTCCATGGAGCTGACTGTTTCCAAGCGGATGTCTGCAAATTTCCAGCTTTACGGCAGCTATCTGCTCTCGAAACTGTATGGGAATTTCGAAGGCTCATACCGCAACGACAATACGCAGAGCGATCCGAACATCAGCTCGCTGTTCGACTTCACCAACACCGACGGTCTGCTGGGCTTCCAATCCGTGCCCGGCGTACTGCCGAACGATCGCCGGCATCAGTTGAAGCTGTTCGCCAATTATCAATGGAAGAACTTCAACTTTGGCCTGTCCTGGTCGGTTCGGTCGGGCATCCCTCTCACACCGTTGGCTGCGCACCCTGACTACGACAACGCGGGTGAGATTCCTACCGGCCCTCGTGGGAATCTGGGCCGGACTCCGTGGACCTTCCCGGTCGACCTTCACGGAGATTACACCTTGAAATTGGGCGAGAACAAGCGGCTGAAGTTCGTGGCCGACCTTTTCAACGTGGGCAATCAGACCCGGCTCATCCAGATAGATACATGGACGCAGCTTGATCTGGCCACGCCGAATCCGGACTACTTGAAGCCGGGCACAAACCTGATCGCCTATCCGTATCAGAACCCATTCGCCGCCAGGCTGGCGGTGCGGTTCGAGTTCTAAATCGAGCCGTTTTATTTCTTCGAGGGGAGGCCGTTTGAGGCCTCCCCTTTTTCATGTACGAAAATGAAGTTGATGAATGTCGTTCGCGCTGTTGCCTTCCTGGCGCTGGCCGCCTGCTCCCTTTCGCTAGCGGCTGACAAGCGCGCCGCGCTCTCCGAAAGATACTCCCACTGGCTGAACCAGGACGTGGTTTACATTATCACCGACGAGGAGCGCAAGGAGTTTCTCAAGCTTACGTCGGATAACGACCGCGACAAGTTCATGGAGGATTTCTGGGAGACCCGTAATCCGTTGCGCGGCTCCAAGCAGAATCCTTACAAGGAAGAACACTACAAGCGAATTGAATACGCCAACGAGACCTTCGGCCGGCGGTCGAACACTCCCGGGTGGAGGACCGACATGGGCCGGACCTACATCCTGTTCGGCAAGCCTGCCTCGCGGGCGCCCTTTACCGGTTACGGGCAAATTTATCCTCTGGAGCTTTGGTTCTATTCGAACAACACCGGCAATCCCTCGCTGCCGCCCTTTTTCTATGTCCTGTTCTTTATCCCCGAGGACATTGGCGAATACCGCTACTATCATCCGATCATCGACGGACCCATGAAGCTGGTCCGGGGGAGCCAGTTCAACTCGAACGCCGACGTATATAAGTTCATGAAGCCGATGGGCGGCGATATCTCGCGCGCGCCTTTCTCCCTTGTCCCCAGCGAGCCGATGGACACGACGGATTTCACGGTGAACATGAGCGGCGAAATGCTGATCAGCAAGATCCAGAATTTCGCCAATGATTCGTTCAACGTCCGCCGCATTCGGGAGATGCGGGCCCTGCGCGCGAAGGTCAGCTCGTGGCTCCTGCTGCCCGAAGGCCGGCCGCTCGACATCAACCCTATCGTGCTTGCCGATCCACTTGGGCAGTATTGGCTGGACTATGCGGTTTCTATCGACGACGAAGCGCTCGGCGAGCGCGCCGCCACGGGCAAGGACCTCATCGTCAGCAGCGCTTTCCGGCTCTCCACCGAAGCGGGAGAACTGATTGTGGAAGATGCCGAGGAGCGAGCCTATCCGGCTTTCAAGGAGTCTGGGGAGGGCACGAAGTTCTATCCCTTCCAAATTGCCAACCGCTTGCCGCTGGTTCCCGGCGGCTATCAGCTCGAGGTGCAAGTCAACAACCGCAAGGCAGGCCGCAGCTACAAGGTCGAGAAGAAATTCGTCGTGGATCCCCCCGGTAAAGTGGCGTTGACCGGCCCACTGCTTGCGGCGGCGGTGGAAACGGTGGGCCGGCCCGATCCGAGCACGCCCTTCCAGTATTTCGGGGCACAGTTTCAGCCCGCGGCGGGTAGACGGTTCGCCCTCCGGGACCCGCTGCGGGTGCTTTTCCAGATTCAAGCGCCCGCGGCGGACTACGAGGTCGAGTACGTGGTCGCCAATACTCAGGTGCGCGAACAGCGGCGCAATTTCACAGATCACATCGCTCCCGGCGAGTTCAAGGATGGGCGGCTATTGAAGGCCAAGTCGATCGCACTAACCGGCCTGGATATTGGGGATTACCGTATTGTGCTGAATCTCCATGCCACAGGCGTGCCGGCGATTTTGGCCTCGGCGACGCTCCCCTTCCGGATCGGCGATGCGGAGCCCGATACGTCCCTTTACTTCCTGGCCAACGTCCACAACGTGGCTTCTCGCGGGGTGGCCGCCTATATTCGCGCCCTGGAATCTATTTCTCAAAAGGACCAGGCGGCAGGAATCGCCTATTTGCGGCAGTCGCTCGAGCAGAACCCAGCCAACGCCTTTGCCAGCCAATATCTGGTGCAGCTCTATTTCAGCGGGCGGCAATTCCGGCCGGTCACGGAACTGTACCAGCATCTGGGTATCGATCCTTTCAAGGCATCGGCTGAAACGCTAGCCCAGATCTGCGTGAGCTTCTGGCAGGCGGGGGACGCCGCGCAGGCACGCGAGGTGCTCGAGACGGCAAGAGCTCTGTTTCCCAAGAATCCGCTGCTCGAAGCTACGGAAAAGAACCTCAACCACAAGCTTGCCAGATAGCGGTGCCACGGCATGACCCTTCCGCCGTCCGCCTGTATAATCGACAACAGGGCCGCTACGCCATGAAAAACCGCCTTCTTTACGGCTCCGCGCTGGTCGTGTTGGTCATTTCAGCGGCGCTGGTCATCTGGCAGGGTTCCTTCGATTTCGGCGGCTATGGGCCGAGCGATCCGGAACAAACGTTCATTTTCTGGGCCGTTTCCATCCTGATTTTCTTGCTGATGGTGACGCTCGGCTTCATGCTGGTGCGCATTGCGGCGAAACTGTACATCGAGCGGCGCAGCAATCGCGAGGGTTCCCGCATCAAGACCAAGCTGGTAATCGGCGCGCTGGCGTTGAGCTTCATTCCCGTCTTTTTTATGGTGCTGTTCAGCTATCAGGTGCTGAACCGGAACCTGGACAAATGGTTTACGCGGCCAGTGGAAGCCGAGCGGCTGGATTTCATCAAGTTGGCCAAGGTTCTGGAAGACGAGGTCCGCGAAAAAGCCGAAGCTCAAGCTGAGCTGCTGGCTTGGCGGCCTGAAACACTGGCGCTCGTGACCTCGCGTCGACGTGTGCCGGACGCCTTGGAACGGTTTTGCCGGGAGCAAAACATCGCTGCCGCCGTGGTGGAGGATTTTCTGGACGGCACGGTGCTTGAACGTTGCGGGCCTGAAAACGTTTTGCGCGCGCCAGGCGTGGACACCATCGTAGTTTCACGCTCAGTGCGATCGGGCGGAAAAGCGGTCGGCACCGTACTGGTATCGCCCCGGATTCCGGTGAACGTGGCTCAGCAGCGCGAAGCCATCAAGGACTACAACCGCGCGTATACGCAACTGGCCCGCAGCCGCCAGGACGTCCGTAAGTCATCGGTTCTGTTGCTGGCTCTTATCACCCTATTTGTGCTTTTTGTCGCCACCTGGATCGCTTTGTTTCTGGCAAAACAGATCAGCGTACCTATCGCCGCGCTGCTGCACGCCGCGCGTCAGGTCCGCGGCGGGAATCTGAGTTACCGGGTGGAAGTGCCGGCGATCGATGAGCTTGCGGGGTTGGTGCGCGGATTCAACGAGATGACGCGCGAGCTCGAAAGCAACAGCCGCGAACTGGACGCGCGCCGCCGTTTCACAGAAGCCATTCTCGAGAGCATACCCACGGGTGTCATCTCGGTGGCGGCGGATGGCCGTATTCAGAGAGTCAACCGGGCCCTCAGGCAGATCCTGCCGGAAGATGTGGTACATCGCGCATCGCGCCTTGAAGATTTGTTCTCGCGCGAGGATACGGCCGAAATCCGATACCTGATGAAGCGGGCGCGCCGCACCGGTAGCGCCTCGCGGCCCCTGGAGTTGCGCACCAACGGGTCGACGCGACACTTGTCGATCACGGTTTCGGCGCTTGAAGAAAAAGTGCGTTCCGGCTTCGTGATCGTGGTCGAGGATACCAGCGACCTGCTGCGCGCCCAAAAGGCGGCGGCCTGGAACGAGGTGGCGCGGCGTATCGCGCACGAGATCAGGAACCCGCTGACACCGATTGCCCTTTCGGCCGAGCGTATTGTCCGGCAACTCGAACGGTCGCCCCTTTCCGATCAGGTGACTGAGATTCTCAAAGACTGCGCCGATACCATCACCAAAGAGGTCGAGTCCGTCAAGAATCTGGTCAATGAATTCGCGCAATTCGCCCGTTTCCCGGCGGCGCAACCCGTGAAATGCGATTTGAACGAGGTCGTTCAGAATGCGCTCGCGGTTTTTGCCGGACGGCTGGACGGGATCGAGCTGCGCACTGAGTTCGCGCCGGGCCTGGCGGCCGTGAACGTTGACAGAGAACAGTTCAAGCGCGTGGTGGTGAACCTGGTAGACAATGCCGCCGAAGCTTTGCAGGAGTCTCTGGTCAAGCGCATACTCATCGCAACACGCTCCGTGGCGGCCGATATCGTCGAACTGGTGGTCGCCGATACGGGTTGTGGAGTCAGTGCGGAGGACAAAGAGAAGCTGTTTCTGCCGTACTTTTCGACAAAGGGCCGGGGCACCGGGCTCGGTCTGGCCATTGTGAACCACATTCTTTGCGACCACAACGCTCACATTCGCGTGGAAGACAACCAGCCGGTGGGCACGCGCATGACCATCGAAATTCCAACGACTGCGGATAGCGCGGAAGAAGTGAAGTCCACTGAAACAGCATCCGCGAGTGCCAACGGCATGGGTGTGTTGACCGCGAGTGAAGTGCGTGAGCCAGCCGCCGCGCCCGCCCCACGCGCATGAAACTCCCGGCCATTCTGGTTGTAGATGATGAGCCCGGCATCCGCCAATCCCTGTGCGGGGTGCTGGGAGACGAAGGCTATGCGGCGCGGGCCGTGGGAAGCGGAGAAGACTGCCTGGAAGAACTGGCGCGGAGCCCGGCTGAGATGGTGTTGCTGGATGTCTGGCTCACCGGCATGGACGGCATGGAAACACTGTCACACATTCAGGATATTGCGTTCGCAGACCGGCCCGTGGTGGTGATGATTTCCGGACACGGAAATATCGAGACTGCCGTGAAAGCCACAAAGCTTGGCGCCTTCGATTTTCTGGAGAAGCCGCTCTCGATTGAGAAATTGCTGGTGGTGGCGAAGAACGCGCTCGACCACCGGCGCTTAGAGCTCGAAAACGTTCGGCTGCGCGGCGACATCGCATCGAAGCATCGCATCATTGGCGAGAGCGTGCCGATGAAAGCGCTGCGCCAGCAGATGACATTGATGGCGGGCACCAACGGCCGCGTTCTGATTTATGGCGAGAGCGGAACCGGCAAAGAACTGGTGGCGCACGCCATTCATACGCTCAGCCCGCGGACGGCCGAGCCGTTCGTTGAAGTCAACTGTGCGGCAATCCCCGAAGAACTGATCGAAAGTGAGTTGTTCGGACACATCAAGGGCAGTTTCACGGGCGCGCACGAAACCAAGATCGGCAAATTCAAGAAAGCTGATGGCGGAACGCTGTTCCTGGATGAAGTCGGGGACATGAGCCTCCGGACCCAGGCCAAGGTCCTTCGCGCTCTCGAGGAGCAGCGTTTCGAAGCCGTGGGCGCCTCGGAATGGACACAAGTGGATGTGCGCGTTGTGGCCGCCACGAATAAGACTCTGGAACAGGAAATTGAGCGCGGCAATTTCCGCGAAGATCTCTTCTACCGTCTCAACGTGATTCCATTTCACATGCCTCCGCTGCGCGAGCGCGTGGAAGATATTCCGCTTCTTGCCGATCACTTTTTGCGCGAATTCACCATGGCGTACGGGCGCAAGCCCAAGGAACTGACGCCCTCCGCATACCAGGTTTTACAGGAGTACCACTGGCCGGGCAACGTGCGTGAGCTGAAGAATCTGATTGAGCGCATTGTGATTCTCAATCCACAGGTGCGTATTGATGCGCGGCACATTCCGCTGCAGACCACCCGCCGTTCGAGCGCCGACCGTGCGACGGAGCGCTTCGCCAGCCTGCAGGAGGTGCGGGAAACCGCCGAACGGGAGTACATCCTGAAGAAGCTTGAGGAAACCAACGGCAACGTTACCCGCACGGCAGAGCTCCTGGGACTCGAACGCAGTAATCTTTATCGCAAGATGAAGACCCTGGGGATCGGCCCGAAAGAATAATCCACTCTCTAGGCACTGCGGGTTAAAAAAAGACCTTACTTAAAGGTTGGCCGCGCGTTCATCACAATTTCCGCCGCCGGACTGCAGAATTCGGCTCGCTCCCGATTTTTTGTATTTCTATGCACGGCAACAAGATTCAGGTACTTTCGCAGCAGCTCATAAATAACGACGCCGCCAGCGGTCGAGACATTGAGGGAGTGCTTGACGCCTAACATCGGAATTCGAACGTGCGTATCAGCACAATTCGCCACCTCGAACCGGATCCCCTCGATTTCGTTCCCGAAGATCAGGCAGACCGGGAACGCCGGTTTCCAGTCGAACAGGTCGACCGATGTGTTGCTGGTTTCGACGGCCGCAATCTCGTACCCCGCGGAACGCAGCGTTCGCAACACTTGTAGCGAGTCGGCTGCACATTCCCACGGCACGCTTTTTTCGGCCCCGAGCGCCGTTTTACTGATGCCTCGGTGCGGCGGACAACCGGTGATGCCACACAAATAGAGCCGGCGCAATCCAGCAGCATCGGCCGTGCGAAAGAAAGCGCCGACGTTATAGAGGCTCCTCACATTGTCGAGGAGCACAGCCACAGGCATCTCCCGAACGTCCTCATAGACCCGTGCGGCTTGGGTGGCGCGATAAGGTAACCTCTCCATGAAGCCAGCTTACAATGGCACAACGGGCGCGGGTGTACACTCACTTTGGACTCCCCGTCCACACTTCGTTCGGGCGGCGCGATCGATGAAAAATACGCTCATGCAGGTTGTTCTGGCTGCGGTAATTTCGGCAGCGGTGGGGATTACGGTTGACTGGCTTGTGAGTTTGAAGCTCTTTCACCGGTATCGCAGCCGCACTCCGGGCACGTACCGGCCCTCCACGCGCCGCAGGTTTGCGCTGATGTGGAGTTCCATCGTGCTTGCCGCGTTCACTTATGCGGTTTTCTTTGCCATCACGGGCGGTATCGGCTGGTTGAATGTCAGTCAGTGGGTCCGCATCGGCATTTTGTTCGGCGTCGGATGTTGGATGGCACTTGCGCTGCCCTTGGTGTTATCGCTCTCGGTGTTTATCAATCTGCACCGGGGCGTCGTGATCGGCCTGCTGATCGATTGGCTGTTCTTGAGTGTCTCGTTTGGAATTGTCTGCTCCGCGGTGATGGTCAGGTAGTCGTGGGCGCCAAGTGTGGCCCAACTAAAGAGGGCGGCTTGTTTCGTGGCCCGCGGCGCAAATTTTCAGGTCGTTTGGTTGCCAGCCTGAATATCACCTGTCATAATCAGAAAAATTCACGACTATGACGGTTCAGGAGGACAGCGAATAATGACAGGTTCACGACGAATGCTCACCGTGATGGCGTTGATGTCGTTGGGGGCTCTACAGGCGCTGCCACAGGGAGTTTCATCGGACGATCACATCGTTTCACCCTCGGCTGCGCATCATGTGGTCGCGGCTTCGGCGCAGGCGCGTCAGCAGAATCTGGCTAAAATCGAACGTCTTTTCGCTTCTGATCCGGCTCAAGAAGCTTTTAGAAGCATGAAGCTGGAGCCTGAGAAAATCTCGCACGCCGTGAGCGCTCTGAGCGATGAAGAAGTTGCCAGCCTGGCCCGGCGAGCGCAACAAATTCAGAACAATCTTGCAGCCGGGGCGCTCACCAATCAGCAGATCACTTATATTTTGATCGCCCTGGGCACAGCTGTGATCATCCTCGTGCTGGTCGCCGCTGGGAAACTGCAATCCGCCGGGCTTGGCGCCGCGATAAAACTCGTGCGCATAATGCAGCGCGAAGCTGGTGTGCACCGCCGCCCATGACAGCGCGATGGTCACCGTCGCCAGCACCAGGCCCGGTGCGCTGCGGTTCGAGGCGCCGAGTTCGAATACGATGGCGGCGATACTGGCGAAGGCGCCGAGCGCGGTCACCATCAGAATCAGGAAACGGCCGTCGTCCTGCCGCACCGCGTTGAGGCGGATATGCCTGATGCCGCTGCGCAGCACCATGGCGAAGACAAGCACCAGATAGAACGCGGCGAAGGTATCCCAGCCGACCAATAGCCGCGTCACCAGCCGGAGCGAGCCGGGCAGCAGGACGAATGCGACGATCCCGATCGCAATCGAGATGAACATGCGAGGACGTGCATAGACCACGCGGACCGGGACCGGCATTTTCCGGAACCGACGAACATGCTCCT
>Ga0137418_10005989_pt1 | contig 11173 bp, 9 predicted proteins | sample CZODoug3_1_2_16f_FD_122242 | JGI IMG/M metagenome (GOLD analysis project Ga0137418, IMG submission 122242) | Vadose zone soil fungal communities from Angelo Coast Range Reserve, California, USA - CZODoug3_1_2_16fungal (Hybrid Assembly) | ecosystem: Environmental > Terrestrial > Soil > Vadose... | reverse complement strand
GGGCCTGTAGCTCAGGTGGCTAGAGCGCGCCCCTGATAAGGGCGAGGTCGGTGGTTCAAGTCCACCCAGGCCCACCACTCACAATCAGCAATGTTTATGCGAGTTTCTTCGCTTACGGGGAGATGGAGCGACATCACAAAAGAAACGCTTTGCCAACGATTTGCCAACTATCCGGGTAAGCATACCCACTGGTAGTTACTAGGAGCATCCCCGCACGACTGCGGGTATCTTCATGGTGACTCCAAAAACGCTCTATAAAGACAGAGTGTTGTACCCGTGGAGTTTTGAGGCCACTTGGTTTTTCGCCTAGCGATGCCTGCACAAATCTTCCTCGGCCCGAACGCCTTACTGTCTGCGCTGGCCACGTCGAGCCGTTCCCAGTTCTTGCTCTTGGCTCTTGTCCAGTACTCTCCACCGACCTCTTGGTCCCGAACCAAGAACATAAATCCCATAAACGCTTTATCTGGCGTCGCTTACGGGACAAAAGGTCTTACTTCCCCTCTTTTAGTTGTCCGTAATTTGTCCTTAGATTGAAAAAAAACGAACGGTTGACTGCCATTCTGTTGTTCTTTGGTTCTATCCTCACTGCCTGCGGTGATGGATTGCGTTCAAAAATATCATTTTTGTCCACTGGCTAAGCGATCATCCGACCAGGGTGTTGGTTTCCTCCGCAAACTGCATCGGATAACCCGGCCGAACTGCAACCTTTGCTTGGCTTACATTCGCTCGCGAGAGCAAAGGGGAAGTGATCAATTCAGCCGATCGTTGAGTTGTGAGAATTTTTCCCACAATCGCCGAACGCGAAGAGACCCCCGTCTTGATCATGATCAGTCGCAGAAAGGCCCTCACTGTGTTAGAGCTGATATTCATCCGATCTGCAATTTCCTTGTTTCTTATGCCTTGCAACAAGTGCACCAGCACTTCTTGTTCGCGTTGCGTGAGGTTGAATTGCTGGCAGACTTGCGACAACGGAACTGGTCCAAGGCGTGCTCGTTCCAGTAAGACCGCTGTGGGCTGACAAAGTTCTTCACCATGTGAATCTATGGGAAACGCGCGGCAACAATAACGCCGGCGTCCCGACTGCACCTCCTTGACGAAGACCGATTCACCCGCAGGCGACGTGGTTAGCAACCTCGCCCGCATCGTTTCCCTGAGGAGGAACTCCGAGTTTGTCAGGCTCTCGACATTATCTGGATAGCCCAGAATCTGAACAGCTTCGCGATTGAACCACATCGGGCTTAATGAGGAGTCCAACAGAAGTAGTCCGGCGGTAGACTTGGACGTCGACACCTCCTTCTTCGTCGCCAACCCTTCCGATTCGGTTGGCCTTGCTCCAACTCTTCGGACCACTTGACTCAAACAGAAGTCAGTGGTGTCAGAGTTCACGGCAGTAGCGGATGCGGTTTCCATTCAGCGTTTCCTCTTTGTGGCAATGCATCCGGACGGACCGGTGCACGCCCGTTCTCCTCAAAAGGGTGTCACTCTGCATTGATAATATAGGCAGAACGTTAAATTCTGTACTGATTGGACTAATTCTTTTGGACTTATGGTCTTCTTTTTGAGGGAGAAGCCTGCCTTGGATTTCGGGTATATTCCGGATTGCCACGGCCGACAGTATAAGGCATGTTCCTAGCGCGAAGACTGTCCCCGCTTCGACGATGATTGATTTGTGAAGGTCTTATCGGGCGAAAAGTGGAAATACAGTCTCGCGCAGGCGTACAACGGGAACGATAACCATGCCTCCTGCACGAATTTCCAGCGACATCACAAACGCGCCCGCTGACCGCGATGCGCGCCAAAAGACTCAAAAGCCGGCCGGGAGGCTTGCGCGGCGGACTGCCCCACCCTCGGACCTATGGGTCTATTGGCACTCCGAAAGTTATGGAAATCTTTCACAGGTTCGTGAAATAAGCGTTCAGGGCCTTGTAATTGAAACGCCTCAGGCAATTCCTGTCGGAGAGACAATCAACCTAAGTTTTCTATTGGAAACAGGGCAACTCAGGACTCAGGCTATCGTACGGAATGTAAAACCGGGTTTCGGACTGAGACTAAAATTTAGGACAGAAGTTGAGGACCGCACGGGCCTAATGGCCTTGCTGACGAAGATTCGCGTTTCGTCTCAGTTACAAGACCAACCTAAGAAAACAGAGAATTTATCGATTCTTACCGGAAAGCGAGTGGCACAGTGACGTTAAACCCGACAGCATCGAGGCAGAAGCTGCCTGCCGGAGACGCGCGAGCAGAAGCCCGAATTGCGGTGATGGAGCGCGTAGAGTTGTCGAGCCTGGACCAACCTGCAGTTACAGAACCCACGAACACGCAAAACATCAGTTCTCATGGAGCTCGCGTGATGACGCAGCGGATTTGGGAGCCGGGAAGCCGCTTGCTCATCAGGTCTCTGCGGAGCGACTTCTGGGCTCGAGCGCGTGTAGTTTATTGGAGGTCGTTCTCAAGCACGCGATATGCGGTGGGGCTGGAGTTCCTCGCAAAAACAGGGAAATGGCCGGAGCAAAATTAGTGGCGGCCTAAATGGAATGGACTTGGAAACTGCGTAGTGCCCCCAAGGCGAACGCTCGCTTAAGTTTCCCGAGCATTTTCAACTAAGATTTCAGCTCTGGTTTCGCAACAAGCATTCGCTGCGATCTACTCCGGTCCGACCGCCTTGCGCATACGGTATTCACCCCTGGTGTTAATAGGGTTTCTCACCTAGGCAAAAATGGGTATCTCACCCGTTTGCGTTTTCCACCCAACAGACTAGTGTTGCTCGTAATCTGCGAACGCAGACGCTGCTCGTTTACGGTCAGCGGCTGCTCGATGGCGTTTTGGCGTTTCATTGCAGCATCGGGGAGCGTGCACCAATTTTGTTTCAGCTATTCAACAGTAAGCACAGGAGACATCGCAGTTCGAATCAGACGATGCCAATAGGGGTGCCATGAGCGTGGTGCCTCAAAGCGGAAGGCTGAACAATATCCTAGCCCGTGAAAAAGATGAACCGCTAACAGCGAAAATAACTCCATCCAGGTCGATCGCGGGGTTTCTCCTGACGGACTTTTTGCTGAACCCCATCTCGTTCAATGCCGAGGCCATCCAGATTCTGAGCTATCCAGAGAAGCTGGCAGATTTAGCGCGCTCCGAGCTCTTCCTCGCGGAAAAGATTCGATCGACCTTGATAAGCCCTCGGCCTTCAGGTGAATCACCTTTTGTCAGCGAGTTCCGGTCAGGGAGGCGGCGCTATTTCTGCCGGGCCTTCGTGGTCGATTCGGGCGCCAAAGATCCTTTTCGACCGAACATGGCGATTCTACTCGAAAGAGGACCCTCCGGATTGGTCCCGTTGTCGCGAGTCTGCCAGCAATTCAAGCTCACGCAACGAGAGCGAGAAGTGTTGGAGTTTTTGCTGCAAGGCATGAGCAGCAAAGTAATCGCTAGTCGGATGAATCTCAGCCCTAGCACAGTGAAAGCCTTTCTACGATTGATCATGATCAAGACGGGTTCCTCTTCGCGCTCGGCGATGGTTGGGAAAATTCTTATGACCCAGCCATAGTTTGCGGCTTGATCACGCCTGGCTCGACGATTCAGCCTGCCAGGCCTAGGTTCTTCGTTTTAGCCCAAAGCTCGCACTTCTGCCTTAGAGATCACTTCATAGATTTGGAGCTACCGCAGCGCAGTAATTCAGCTCCGCGAGAAGAGTTGGTGTTCCTTTTGTGGCTGCTACTTGAATAAACGGACTAGTCCATTGGACTAGGCGAATGGACTAGCTAATCCGCCTAATTTAATCGGCTAAACCTTTTGTACGCGGGACTTTTCCTCGCACCGATTCGAGTAAGGACCGCATTGCACCTTACTCGGGCACTGGCTATTGTAGCCACGCAATTTAGCTACTGGTTGTAGCGCGGCTTTTATGCGGAGACCCTGCAGATGGGACTCAAAGGGCGGTAGCTTATCCAGATGACGGTCGGGGGGGATTGGTTGAAGGACGAAAAAGTAGATTCTAAATGGTACGCGCTGCGGGTCAGAAGCCGCCACGAAGATGCGGTGGCGAAGCATTTGGACGCCAGGGGCTTGGAGTCGTTTCTGCCCTTGTACAAGAGCCAACGCCGATGGTCTGATCGTTTCAAAGAGATCGAGGTTCCTCTTTTTCCCGGGTACGTGTTCTGTCATTTCAACATAATGAATAGGCTGCCAATTCTTACGATTCCTGGCGTGGTCCATGTGGTGGGAACAGGGAAGATTCCGGCGCCCATAGATGAAAGCGAGATTGCTGCCATCCAGGTTGCCGTCAAGTCCGGATTACCCACCGAACCCTGGCCATCCCTGTGCGTTGGGGATAGGGTGAGAATTGAGCATGGTCCCCTCGGTGGCGTAGAGGGAGTCTTGTTGGGTGTTCGAGGGCGCCAGCGTCTCCTGTTGTCTGTAACACTCTTGCAGCGATCCGTTGCCGTTCAGGTTGACGAGGCTTGGGTTCACCCCATTGCGCTGCAACACCGGACCTGCAGTGCTCCTTTGACCTCTCAAGGTATTTTGATTCAGTCGATGGGGTAGGACGCATCTGGCTTCGTGTGCGTGAAATTCCGATCAACGTTTCCTCTTGGAATCGATCTTGTGACCGGATGACAGCCGGTCGATTTTCAGAGCTACCGTAACAACAACGAAAAAGCATGCCACTCATAGTGTTTGTAGCCGCGCTTCTGGCATCGGCAATGTTTACGCGCTGGGTCCGCAATTTTGCGATAGCGCGCGGGTGGTATTCCACTCCGAGCTCGGAGCGCCATATCCATACGCGTCCGATACCGCGAATAGGCGGTGTCGCCATCTTCTTGGCCCTGTGGTGCACGGTATTGCTGGGCCAGTTGGCAGGGCACTTCGGCGTCCGCGAATTTGTTTTTTTGAATCTAACCCTCAAAATTCTGGGCCCGGCGACGATTATTTTCCTGCTGGGGCTGATCGACGATTTTTGGGGAGTGAGAGCGTACACGAAGTTTGCGGTACAAGCGGGCGCAGCAGCACTCTTGTTCTGGAATGGTTTTGGAATATCTCGATTATCGCTTCTGGCGGGTTATCCGGAATTAGGATGGCTGGTCGGACTTCCGCTGACAATTGTTTGGGTCCTGTGGATCACCAATGCATTCAATTTGATTGATGGTCTCGACGGGCTCGCGGCGGGGTCCGCGCTTTTCTCAACACTGGTGACCTGTGTGGTTTCGATAGCATTCCACAATGAAGGGGTGCTTTTTCTGACGCTCGCCCTTGCGGGCGCGGTTGCGGGATTCCTTCGATATAACTTCAACCCCGCATCGATTTTCCTGGGGGATTGCGGGAGTTTGCTGATCGGGTTCCTGCTGAGCGCAATCGCGCTCGCGGGATCACAAAAAGCTCCAACCGTGGTGGCTGTGGCGATCCCCATCGTTTCTCTGGGGCTGCCGATTTTGGATGTCGCCGTCGCGGTAATCCGTCGATTTTTGAGCTGCAAGCGCCTATTTGACGCTGATCGTGAACACATACACCACAAGCTCTTGGGCCGGGGTATATCCCATAAACAAGCGGTCTTAGTGCTTTATGGAGTAAGCGCCTGCTTTGGTCTATTAAGTCTTTTCCTTCTGCACCCGGCAACCGCAGCGGCGATAACAGTTCTAATGGTGGTCGTGATAGGTGTCCTGATTGGCGTCCGGCAATTACGCTATCACGAATTCGTGGAATTGGGGCGCGCGGCCAATCGCGCTCTAAATCAACGCCACGTGATCGCCAATGACATAAGCATTCGCCGGGCAGCAGATGCTCTCCAGTCATGCACAACGCGCGCACACTTTTGCCAAATATTGCAGGAGCATCTTGAGCCGGTTGGGTTTGACGGTTTCGGTGTGTATTTATCGTCAGAATTGCCGGCGGGAGTTGAGGTTTATCCGGTTAGTTCTGCCGGTGGATCGAAACTGCAGTTTTTTTGGAATCACTCAGTGACTTCCACGGAGACGAATTGGAGTTTGAGTTTTACTTTATTGAGACAAGACGGCAAGCGGCTCGGCGGGTTCAGTTTGTATCGCAAGGACACGGGATCTCCGCTTTGGATGGATCCCGATGTTTTTACGGCAACTGGATTTTCGCGTGCGTTAGCAGCGGTGGTCGAGGGAAAGCTGGATTCCTGGTTCGTAACGAGCCACAAAGAACAGGTCCAGCTAGCAGCGTTCGAAACCGTGGGCACAGTGATGGCTTCGAGCGTTCGTCAGCCAATAATCATTCCGACGTCTAGCTAAAGCCAAAATCATCTCTTATGAAGATCACAAGCATTATTGCGGTGGGCCTGGCGGGTGTTTTCTCTATCGTGGGCGCTGGTGCGCAAATTCCCGCTTCGCCAGATGAAGCGAAGGCAAAATGCGGCAGCCAGATTCGCTCCACTTACCTGCTGGGGCCCGACGACCAACTCGAGATTTCCGGCCCTGAATTAAGTGACCTACCCAACAAGCCCGTTCGCATTGACGGCGAGGGCGATATACAGGTCCCGCTTGTGGGGCGTATTCATGTGGCTGGCCTGACGGTGCAGCAGACGGAGCAGGAGCTCAACAGCGTTCTGAGCAAGTACATTCGTAAGCCGCAAGTTGTCGTCGGCGTCGCGGAAGTGCGCAGTCAGCCCGTTTCGATTCTAGGCGCAGTAAACACACCGGGGGTGCACCAGGTACAGGGACACAAGACGTTATTGGAGATGCTAGCGCTGGCGGGCGGGATCCGGCCAGATGCGGGGTACAGCGTCCGAATTACCCGCCAGGTGGAGTGGGGATGCATTCCATTGCCGAAGACGGAGCTTGACGCCTCGGGCCGTTACAGCGTGGCCGAACTGAACTTAAAAGAGATCATGGAAGCCAAAATCCCGGAAGAGAACATTCAGATTTTTCCGCATGATGTCATCTCCGTTCCCAAAGCCGAAATGGTGTACGTGATAGGTGAGGTGAAGCGCTCCGGGGGATTCGTCCTTGGTGAACACGAGGTCATCTCGGTGCTCCAGGCGCTTTCGCTGGCGGAGGGCCTCAACACAACTGCTGACGCACGGCATGCCAGGATCCTGCGCCTGAAGCGCGACGCAGACCAGCGTGAAGAGCTGGCCGTCGACGTCAAGGACGTTCTGAATGGAAAGAAGGCAGACGTGCCACTTCGGGGCAACGATATTTTATTCATTCCCGGCAGTACAGGCAAGAAGGCTGCCCTGCGAGCCGTTGAGGCAGCTATTCAAACGGGAACCGGCATGGCCATTTGGCGGACGCCTTAAGGTTTTTATCTGGGACACAGAATGAAAGATTCCGAATTTCCAATCGACAAATCTAACCGACGCTCAAGCACACTCGGCCGAAAGGGGATGCAATCTCCCACCGTTTATAGGTATGTCGAGCAGCCTCCGGCAGATCTCGGCGCGGGAGAAAGCTACGACAGCCTGCTGGATTACTGGCACATTCTGCTGCGGCACAGGACGACGCTGCTGAGCTTTGCGGTCGTGGGGCTGCTCGCAGCCATCTTGATAAGCCTGGTGCAAACACCGATCTACCGCGTCAGGACTTCGCTCGAAATCCAAAGCACCAACTTTTTGGAGATAAAAGGCACTAACGACTCCACCGGGAGTTACGCATCGCCAGAGTCCTACGTCGAGACGCAGGTCAAACTTCTCCAGAGCGAATCGTTACTGGAACACGTGATCGATAAACTGAAGCTGCATACGGACCAGTCCACAACCAGGTGGGGAGGTTTCGCGTCCGGTGTGCGGCGGATTTTCCATTGGTCCAGAAACTCGAATGTCCCGGAGAAAGAGGAATTGATCCGGCAGATCGAGCGGAATCTGACTGTGCGGACGTCGGGTAACTCGCGCTTGCTAGAGGTGCTGTACGAGTCGCCCGACCCCAAACGCGCGGCCGAGTTCGCGAATACGCTGGTCAGCGACTTCATTGAACTAAGCCAGGAAGAAAGATGGAAGGCCGCACAAGGCACAGCGGAATGGCTGACAAATCACCTGGACAAAATGAAGGCGCAACTGGAGGCGTCCGAGGCGCAGCTCCAGGATTACGCGCGCACCTCCGGACTGTCGTTTACTTCCGAAAGGGAAAACTTGGCGGAAAGCCGGCTCAAAGAGTTACAAGATGAGCTATCCAAGGCCGAAGCCGACCGCATTACAAACCAGGCGAAATTTGAAGCTGCGAAGAGCAGGGCGCCGGATTCGTTACCAGACGTGTTGCAAGACCCCACCATGCGTGAGTATCGGCAAAAGCTGAGTGAATTACAGCGGCAATATGCCGAACTCAGCGCAACGCTAACTCCAGAACATTACAAAGTACAGCGCGTGCAAGCAGAGATAAACGAACTGAAGTCCGAGATGCACAAGGAACGCGACAACGTGCTGCGGCGCATCGGGAACGAGTACTTAGCCGCGTTACGCCGCGAGCGACTCCTTTCGGAGAATCACGCCAATCAGGAGAAAGTTGTTGCGGACCACTCGAGCAAGGCGATCCACTACGACACTTTGAAACGCGACGTGGATTCCAACCGCCGACTGTACGAAGTCATGCTGCAGAGAGTGAAGGAAGCCAGCCTGGCTACTGCTATGCGGGACAGCAATGTACTAGTGGTCGACCGGGCCAAACCGCCGCTGCTCCCCTATCGTCCAAATCTGGGAATGAACTCGGCCATCGGTCTGTTCAGCGGCGTGCTGCTAGGATTTGGATTCGTGTTATTCCGGGAACGCGTTGATCGCAGGATCGTCGCCCCTGGCGACGCACAGGTCTACTTAGACTTACCCGAGTTGGGTGTTATCCCTGTGGACGAAGCCGCTGTCGCGTGGCAGATTCCTAATCGCGTGCAGGCGCATCATCACGCTGCCCCGGCCCTTCCGTCGAAAAGCGCCCTGGCGTCTGCTCTTGGAGATTGTCCCGAACTAGCGACGTGGAAGCGCAAACCTTCTTTGCTCGCTGAATGCACGCGCACCACGCTGACTTCTATTCTCTTGCCTAGCCAGAATGCAGATGGTCCTCGGATCCTTGTGCTCACAAGTCCATGCGCGGGCGATGGAAAAACAACGGTGGCCTGTAATCTGAGTATTGCGATCGCGGAGATCGGCCGCAAGGTGCTGCTGATTGATGGCGATCTGCGGCGCCCCAGACTGCATAAGGTTTTTAGCACGGCGAACAGCGGGGGATTAAGCGACGTGCTGTGGGCAGAGGGATCTCTTGAAACGGCTCCACTCTCGGACCTGGTTCGCGAGACCGAAGTGTCCGGGCTTTGGCTGCTGCCAGCGGGCAGTTGTGGCGTAACGCCATCGAATCTCTTTTATTCTCCTCGAATGTCGCGGCTTTTGAGGCGGCTGCGGACGGAGTTTGACATGATTCTGATTGATGCACCGCCGATGATCCACCTCGCGGATGCACGGGTGCTGGGCCGCCTCGCCGACGGCGTCATTTTAGTGGTTCGCGCGGGACAAACGACAACGGAGAGCGCGCTGTTAGCAACTCAGCGATTCGCCGAGGACGGGACACATGTGCTCGGCACGGTTCTAAATAGTTGGGATCCAAAAACTAGCCGAGACTACGGTTACGGAAGTTACAGCGACCACAAAGCGTACGTCGCGCAGTAAGCCAAGAAACTAATCTTGCGGTTCACGACCTTACACCATGCTCTTTGACTCGCCCGCCTACTTTATCTTTCTGATTCCAGTTGTCCTGATTTATTGGCGCCTCAATCGCCAGCAACAGAACGTCTTTCTGTTGCTGGCGAGTTACCTTTTTTACGGCTGGTGGGACTGGCGCTTTCTTGCGCTGATGATCTGCAGCACGACCGTGGATTTTCTGATTGCGCAGAAGATTTCTGCGAATAACGGGGATACAAGCCGCAAAAAGTGGCTCATCTTCTCGCTCATACTTAATTTTTCGACGCTTGGAGTCTTCAAATACTTTAATTTCTTTGCGGACTCGTTATCAGCCGCGCTAAATACGCTGGGCGTACATAATATTCCTCTGCCCCTCATACGTATCCTGCTTCCGCCGGGAATATCTTTTTATACATTCCAGGAAGTCGCGTACATCGTGGACGTTTATAAGGGCAGGCTCCAGCCGGCGAAATCTTTTATCGAGTATGGACTATTCGTCAGCCTGTTTCCGCACCTGATTGCGGGCCCAATTCAAAGGCCGGGGCACCTTCTCCCTCAGGTACAAGCGAATCGCCGTTTTGACGCGGACCGATTTTTCGATGGGCTGATGCTGATTTTTTCCGGGCTGGTGCGCAAGTGCGTGGTCGCAGACAATTGCGCTCTGCTGGCAAATGCGGCTTTTGGCGGGCAACTCGGAGCGCCGAATCTTTGGATTGTTCTAATCGGAACGTATGCGTTTGCATGGCAGGTGTATGGAGATTTCAGCGGCTACAGCGATATAGCGCGCGGCAGCGCACAATTGCTGGGCTTTCATTTCATGATCAACTTCCGGCAGCCGTTTCTGTCCCGGCGGCTGCAGGACTTTTGGCGGCGCTGGCACATTAGCTTGAGTACCTGGCTCCGCGATTACTTGTACATTCCCCTGGGTGGCAGTGCCGGTGGGGAATGGAAAACGTCCGTGAATCTTCTGAAGACAATGATCCTGGCTGGCCTTTGGCACGGCGCAAACTGGACGTTTATCATCTTTGGCGCGATTCATGGCGTAGTGTTGGGCCTTGAACGCAGGCTTTTCCCCGCGGCCGCAAAGCCCGGCGATGCGGCTCAGCCTCGACCTGTTTTTGCGTTCTTCTCCTTATGGGGACAGCGAATCTTAACGTTCAACATTTTTTGCTTGAGCCTGGCTTTCTTCCGGGCGACATCCTTGCATGCGGCGATACAGTTTCTGTCTGGATTATCTAATTTCGCCTGGCGGAGAGAGTATGCATCAGCGTTATTCATGCTTAGCATTTTCTCGATGCCTTTATTCGCAGTGGACTTGTTGCTGGAAGCCAGCAACCAGGAATACCCGTTTGCGAACGCCTCGTACGCATTTCGCACCGGACTTGCGAGCGTCGCACTCGTTCTATTGACACTATTTTCCGGGAACGCGTTCAATGCCTTCGTCTATTTCCGATTCTAAATCGCGCTGCCTGCTCCATTGCAAAGTTTTGGCGGGGATCTGCGCAAGCTTGCTCGGCGTGATTGAAATTTCCTCTATTTATCTGCTCAATCATCACTCGCCCA
>Ga0137418_10005988_pt1 | contig 11174 bp, 12 predicted proteins | sample CZODoug3_1_2_16f_FD_122242 | JGI IMG/M metagenome (GOLD analysis project Ga0137418, IMG submission 122242) | Vadose zone soil fungal communities from Angelo Coast Range Reserve, California, USA - CZODoug3_1_2_16fungal (Hybrid Assembly) | ecosystem: Environmental > Terrestrial > Soil > Vadose... | reverse complement strand
CGCCTTGATGGCGCCGCTCGACACGCTCCGCAGCGTGGCTCGCGACGAGCCGGGCGTTGAACAGGCCTACCAGGATCGCACTGAACTGGCGCTTGTCCTGTCCGCGATGCGCGCGCTCGCGCGCGCCGATCGCGAGGCTCTGCTCCTCCGTCTCGCGGGCGGGCTGCCGTTCGATGAGATTGCCCTCGTCCTGCACACGTCGCCGGCTGCCGTAAAGATGCGGATCTCCCGCGCGCGCCGGCGGCTTGCGGCACTCCTTGCGGAGCACTCAGATGGACGACGAAAGCAAACTGCTTGAGGTGGACGCGCGCGTCCGCGCCGCGCTGCTCGTCGACGGCGCCGCAAGCCGGCGCGTTGTCATGCGAGCGCTCGCTGACGACGGCAGGCGAGTGAAGGAGGTGCGGCGCCGGCGGTTCGTTGTTGTCACCTCGGCCGCGTTGGCGCTTCTCCTCGTCATGGGCGCGTGGCAGTGGCGACGCGGCGCGCGTGTGCCGGTTTCAGCGCCCTCGCTGTCGATCACGGGCGAAGGATCGATGCTCATCGTGGACGGTCAGGACGGCCGCCGCTGGGTGGTTGGGCCGCCGCCCCAGCGTCGCACGGGCGGCAACTACGTCATCGTCGTAAGGGAATGAGGGAGGTCATAATGAGACGCCTTGTCATGCTGATGATCGCAGGCTGTCTGTCGGCGCCAGCGGCGGGTGCGGCCGGTCAGGATCCGCTGGACGTCCGGGTGACAATCGACTTTCGCAACGCCCCGGCCTCGGAAGTGATTGGCACGCTCGCGCGGGGCGCAGGCCTCCCGCTGGAGATCCGGGCTGGAACCCTCAGACCTGTCACGATTACGCTCACGAACGTGAAGCTCGGCACCGCGCTCAACGCGGTGTGCGAGAACGCGGCGTGCAGTTGGCGTTTTCAGGGGACGCTGAGGATTACACCCGTTCCGAACGACCGGAGCGCATCGCTGCCCCCACGCGTCTCCTTCGAGCTGCGCGACACGCAGGCGAGCGACGTGTTCCGCGCGCTGGCTGCCGCCATCGACGTACCGCTGACGATCGAACCGAGCTTGTCGAGCCAGCCGGTCTCGTTCGCGTTCAAGAACGCGCCGACGGCTCAGGTGCTCAACATCCTGTGCGGCGTTCAGCGCTGCGAGTGGGATTTCGATCCCGCGCGGGGGCTGCGTGTGACTCAGAAGCGATAGATCTCGACCGGCGCGCAGGCACGACCGGCTTGACGGTCGCACGCGTGCCTAGTGCTCCACCAGATCGAGCGACGTCCTGGTCCGCTCTTTCAGCCGGTCGCGCGGGCGGATCTTTCTCTTCGCGTGGACGGCGTGCACGTATCGCTTGGGGCCGTGCATGCGGCGGCCCGTCATCACGAGGCTCTTGGTCAGATACGACTCGATGTGCGGCAGCGCGGCGAGCACCACGTCGCCGACGACCTGGAGGCTGCGGGCGCTCACCGCGTCCAGCGTATCCTTGGCGGTGTGCCACTGCTCGTAGTCGAGATCGATGATGTCGACCGAGGGCACTCCGGCTGCGAGGAACGGCAGGTGATCGTCTTCAATCTTCGTCGAGTCGGCGATGAAGTAGTCGTCGAGGTCCTGCCGCTTCGCCGCTTCCCAGATGATGTTCGTCAGCCACGGCGTCGAGTTCGTGTCGCGGCGGATGTCCAGGTCGCGGTCGCCGATCATGTCGATCAGCACGAGCGCCTTGAGGCTGGCGAGCGATCCGTCGCGGCGCGCGAGGTCGACGTAGTGGCGGCTGCCATACGTATTGTCGGTGCCGTGCCAGTCGGGCATGCGCGCCTCCTCGCCGTCGAGAAACAACAGCTCGATCGTGAGCGTGTTCTTCCGCGTCTTCAGCACGCGCGCGAGCTCCAGGAGGAACGCCGCGCTCGATCCACCGTCGCTGGCGCCGACGAAGCGGAACTGTCGATACAGCTTCGTGTCGTAGTGCCCCGCGATGACGATCCGATCCCGGCGCGCGCCGGGAATGATCGCGGCCAGATTCACCATCTTCACTTTGTCGATCGGCGTCTCGTCTTCCCACGCCTGCTCGACCGCCGCGAGGCCCGCGGCGGCGAGCTGATCCTTGATGTATTTGCGCGTCTGCTCGATCGCGGGCGAGCCGGACGGCCGCGGCCCCATGGCGACGAGCTGTCGCAGATGCTCCCATGCCCGACCCGAATCGAACTTGGACGGCGGGGTGATCGCCTGCAGCGCGAGAACGGCAGCGACAACCGATCGTGTCATGCGCGTTTCTCCCGTGGAATGTAGGTCCGCTGCGCCGGGCCCGTGTAGATCTGTCGGGGCCGCGCAATCTTCTGCTCCGGGTCGAGCAGCATTTCCTCCCACTGCGCAATCCAGCCCGCGGTGCGCGGGATGGCGAAGAGCACGGGGAACATCTCGACCGGGAACCCCATTGCCTGGTAGATGAGGCCGGAATAGAAATCGACGTTCGGATACAGCTTCCGCGTGACGAAGTAGTCGTCCTGCAGCGCGATTCGCTCGAGCTCCAGCGCGATCTCGAGCAGCGGGTTCTTGCCGGTGACGGCGAACACGAGATCCGCGATCTTCTTGATCACCTTCGCCCGCGGGTCGTAGGACTTGTAGACCCGGTGCCCGAATCCCATCAGCCGGTTGTTGCCCTCGCCCGACTTCACCTTCTTGATGAACTCCGGGACCCGGCTGACCGAGCCAATCTCGTGCAGCATCCGCAGCACTGCCTCGTTCGCTCCGCCGTGGAGCGGCCCGTAGAGCGCCGCGGCGGCGCCGGCCAGCGACGAGTAGGGATCCGAATGCGAGCTGCCAATGGTTCGCATCGTCGTCGTCGAGCAGTTCTGCTCGTGGTCGGCGTGCAGGATGAAGAGCACGTCGAGCGCGCGCGCCAGGACCGGGTTCGGCTGATACTTGATCTCGGTCATCTTGAACAGCATGTTCAGGAAGTTGCCGGTGAAGCTCAGGTCGTTGTCCGGATACACGTAGGGCCGGCCGATGCTGTGCCGGTACGCCCACGCCGCGATGCTCGGCACCTTCGCGATCAGCCGGTGCGTCTGCCGCACGCGCGACGCCTTGTCGAAGATGTTCTTCGCTTCGGGATAGAAGCCCGACATCGCGCCGACCGTGCTGAGGAAGATCGCCATCGGATGGGCGTCGTACTGAAAGCCCTCCATCAGCTTCTTGATGTTCTCGTGCAGCATCGTGTGCAGCGTGATCTCGCGCGTCCAGGTCTGCTGTTGCGACGCCGTCGGCAGCTCGCCGAACAGAATCAAGTATGCCGTCTCGAGGAAGTCGCTGTCTTCCGCGAGCTGCTCGATGGGGTAGCCGCGGTAGAGCAGGATGCCCTTCTCGCCGTCGATGAACGTGATCGAGCTCCGGCAGTTCGCGGTGTTCATGAACGCCGGGTCATACGTCATCAGGCCGAAGTCGTCCGGTGCGGACTTGATCTGGCGCAGGTCCATCGCGCGGATCGTGCCGTCCTGGATCGGGAGCTCGTATTTCTTCCCCGTGCGGTTGTCGACAATCGTCAGCGTATCGGTCATAGAAGTCGCATGTCCCAAACACTCAACCGACAACCCTTGCCTCTCAAGTCTCGGTTGTGATGACCGTTCAGCGTCGAGCCTTGTCGGTTTCATCCGGCTCATCCGGGTCGCTTACCGGTTCCGCGGCGACGCGATACCCTCCGTCAGCCCACCGCGCCAGGTCCTGCAGCTTGCAGCGCTCGCTGCAGAACGGCCGCCAGGCCGGATCCACCGGATGGCGCCGGCAGAAGACGCAGAGAGGTGGTGGCACCGGGCTATTTTATACTCCCGCCGCAGCCCGAACCGGCCCCCGCCGTACACCCGAAGCAGTGGCGGCCGACGACGATCCGGCGGCCCGCGAGGCGGTCGGGATCGAAGTCGCGGATGTGGCGCGGCGCGCCGGCGTCGACTTCGAGGTCGAGCATCTGGTTGAAGTCGCAGTCGTACAGGCGCCCGTCCCACCCGACCGAGAGCGTCGTCCGACACATGAGGCCCGCCATCGTGGCCGGATTGAAGGCGCTGACCAGCCGCTCCATGTACGGCTCGAGGTGGCCCGATTCGACCAGCCATTCCAGATACCGGCTGATCGGCATGTTCGTGATGCAGTACAGCGCGTCGAACGTGATGCCGTGGAGCCGCAGCAGCTCCCGCTTCCAGTCGGCCTCGAGCGATGCCTGGGCCGGCGGCAGATAGGCGCCGACAGGGTTGGTCACCAGGACCAGCCGCAGGCCCGATCGGGCGTCGCCATAGCCGACCGCGTTCAGGCGCTTCAGCGCGGCGATCGATTTCTCGTACACGCCGTCGCCACGCTGTGTGTCCGTGTTCGCGGCCCGATAGTGCGGCAGCGAGGCCACCACCTCCACATGGTGCCGCGCAAAGAACTCGGGCAGGTCCGCCTGTCCGGCGGTCAAGAGCACCGTCAGGTTGCAGCGATCCATGACGTGACGGCCGAGGGCGGTTGCCTCGGTGACGAGCCAGCGGAAATCGGGATTCAGCTCCGGCGCGCCGCCGGTGATGTCCACGGCAGGAATGCCGGTGGACGCCAGCGCCCGCACGCACAGCGCCATCGTCTCGCGCGACATGATTTCGCGGCGATCCGGGCCGGCGTCCACATGACAATGGCGGCAGGTCTGGTTGCACAGCTTGCCGACGTTGATTTGCAGCGTCGTGACGGCGCTCGGGATGAGCGGCCAGGCGCCGGCTGCGGCTGCCGCCCGGTCGAAGTCGCGCGCGAGCGGCAGCCGGGCAAGCAGCGCGCGCTGGGCGGATGTCGACGCGAGCGGCGCGTCGCGCGAAGCAAGCGACAGGACTCTGGACATTGCAGATTTCAGATTGCAGACTGCAGATTACATCCCGAGGGAGGTCGCGTGGTGGCGCATCTGGATGCCGTGAACGAGCGTTGCGCCGCCTCGTATCGCGGCCGCGACGTGCACCGCCTCGGTCATCTGGTCAAGGTCGCTGCCTTTTTCGAGCGCGTCCCTGCTGTAGGCGTCGATGCAGTACGGACACTGCACGGCGTGCGCGACGGCGAGGGCAATCAGCGATTTCTCGCGGGCCGAGAGCGCACCGTCGGCGAACACCGCGTTGTACCACTCGAAGAACTTCCTCGCCAGATCGGGAGCATTGCGTCCGATGTCGCTGAATCGCGCCAAGTCACCAGGATCGTAATAATGGTCGTCGGCCATGACGCGATTGTACGTCCCCTACGGAAAACGGCATTAGATCAACTCGCTCATCGCGTCTGACCGTTACATATTACGTAAATGAAAGAAATCCTTGTAAGTCGGCCATCCTCTGCACGATAATTCGCGCTCCCCCAAAAACCGGCATCTGGATGTCCAGTCGGTTTGATTGATGCCTCGCACAGGCAACGAGGATCAGCACGCCCTCTTCGTGTGCGCGGGGAATTCGTCGGCGAATTTCGTCTAAGTCGGGTAGCGCCTGCACCAAAGGCCCGCCCGAGGTGGGATATGAGCATGGCAGCGCCCGGATCTTCTCGCGCGACACGCAGACCTGCCCCATTTGCCGCGTCAATCCGCATCAAGCGAATTGTCACCCGCAATCAAGTCCTGATCATGCCCGCTCGGCACGAAGCAGGGGAAGCCTTATGTCACGCATCTTGTAAATCAAATCGATAGGCATCTTTATGAAAAAAGCATTTCTGATTTCATGTGCGGCCGCAGTGTTGATGAATACGTTCGTGGACGCGCAGCGGCCGCCCGTAGCCGGTCCGAATGTGAACGTGATGGGAGGTCCGGTCAAGTGGGAGGACCCGACTAAGCCGTTCAGGTCCGCGCTCAGGCAGGGCGATCCGTTTGGGCAACGCCAGGATGAGATCTCCTGCGCGCCAGACATTCGCAACCCCCTGGTTATCACATGCGCGTTCAACGATTACACCCCCGTCGAATTGCCGGGGCTGCTGAACGACGCCGAAATCGGCGATGCCTGGATCGGAAGGGCCTGGACCACTGACGGTGGGCTGACGTGGGCCAACGACCTCTTGCCGGGATACAAAAACGACCCACAAGGACAGACGTCGTCGCTCTGGGGTCATGACGCCGCCGCCGATCCGGTCTGGCGCGCCGCCCCGCCGCGCGCCTGCTCGGCCAAGAGCTCGGGCCGGTTGGCGAGCGCCGCGCTGACGGCCGAGTCCCGCCGCACGGGTACATCGGCGGCGCCGAGCGACGGCGCGAGCGAGTCCGTGAGCGTCAGCGGAGTGGCGGGGTCGAGGCCGAGCGCGCGCGTCACGTCGATTCGCCCGCGGTCCAGCTGGTTCTGCGCCACGAGCAGGAGTCCCTGCGCCGTGGCGAGCTGCGCCCGGGCGCGCGTCACGTCGATCGCCGGGCTCACGCCCGCCGCGCGCTGCGCTTCCGCCAGTCCCACGAGCTCGGCGGCTATACTTGAGTCCGCCTGGCGCGCCGCGACCACCGCCTGCGCGCGCACGGCGCGGACATAGGCGACGGCCGCCGTGAGCACCGACCCTTCCACCGTCACGCCGCGCTCCGCCCGGCTGCCGTCGGCTTGTGCCCCGGCGGCGCGCACGCGCTTCACACTCGACCAGTCGAACAGCGTTTGGCTGGCGCTGACGCGCGCGTCGTAGTTATTGAACGGCCCGATCAGCTCAGGAACGCCGGGGAACGAGATGCCGATCGAGCGCGAGTTGAACGTGCGGTTGAGCCAAAAACCCCCCACCGCGGCGGAGGGCAGCAGCGCAGCGCGAGCCTGCCGCACGCGGGCGTCCGCTTCACTCGTGCGCAACGTCGCGAGCGCCACCACGGGCACTTCGCCGGACGCGAGCCGCACCGCGTCTGCGAACGACAAACGGAGCGGAGTTGTCGGAGCAGGAGTCTGCGCCGCGAGCGGGGCGAACGCCGCCACGAGCCACGCGAGCGCCGGGACGAGCCGGGAGCTACTGCTTCGCGATGCCATGCAGATACAAGTCGATGTGAGTGTCGAGATACTTCTTGACGTCGAACCCCTCCGGCATGCAGGACGCGAACGCCCGCCGCGCGACCACCGCGTGCATCAACGGCGACATGGCGAGCTTCGCCGCCACCATCACGTTCACCGGCCGGAACTCACCGCTCTTGACGCCACGCTCGATCACACTGGCCATGAGGCGGTGCCCGCGGGTCACCACTTCCTCGTAGTAGAAGCGCGTCAATTCCGGAAACGTTGCGGCTTCGGCCATCATGAGCTTCGGGATGCCGGCGACCGCCGTCTCCCCGACCAGCCGCCAGTATTCCCGCACCAGCTGCTCGACCAGCTCCCGGGCGCTACCGGTGAACGACTGCGCCAGAGCCTCGCCCTGCGCGATGACCGGCACGATGGTCTCCCGCACCACGGCTTTGAACAGCGCTTCCTTGCTGTCGAAGTAGAGGTAAACGGTGCCCTTGGTTACGCCGGCACGGCGCGCCACATCGGTGAGCTTCGTCGCGGCGAACCCACGCTCCCCGAACACCTCCAGCGCCGCGGCCACGATCTCTCCCGGCCGGGCGTCCTTGCGGCGCTTCCAGCGTGGCTTGGGTTGGCGCTTCGATGGGGTGACGGCGTGGCTCACGGCGAATCGATCCGGTCTCGAGATTAGTTACTGAACGGTCAGTAAGTAACTTTGGTTCCGGATGCCCGTCAAGGGTAGCCAAGTCTCTGCGGTTCAACTTATTACGTGATAGCTGCGCGACGCTCGCGATAGAACGTGATCAGCCCCGTCCCCGGCGGCGGCGCGCCCACCTGGCGAAGCAGCGTCACGAGCTGCCCCCGGTGATAGGTCGAATGATCGACCGCGTGGCGAAACATTTCACGGAAGGTGTGCAGATACTCCCCGCCGCTACTCGGCTTCACCGCCAGGGTCTCTTCCAGGCGTCGCTCGGTGAGCCCCGCGAGAAACCGGTCTCGCTCGGTCTCGATTGCCTCCCAGCGCGCGCGCGCCGCGGCCAGGGTCGCCAGGTCCCTGCCCTGCGCCACGGCGGGATTCGGCCTCGCGAGCCAGCGGTTGAGCCACAGCTCTTCCGCCCACACGATGTGGCACAGCGTGCCGTGCAGTCCGCCGTGGCTGCTCTTCAGGTCGCGGAAGTACCACTCGGCGGGAAGCGGCTCGAGGGTCGCGAAGAACCGCCGGTTGGCCCACGCGTTGTAGGCGAACAGCTCCCGCACTTCGGGCGTCGTCACGGGCCTCCCTTGCCTACCGCGCGGGCGCGAGCTCTCCGGCGTCCATCACGCTCTGCTGTACGGTCTTGCCCTCGATCTTCTGATCGTCCCCCACCAGGGAGTCCTTCACGATCCCCCGCACCACCCGCACGTTCCTGCCGAGGATGCTGTTCGTGATGGTGCTCTCGGCGACGACGCTCCCCGCCTCGATCGATACGTTGGGCCCGATGGTGGCGTCGTTGATCGACACGCCGTCCTCGATGTAAACGGGAGGGACGATGGTGCAGCGCGGGTGCGGGCCGGACGGCATCCGCGCCCGGCCATGCTCCAGCAGATGCCGGTTGGTCTCGAGCAGCGTGTCCACTTTGCCGCAGTCGTACCAGCCGGCCACCGGCGCGGCGAGCAGGCGGCGTCCCCGGTCCACCATGTACTGGAACGCATCGGTGAGATAGTACTCGCCGCCCTTCCCCGGCGGCTGCTGCAAGACGTGCGCGATGCCGTCGAACAGCGCCTTCCAGTCCCTGACGTACTGCAGCCCGATGTTCGCGAGCCGCGAGATCGGGGTGGTCGGCTTCTCGACGATGCGGGTCATGTAGCCTCCCGCATCCGTCACAATCACGCCGAACCGCTGGTAGTCCTCCACTTCCTTGACCCAGATGATCCCGTCGGCGTCGACCCGGTTGATGAGCGATAGATCGGCCTCGAATACCGTGTCCACGAAGATGATGAGCACGGGAGAGTCCACGTAGGGGCGCGCCAGGTTGATGGCGCCCGCGGTGCCGTCCAGCGTCTTCTGCTCGACGAAGGTCGCCTTGACGTCGTAGCGCTCGACGATATACCGCTCGACGACGTCTTTCAGATGTCCCGTGATGACGATGAGCTCGTCGACGTCTAGGCCCTTCACGGCATCCATCACGTAGTCCATGACCGGCCGCCCTGCGACGCGCACGAGGGGCTTCGGGACCCGCTTGGTGAGCGGCAGGAGCCGTGTCCCTTTTCCGGCGAGCGGGACGATGACTTTCATGTCACGCGCGCCCGTAGCGGTCTTTGAGCCGCACGACGTCGTCGATCTCGGGTGTCGAGGCTTCGAGCAGGTCGGTCGGCGCCACCGCCTCGAACTGGTGGATCAGCTTCGGCTCGATGTGAAAGGCCGCCCCCTGCGCCATGGGGCGCTCGATCAGCGTCTCGCCCCGCTGGAGACGCAGGATGATCTCGCCCGTCAGCACGTAGATCGATTCGTCCTTCTTGTTGTGGTATTGCAGCGACAGGACGTGTCCGGGCTCGATGTGCAGGATCTTGCCGACGTACCGGTCGGTCCTGGCCCAGATCAGCTCGTGGCCCCACGGCTTGTCGACGCGATAGGGGAGGTCGGTCATGAAATCTCCAGCTTCAGCGTAAGCGACGATGGCGACGTCACGCATGCGGTAACGCAGACCCCGCACCCCACGCAACCTTCGGGCCGCAGCACCGGGTGCCCGCCCGCGTCCATCGCCAGAGCGCGCTCCCCCACCGGGCATGCGCGGGCGCACACGCCGCAGCTCACGCCCTGAAAGGTGATGCAGCGCTCAGGGTCGAGCTCGAGCACCCCCATGTGGATCTCGTCCCACCCCCCGGCCGGCGGCACCAGCGCACCGGTGGCGCAGGCGTGGGCGCAGGGCATGTCCGCGCACACCACACACGCCTGGATGGCCGGATCGATAATCGGGGTGCCGGCGGCGAGTCCGCCGGCGGGCGGGGCCTTGATGATCGCGTGCACCGGACACACAGGCATGCAGTCGCCACAGCGGGTGCACGACGCGAGGAAGGCGATTTCGTCGGCCGCGCCCGGTGGCCGGAAGTAGCGCCGCGGCGCGACGCGCTGCTCGGTACGCTCCGCCACTTCGCGCGCCAGCCGGATCATGGCGTCGCGGAAGAACCCGCGCCGATTGCTCGCTCGCGTGTCCATCAGAAGCTCGGGGCGAGGCTCAGCTGCCACCGCCATGCGAGCCTCCCTTTGCCGGGCCTCGGGTCCGCGGCGGAGCTCGGGGAGCTCACCACCAACGGCAGCTCGATGCGCATGGTCCAGCCCAGGTCCCGGATCTGGTGGCGGGTGACGAGCCCCAGGCCCCCATCATACAGAGGCGTGTACCACCGCCCCGGGGTCGTGGCAGGGACCGCCAGGGTGTCCACGAGCCCGCCGTCTGCGAAGCCGGTGAATGCCACATCCCGCAAGATACCGTGATCGCGCCGCCACACCGAGCGGGAGAGCTCCGCGTTGGCGGTCAGCGCCCAGCGGCCGCCCAAGTCGCTCCGGAAGCCGCGCAGGTTGCCGTTGCCGGGTGCGTGATAATGAAAGCCGGGCCTGACGAACAGGGCGCCCGCGCTGCGCAATAGGGGGTTGGTGAACGTCTCGTACGGGTCGGCGCCGGCGATGGGAATCCGGCGCTGCGGCAGGGGGACCGACTGGCCGGCGTACGCGCCGCCGAACAGGCGAACGCCGAGGCTCGTGCCGACCGCGAAGGGTGCGCGCACGCTCGCCTCGCCCGTGAAGCGGCCGAAGCCCTCCACGTCGTAGCGGGACGAGGACCCGTAACCGGGCCCCGGTTTCGAATACGCGAGCCCGCCGCGGGCGCCGAGCCGCGCCCGCACGAGCGCCGACCCGCGCTGCAGCCTGGTGGAGACCCAAGGCCCCGCCTCGATCGTCCCCGCGTCCTCCCACAGCCGGCGGTCGAGATAGGCGAGGTTGGTCGTGGCCATCCAGAGGGCGTCGAAGCCCGCGTGGGGATCGGCGCCGAAGCCGAGGTGCTCCCGCAGCGCGCGGTCGACCGAGAGGGCGACGCCCGCCCGTCCCTCTACGTACCACGCGGCGAGGCTCGTCTCGGTCCGCGGCACGGGGTGACGGATCGGGTTGGCCCACCGGCCGTAGAACCCGACGTGGTCACGGCCCTCGCCCCAAGCGGTCCCAACCGACGCGACCAGCAGGCTGCGGTCGTAGCGTGCCAGGTAGTTGGTGCGGTTCCGGACGCCGA
>Ga0137418_10005987_pt1 | contig 11174 bp, 9 predicted proteins | sample CZODoug3_1_2_16f_FD_122242 | JGI IMG/M metagenome (GOLD analysis project Ga0137418, IMG submission 122242) | Vadose zone soil fungal communities from Angelo Coast Range Reserve, California, USA - CZODoug3_1_2_16fungal (Hybrid Assembly) | ecosystem: Environmental > Terrestrial > Soil > Vadose... | reverse complement strand
CCGGTAATGCAGATAGATGATCGGCGTGCGCGTCTCAATGACGGCTTTCTCACCCATCGCTTCGCCCGCGATCACACTCACCGTCACCAGACCATCGCTCGAAGTCGCCTTAGGGATTTGCGAATTCGGAATCTCCTGGTAACGCGGTTTCGTCATCTTGTCGCGCTGCGGCAGATTCACCCACAGTTGGAAGGCGTGCATTCGCCCTCCGTCGCGCGCGAAATCTCTGGCAGGCATCTCCGCGTGAATCACGCCCGATCCGGCGGTCATCCACTGCACGTCACCAGCCCTCAGGCGTCCGGCGTGTCCCCGAGAATCCTTATGTTCCATGTCCCCCGCGAGGAGGTAGGTCACGGTTTCGAAACCTCGATGTGGGTGATCCGGCGCGCCCTTTGCCTCACCAGGTGCCAGTTCAATTGGCCCCATCTCATCAAGTAACAGGAACGGATCAAACTCTGAAAACGACGCCTTGGGGAACGGACGGCGAACCAGAAAGCCGCCGCCCTCCAAAGTCTCAATGCTGTTCACGATTCCGGCGACCGTGCGCCTTCCCTTCACTTGAGGCTCCTCAGTTTTCAATGCTTTACTCACCATCGACATGATAACTTCTCCCCTTACCTCTTATGTCCGACAAACTTTAGTTTGTGGCTGATGCAAAAACGACAAACTGAAGTTTGTCGGACAGACTCACGCTTTGCTCTCCTCGTCACTTTGCTCTGAAGCGCCTGCCGCCTTGTAGCCAATCTTCTTCAAAAGGCTGATGAGCGACCTGCGCTCTGCCCTGGTCAAGGAGGCAGACGCGAGTCTTTCCATGTCGGCGGCATGATCGGCGTAGACGCGCTTGATTACCTTCCTGCCTGCCTTCGTCAAATGAACTATCCTCGCCCGCCGGTCGGTGCCGTGAGCGCGCCGCTCCACCAACCCCTTCGTCTCTAACCGGTCAACTGCGACCGTGATCGAGCCGCTCGTCAACAGAACTTTCTTTCCGATCTCGTTAACTGGCAGCGGCCCTTTATGCAGTAGAGCCTCGAGCACGGCGAAATCGCTGCCGCACATCTCCAATTCCGAGATGCTCTTTTCAGCGTAGGCCTGAACCGCACTCGCTGCCTTCCACAACACCAGGAAAACGTGAACGCCGCTCCCGCCTGTCAACGATTCCGATTTGTGCTTGCTCATCTACTTAATATACCTTGATATCAAGATACTTTACTTTAAGGCCCCTGTCAAGTGAGTTGGCCCGAAGCAATGCTCCGTAGCTGCTCCAATGAAACCCGTATCGTCCCAAGTCGTAGGCCAGGATGCGCTCGAGGAACTCCAAGTCCTGCGTTCAGGCCTCAAGCCGTCGACGGCCGTCGTGTCCGGTTCCTTCTGGGTCGAAAAGACATCAGCTAAGTTGAGAGAAATTCAGCGGCCAGACAGATAACGTCGCAGACGCCAATAGGAAGAAACTATGCGAAACGACTTCGAATTGAGGATTTCATCGAGCAAGCGGCCTCTCTCGTTGGCTAAGACCCTGAGCTGTTCAAGTTCGCTCATGGGAAAACCGATTTCGCCATCCCCCGCGCTCTCGCTGTGCGCTGCCTTGATGATTCGCGCCGGGCATGAATTAGGCATTCCGGTTCTGTACCACGAAATGGGAACGTCGCAGCACATGCCTATGCTCACGGATTACTACCGACGTTTGGAAGCAGTGCTGCCGTTATGCACAGAAGTCGCAGCCCTCTCGCCGCGTCTGGCGTCGGAATGGGAAGTGCGTTTTCCATTCCTGCCGTCCGTTTCTGTCCTTCCGCTAATTATGGAGCGTAGCAAGGCATTAAATCTTGGCTCGCCATCGCAAGCCGACGCCGACGAGATCATATTCGGTTTCGCGGCGCGCCTGGAAGAAGGTAAAGGGCCGCTGGTCCTGTTGGACGGCCTCGCCAACGTAAATCGAGAACGAACCGTGGCGATTGCGAGAATAGCTGGGGTGGGGCCGCAATGGTTACAGGTCAAAGCGCGCGCACGCGATTTGAAGCTGGGCGACTCGTGCGAATTCGTCGGCCATTATTCAGAACCGCTGGGAAGAACCACGTTCATGAACAGCCTGGATGTTTTCGTCCTTCCATCGCTCGCAGAAGGAACTCCTAACAGCATAATCGAGGCAATGGCTCACGGAATTCCAGTGATCGCGTCAGAAGTCGGTGGCATTCCTGACATCCTTGGCGACGATGCCGGCATTGGTGTCGCCCCCGGTGATTCTACGGCGCTGGCTAACGCCATGTTGCTACTTAGTAACGATCCTGAGCTTCGCAAAAAGATGGGCGCGGCGGCTCAGGAGCGTTATCAGAAACTCTTCTCACCAAAGGTTGTCCTGCCGTTGATGCTGGACATTTACCAAAGAGTCGCCGGCAATAGTCACGCAGCAAACGCGATAGCTTCCAGTAACGGTAATCGGCATCCCTGGGCCGAAAGTTCCTCGGCTGTCGCCTTCCTTGCCAAGGGCGCCGGCGAGACTTAGGGGGCAGTTATTGACTGACACCCGCTGTCAGTGCAAAACGGACTCAATTTAGATATTGAAGGCCCGGCCCCGCGATTCCAGGTTAGGGACAAACAAGCGGGAGGTCGATAGAAAAGCGAAAAGGCGCCACAGTTTTTGGGCTGTCGCGCCTTTTCTAAATATGGTCACTGTCCTCACCCCAGCAACCATGTGATGGAAGGATTCACCAACCATCTAGTTGGGGGGGAGTATAGCGCGCATCGCTGAATTTGCAAAGCGCCCCGGGCTTTATTTCTTCTCGTTAGAAATCTCGCATAACTGATTCGACTTGTATCCTCAAAATTCCTGGCCTTCGTTGATTATTCTGATTCGTTGGGGAACAGGGCCGAAAGCTGCGCTGGGGTTTCGTCTAAAACTTTTTGCTCACTCGCTTACTAACTTTCGAATTTGGGTTTTTTTGCTGTCTATTTTTCGGTAGCTTCCGTCGGCAGTGACGTTTGCTCCAAAGCCGCAGCCGGCGTCTTCCAGTTGGGTAACCCGAACCCGCCCAGGAAAAAATTCAATTTTGATTTTGCAGCCATCCTGATCGTAAATCGCAACGCCCTTTTCCAGGCTGGCAATTCCCTGCAGCTCGCCATTGTGAATGTTATCCGGATTGTTGTAACTGACCCACAGCGCCAACAAATGGAATTTTATTTTCCCACCCGCGAGCTGCTGCACATCAAGACGATTGCGAAACTCTTCTTTAGTTAAACGATAGTGACCGGTCACATTTTTAACGGCAGGTTTGGGCGGTAATTGTGCTTCGACCGAGCAGCTTGCTGCGGTCAACAGAAGCAACAACGGCGCTAAGCAGTTTCGTTTTAAGGTTCGCATTCGACAATTTCCTCCGAAACTCACCAACGCAGTGCGATTAGTTCCAACGCGTTACCATCAGGGTCGTCAAAATAAAGCGAGATGGCGTTCATCCATTCATGGACCACTGGGGCAGACACCTCGACGCCTTTGTCTTTCAATATTTTCTCCGCCATTCCGATGTCCGCTTCGCTCACAGTGAAGGCAAAGTGTTGTTTGGGCCAGTCAGTTTTGTCTTCCTGCAAGACGACCATGCCGGCATTGCCGCCGGCGTACAGAAACAACCAATTTCTGCGCTCGTCACGCAAGCCTTCTTTCATTCCAAGCACATCGGTATAAAACGACTCGGCGCGCGCCAGATCCTTTACGCGAATGGCAATTTCGTATACGCCCTTTATGGGAAGCATCGGCGAACCTCCGTCAGAGCAGCGAGTTTACCCGCCTGCCGGATTCGCGAACAAGGATTTTGAACGATGAATTTCAAAGCCGACAGGCGCCAGCCGTTTCCATTGAAAGTCGCGCAAACCGCACCGAGAATTGTAGCGATTCGGGCGAGCGATTCCGGGTGAAGTTCGCAACCTTTCGGCGCCTGATTGCATCCGACAGTCGCTGCCAACCTCTCCCGCTTGCAAAAGGAATCGACTCTTGTTACACCTGCTTTGGTGGAATTGCTTGCCGGGAGAATGACTATGAAACAGATTTTGCGCCCTTTTTATTGCTCGCTAATTTTGCTGGCCCTGTTTGTGCCGGCCGTCGCCGACACCATTAGGCTGAAGGACGGCAGCGTTATCCGCGGCGAGGTAATCGGCTTCAAAGATCAGCAGTTCACGGTATTGATTGGTTCGGGGGCGCAGGGCCGCCGCAGTCGCACAATCATCTACGTTGAAGATATCGACTCGATAGAGTTTGACTCAGCAACTACAGCCGCGGCTGCCGCACTCGCAAATGAAGGCACAGGCACGACCGGCGGCTCGACTGCTCCGGTCTATCAGCCACCGCGAACGAATCCACCGGCTGACACCAGCAACAACGCACCGTCACGCATCAACAACCAAACACTGCCGTCGGGTTCACCGACGTTCTTTACGATTAAAGTAGCCGTCAGGGCCGACAACGCGAACAACGGATGGACCAACAGTGGTTTGGTGGTGCGCAAGGGACAACGACTGCGAATAAGTGCAACGGGACGCGTTTCGCTGGGCGCAGGTCGGTTTTCAACTCCTGCAGGAATCGCGGGCACTGACAACGACAAGCTGATGCGCACCGAAGCGACGGGTGCGTTGATAGCCGTCATTGGGGACGATAATGACGACTTTCTCCTAATTGGTACTCGTCGCGATTTTGTCGCTCAGCGCGATGGCGTGCTGTTTCTCGGGGTAAACGAGGGAAATCTTGCCGACAATACCGGCACCTATGACGTTGTCATTGAAGCCGAAGCCGGTGGTGGCCCCCGTTAGCCAGAGGTAACCAGGCAAACCGCGGTTCGCAAAGAAGCATCCGACTCAATAGCCACAGCATGGAAAGCAGTTCAACCCGAATATAGGCCCGGGGATTTTTTGATTCGCAGTTTTCATCTCAGGTAAATGCAATGAAGCTCCCGCAGTTTGCGCTCTCTCTGTTCGCCGCGATCGTCTTATCAGCCCTACTGGTCATGTCGATCGCTGGTCCCGGACTCGCACAGTCACGGCGCCAACCACCTACCAGTAACGAGAAAAAGAATAAGCGGCCAGGCGAAACCGGCCAGGGTGAAAAGCAGGAAGAGCCACCCCCGCCCGATCTAGTCGGACGACCCCAGGACGCTGAGAAGGTGACGGTCTCAACGCAAATCGTAAACGTTGATACGGTCGTCTATCACAAGAAGAGCGGCCAGATTGTTACCGGATTGAAGAAGGAGAACTTCGCTATCTTTGCGGACGGCCAGCAGCAGGTCATCACTAATTTTTCCACGCCCGAAGCTCCAATTACTGTGGCGATGGTGGTCGAATACAGCAAGTGGTCAGAAGTGTTTGGCTACTACGGAAGCGGTGGTTACGATCCCGGAACCTATGAAGTAATTCGTCCGACGGCGATGTTTCTTTCGCGATTTATTAAGCCACCCGACGACTATGTGTCGGTCGTGGCTTTCGACATCCGGCCAACGCCGCTGACTGATTTCACGAATGATCCAGGGCGCATCGGCCAGGTTATCAACTTACTGCTTCGCAATACTCCTGCATTCCGCGAAACAAATCTTTTTGATGCGCTGAAGTTCGTGCTGGTCGGTGGGCGGGGCGATTCAGTTGTGCTTGACAACTCAAAGAGTGAGAAGTCGGATTACGCCGGCCTGGTAAGCGTTCAAGGGCGTCGACGCGCCGTCATACTTATCGCCTCTGGCATTGATACTTTCAGCAAGATTAACTACGGCGACGCGCGCAAGGTGCTACAAAATGCGGGGATTCCAATCTACATCATTGGCACTGCAAACCTTTTCTTTAAGAAATATGAAGGCAGCCTGGATGCTACGGATAGTATTTCGGGGAGTCCCGGTCGAATGACTTTCTATCAAGCACAAAATACGCTGAAAACTTTTGCGAGCGAAACGGGCGGTGCATATTACCCGGTGACATTTCCGGGCGAATTGCCGACTGTGCTCGGTTCAATTAATGCGTTATTGCGCAGCCAATACAGCCTGGCATTCAATCCGGGCGACGTGCGCGACGGCAAGCAGCATAAGATTAAGGTCAGCGTGGACATCAACGGCGACGGTGTTTACGACGACAAAGAATACGTGATTCAAGCGCGACAGTTTTACAACGCGCCGAAACCGGACGCTGCCAAGCAATAGGCTTTAAAATATGAAAACAAAAAGGCAGCGGCCCAAAAGCTCGCTGCCTTTTTCGTTTGCCGATTGCAAAAACCTACGACAACTTCAAAACTCCATTGTCAACAATCGTCTTGCCATCAAGCGTTACCGTGCTGCCCGGCAAAAACATGTCCAGCCCATAGGAAACTTTGTTATCGCCGCCGGCCCAGGTGTTATTGCCAATGCCCACCGTGACCATGCCCGATTGAATCCAATTGCCCAGCTTGCTTGCCGGCCAAACATGTAGATTGGGATTGATGCCAAAATCGACGAAGGAAAACAGCTCTTTGCCATCTCCTCTGGCGTCGTATTCTTTTTTCAGATCGTCAAAGCCGGGACCTGAGCCTGTCATCTGAGTCATCTTTCCACCTGCAAAAGTTAACTTCAGGTTCGTGACTTCCTTTCCGTTCATGTAGGTCTGCGACACGACGACTGTGCCCTCAGCAGTTGCGGGCACCGGGGCGCAATAGACTTCGCCGGCGGGCAGGTAGACCGAAACCGCAGGTCCGCCTTTCTTCATATCGTCGGCAGAAATAATTCCATCACTAACAAAAAACGGCCGGCCCTCAATCCTGACTTTCAGATCAGTGCCGTTCGGATTCGTTATGTGCACTTCCTTGCCTGCTGAAAGCGCCGTCTTGACGTGCTCGCCGGTCGTTTGCACCGTCGAGTAATCCGCATTGACAGCTTCCCAGAAAGTTTTCGCCAGATCGTCCTGCGTCATGCCGAAACGCTTGGCGCGGTACGCCGTGGGATAGAGACCGTTGCCAACGTTAACTTGTCTGACATTGCGTTTCAGATAAAGGTCAGCTACGGGTTCACCTGTCTTCCCAACCGCGGCCATCCGCGCTGCTGGAATCCCTGCGGCAATATCGTCTGACTCATTTGTGTCGACGCCAATGACAACTGCGGGGAGAGTGGCCAATTTGAGATCGAGTTCAGGCGTTTGCGAATCGTACTTGTCAGGTACTTCTTCGTAATACTTCTTGAACATGCGATCGCTGCCGACTGTTAACAGCGGAAACGCGCCAGCCTTGCGCACATCGGTTGAGATATTCTCCAACAACTCCATGTCGCGAACGCCACCGTTGACAAAGACGATCTCGCCTTCCTTGACGCCGGCAACTTGTACGACCAGCCGATTGGAAAGGGCTTCGAGATCCGTGACGGCCGCCTTCTTCGCGGTTTCCGTCATTGCGGGTGTGGCTTTGTTCTCAGTCGTATTTGCGGGAGGCTGCGCCTGCTGGCACGAAAGCAGCGCCAACGAGGCAGACACAGAGACAAGCAGCAGATAAAACTTGCGAGACATGGGCGGCTCCTTTTTAGCGAGGGAAAGTTTGGAATTGCAGGCTGCTTCTACGCCAAATCCAGTCCTAAGTCAATATGGTCGTCCTGGGACCGCGGGCGTCTCGCCCGCAATGAGCGCGCAGCGCGAACCGGGTTTTGTCGTGCTTAAACAGCAGCAGTGTTCGCTGGAAAGAACTTTTTTCCTCTATTGACTCGAAGCATCCGGTCGCTAGCTCGCGGTTCTGCATTCAATCCGAGTTTGTGGTCTGGCAGGCGGGCGAGACGCCCGCGGTCCCAGTGTCAGACACCATGAATGCGCAGGCGGAACTCATCGTTGATGGCGTTAATCTCCGCGCGCCGGTTCGAGAAGATCCGGCTTTCGCGCAGCAGCATAGGCAAACCGCCTGACGCCAGTTCCAATCCGTATGCGCGGCTGGAAAATACAGCAGCGACTTGTGGATTCAGGCGCTGTGGAACGCCATAGCGAATTGCTTTTTGCGCCAGCGGCGAGAAGCCGGCAGTGCGGCGCGGATTTATCAACTCCAATGAACGGTCAAAGATGTGCAAACGCGTGGGCAGCTCGCGCAGCGCCAGATCGCGATGGACCAGCAGGTTGGAAAGGGCTTCAAGAACAGCTCCACGATGATAATTTGCGCGCGCGGCAATTGGACTCTCCTCCGTGGCCGCGGGCGAGAACGTCTTGGGTCGTGACTCCCAAAGATCACAATAGCGCTTGATAAAGCGCAGCGCGTTTTCATAAAGAGTCAGAAGGTTGCCAGCCATCGTGATGCGCTCGATCACAGGAGACAGAGTTGACTCACCACCAAAGCGCGTAGCCACAATTAGTGAACGCGGCTGCAGCTCTGCGACGCGCTGGTCATGGCCAAACAAAAGCAGCCCGGCCACGGTCGGCGTTAGTTCACCGGCCAGTTGAGTGGCCATTAACAGATCGCGTTCGAGCACTTCACCGGTTGGGTAGCCGCTGGCTCGCGCGTTATCAAAAGCATCGCCTTCGAATTCGCGCAGGAAACTCCAAAGGTGCGCCTCATCGATATCCTTAATGGTCGCTCCCAGCGCCGGCAGATTTTCAAACGTCAACGGCCGTGACTCGTCCAGCAGTTCGGCCAGCTCTTCAGGAGTGGCCTCGCGTTTTTCGTCGCCGATGCGCAAGTAAAACCGGCCGTCATGCGTGCGATAAGGGCGCCGTTTCCCTTCAATGTCGAGCGCCACAACGCGGCGGCCGTTATCGAAAGCAATGCGATCAACAAAAGGAAAAAGCGGCGGCTCGATGTCTTCGCGGCAGATCCTGACCAGCTCTTCCTGAACGCTCTCGGGATTATCGACTCCCTCGATGCGCAGTTTGTCGTTAACGCCAAAAACGATCACGCCCCCGCCAGTGTTGGCCAGCGCGACGATTTCTTGCGTTATTTTTTCAGTGTTTGAGAGCTTTACCTTAAGCTCGAGAAAAGTATCTTCACCGCCGCGGATCAGGCGCAACAGTTCTGTGCGCGAAGTTGCCGGGGCAGGGGTCGAGAGGAAGTACTCCTGGAATGAGCGCTCGGTGGTTGGTTCGTGTCGCTGGTTACTACGAAATTTTCTGCGAGCCATTTGTGTGCGCCGAATGAGCTCGATATCAATCGTTCCCCGGATCGTTCACGGCCTCGTGTATTTCCAGTTCCCTTTTCTGAACTGCTTCGCCCTGAAAAGGAAGCAACATCAGATAGAAACCAAGTGAAAGAGCCGCCAGAACTGCGAGTGTAACATACTCAACCAGGACGCTCTGCGTCATGTAACCGGCGGCTGTAGCTGCCAGCGGAACCAGCGCCAGCAACATAATTATCGGTATCAATAAGAAGGCGACCACTCCGGAAACGTTCAGCCGTTTGCCAAACTTCATGCGTTTGGGAAAGTGAATCGAAAACCAGTTTCCTATTAGCGACATCAGTGAAACAAAAGCGATAAAACTAAGTGCCGCAAACAGCAACGCGCCGCCAGTCAGGTCGCGGAAAACAAGTTGATTGATTACCAGCAAGCCACTGCAGAATACAAGCGCAAGTAGTGACATCGAAATGTTTTTTCCCAACAGCACTTTTTTGCGATCGACCGGCGAGAGTATCAATGTACGCATGCCGGCCTGGTCGAAAGCGAATTGGTTGCAAAAAAGGCCGGCAAGAATCAGAAACACGTAAAGAATTCCGGTCGTCGCCATTAGGCCCCCACTATAGTTGAAGAAGTCTCCGGCAGGCCCGATGGTATCCGTGCCAATGCGCGGCGCACCGAAACGCCGTCTGTTCATGAAGCGAATGACAATGAGTATCAACGGCATCAGCGTCATCATGCGCAGCTGTGCGTTGCGCGTCGCGTAGCGCAGCTCCTTCTCGATGATGGCCGAGAGTTCAGGAGAGGTGAACGGAGAGTGCCAGCCCGTGTACGTTCGGTCAGATTCGACTGCGCGCTGTCGTTTTCTTTTTGTTGCTCCGCCGCCGAGCGTGGCACGAAGCGCCAACCAATAAGTAATTGCTACTAAAACAAACGTATAAGCACCGAGCAGACTCAAAACCAAAAGGTATTCAACCGCATGCCCCGGACGCAGGCCGCGAGTGAGTGCGTAAGCAACGGCGCCGGGCGGTGTCCAGCGAAGCGCGGTAATTGAATCAGCGTGACGAAAAATTACAGGCGCAATCTGACCAAATAGGGCGCCACCCAAACCGGCAATTGCACCAACCAGCGCCAGTACGGTTTCGCCGCGAGTGCGCTTGCGTCGAATCAGTGAGCCGATCGATGTGGAAACCCATTTCGACAAAGCAACGCCGAATGCAGCCGCAACGAACGCAATCAAAACGGCGGCAGCCATCTTTCCGGTGGCCAGTCCAACACCAATCCCAACCGCAACCACTGCTGGTATCGCAAAGAGAGATTGCAAGGTGGCAACTTCGCTGAGGAAATCGAGGGCGAAGAGTTTGCGCAGACTGATCGGATAAAGCAGCAAGTTGCCGGGATCAAACTGGCGCCCACCGCCGATGCTCAATGGCAACGTGGCCCATAGCAGGTAGCACAAAGAAAAGATTGAAAAGAGGATGAATTCGACAGAGGGAACTCCATTGCCGCCGCCACGATGTGGAGGCATGAATGCTTGAGTGTCGATGCCAACGCCGGGCGCGGTCAATGCGTACGCGGCAACACCAAGACCAATCGCAATCAACATTGATAGCGCCAAGGCGACGAGCATTGTCAGCGCAGACGCCAGGCGATTCACAACCGCTTTTGACTTGCGCATGGAATTGCGGAACAGAGCCCACTTAAGCCAGATGAGTGTGCGGAGTTGGGACATAAGTTTGGAGTGCGGCAGCTTGACGCCGCTTTGCGATTCTAAGCCGAACAGTCTTTATGTCAGAGTATAATTGGCTCAGTTCGAAAATCAGTACGGCACTGGTACTACAAGAAGATGGATACCTTATGCCCTTACCCGTAGCTTGGAAAGGGCAACCGAAAAGCGGCGTCAAGCCGCCGCACTCCAAAAAGTTGTTATTAACTTATGAACGCCTACATCAGTCTCGGTTCAAATCTTGGCGACCGCGCCGGCAATTTGTTGCTCGGCATTCGCGGCATGCTCGAGGCTAAGCTCGAAGTCATCAAACTTTCGCAGATTTATGAAACCGAACCAGTAGAAACATTTGCGCAACCAGCTTTTCTAAACATGGTGGCGGAGTTGCG
>Ga0137418_10005986_pt1 | contig 11175 bp, 7 predicted proteins | sample CZODoug3_1_2_16f_FD_122242 | JGI IMG/M metagenome (GOLD analysis project Ga0137418, IMG submission 122242) | Vadose zone soil fungal communities from Angelo Coast Range Reserve, California, USA - CZODoug3_1_2_16fungal (Hybrid Assembly) | ecosystem: Environmental > Terrestrial > Soil > Vadose... | reverse complement strand
GTGCCGTCGGTGGCGTCGATCCTCACCAAGCGGGGCCAGGTCGTCGCCGATTCCACCAGCAACGCGCTGGTGATCACCGAGATCGCGAGCCGGATCAGCCGGGTCGAGGAGTTCGTCAAGGGGCTCGACATCCGCACACCCCAGGTGTCGATCCAGGCGAAGATCATCTTCGTCGACCGCACCGACGTGGAGGAGCTGGGCGTGAAGTACGACCTCGGCTCCCAGACGCAGTTCTTCAACAAGCTGGTACAGCGGCCGGACCCGCGCACCGCGAAGGCCGTCGACACCAACGGCGACGGCGTGCCGGACGCGTTCGTGCCGCAGAGCAACTTCGCGCCCAACGAGACGATCGTCGACCTGGGCGGAAACTCGCTGTCCGCCATCGGGAACGCCGATCAGGAAGTGGTGAACCCGGCGCTCAACCTGATCTTCTCGACCGCGATCGGGAACTTCGACCTCACGACGTTCCTGCAGGCGCTGCAGCGGGTCGAGCTGGCCGACGTCCAGGCGGAGCCGACCATCACGACCCTCGACAACCGGGTGGCGGAGATCCTGGTCGGCGACCGCGTGCCGATCCGCGTGATCGACGTGAGCGCCGGCACCGGCGGGGGCCAGCCGCCGCGCGCCACGGTGCGCTTCGAGCAGACCGGCATCAACCTGAAGGTCACGCCGCACGTGACGGCGAACCGCCAGGTGCTGATGGAAGTGCACGCCGAGCGCTCCAACGTGAAGCCCGCGTCGGTGGACATCGGCTTCACCTTCCAGACGCAGCAGGCGGACAACCAAATCCTGGTCAACGACGGGGAAACGGCGGTCATCGGCGGCCTCACGGTGACGGAGGTCACGGTGACAAAGTCCGGAATCCCGTTCCTTGTAGACTTGCCGATCCTCGGAAAGCTGTTCGGCTTCAGCTCCGAGCAGGAATCGCGGCGCGATCTACTGATTCTCATCACGCCGCACATTATCGACGACCTGGTGACGCCCAGCACCGGGAAGTGACCAGGAGCGTTCTTATGCAGCAGGTGCGCGCGGTTCGGGCTTGGGGTGCGATGGTCGCGCTCGCGGCCGCCTTGGGTGCGTGCGAGACGGCGCGCAACCCGGGCGGCGTGCAGACGGACCGGATCCCGCCCAGCATCACGCTGAGCGCGGCGGATACGCAGCAAATCGCGAGCGGGCTGCAGCTCACCGTAGACGCGTCGGACAACTTGGGCCTGAAGGACATCCGCCTCACCTACTCGGGCGGCTACATCGCCCAGACCGATACCATCTTCAACTCGCCGGTCACGACCTTCAACAAGGGCGAGAACGTCACGTTCCCGGCCAACTCGGGCGCGGGCGGGTTCATCACGATCATCGGCCGCGCCATCGACGGCCAGGGCAACTTCGCGGAAGACACGATCGTGGTCTTCCTGTCGAACGTGCAGGCGCTGAGCGTCACGCTGCTCGCGCCCACCACGGGTGCGATCGCGTCGCCGGGCCGCAACATCGTGGTGTCGGTGCACGCGCAGCAGGTGGGCGGCATTCTGCGTGTCGGCTTCACCGTCGTGCCCCGCACCGCCGTGACCGACCCGACGGTGCCGCCCACCGACTCGCTCGTATTCAGCGGCACGCTCCCGACGGACACGACCTATACCGACACCCTCACCGTCAGCCCCAGCTTTACGACGGGTTCGTTCACGGTCGCCGGCTTCGCTGTGGACGCTGGCCTCCGGCGCGCGGTCACCGCCGCGGTGACGGTCAACATCCAGTCGGTGGCGACCGACAACACGCCGCCCGTCGTGTCGCACACCATTCCGGCCCGGGTGGAGGCGACCGACACCATCACCGTGCGCGCGCTCGATCCGAGCGGCATCGCCTGGATCGGGTTCCGCGTGGACACGGTGCTCACCGCTGTCCCACCGTTCACCGGGATCACGCCGGCGCGGTTCGACTCGGTCAACGTGGGCGCGGGGAACTTGACGGACGTGACGCGTAAGCTCAGCCTCGGGCTTGCGGCGCTCGCCACGCCGGTGAGCGTCGTGGTGCGGGGCTACGCATGCGACCTCGCCACGGCCAGGAACTGCGCCTTCTCGCAGACGAGCACGGTGATCACGCCCTCCGCGCCGCGCACTCCTGCCCGCGCCGCCACGCCCTCGAACGGCGTCGATACCGTGGTGGTGGTGGCCGGCCGGACGTTCGCGCTGCCGCTGGGCGGCAAGATCGCCGACGCGATCTTCAACGCCAACCTGAACGAGCTCTACCTGACCAATCCGACCCGCCACCGCGTCGAGGTCTTCCAGGTGGCGAACAGCACGTTCGTGGCCTCGGGGATCACCTTCGGCGTGGGCGTGCCGTGGGGCGTCGCCCTGTGGCCGCGCGACACGCTGGGCAACTACGGCGACTCGATCGTCGTGGCGGATGCCGGCGGCACCCAGCTCGCCATCGTGGACGTGCGGACGGCGGTGCGGCAGCTGCAGTGGCGTCAGGACCTGCCCAACTTCCTGGTCGAGACGTACAAGGTGCTGCGGCTCGCCGGTGGGACGATCGAGGAGATCCTGGTGCACGACGTCTCCGACCGGCCGCAGTACGTCGCGACCGTGTGCCGCTCCGGAGGTGGGACGGCGTGCCACCCGGACTCGATCTTCGCCGTGTACTCCACCACGCCGACGCAGAGCAGCACCAGCCCGTTTGCCGGCAAGGCCACGCTGCGCTTGGAGAAGCTGGTCAGCCCGACCAGCGGGTTCCTGCCGTTCGGCCACCTGTTCTGGGAGATCGGCGCGACGTTCGCGAGCACCTCGACCGACACGCTGCGCATCGAAGAGATTCGCCGCAACTCGCGTCAGGTCATCCTGTCGGCGTGCCGGGGTATATCGATTGACCTGCCCACGTTCGGGTTGGGCGACTCGACCTACGCGCGGAACTCGGGGAACTTCACCCACGCCTTCGTCGGCGAGGGCGGTAACATCGCGACGGCGTTCGCGCGCGTCATGGCGTACGACGCCCGCGACTCGATCAAGGGTGTCGGGACGCTCAACAACAGCTGCGTCAATCCCCTAACTGGTCGGACCACTCTCGCCCAGGGCGAGGACCACGAGGACCTGGGCATGTCGCCCGGGGTGCACGTCAGCGACTTCATCAGCAATACCGGCATCCACGTGTCGTCCATCGCCACCAACTTCAACGGCCGGACCAACGTGGTGCGCGCCGACTCGATCTATTACCTCGACGACCAGCTGCGGCTCAAGGCCACCTCCTGCACCCTGGCGACGAACCTCTCCAGCTGTCTCATGGGCGCGCCGGGGATGGACATGAACTACAATCACGACTTCTCGCCGGGGGGTACGTGTATCCCCAATTGCGGAGCCGGCACGGATAAGAACACGCGGCTGCTGTTCGCCGCCCGCCCGGACGCGAGCATCGACGTGTTCGACACGTTCGACGGTGGGCAGCTCCTGAGCGGCGGCGTGCCCGTGACCATCCCGATCCGCGACCCGATCATCGGACCGTTCCGGGTGGCGCGCGACGCTACCGGCCAGCTGCTGTTCGGCATCACCGCCAACGGCCTGGTGATGGTCCGGCTCCCCAGTCTCATCAACCCGAATCCGGCGCCGCCCAGACGGTGAATCTTCACCCCCTGAACGCCCTGAAGACCACGAGAGCCCGGCCCGGAGTCGGGCTCGCGTGCTATTATCCGGAAGCATGAGGGCTCGGTGATGTTCCGGTTCACGACGGCGGGCGAGTCGCACGGACGCGGCCTGGTGGCGGTCCTCGAGGGGATCCCCGCGGGCCTGCCCCTGACCGCCGAGCGCGTCAACGCCGAGCTGAAGCGGCGGATGGGCGGCTACGGCCGCGGCGCCCGCATGAAAATCGAATCCGACCAGATCGAGTGGCTCGCGGGGGTGCGGGCCGGCGAGACCCTCGGTTCCCCCATCGCGATGCTCGTGTGGAACCGCGATTGGGAGCACTGGCAGGACGTGATGGCGCCCGAGGGCAATGCGCCCGGTGCCGAGCGGCGGCGCCAGGTCACGCGCCCGCGTCCCGGCCACGCCGATCTCGCCGGCGCGCTCAAGTACGACCGCCAGGACGCGCGCGACATCCTGGAGCGGGCGAGCGCGCGCGAGACGGTGGCGCGGGTGGCGTGCGGCGCGGTGTGCAAGGTGCTGCTGGAACAGTTCGGCGTGGAAGTCGGTTCTCACGTCGTGGAATTGGGTGGGGTGGTGGCGAAATCCCCGGTCCCGATCCCCCAGCCCCTGAACCCCGCCTCCGATGCCAGCCCGGTCCGCTGCCTCGACCCAGAGGCGGAGCGCGAGATCATCGCCCGCATCGACGCGGCCAAGGCCGCGGGCGACACGCTGGGCGGTGTGGTCGAAGTGATCGCGCTGGGCGTTCCGGTCGGGCTCGGCTCCCACGTGTCGTGGGACGCGAAGCTGGACGGGCGCCTGGCGCAGGCCCTCATGTCGATCCCGGCGGTGAAGGGGGTGGAGCTGGGGCTCGGCTTCGAGGCCGCGCGGCGCAAGGGCTCCGAGGTGCACGACGAGATCCTGCCGGGGCTGGCCCGCGCCACCAACCGCGCGGGCGGCACCGAGGGCGGCATGACCACCGGCGAGCCTCTGGTGGCGCGGGTCGCGATGAAGCCGATCTCGACGCTGATGGCCCCGCTGCGCACCGTCGATCTTCGGACCGGGACTGCTGCGCAGGCGCAGTCGGAGCGGTCGGATGTGACGGCGGTGCCGGCCATGGGGGTCATCGCCGAGACGATGATGGCCCTGGTGCTCGCGCAAGCGCTGCTCGAGAAGTTCGGCGGCGACGCGCTGAGCGAGACGAAACGGAACTTCGAGGGGTATGTGGCACAGGTGCGCGCGCGTACGCCGCAGGGGGCGGCCTCGTGAAACGGCACGTCGTGTTGATCGGCCTGCCGGGGTCGGGGAAGAGCACCGTGGGCCGGCTGGTGGCGGAGCAGCTGCGCGCCGGATTCGTGGACATCGACGCGATCGTCGAGCGGCGCGAAGGGCGGCCGATCGCCATGATCTTCGCGGAGAAAGGCGAAGCGGCGTTCCGCGAGATGGAGCGCAAGGAGATGGAGACCGCGCTCGCGGCCGAGCCCGCGGTGATCGCTCCGGGCGGCGGGTGGGCGGCGCAGCCGGGCGCGATCGACGGCGCGAAGCCGCACGCGCTCGTGATCTATCTGTGCACGCGGCCCGAGACCGCGACGCAACGCGCGGCGCCCGAGGGAACCCGCCCGGCGTTATCAGGAGAGGATCCGGTGGCGCGCATGCGGCTGCTGCAGCGCGAGCGCGACGAGTTCTATCGCAGCGCGCACGCGCAAGTTGATACCGACCGGAAGTCGGCGCCGCAGGTTGCAAATGAGGTCGTCAGGCTTGCGCAATCGAGTGCGGGATGGTAAAGATGCGCACTCGTGTCGTTTGACGAAGGATTGATGCATGGCTGCTAAGAAGCGCAGCGTGAAAACCAAAACCGTCGCGGCTGAGCCGACGGCCGAGCCGACAGAAACGGCCGTGGTCGTGGCCCCCAAGCGGCGTGCGCGCAAGCCCAAGGCGTCCGTCGCCGAGGGCGGGAAGGGTGCGCTCGTCATCGTCGAATCGCCCACCAAGGCGAAGACGATCGGCAAGTACTTGGGCTCGGGCTACACGGTCAAGGCGACCGTGGGGCACCTGCGCGATCTGCCTCAGCGCAAGTTGGGCGTGGACGTGGAGCACGGCTTCACGCCCGAGTACGTGACGATCAAAGAGAAGGCCAAGACCCTCGCCGAAATCAAGAAGGCCGCGAAGGCATCGGAGCGGGTGCTGCTCGCCACCGACCCGGACCGCGAGGGCGAAGCCATCGCCTGGCACGTGGCCAGCCAGCTGGGCAACGGAAAAAGCGGCAAGATCCGTCGCGTCCTGTTCCATGAGATCACCAAGGACGCGGTGGCACACGCGCTGGCGCATCCCCTCGACATCGACCAGCGGAAAGTCGACGCCCAGCAGGCGCGCCGGGTGCTCGACCGGCTGGTCGGCTACAAGACGTCCCCGCTCCTCTGGAAGAGCATCAAGACCGGCCTGTCGGCGGGTCGGGTGCAGACGGTGGCGCTGCGGCTGATCTGCGAGCGTGAGGAGGAGATCCGCAAGTTCGTGCCGCAGGAGTACTGGACCGTCGAGGCCGATCTCGAGAAGGACGGCCAGGCGTTCCAGGCGCGGCTGCACAAGCTCGACGGGAAGAAGCCGGAGATCAAGGACGAGGCGACCGCGCGGGCGATCGTCGCGGACGCGCTCAAGATCCCCTTCAAGGTCACCACGGTCGAGAAGGGCGAGCGGCGGCGCGCGGCCCCGCCGCCGTTCCGCACCAGCACGCTGCAGCAGGAAGCCGCGAAGCAGCTGGGCTTCTCCGCGGCGGTCACGATGCGGATCGCGCAGCAGCTGTACGAGGGCATCGAGGTCGGCGCTGAGGGCCCGCTCGGGCTGATCACCTACATGCGCACCGACTCGGTGCGGGTGGCGGACTCGGCCATGGCCCAGGCGCGCGACTACATCCGCAAGGAATTCGGCGACCGCTACCTGCCGGCCGAGCCCGTGATCCACAAGAGCGGCAAGAGCAGCACGCGCGTCCAGGACGCGCACGAGGCCATCCGGCCCACCGAGGTCTTGCGCAGCCCGGACGACCTGAAGCAGTACCTCGATTCCAAGCAGTTCAAGCTGTACCAGCTGATCTGGCGGCGCTTCGTGGCGTCCCAGATGACGCCCGCGGTGTTCGAGACCACCAAGGTGGACTTCGATCTGGGCCGCTTCGTGTTCCGGGCCACCGGGTCGCGCGTCCTGTTCGACGGCTATCACAAGCTGTATCACGAGGCGCACGAGCCGGAGGACGCGAAGACCCTCGAGGACCTGCCCCCGATCCCGCCGCTCGCCCAGGGCGACGTCGTGACGGTGCAGCAGATCACGCCGAACCAGCACTTCACCGAGCCGCCGCCGCGCTTCAGCGAGGCCAGCCTGGTGAAGGAGCTGGAGCGCCTGGGGATCGGCCGGCCGTCCACCTACGCGAGCATCATCTCCACCCTCAAGATGCGCTGGTATGCCACGGCCAAGGACCGCCGCTTCGCGCCGACGCCGCTGGGCGAGACGGTGTGGCAGGTAATGAAGCGCTCGTTCCCCGACGTGTTCGAGGTGGGGTTCACGGCGCAAATGGAAGACGAGCTGGACAAGGTGGAGGAAGGCGATCTCGCGTGGCAGCAGGTGCTGGGCGACTTCTGGGGGCCGTTCGCCAAGGCGCTCGAGGCGGTGGACGTGCAGAAGCTGATCCACGACGTGCACGACCTCTCGGGCCTGCACAAGGAGAAGTGCCCGACGTGCGGCAGCGGCCTGGTGGTGCGGAGCGGGCGGTTCGGCCCGTTCATCGCATGCGCCCGCTACCCCGACGAGTGTAAGTTCACGCGGCCGCTGCGGCGCGACCGGGTGCCCGACCGGCCCACCGACGAGATCTGCCAGGAGTGCGGCGCACCGATGGTGATCAAGACGGGGCGCTACGGCGAGTTCCTCGCCTGCACCAAGTTCCCCGCGTGCAAGCACACGCGGCCCGTGCCGCTGGGCGTGAAGTGCCCGAAGTGCGCCGTGGGCGACCTCGCGGAGCGCCGCACCAGGAAGGGACGCAACTTCTTCGGGTGCCTGCGCTACCCGGAGTGCGACTACTCGACGTGGAACCGCCCGGTCGCGGTCGCCTGCCCGAGCTGCGGGTTCCTCGGGATGGAAGAGAAGCAGACCAAGACCAAAGGGGTCTCTCGCAAGTGCCTCAAGTGCGGACACGAAATCATGGTCGAGGAGGCGGTGCCGGCGGAGTCGGTGGCGGGCTGAAGGCGGTAGTGGTGGGGGGCGGGCTCGCGGGCAGCGAGGCCGCCTGGGCGCTCGCCGAGCGGGGGATCGCGGTCACGCTGCACGAGATGCGCCCCGTGAAGACCACGCCCGCGCATCAGACCGACCGGCTCGCCGAGCTCGTCTGCTCCAACTCCTTCAAATCGGTGGAGCTCACCAACGCGCACGGCCTGCTCAAGGCCGAGATGCGGCGGCTCTCGAGCGTGGTGCTGGACGCGGCCGACCAGGCACGCGTGCCGGGGGGCGCGGCGCTCGCGGTGGACCGCGTCGCGTTCGCGCAAGCGGTGCAGGATCGGGTCACCAGCCATCCCGGGATCACCCTGGTGCGGGGCGAGGTGACCGAGCTCGAGTCCCCCGGAATCGTGGCGACGGGCCCGCTCACCTCCGATGCGCTCGCCGCCGCGATCGCCCGCAAGCTCGACGCCACATCGCTCGCCTTCTTCGACGCCATCGCGCCCATCGTTTCGGCCGACTCGCTCGACACGGCGCAGTTGTTCCGCGCATCGCGCTACGGCAAGGGCGCGGGCGACGACTACTGGAACGCCCCGCTCACGGAAGCGCAGTACGACGCACTGGTGTCGGCGCTCCGCGGCGGCGAGCAGTACCAGCCGCACCACGAGTTCGACCGTACGCCCTATTTCGAGGGCTGCCTGCCGGTGGAGGAGATGGCCGCCCGCGGGCGCGACGTGCTGCGCTTCGGACCGATGAAGCCGGTGGGGTTGGGAACGGAGGCCTTCGCCGTGGTGCAGCTGCGGCAGGAAGACCGCGCGGGACAGATGTGGAACCTGGTGGGGTTCCAGACCCGACTCAAAGTGCCGGACCAGCAGCGCGTGTTCCGGATGATTCCGGGGCTCGGGAGCGCGGAATTCCTGCGGTTCGGGAGCATCCACCGCAACGCGTACATCAACTCGCCACGCGCGCTCACGGCGCACTTGTCGGCCAAGGACGATCCGACGCTGCTCTTCGCGGGGCAGCTCACGGGCGTCGAGGGTTACACTGAATCCGCCGCCACGGGGATCCTCGCGGGCGTGAATCTGGCGCGGTTGCTCGCGGGCGACGCCCCCGTCGTGCCGCCGCCCACTACGATGCTCGGCGCGCTGTACCGGTACGTGCACACCGCCGACCCCGAGCACTTCCAGCCGATGAACGCCAACTTCGGCCTGCTTGAGCCGCTGGAGCGGCCGATGAAGGACAAACAGAAAAAGCGGGAGCAGCTGGTCGAGCGGGCGCTCCGCGACATCGACGTGTTCGCCCGGGGTGTCGGCGTCGAGGTGACGGCGTGAGCTCGGAGATCGCTGACTTCGTCGCGTTCCTGGAAAAGGAGCGCAACGACTCGCCGCACACGGTGAAGGCGTACGAGCGCGACGTCAGAGACTTCGCCGCGTTCTGCACCGACTATTACGGGGGCGCCTGGAGCTTCGCGGGCGTGGACCGCCTGGCGATCCGCGGCTGGCTGGGGGCGATGCAGCAGCGCGGTCTCGCCAAGCGCTCGGCCGCGCGCGCTCTCTCGGCGCTGCGCACGTTCTACCGGTTCCTGAACACCACGCGCGGGCTGGAGGTGAACCCCGCGAAGGCGGCCCGCACGCCCAGGCTGGAGCGCACGCTCCCGGAGCACCTGGACCGCGCCGAGGTCGAGCAGCTGTTCGCCGAGGCGGAGCGCCGGGCGAGGGCGGGCGGGTTCACGGAGGCGCGGGACCTCGCCATACTCGAGCTGTTCTACTCGACAGGCATCCGTCTCGCCGAGCTGGCGGGACTGAACGTGCAGGACGTGGACCTGGTCTCGGACCAGGTGAAGGTGCGCGGCAAAGGGAAAAAGGAGCGGCTCGTCCCGGTTGGAGGCCATGCCGGACGCGCGCTACGCCGCTACTACCGCCAGCGCGACGCGCTGGGGCGCATGGGAACGCGCGACGGCCGGGCGGTGTTCGTGGGTCGGCGTGGGCAGAGACTGTCGACGCGCGGCGTGCAGCTCGCGGTGAAGCGGCTGCTGGGCGTACTGGCCCGCGGCCGCGACCTGCACGTGCACTCGCTGCGCCACTCGTTCGCCACGCACCTGCTCGACGCCGGCGCGGACCTGCGGGCGGTGCAGGAGCTGCTGGGCCACGCCTCGTTATCGACCACGCAGGTGTATACTCATACATCAGTAGAACGACTGAAGAAGGTCTATCACCAGGCACATCCCCGCTCATGAGACACATGCAGCCCATACGTGCAACGACCATTCTGTGCGTCCGGCGTAACGGCCACGTCGCCCTGGGCGGCGACGGGCAGGTCACGATCGGCGACACCGTGATGAAGGCCAACGCCAACAAGGTGCGCGCCCTCAAAGGCGGGAAGATCCTCGCCGGGTTCGCCGGCGCCGCCGCGGACGCGTTCACGCTGTTCGAGAAGTTCGAGGAGAAGCTCGAGCGCTACCCCGGCAACCTGCCGCGGGCGGCGGTCGAGCTCGCGAAGGACTGGCGGTCGGACCGGGTGCTCCGGCGGCTGGAGGCGCTGCTCGTGGTGTCGGACCGGGAGCACGGCTACATCATTTCGGGCTCGGGCGAGCTGATCGAGCCGGACGACGGCGTGCTCGCCATCGGGTCGGGGGGCAGCTATGCGCTGGCGTCCGCGCGCGCGCTGCTCACCGCGTCGGAGCTCCCCGCCAAGGACATCGTGCAGCGCTCGCTCGAGATCGCCGCCGAGATCTGCGTGTACACCAACACGCACATCACCATTCTGGAGCTCTGATGGCCGAGCCGACCCGCACACCCCAAGACAAGCTGCCGGCCGCGCCGGCGCCGGAAGAGACGCTGCCCTGGCTCGAGGAGCTGCCGCCCCGGAAGATCGTGGCCGAGCTGGACCGCTACATCGTGGGCCAGGAGGTGGCGAAGAAGGCGGTGGCGATCGCGGTGCGCAACCGCTGGCGCCGCTCGCAGGCACCGGAGGACATCCGCGACGAGATCATGCCGAACAACATCATCATGATCGGCCCCACCGGCGTGGGCAAAACGGAAATCGCGCGGCGCCTGGCGCGCCTCGCGGGCGCGCCGTTCTTGAAGGTCGAAGCCTCCAAGTTCACCGAGGTCGGGTACGTGGGCCGCGACGTCGAGTCCATGGTGCGCGAGCTGGTGGACGTGGCGATCAACATGGTGCGCACCGAGCGCGAGGACGACGTCTATCCGCAGGCCGAAGCGCGCGCGGAGGAGCGCCTGCTCGATCTGCTGCTGCCGCCCACGCCGACGCCGCCCCTCCCGTCTCCCGCCTCCCGGCCGGGAGCCGGGAGTCGGGAGTCGGGAGAGAGTCCGCCCTTGTTCGTGGTCTCGTCCAAGGGCGACGTGACGCCGAAGGCCGTGGA
>Ga0137418_10005985_pt1 | contig 11176 bp, 10 predicted proteins | sample CZODoug3_1_2_16f_FD_122242 | JGI IMG/M metagenome (GOLD analysis project Ga0137418, IMG submission 122242) | Vadose zone soil fungal communities from Angelo Coast Range Reserve, California, USA - CZODoug3_1_2_16fungal (Hybrid Assembly) | ecosystem: Environmental > Terrestrial > Soil > Vadose... | reverse complement strand
GGCACGCGCGCAGCGACGTCACGAGCAGGGGATCGCGCCGCTGCGCCGGCTGGGCGAGGGGCGGCTGTTCGAATCGCTGCGCGAGTGGGGGCCGGGTGACGACCTCCGGCACATCGACTGGAAGGCCACGGCCCGCCGTGGCAAGGTCATCACCCGCCAGTACGAAGCCGAGCGCCGGCAGCACGTGTTGCTGGTGCTCGATCTGGGGCGGCTCATGACCGCCGAAGCGGCGGGTGTGTCGCGGCTCGACCACGTGGTGCAGGCGGCGTTGGAGCTGGCGTACACCGCGGTCCAGCACGACGACAACGTCGGGGTGATGGCGTTCGCCGACGGCGTGCAGCATTTCGTGGCCCCGCAACGCGGCCGGCTGGCGCTGCGGCGTGTGCTCGACGTGCTGGCGCGGGTGCAATCGAAGCTGGTCGAGCCCGACTATCCGGGAGCGTTTCGCTACCTGGCAGCCCGGAACCGGAAGCGCGCCCTCACGGTGCTGTTCACCGACGTGATCGATCGGTTCGCGTCGGACGCGCTGGTGGCGAACGTCGCCTCGCTCCGGCCGCGCCACCTCCCGCTCGCGGTCACGCTCCAGAACCCGGCGCTGAACGCCGTGGCGGCGCTCCGGCCCGCCGTCGCGCGGGACGCGTTTCGCAAAGCGGCTGCCGAGGAATTGCTGCGCGCCCGGGACGAGGCGCTGGGGCACATGCGGCGCGCCGGGGTGCTGGTCCTGGACGTCCCGCCGGAGCGCGCGGCCGAGGCGGTCGTGGCCAAATACCTCGATTTGAAGCGCCGGGGGCGGCTCTAGGTGAGGTAGGTCATTTGGGTGTCCACCCGGCCGTCATTACATTGACTCCCACCTCCGCCGGACTAGGAGCGCATGCGACGCAGTCGCGGTCTTGCCGCCCTGACGATCGTGGGGATCAGTGCAGTCGTCGCAATGTGCGTCTATCCCACCGAGCACGACTCGTCGGTGCACGTCGATCTGACCCACATTGCGATCCTGCTGCGCGGCAACGATACAGCCGCGACGGCGACGGCCTGGCGCATGCTTGGGTCCACCGATTCGCAGCCGATCCCGAACGTCGTATTCACCTGGTCCTCGAGCAACCCGAGCATCGCGACGGTCGACGATGCCGGGCACATCGTCGGGATCACCTCCGGCACCGTGGTGATCAGGGCGGCCGCACGCAACTTCGACAAGGGTCAGCTCGCGGCCGCGGACACGATCCGCGTCGCGGCGCCGCTCGAAATCGACAGCGTAGTTCCTGATACCGCGCGTTACGGTCAAGTCGTGACCGTCTTCGGCCCCGGCGCCGACAAAATCGTGTTGGCATCGATGAAGAGCGCGTTCTTCCTGTATCCGTATCCGCTCTCGGCACAACACGACACCACCGGCTATGGTCAGCAGAAGTACTGGATTCCGCCCCCGGCCGAGTCCGACCGCATCACCTTCATCGGCAACGGCGTCGTCACCGCGAGCCCGGACTCGACGCATGTGTTGAAGCGCGACGTGTACGAGCCCAACGAGACGGCGCCGCACCAGTTCGACCTCGACGCGCCCCGGCCGTGGCCGTACCCGGGGACCGTCTACGATCTGTTGCTGGTGTTCAACCCGGCCCTGTTGTTCGAGCCGTTGAAGCGCGGCGACTCACTCGGGGTCGATTGGTATCGTTATGGCCATTCGACGGCCCGCGATCTGACCATCATTCTCAGCGCACCGTCGGTGCACGGCACGTTCTCGACCTTCGTGACCGACTCGCTCGCGTGGACCGGTACGACGTACGCTCTCGGCCCGGACTCCTGGACATTCGGCCCGGGTTCCCACGCGTGTCACGGCCTGGGGTTCGCGCCGCACGAAGCGAACGGCGATTCCACGATCGTGGCGTTCAAGAACGCTCCGGCCGGCGGGCTGCACGCGATCACGATCTACAGTCAGGCGGCGGCCTACGGGATGGCGGTAATCGACGGCTACGCCAGCGAGCTGCCGGCCGACGCGCACGAGGACGACAACTCCTGCAACGCCGCCGATCTGCGGGGCACGCTCCAGTCCCCGTTCCGCGACACGCTGACGATCGAGAATCCGCACGACGTGGATTGGATCCGATTCCATTACACGCAAGGCGCACTGGGCTCCACAGCGCGGGTCCGGATGCACGCGTTCCCTGGCGTGCATCCAGACTCTCTCAAGGACCTCGATCTGTACATCATCAGGGTGCCGCAACCGACCGACACCGCGTTGCAGGTTGTGCTGGCGGATACGGCAGCGGGCTCGGATGTGAACCGGACGCCGGCACTGGCGACGGGAGACTACTACCTCGTGGTCGTAGACTTCGCGGGGACGACGACGAACTACGAGGTCTGCGTCGGGGTTGTCCCCCTCCTGGTCCAGGGAGACTGCAGCAACGCCGTGTTCCCGGCCCCTCCGGGCGCCGTCGGAGTGTCCGCTTCGCCTCTCCGCGCCAAGCGCCGCCCGCCGGCCCACCGACCATCGGCGGCTCCTATCACGCCGAGCCGTCGATGACCAACGGCGTGGTCGAATGCTTCCGCTGCCACACGCCGATCCCTGAGAGCAGCAAGTTTTGCTCGACCTGCGGGGCGGACGTCTCGGGTGGGGACGGGGCGACCAGCACCAGCAGCGTCGACCTCGTGCGCGAGCGGCTGCAGCGCATCATCCAGGGCGAGTACCGCATCGAGCGCCTGCTCGGCAAGGGAGGGATGGGCCAGGTCTTCCTGGCCCACGATCTAACCCTCGAGCGCGAAGTCGCGATCAAAGTGCTCCCGCCCGACGTCTCGCAGGACGACCAGGTGGTGCGCCGCTTCCAGCAGGAGGCCAAGACCGCCGCCAAGCTCGACCACCCCAACATCATCCCCATCTACCGGGTCGAGAGCGAGGGCGGCCTCAATTACTTCGTCATGAAGTACATCTCGGGCACGTCGCTCGAGGATCTGCTCGACAAGAAAGAGCCGCTCCCCGTACCGGAGATCCAGCGGATTCTCTGGGAGGCCGCATGCGCCCTGGGGCACGCCCACCAGCGCGGCGTGGTGCACCGTGACGTGAAGCCCGCCAACATCATGTTCGACCACGACGGCCGCGTGATGCTGACCGACTTCGGGATCTCGAAGGCGCTCCAGGCCGCTACCGGCCTGACGGCGACCGGGATGATCATCGGTACGCCGCACTACATGGCCCCCGAGCAGGGCAAGGGCGCCCCCGTGGATGGCCGCGCCGACCAGTACTCCCTCGGTGTGGTGGGCTATCGCATGATCACCGCCGAGCTGCCGTTCAGCGGTGACTCGGTGCACACGATCATCTACAAGCACATCTACGAGCAGCCGCCGCTCGCGAGCGCCAAGCGGCCTGGTATGCCCGGGTCGCTCACGCTGGCCGTCTCGCGGGCCCTGGCCAAGGAGCCGGACCAGCGCTTCCCCACAATGGAAGACTTTGCCACCGCCGTCTGGCCGGAGCAGCCGGTGGCTTCGCCGGCCAAGTCCCGCGGCGCCGCTCGGCCGCGTTCCCGGACGACGGCCGATGCGCCTACGGAGATCACGGGTGCGCCCACGACACCGATCTCATCCGCGAAATCGCGCAAGCCTAGGTCACGAGCTCCCGCCCTGATCGGTTTCGTGGTGGTGGCCGCGGGTGTGGGAGGCTACCTGATGCTGGAACGCCGAGGGAGTGGGGAGCGGGGAGCGGTACCCTCCGTCGACACTATAAGGATTCAAGACACGGTTCGTGTACCCGTGCCGCGCCGGCCCGCGCCTTCGAAACCGCGGCAGCAAGCGCCTGTAGCTCAGGCTCAGGGCTTTTTGACCATTGCGGCCGACCCATTCGGCCAGGTCTACGTGGACGGCGTCGATGCCGGTCAGACGCCATTGATCGAATACGCGGTCAAGCCCGGCCGCCACACGATCCGCATCGAGCGCGCCGGCTTCAAGACGAAAACCGAAACGGTGCAAGTGGACGCGAGCAACACCGTCCGCAAGCGCTACACCCTGCTCCCGGAGTGAGCGCATGACCCGGCACCTCCATGCTTTCGCCCTGCTGGCGGGTTTCGTCGTGCCGGCGGCGGGCGGGGCGCAGGCGGTTCAGAACGCCACCCTGCGTCAGGCGCAGCAGGCGTACGACAACCTCGAGTATCGCCAGGTGCTGTCCCTCGCCCGCGCCGCGCTGCGCGAGCGTCTCACGGGGCCCGAGCGCGCGCGGGCGTACGAGCTGCTCGGGTTCACCTACGGCTCCATGGATTCGATCCTCAAGGCCGTGGATGCGTTCAAGCAGGTCGTCCTGATCGATCCGGAGCGCCAGCTCGACCCCAACCGCATCTCGCCCAAGGCGTACAGCGCCTTCGACGTGGCGTTGCGCCAGGTACTGCTCGTGCGCCAGCTGCGCGTCGACAGCACGAGCTTTGTGGGAGGGCGGGGGGCGGTACCCATCCGGTTTACCGTCACCCAGCCCGCGCGGGTAGTGACGCGGGCCTTCGGGACCGCGGGTGGGAGCTACGTGATCGACTCGGGCGCCTGGAACGGCCAAGTGAACCTGAGCTGGCCTGCCCGGCTCGCGAGCGGCGATCCGGTGCCGGCGGGGGTGTACACGGTGGTCGTGGAGGCGCGGCTGGGGCAGAACACATCGTCCGCCTCACAACAGATCCGCGTGAGCCACGGCAATGTAGATACCCTGCCGTCCCTCACGAGCCTGCCCGGCTACCAGTACCTCCCCGAGACGGAGGTGCCGCCGCAGAGCTGGCGTCCCTTGGGGCTCGCCTTCCTCTATACAGGTGGTGCGCTGGTCGGCACCCTGGGGCTCGAGAACTCGAGCCTCGGCTCGGGCTCGAAGCGCGAGCTGGCGGTGGTAGGGGGCGCGGCGCTGGTCACGGGCTTCGTGATGACGCTGCGCAAACCCGCGCCGCGGCCCGCGGCCGCCAACATCCTCTACAATCGGTTGTTGCGCGACCAGATCGCCCGCCGCAATCAGGATATCGCGAAGGAGAACGTAGCCCGGCGCCAGCAGGTGCAACTCACCCTCGTGCCGCTCCCGAAGCCGGGCGCAGTGGGGCCGCGGTGAGCCGCACAGCAGCGGGGGTCGCATGGCTGGTACTCGCTTCCCGGGCCGTTTTGGCCCAGCAGGTCAACGTCACCATCGGACCCCAGTTCGCGCTGGGGAGCTATCGCGAGGTGGCCTCCGGGCTGCGTTATCAGGGGACCGGGTTCGGCGGCGCCGCGTCCGCTCGCTACCGCAGGCTCTCCGCCGAGGCGGAAGTCGTGCGTTTGAGCCTCGACCCCGCGACTGGGAGCTCGGCCACCAGCGGCTTCACGGCGACGGAGGTCAGCGCGTGGGTCGCCTATGACGTGGCCACCTATGCGAGCGTGGAGGCGGGATTCATCCGGCGCACCGCGGATCCGGAGTTCGACGCGCAGTCGGTGGGGGCAGTGCGCATAGGAGCGCGCTCGTTCTACGAGATCGGCCCCGGGGCGACCGTGCTGTTCCGGGCGAACTACCTCGCCGCCCCGAAATTCTCGGGCGGCGGCCATGCGGGGTTCTCGATCGACCTGGGGCTCGGTCTGGACGTCCGTCTGGCGGGGCGGCTGCATGGTACGGCGGGCTACACCTTCCAGCGCATCAGTCGTAAGACGAATCCCGGAGGAACCGGGGAGATCGACGCGCCCATTCAGGAAACGGTGGCGCGGGTGGGATTGGCGGTGGGGTTCTAGCAGTGTGTCGCCGGAACGACAGAGTACCCCGCCGATCGGTCTTGACACCTTCAGGCTCGCTTGCAAATTCCTGTTGCGTGAGCGCAGCACGAACTTGTGAACGCTAGCGGAGGTGAGGTTGCCATGCTGACCCGTCTCGACAGACTGCCCATCGGACGGTGGGCGCGGTTGCGGGACGACGTGCGGCGGTGCGGGTTGCGCCGAGGCGCGTGGTACCCCGTGGTGAGTCTCGGTCCCGACGAAGCTGTGGTGGTCGTGCGGCACCACTCGATGATCGTACCGCAGACCTATCTCGAAATCGTGACCACGCGCCCGAACAGGTGGACGCTGGTGCCGGGGGAGCGCTACGCCGTGTGCCCCAACTGTGCCGCGCGGGTCGCCATGGGCACGCCGCCGGAGCAAATGCGCTGTGCGGGGTGTCGCGGCGTCTTTGAGTTCGAGCCGGAGCAGGAGTACAGCGCGCCCCACTGAGTAGCCCCGACGATCCTTCGTCGCTTGTAGCTTCCAGTTCGTGATCACCCAGCGAGGCCGCTTCCTCGCCGCCCGCCTGGGCTACGTGGCGATTATCCTGCTCGCCACGCTGACCCAGCTCGACTTTTCTCCCGACCTTTCCGCCGCTGCAGAGCGCCTGGCGCGGGCGTTCACGCCGTCTCTCGGTTGGCGTGACGCGATCGACGGGTTGCGTAACACCGTGTTGTTCGCCGGACTCGGGGTCACGTGGGTGATGTCGTCCCTCTCGGGGAGAGTGGCCGCGGAGGTCGAGCGGGCGACGCTCGTCGGGCTCGCGCTGAGCGTGACGGCGGAGGGGCTGCAGACTTTCTCGCCCGTTCGCACCGCGAGCATCGTCGACGTCGCGACCAACACGCTGGGCGCGCTCGCGGGCGCGCTGGTCGTCGCTTACCTCCTGGTTGCGCTGCACCGCGCACGCAACGACCGCTCCTATCTCGGCGTGCCGACGCTTCTCCCCGCTGGCGCGTACACGCTGGCGGTGTTGTGCGAAGCGCTGACGCCGCTGTTCCGCTCCTCCCCGCTGCCCGGGCTGTACGGCGGGCCGCTCGCCCGGCTGCACGCAATCCTGGGGCTGGCCCTGCCGCTGCGACTGGGGGAGGTCCCATGGTCGGACCTGCTGCTATTCGCGCCGGTCGGGTTTGTCGTCGTCATGGCGTTGAGCGAGCGCGGGCGCTCGGCGCGGCAGACATGGCCGGCGGTGGCGGCCATCGGGGCGGCGTGTGCATTCGGCGCGGAGCTCGTGCATGGGACGTTCGGGCAGTCGATTCGCTGGGAGGCGGCCGCGACCCACGCGCTGGCGGTGGGGGCGGGGGCCTGGTGGGCAAAGCGCCGGCTCGCCTCGCTGTCGCAAACCCTGCGCGGTGAGACACGGGCGCTCGCGGGGCTGACGGCCTATGCGCTGTTGCTCGTCGCGTGGGGATGGCGTCCGTTCCTGCCGCAGACGGACATCGACGCGATCGCCGCGCAGCTCACGACAAGCCGTCTCGTGCCGCTCGCGTCGCTTGCGCAGCGCGTGGACGTCTTCAGCGGACTGCACGTGGCGCAGCAGTTCCTGCTGTTTCTCCCGCTCGGCAGCCTGCTCGCGGTTTGGCCGTTGCGGCTGCGAGGCGGCTGGGCGCAGCTATGGCCCGGGGTCTGGCTGGCCCTGGCGATCGAGGCGGGGCACCTCGTGATCGTGGACCGCTATTTCGACTTGACCAACGCGCTGATCGCGTGCGCCGGACTGGGGATCGGCTGGCTGGCGATGCGGCGCTCCGGATTCAGACCGTATGGGGAGGCGCTGGGGCGCGTCGGAATCCTTTGACCGCGGCAACCCCCAGCCAAACAAACAGCGCTAGCACCAGGAGTTGGGTGAAGGCGAAGGGCGGCTCGGATTGGGTCGGCGCGAGCACGAACAACACCGGAATCCGCTTGAACAGCTGCGCGACCAGCACGAACACGTTCAAATAGGTGGCGAGGACGGCACCCACCGCATACGTCGTCCGCCACGGTCCCACCAGGTGTTTGACGTAATCCGCGACGATCACGGCCGCCAGGACCACCAGGGAGAGCGCCCCCACGACGTGGGACGCAATGACCTTCACGAAGGGAAAGCCGAATCCGCTGGCATTCGCCAGGACCGTCGTGACGACAAAGACGGCGGCCCAGCGGTCGAGCCGTGTTCCGGTGACGAGACCTCCCGCCACGACCAGGCCCGCGACGATGCCGAGCAGACTCAACACCGTGTGGACGAGGGTGTACGTCGCGACGCTCATGCCGAGGATCATGGGGGCGCCCTTGCGCGAGAAGGGAGTTAATGTAGGGGGGATGAATCCCTGCGCCAGCTCACGGCCGACATGATCCCCCTGCTGCTCATCGCGGCGTCCACGCTGATCGGCATCGCCGGTTTCGCGGGCCTCCTTCACCTCCTCCCCCGACTCGGCGCCGCCGGGACACGAGTTTCTGCATGGCTCTGTCGTGCCCCGGGGCTCGACCTGGTCGTCTCGTTCTTTACGTGGATCCCGCCGACCGTCCTGGGAATAGTGTTCGGCTGGCGCGGCGTGGCGGGAGCGATCATCGGGCAGGTGCTGGCGATGCTGGTCTGGATGTTCGCCCACGAGCTTGCCAACCGCAGATACGTGCGGGGCCCGAGAATCGTCACCTTCCTGAACCGCACCGTCGGACGATTCAACAACCACGTCGCCCTGTGGGCGACCGCGGTCGCCCTTCCCGTCTTTCTCTCGATCCGCGCGGCGGAACTCTGCATCTACCCCATCCTCACGCGCCTCGTCGGCCTGCCGCGCTACCGCCACGCGGACTGGGTGAACGTGAGTCGCCAGAAGTTCCACGGCCTGGTGGGACACGACCTGCTGTGGTGTCTGTACTGTGACTGGATGACGGGCGTGTACGCCCTCGGCGCGGAAATACTGCGCAACGTCGAGAGTTTCTGGTGCCCGATTCGTTTCGCCGACGGCAAGAAGTGCGACAACTGCAAGCTCGACTTCCCGGACATCCACGGCGGATGGGTCGCGCCGGACGCGACGATGGGCGACGTCGTGGCGACCATGGAAAAGATGTACGGTGCGTCGGCGACCACCGAGCTGCCGCCGGACCAGCGGCACCCGTGGTTCGGGCATCCCATGCGCATGACGGCGGGGGCAAAGGAATCCTGAACGTTGTATGTTGCCAATCGTACTGTGATCTGTGACCTAGGCGACGCCTTGCCTCGCCCCTATCCTGCTGTTGCGCCCCATCACCATCTGGGGGTAAGTCCAAAATGAACCGCAAGGGTTTTACGCTCATTGAACTGCTGATCGTGGTGGTGATCATCGGCATTTTGGCCGCCATCGCGATCCCGAAGTTCGCCAACACCAAGGCCAAGGCGTACATCGCCTCGATGAAGTCGGATCTTCGGAACCTGGTAACCGCCGAGGAGGCGTATTTCGCCGACTCGGTCAAGTACAGCGCGACCACGTCGTGTACCACGCCGCCCACGGTGGCTACGGTCAATTTCTGCGTCACGACCGGTAACACGCTCGGCACCATCGGCCTCGCGGCCGGTAACGGTGGTTGGAGCGTGACGATCACGAACACCAACCTGCAGACACCGTTGGTGACGTGCGCCATCTTCTTGAACACGGCCGTGCTGGCACCGGCCGTAACGGAAGGCGCGCCCGCCTGTCAATAAGCGGCCGACTTGCGGTGATACCTGACGAGCGGCGTCGACACCACAAAGCCCCACGCACCGGCGAACGAGGCGTGGGGCTTTGAGTTATGGTCCATGCGCCAGCCGCGATTCGAACGCGGGACCTTCGGCTCCGGAGGCCGACGCTCTATCCAGCTGAGCTACTGGCGCCTACTCGGCGACTCGACGTCGAGACGTCCATGAATCTGCATCCTACCCTGCTGCAAACAAAGACCTTCCTTGTCACGGCCTAACGCCCCCAGGTACCGGCGTCCATGTTGGAGCACCCACAAGGGGAGTCCGTCATGTTTCGCCGATCGATAGCCTGTGCGCTCCTGCTCTGCTATCTCGCCGCGTGTACGAGCTGGCACGTGCACGATGGAGTCAGCCCGCTGCAGTTCATCACCACCGAGCACCCCAGGCTCGTGCGCCTGACCCGGACCAACGGCTCCCACATAGAGATCGATAACCCCGAAATCGCCGCGGGTGACACCCTGACGGGGATCCACAACACCGTGCTCTCCCGTGTCGCAGTCTCGGACGTCACGCAGGTTGCGACCCCGAGGGTCAGTGCCGGCAAAACGATCGGGCTATTCCTGGGCCTCTCCGTGGTCGCAGTAGGAACCGCGGTGATCGTGTGTTTGTCTAGTAGTGATTGTATCGACAATTAGCGAGAATGCTCGATAACCCAACCGGCTATCGAGCATTGGTGATCAGTCGGGGCGAGAGGATTTGAACCTCCGACCTCCTGGTCCCGAACCAGGCGCGCTAACCGGGCTGCGCTACGCCCCGAGGCAAGGCCCCGAAACCTAGAACCCGACCAACCCGAAAGAAAGCCCGGCAGGGTCTTGCGGCCCGCACGGCGGGCCCGTATTTCCACAGCATGAGGTCCATGACACCTGATCCCGTCGTGCGCAGCAGACGCTACCGCCCAATAGCGGTGTGCGCGATCGGTGCCGTCGCCGCGCTCCAGGGTGGCTGGGCGTGTCGGCAGGCCTCCCCCGCCGTGCCTCCTCCTCCCCAGGTCTCGGTGCTGACGATCGTCCCCGAGACCGTCTCGGCGCGCTTCGAGTTTGTCGGGCAGGCCGCGGCGTCGCGTCGCGTGGAAGTGCGGGCCCAGGTCGCCGGGGTCATCGTCGCGCGGCCCTACCCCGAAGGCACGGACGTCCCCAAGGGCGCCCTGCTGTTCCAGATCGACTCCACGACGTACGACGCGGCCTACCGGAGCGCCCAGGCGCAGCTCGCGGACGCCACCGCTCGATCGGCGAACGCCGAGCGTAACTGGGGTCGTCTCAAGGCGCTGCTCGGCTCGCGCGCGGTTGCCCAGAAGGACGTGGACGACGCCGAGACGGCGCTCGATCAGGCGCGCGCCGCCGTACAGGCCGCGCGCGCCGCGGTCGATCGCGCCAAGAAAGACTACGACGACACGTTCATCCGCGCGGAGTTCGCCGGGCGCGCCGGCCGGGCGCTCCTCGACCTGGGCGCGCGGGTCACGGGCCCGAGCGACCTGCTCACGACCGTCGAGCAAATCGATCCCGTCTACGTGAACTTCAACCCGTCCGACCAGGAGGTACTGCGCTGGCGGCAGGACATCGCGACGCGCCGGTTGCTCGTGCCGGCCCGCGTGTTCGCCGTGCAGGTGACACTCTCCGACGGCAGCCTGTTTCCCGGCACCGGCCAGCTCAATTTCGTCGACCTCGCCCTCCAGCCCGCGACCGGGACGCTGTCGCTCCGCGCCGAGTTCCGGAATCCGCGGCACGTGTTGTTGCCGGGCCAGTTCGTGCGCCTGCACTTCGTCGGCCT
>Ga0137418_10005983_pt1 | contig 11182 bp, 8 predicted proteins | sample CZODoug3_1_2_16f_FD_122242 | JGI IMG/M metagenome (GOLD analysis project Ga0137418, IMG submission 122242) | Vadose zone soil fungal communities from Angelo Coast Range Reserve, California, USA - CZODoug3_1_2_16fungal (Hybrid Assembly) | ecosystem: Environmental > Terrestrial > Soil > Vadose... | reverse complement strand
ATATGCGGATAAGCTCTCGGAAGGCGACAAAGCGCTCCTCGACAAGCATGCGAGCTACCGAATCGACGTCTACCCGAGTCATCGGACGGCATCTGCACCACAGTGGGTTTATGAGAACACCTACCAGAACGCCGTCAACGCGACGACGACGAATGAGGGCCTCACGCTCAAGGGTGCCTATGGCGGAATTCCCTTTCCCATACCAAAGACGGGAAGCGAATTGATCTGGAACCATGAGCTAGCGTGGAACGGGACAGCGACGATGTTCCGATTCAGCACCTGGACGGTGACTGATGCCGGAAATGTGGTGTTGTCGGCGAAGGCGACGAACACCCAACAATATCCCTACTACTACAAGAGCGGCTCCGCGAAAACCTTCGCGGGTACCGCCTTTATGGTCGACAACGTCACGACCGATCCTCCCTTCAGAGCCGGCGAGGTGATTCTGTATCGAGATCCGACGGACTATGCGGGCGGCCAACGCCAGGCCTGGCAATACTTAACCGGTCAGCGTCGGGTTCGTCGCGCACCGACGATCGGTTTCGACACGCCCAAGCAGGAGGCCTCGGGCGTCTCGAATTTCGACGAGATCTTCGTGTTTAACGGCTCGCCCGAGCGTTACGACTGGAAGATCGTCGGTAAGCAGGAGTTGTACGTCCCCTACAACTCCAATCGGCTGCTCGGCAGCCCGCATGCAACCATCTTCAAAAATGGGCCGGCACACATGAACCCAGACCTAGTGCGTTGGGAACTACATCGCGTCTGGGTAGTGGACGGCACCCTAAAGTCGGGAAAGCGTCATGTCATTCCGCATCGCCGCTTCTACATCGACGAGGATACCTGGACGATTCTCCTGGCGGACGGCTGGGATGCCAACGGCAAACTGTGGAAACACTACTACGGCCTAACGTTGCTGGCGCCCGACATTCCGGCGCTCGTCAATATCACGCATGTCTACAATAATGTGCAAACCGGCGCGTGGGGCATCGCAGCGGTCTTCGAGGACGCGCCTGGAGCGCAGGTTCGCCCGATCGAACCGAAGGATGACTCCTACTTCACACCCGATGCACTCGCTGCTCGAGGCGTGCGTTAGATCGGGCATGTCGAGGGCTCTGCGCACCATTGCCGGCACGCTGCTCACATTCACAGCGACCATGGCGCTCGGTGCGGCGGGGCCTCCCGGCTCCCTCGATCCGCTCGACCGTCCTGCGGTGGCGATGAAGGACCCGTCGCGCAATGTGTTGTTGTCCATCACGGCCGCGGGCAACAGATTGGTGGCGGTCGGTGCAAGCGGCACGATCATTCACTCAGAGGACCAAGGCTCCACGTGGCTGCAGGCCGCCTGCCCGACGAGCGTGACGCTGACGAGCGTGGCCTTCGCCGATGGCACGATCGGCTGGGCAGTGGGTCACAGCGGAATCATTCTCGCCACGCGCGACGGTGGGATCACCTGGAGCCGCCAGCTCGATGGACGCTCGATTCTCTCGGCGCTTGAGCGTGAGCTCGGTGAGATGTCACCGTCTAACGACGCGCAGCGGGACGCAATGCAGCAGATGATCGACGACGGCCCCGACAAGCCCTTGCTCGAGGTGCTCGCCTTGAGTCCCAATCGCGTACTCGCCGTGGGGGCATACGGGCTGCTGCTTCTTTCCGAGGACGCGGGTAATCATTGGAGCGTTCGACTCGACCTGGCCACCGCCGCCAAGGGCAAGCATCTCTATGCAGTCCGTCCGTTGGAGAAGACACTGATCTTCGCAGGCGAGGCCGGCACACTGGGCAGAACGAACGGCTTCCCAGCCGAACTCATCGCCTCCACCGCACCTTACACAGGTAGCTTCTTCGGCCTGGTATCAACGCCGGGCGGAGGCATCATCGCCTACGGACTTCGTGGTCATGCAGTGATCTCGACAGACGCGGGCCGCACGTGGTCTTCGATTGACACCGGCATCACGACCTCCATCAATGCCGGCCTGCTTCTATCCGACGGTCGCATCCTGCTCGGTACGGACGCCGGCGAAATCCTTATGAGCTTAGATAGTGGCTCGACTTTCCGACCACTTCCGGTCGCCGTTCCCGAACCCGTGTCGGGCCTCGCAGAGACCTCCGGCGGTTTTGTTGCCGTAGGCGCTCGCGGCGTCGCCCACATGTCATTGTCATCGGCCCGCGCCACCCCTCGACCGGGACGCCTCGAGAATCTCCATGCACCGTAATACTTTTGATGTGGGCCCAATTGGCTCCGATGCCGAGGGTTTCGACCACCGCTCCGGCTCTTTGCTGGAGCGGATCATTTTCAATCACCGGCTTCTCGTGCTGGTGTTGTGCATATTGGCGACCGTCGGGCTCGGTGTTGCCAGCCTGAGACTCGAACTTGCGGCAAGCTTCGAGCAAACCCTCCCGGAGCATCACGAATACATCGTCAATTACCTGGCCCACCGCCAGGATCTCAAGGGCTTCGGCAATGCGCTCCGAATTGCGGTTGAGACCCACGATGGGGACATCTTCTCAGCCGCTTACCTTGACACCTTGCGCCGCCTCAACGATGAGGTCTTCCTCCTGCCGGGTGTAGACAGGTCGGCGATGAAGTCCTTGTGGACTCCCGCGACGCGCTGGGCGTCAGTCACGGAAGAAGGCCTCGATGGCGGCCCTGTGCTGCCGCCAGACTACGATGGGAGCGAAAACGGCCTTGCTGTCGTCCGGGCCAATGTCGACCGGTCAGGAGAAATCGGGCAACTAGTCGCCGCGGATTTCAAGTCGAGCGTGTTGTTCGTGCCTCTGCTTGAGCGTAACAACGAAACCGGAAAGCCACTCGACTATGGAGTCCTGTCGCGGCAGCTCGAGAGCTTGCGCACGAAGTATCAAAGTTCGACCTTCACCTTGCATATCGTGGGCTTCGCCAAGCTGATCGGGGATCTTATTGACGGGCTTCATCAAATACTGCTGTTTTTTGTCGCCGCAGTTTTGATCACCGGCACCATCCTGTATCTGTCCACCCGTTGTATCCGAAGTACGGTGCTCGTAATCGGTTGCTCTCTCATCGCCGTCGTATGGCAGCTTGGCTTGGTCGCGCTGCTGGGCCTTTCCGTCGACCCATATTCGATCTTGGTCCCTTTCCTCATATTCGCGATCGGCATGAGCCACGGCGTTCAGAAGATGAACGGTATCATGCAGGACATCGGCCGCGGTGTTCAGCCGTGGATCGCGGCACGGTACACGTTCCGCCGGCTGTTTATGGCAGGCCTGACGGCACTGCTTTGCGACACTGTCGGATTTGCAGTCCTCGCGACGATCCAGATTCAAGTGATCCAGAAACTCGCACTGGTCGCCAGCATTGGCGTTGCCGCGCTCATCATCACTAATCTCGTCCTTCTGCCCGTGACACTTTCCTTCATCGGGGTGTCGCGCGTCGCGGCCGCGCGGTGTCTCGTCAAGGAACAAGACGGCAACGAAAGCCCTTTCTTGCGGTTCTTCGCTATCTTCACTCGACGTTCCTGGGCGGTCGGGGCCATTCTCTTTGGAGCTGGCTTGGCGGTGGCCGCCAGTATGATCAGCAGCCGATTGCAGATCGGTGACATTGACCCTGGGGCGCCGGAACTGCGCCCTAATTCGCGGTACAACCGTGACACAGGCTATATGGCAAGCCACTATGCGGCCTCGAGCGATGTGTTTGTGGTGATGGCACAGACCGCACAGTACGGATGTGCCTCGTATGACACCTTGGTGCGGCTCGATGCGCTGGCAAGCGAGCTGCGGGAGCTCCCGGGGGTGGTCGACACCAATTCTCTGGCGGGACTTAGCAAGTTTGCAGTGGTTGGGATGAATGAGGGCAATCCCAAATGGTACGAGCTGATCAGAACTCAGAGCATGCTTAATGCCGTGACCTATCGCGCACCGCGGGAACTGTTCAACGAATCCTGTGATCTACTGTCCCTGATCGTGTACCTCAAGGACCACCGCGCTAGCACGCTCACAGAGGTGGTTGATCATGTCACCGCCTTTGCATCCCGCAGCGACACCAAGGATGCGAAGTTTCTGATGGCGGCCGGCAACGCGGGCTTCGAGGCCGCGACCAACATCGTGGTTTCGCGCGCGATGACACAGATGCTCGTATTGGTCTATGCGGCAGTTGGTATCCTTTGCTTGGTGGCCTTTCGCTCCTGGCGTGCAACGCTGGCCGCCATTTTGCCCTTGGCGCTGACCTCCGTGGTCTGCGAGGCGCTCATGGTAATGCTCGGGATCGGCATCAAAGTGGCGACGCTGCCGGTGGTCGCACTGGGCGTGGGCATCGGTGTGGACTACGCGCTATATACGCTTGCGGTGATCCTCGCGTGTCTCCGCGCGAACGATGACTTTGAAACGGCGGCGCGGCGAGCGCGCCTCTTCACAGGTCGCGTCGTCATGCTGACGGGCTTCATGCTGTCGGTGGCGGTAGCGAGCTGGGTGTGGTCACCGATCAAGAGTCAAGCTGACATGGGCGTTCTGTTGGCGTTCATGTTCCTACTCAATATGCTCGGCGCGCTCGTGCTGCTGCCCTCGATTGGCGTCTTTCTCATTCCAAAGGGATCGGGCGGTGTGCGCGGCACACATCCTGTGATGAATAGCGTGTCTTCGACGTCCTAGCGCCGAGTTATTAGCCCCCGCCTGCCTCTGCGGCCACGGCTTCTCGGCTGTCCTTGCTCACGGTAGCTCGACCGGAAAAACTAAATCCCCCAGTCGACCCGTCAGAGCTTGGTTGAGAACCGCGGCCGAATACAGCACTACATTTAAGTAGCCGCGGCAAGCGCCGGGCGCGCACTCTCATCGGTTTCGCGCTTGATCACCTTTTCGAAATAGGGCGCCGGCGCGACCCTCACGCGTACTTGACGCAGTGAGTTCTTCTCGACCGTCGGCCGCGGCATGAGGGCCTCGCCCCAGAGGAGGGTAAGCTCGGTCCCGACCTCTGCATGCTCGAGGTCAACCACGGATAGCGAAACAAACTCGCGGGCATTGGCGCTGAATCCAGAAAACTGCGCGATGCCGACGTGGCGGCCATGATTCTGGACGTCGTCGATGTGAAAAGTCGAGTAAGTCGCCAGCGGAAAATTGATAAAGCGGGCCGGTGGGTCCGCATACAGAGAGTCGTGGATGACGCTCATCAGATCCTGGTGGTTCCAGACCAAGGTGACCTTCTTGCGGCGCTGATGTCGCTGGCGCTCCTTCAGTGCCTTGGCACCGATAAAGTCGCGGCTGCCATCGATCAGTGCGCCGTATCCGACCTCCACCGGGTCCATGTAGTAGTCCTTGATCGCATCCGAATAAAAGCTGCCACCCATTGAGCCAAGAACCTCGAGGTGGGGCGGCGTCAGCCACTCGCGAAAAGGTCTCATCTCATCACTGTGATATATGGCCGGCACGGGGTGCGGCATCCAAGAGGATTCCAGCGTGCTGGTTGGATAGGCCAGCGAGCCCACCTTTCTCACGCCGTACTTGGCGCCGACCTCTTCAAGCGCTTCCATGACGAGTTCGTGATCGCTCCAGGGCCCAAACATTTCGAAGCCGACCTCGCCGGCCATGCCGTGCCGCAAGGCCCGAACTGGCTTCCCGCGGATATTGAAATCCCCGATGTGGAAGAAAGCGATCTCAGGGAGCGTTCCGTCGGTCACCTCGCGCATCATGTCGAGAGCGCGGGGACCCTGTACCTGGTAGATGTAGATGCGTGGATCACCTGGCCGAAAGGTGACGGTCTCGTCCCGATCCACCTCCACGTCAAAATTTCCGGTGCGAGCGTGGAACTCCACCCAATCCGAGATCACGGGCGGGCCTACTATCCGAAAATAGTCCTGCTCCAGGTGAAACACGATACCGTCGCCGAGAAGGTATCCGTCATGACTCGCCGCAATCAGCTGTTTCCCCCGATTGGGCGGAAAGGATTGCAGCTTTGTGAGGGCGACTCTGCGCAGGATTTCAAGCGCGTCCTTGCCGCGAAGGTAGAGATCGGTCATATGGTAGGAAAGATTCAGGAGCGCCACCCCTTCTTTCCACGCACGTTGCTCATCGCGCCAATTGGTGTGTTCCGGAGCGTTTACCGGAAACACGTACGGTCCCAGCCGTGATCCTCGCAGCAGCTTGACAGGACCTCCGACGGCGTTGAGGATTTCTTCTAGATTCGCGTACTGCATCAACGGGTTCTTCATCACTTACTCCCAAGCAGTGACGGGCACGACGCGAGCTTTCGTCGGGCGAATTAGCAACGGGTCAGTAACGTAAATGAAAGGGCTAACCCTTGCGATGGCAGCTGGATCCCCTCGCCCGGTTGGTCTGAGATGTGACTTCTCTTGGGCGATGGAATGCTAGCGTCCGCTCCACGTTACTGAAGTTCTACGGGACTACACTGGAGCAAAATTACCCAGATGCCCAGACCGGCTTTCGAATTGCTCGTATGCAGATCTCGCATATTGCCTGGCTCGGAACAGGGTTCGAGCCTTAGCGAAGCCGCCTATTCTGCGACGTCGTCTGAGTCCACGCGCAGTGAACTGGCGATACCACGGCGCAACCATTGGTTTCCCGGATCATGATCAAAGCGCGTATGCCAGTATTGCTTGACATCGAAACCGGGCAACTCAATGGGCGGTTCGATCATCTTGAGCGCTCCAAAGCGATTGCCAAGAAAGCCCGATGCCTTTCCCGGCATAGTCACTACCAGGTTCGACTTCTCAACGAGCAACGCGCCGAGGAGAAAGCTCTCTGAGATCACCCTCACGTGATTGGGAGGACATATCTCCAACAGGCGCTTTTCAACCTCCTGGTGCACGTGACCGAGCAGATGCGCGGACACGACGACGTGTTGAGCACGCTGGAATTCCCGGACAGTCATCTTGTCGCCGATGTTTGGATGGTCGCTACGCATCAGGCAGGTGTAGTGCTCACGAAAAAGGGTTTGCTCCTTGACACCCGCGTATAGGTTGGGAAACCCGCCAACGGCCACGTCGATCTCGCCGGATTCCAGGCGCTCGATCAGCGCCGTTCGTGACAATGGGACCGCCACAAAGCTGACGTTTGGGGCCCGCTTCTCCGACCACGCGTGCAGTCTCGGCAATACCAGGAGGTGTCCGAAGTCCGATGCGCAGATTCGAAAGCTGCGAGTCGAAGTGAGAGGCTCAAACCGCGCTGCTTGCTGCAAGCGTCCCTGATAGATCTTCACCATCTCCTGCACAGCGTCGACCAGAGAATTGCCCAATTGGGTGACTTGCATTCCCTGGCGCGTACGCACAAACAGAGGGTCACCGAAGCTTTCTCGAAGTGCTGCCAGACGTCGGCTGACGGTCGGCTGCGGCACGTCCAGGGCACGGGCGGCTTTGCTGACGCTCTTGTGCGAATAGATCGCATCGAAGGTCATCAAGTCTGCGATCGCCAACCCTTCTATCGTATTCATAATTTGGATACACACTATGCCGAGCGGTGGGTTCGCGCAAGGGGCGGAAACACCTAGAATTATCCCGTGATATCGCGTTCCGGGGCGGCCCGGAAGTCCGCGAGTCGACACCGTAAAACGAGAGGCGAGGGCACGGATAGAGCCTTACATGAAGTCGTTTACATATAACGCTGCCGCATCTCGAATTATCTTCGGCGTGGGCGCTGTCAAATCTCTCGAGGCAGAGATTAAGCGTCTCGGCGCCGAGCGCGCGCTGGTTCTCTCCACACCGGAACAGAAGTCCTCCGCCGAGCAGATCGCGTCGCTCCTCGGCCCGCGATCGGCCGGCATTTTTGCGCAAGCGACCATGCACGTGCCGATCGAAACGGCCCGTGCCGCTCGCGCGGTTGCCCAGGAATTGAAGGCTGACTGCGCGGTTGCCATTGGCGGAGGCTCTACCACGGGATTGGCCAAGGCGATTTCGCTTGAATCCGCCCTGCCGATCATCGCGATCCCGACCACCTACGCGGGATCCGAGGTGACCCCCATCTTTGGCCTGACCGAAGGCGGAATAAAGAAGACCGGAAGCGACCCGAAGGTCATCCCGCGGGTCGTGATCTATGACCCCGCCCTCACGATTTCGATGCCGATGAACCTGACCCTCGCTAGTGGGATGAACGCCATCGCGCATGCGGCGGAGGGACTCTACGCCGAGGACTCCAATCCGGTGATATCGCTGATTGCCGAGGAGGGCATCCGCGCCATGTCCGCGGGGCTGCGGCGCGTCGGCGAAGCGCCGGACGATATGGAGGTGCGCTCGAACTGCCTCTACGGAGCATGGCTCTGTGGAATCGTTCTGGGTTCTGTCGGCGTTGCCCTCCACCACAAGCTGTGTCACACGGTCGGCGGTTCCTTTAATCTCCCGCACGCCGAGACACATGCCGTGATCCTCCCGCACGCCGTAGGATTCAACGCACCGGCGGTCCCGGATGCCATGCAACGAATCGCTCGAGCGCTCGGGGCGCCGCACGCGGCCCAGGGTCTATACGATCTCGGCAAGTCGCTTCGGCTGCCGCAGTCACTGCAGGCGATCGGCATGAAGTCAGAAGATCTCGACCGCGCGGCGGAGCTCGCGCTGCAGAGTCCCTATTGGAATCCCCGACCCTTCACCCGCGGCGAAGTTCGGGAACTGCTGGGGCGAGCATACGATGGACTTCCACCGGACGCCTGATCGGGCGTCGTTGCACGCACCGTCCGACCGCCGGCAACGACCCACACGAGCGCACGAGCGCCAACGCATCGCGCTCAGCTTTGTGTTTGCCTTTGCGGTACTCACCCTCATCGCGGCCCTGCATAGGTGGCTGGACAGTATCGTGGTGGTCGGGTCACTGGCAGGTTCAGTCGTGGTTGCATTCGGGTTGCCCGAGTCCGACATGGCTCGTCCGCGCAGCCTGCTCGGCGGTCATGCAATCTCCTGCTTCGCGGGGATCCTCGTCTCGTACCTATTTCGCGACTCGTCCTTGGCGGGCCCGGTAGGTGTGAGTGTCGCACTGCTTCTCATGCAATCCACGGCCACTATTCATTCTCCGGCCGGCGCGGATCCGCTCATCATCCTAGCTTGCAAGGGTGCCTGGTGGCGCCCGATCCTGGTGCTTCTACTCGGGCTATTGTTCATATCCCTGCTGGCGCAGTGGTGCGCGCGGCTGACTCGGGCCCTGGAAGCCAATAAACAGCCTAGTCAGTGAATACGACGGTCTTGTGTCCGTTGAGAAGAATGCGGTTTTCGAGATGGTAGCGGACGGCACGCGTGAGTACGCGTCGCTCGATGTCGCGTCCTCGGTTGGTGAGTGACTCTACGGTGTCCAGGTGGGCGACGTTTTCCACGTCCTGCGCAATGATCAAGCATCTTGTTGCACCAGCTCTCTGTTGGATTCCACCCAGGACACCGTGTTCTTCAGACCTCCGAAGGGATAGAAGTGGAAACGGACAGACCCATGGACACCGGGCCGTAACTGTTCCATGTAGGCGCTCAAGAGGCGCTGCGGCCGCGCAGTGCTCAGCAATTGGGTGATTGAGACCCCGTATTTAGCCATCACACTAGCCGTCGCACCGACTCCGCAAATGGATGCGAATCTCAGCAGCGTCTTCACGCTGGCGGGCCCTGGTAGTCCAACGCGAACGGTTGCCGTGATATCGAGTTCTTCCCGAACACGGGCGAGCCACCGAAGGACGGGTGCTGCATCGAAGCTGAATTGAGTCATGATCTCAACATTCGCACCCCGCTCTTTCAGAACACGGTATTTGGTACGCAATGCGTCCCATAGCTTGGCGTCGGAAATTTGCGGATGCCCTTCCGGATAGCCCGAGATGCTCACGTGTTCCACGCCGCTTTCCAGCAACTCGGCGGATTGAATGATCGCAAGCGCGTCATCGTAGGGTCCTAAGGGTGCGGAGAGATCACCGGCAATCGCAAACACCCGATTGATGGCGGCCGCCTCTTGCAGTCGCATGAGATACTCCCTGAGCTCTTCCGATGAGCGCAGACGTCGCGCGGAGATGTGGGGTACGGGCTCGAAGCCGAGCGACCGAACGAGTCTTGCGGCGGCCACGCGCGCCTCCATTTCCTCTCCCGGCAGGAATGTAACGGAGATAGCGGTTTTCGGGGGTATCTCATCGCTTACCTCTCGAAGCGACTTGGCATCTTTTGCCGTGACCTCAAGGGAGTATCCCTCCAGCGCGCTGCTGAGCTCGCTTGGGCCTACGTTGTCTTCATCATATGTGCGCAATGGCATCTTCCCATTCGAGAAATAGCGTTTCTTGGACAAGACTTCCCTGCGGCGCCTATCGGACCGGCGACCAACTAGCTTTGCTAAGACCTAACCGTGCTAGATGAGCTTCTGAAAGTAGGGCGCTTGCGCCACCTTGGCGCGAATCTCATGGACCGAATTTCTTTCCACCGTGGGCCGTTGCGTGTTGGGCTCGCCCCACCGCACGATCACTTCGGTGCCAGGCTCACTGAACTCGATGTTCACGAGGGACAGTGACAACATGGCCTGCGCGTTCGAACTAAACCCCACATACTGCGATATGCCGGCGGCCTTGCCGTCTTTCACGACCTCGTCGTACTGAAAGGTCGAATACACGGCGAGCGGCAGATTCATGAACTTGCTGGCAGAACCGTTCGTGTAGAGTGAATGGTGCATCACTTCCAGGACATCCTTCTCGTTCCAGACAAGCGTCACTTTCTTTCGTCGGGGATTTTTGACCTTCTGTGCGAGGGCCTCCTTGCCGATGAAGTCCTTGCTGAAGTCAATGAACTGTCCGTAGCCGACTTCAACCGGGTCCATATAATAGTCGACAATGTTCTCGGATTCGAAGCTACCGCCCAGTGAACCGAGCACCTCTAGGTGCATGGGCGTCATCCACTCACGGTAGGGCTTCATTTCGTCGCTGTGATAGATGGCAGGGCAGGGCAGCGGCATCCACCCCGATTCGAGGGTTGTCGTGGGGTAGGCGAGCGCACCGACCTTGTGTAGGTGATACTTTTCGCCCGCCTTTTCCAGTGCGGACAAGACCTTCTGATGGTCCTCCCACGGCCCAAAGATTTCGAATCCGGGCGCACCGGCCATCCCGTGGCGAAGCGCTCTGACGGCGCAGCCCTGGATCGAGAACTCTCCGATGTGGAAGAAGCGAATGTCGGGCAGCGTGCCGCCAGAGGCATCGGACACCAAGTTGAGCGACATGGGACCCTGGACCTGGTAGATGAAGATCTTTGGGGCCCCGCTTCGAACCGAG
>Ga0137418_10005981_pt1 | contig 11183 bp, 3 predicted proteins | sample CZODoug3_1_2_16f_FD_122242 | JGI IMG/M metagenome (GOLD analysis project Ga0137418, IMG submission 122242) | Vadose zone soil fungal communities from Angelo Coast Range Reserve, California, USA - CZODoug3_1_2_16fungal (Hybrid Assembly) | ecosystem: Environmental > Terrestrial > Soil > Vadose... | reverse complement strand
CCGGACGCTGGTGTAGAGGATGTGGCAGCCCGCAACGTTGCGATCGGGCAACTCCAGGGGTGGAACCTCCACCGGGTCCCCCTGCTCACCGCGGAGACCCTCGAGGCTGCCAAAGACGTCCTGCCCTCTGTACTGCGCAAAGGCATAGCCGACTGAGGCGACGAGCACTGCCACGAGAACGAGCGGCAGGATACGTCCGCGGGTGCGAATGACGTCTGTCCTACTCTGCGTCGACCGTGAAGACTGCATGGATGCCCGTCCTCGTGTTCCCGCCCCTGGCCAGCCAAACCTGCGAGCAGAGAATTCTGGTGCATAGAATACCCCGGCATCCGTCGAAGTGCTGGATGATTCGGTATTCCTCTGGTTTGACGCGACCTCGGCCGGCAGAATTTTCAGTGCAACTCTGCGATCGAGCTTGGTGTCATGCGCCAGATACACTTCACCCATTCCACCCTCGCCGATCTTTGAGCGGATTTCGTAGCGGCCGAGTTTTGTGCCGGCGGTGAGTGACATTTCCTTAATCGCGAACTTCAATCGATTGGTTAAGCCACTTCAAGGCTGCTGCTTCGTTTTGTTCAATTGCTATTTCAAGGGCGCGCTTGGCAGCATCTCTTTGTCTCGTTTCAAACACTTCGCATAAAAGAGAAAGTTGTCGTTGATTTGCTTGGTATTAATGCAACTCTCCAGCGCTGCAATCTCGGAATCGGAAAAAAGGTCAAGGTAGTAGTTGGTGTTCTTGAGGATTTGTTCGATGCTCATGTTGATTTTGCCTCGAGCTGGAGTCAGTTAGTGCTTCGCGATGAAACTTGTTGCGCCAGATAAACTTCACCCATTCGGCCCGCGCCGATTTTCGAGACGATCCGGTAATGTGAAAGGCTAGTGTTGGCTGGCAGTTCTTGATTCACTTAGATGTTCTAAGTAACCCTTAATTGGTGGGCGACCCTAACCACGAAAACGCAGACCTGCGTAATTTACGGCCAGGTTTCCATATGACAACGAGAGTCCTTCGACCTCCGGTCTGACAAATCGATATGTCTGTTCGTGAAACAAAGGGACAAGTAGGCTTTCGCGCGCAATGGTTTGTTCTATTTGACGATAGATTGAATGGCGCGCGGAAGGAGACGTTTCTGACCTGCCCCTTACGATTAAGCGATCCAGCTCAGTAGAACCACAGAGTCGACCGAGCAGACCCTCACTGGTCGCGAGGATGTTTGCAAAGGTGTCCGCGTCGGGAAAGTCTGCTCCCCAACGCCCCAACACGAAGTTAACCGAACCCTGCGTTGCCCCTTCGACCCACTCGTCCATAGTCTTGTTCACAATTTCGAGAATGAAGTGGTGGTCGCGCAGAGCGTTTGTGATCTCTCTCGCGAAAGCAGCGTATTCTCCAAAAAACACCGGATTGAGCACAGCGGTCAATTCAATTTTCTCGGCCGGCTCTTTTGCCGGCGCGTCGACAGAAACGTGCGCTGTTGGGGTGTAGGAAGAATCATGCCCCAGGAGGCCCGGAGGGATCAGGCCATGCGCCGGAACTGCAAGCCGGCCCAACGTCTGCCGCACTATATTGGCCCAGTCAATCGACTGAACCAGCCTTTGACGCAAGCGTTTGTCCTTCAAAGGTCCGTTATGGGTGTTGAAGGCAGCATAGTAAGTCATAAGGCGAGGCACTTCGTGATAGCCGGAAGCGAACTCGGGCTCGCGGCGCAGCGCTTCAGCATCTGCGGGCAATAGATCTGAAGCCAGCGAGAGACGACCATCGCGAAACTGCGCCAGAATATCCTTGGGAGTCACACCTAAGTTGAATACCAATCGTTCGACCTTGGGAACACCGCTGAGCCAGTAGTCCTTATTGCGTTCAAGTTCAACTTGTATGCCGGGTTCAAAGTTTGCGACCCGAAAAGGACCAGTTCCAACGCTACCCTCCTGCCAACTATTACCGAACTTATCGCTTCCCTCTGGAACGATTCCGGCCGCATGGTAAGAGATAAGCGCCGGGAAGGTAGCCACCGGGTCTTCGAGCTCAATCGTGAACTCATCTGCCGACTGAATGCGAAAGCCTGCCAGGTCAGATTCTTTGCCGTCGATAAGTGCCCTTGCTCCCTTTATCACCGAATAGAAATGACGCCCAGTGCTCTCTGGATTTTGTAGCAGTCGCTCGAATGAGTAGCGCACATCGCGCGGCGTCAGTTTGCGTCCATCGTGGAAGCGAACATCGTCGCGAAGACGAAAGCGATATCGCTTGCCTCCCTGCTCGGCGTTGAAATCAGTCACCAGCCAGGGAACGATTCGCGCGCCGCCGACGTCGCGAGTGAGCGTTTCGAAAATGCTTGGTAAGATCTCACCGTCTTCTACCGTAGACGCTAGCGAAGGATCGAGATAATGGAGTTGCCCGGTGATGGCGACTTGAATGCTCCCGCCAGCGGTCCGCACTTCAGCCGCGCTGGTTGCTGATTCTAATCTGGCTATGTCCGTGTACTTGACGTAAGGAGCGCTGCCGCGGAGGTTGAGCCCTAGCACTTTCTGGCTAGCCAAACGATAGTCGACGTCATGAAACAGGGGCAGCACTGTGCCCGATTCCTGAACAAAACTCTCGTACTTCCGGTACAAATTTGCGCGAATGCCCGGACGACTCTCGGTACGCGCCTCTTCAAGCAACTGATCTCCATCAGGCGCCGAGATGTAAGAGCGGTATAGCCCGACGCGTGAGTGGAAAAGCGCATAGGTAAAGTCGTCAGGATCGTCATAATCAATATTCCACCTGCCAATAAACAAGTCTATTCCGGTGGGGTCCTGGAACGACTCAAGGTAAGAAGCCATTGTTGGCGTCACGACTTCCACGTTTACACCCAATTCCGACCATATCGAAAGAAGAGTTGTCAGCAACGATTTATATCGATCGAGGAACAGTGGGTGCACCGAAGCCCTTAACTGCACTCGGCCTTCAATTCCGGCCGACCGCAGCATCGATATAGCTTCGTCACGAGTAAATGTGGGTCTGCGCCTACCCGGGTCGTAGCCAAGCATTCCAGGCGGAATCAGGCAAACGGCTGGTTGGGCAAAGCGACCGAGCGTTTGCCACACAACATCGTGCGTACGGATGACACCGGAAAGCGCCTTCCGAAACTCGCTGCCTTGCGTGATTGAACCGTTAGCATTGAAGATTAAAAAGTAAGTGTTTTTGCGCGGAGACTCGACCAGACCATTGCGAAAGCTCGGGTCACGAAGGAACTCCTCAAGATCTTCCGGCGATAGGTCGCGGGCAACGTCGATTGAACCAGATCGCAAACCGGTGGCTATATCAGAAGCGCTGAGGCCCGCAAGAAATTCTACTTCGTCAAGAAATGCTGTTGACCCTTTCCAATAACTCTCGTTGCGTTTAAGTACAATGCGGTCGGGAGAGTATGAAGCGATTCGGAAGGGACCAGTACCCGTTAAGATAGAACCGGTTTTCCCGTCGTCCGTTTCCAGCGTGATGCCGGTTTTATAGTCGGTTAGCAGAGCAGGATAGATCGATAGAGGATCTGACAGTTGAATCTCTAACTTGTATTCTGAGTGGACGACGATGCTGGCCAGTTCCTGGTCAGGACCCCTGGCGAATTCCGCAGCACCGCGAATCGCCGCGAGACCCGGAGGCAGTTCACGCGCTAACCGAATACTGCGCTCCAGGGAATGCTTGCAGGCAAGAGCAGTTAGCGAGGCGCCATTTTGAAAACTCACTACTTCGCGCAAGGTGAAGAAAACCGACTTGCCATCGTTGGACGCCTCCCACTTTTCGCAAAGGGCCGGAACGAGGTTGCCTTCCGAGTCGGTAGCTAAGAGCGTTTCAAAGACATTCGCGAGAATCTCTTGCTCTTCCACCAACTCCATATTGACGGGATTAATCTCAACCAGTGGCGTGGCCATCGCTACGACTAAACGGCCGCCGATGGGCATCTCGACCTTCTGATCTTCTTTCTGCGCCTCTGGCGCCAGGGCGCCCGCCTCCTCGAGATAGCCGTTCGCTTTCTGATACTCGCCGCGCATGTTGGCGAGTGTGGCTGCCAGCGACAACGCATGCTTTAGACCGGCGGTGTCTTGCGCAGCCCGAGCTGCCTCCATAATCTGCGGAACCAAACGCGCAGTCTCCTCAACCTTCCTGTTTTGCCAGGCCGTTTCGGCGGCAAAGAGAAGGGCTGTCACCGCCGCAGCCCGTTGGCCTTCACGTTGTAGAATCAGGCCGGCAGCCTCCGACTCTCTCAAAGCTGCATCCACCTCTCCAGCCATTCGATACGAGTGGGCCAATAACAGCCTTGCTTGTCCCTCTACTGCCGGATCGCCTTCCCACTCTTCATCGAGAAACTCGAGGACAGTTCTTGCCGCTCGCGCTGCTTCTTCACTGCTGAACGCGTCAAGTGCCGCCTGGGCCATGCGCAAACCATATTCAACAGTCTTATCGGGAACGTCTCCCTGTGAGAAGTGATGAACCAACTGTGGGTAGACTCGCTCGAGCCGGCCACCGTGACGCTTCTCCACTTCTTCCGCATATTTGCGGTGCAGCGATCTTCGTTTGCGCCGGGACAAAGCGCCGTAAAGCACATCTCGAACGACGCGGCTGGAGAAGTTGAGTCGATCACCGCGCGATTCGCGTTCTTCTTCGAGAAGTCCTTCTTCAACCAGATGATCGATGGAATCTTCAACGTCCTTTGATCCAGCCAGGGCTTCGAGGTCGCGAAAATCGAAAGCCCGGCCGATTACGGAAGCTATCGACAGCACTTCGCGCAGCTCCTCAGGTAAGCGTTCGATTCGTTTCTCAACTGCCTGTTGAATCGTCGCCGGCATTTCACCGGTCGAGAGATCTGTGGCAGCACCCAAACTCCAGGCACCAGTCTGATCTTTAGCGATACCACCGGAGTCGAGCAGTGAGCGAACAAGTTCCTTAGTGAAGAAGGGGTTTCCTTCCGTTCCCTCGTAGAGCTTCTCGACGAGGGTATCGGAGAGCTTCGGTCCACCGATCAAGGTTTCAAGGAACAAGCGATGATCAGCGGATGAGAATGGCTCCAGGGCAATCGCTGAAAAACGCCGGTCACCGCGGAACGTATCCAGCATTCGCAATAGCGGATGCGAACGGTCCACCTCACTCGATCGGTAAGTACCAACGATCAGAGTGGGCGTTGGTCCTAACCTTCTGACGATATATTGCAGCGCTTCGATCGAGATTTCTGCGGCATGAAGATCCTCGAGAAAGAGAATCAGTGGATTTCCTGCTGCCAGCCGCGTTAAGGTTCGCGCCAGGAGTTCGAAGACCTGAGTGCGGTTCTCAGGACCTTGCGACGCGCCCACTTGTAACAATTTTGAATCGCCGGTGGCGGCCGAGCGAATTTCGCTGATCTCGGAGAGCATCGGAAACAGGGAGACGAGATCGGGCGCAATATCGGAAAGGTCTATGTGACTTTGGGCACTGGAACGGTCACTTCTAAAGTACTCCTGAATAGCTTCACAAAATCCCTGGTAAGGAAAAGCTCCGTCCTGTTCGATCGATCTTCCATGAAGAACAAGTAACTTGCGGGCTCTCGCCAGAGTCTCGATTTCATCCAGCAGTCTTGATTTGCCAACTCCCGGCTCGCCTGAAACAACCACGAATTGACACTCGCCACTAATCGCGGCATTTAGCCGTCTCTGTAGTTCAGCTTGTTCCTTTTCTCGCCCGATAAACGGAGACAGGGCTACACGCGGCAACATCATCGTCTTCGTCAACACCACTGATTTGCTGAGGTCGCTATCATGCAATTTGGTTTGACAACGCCGCAGGGCAACCGCGACCTCACCGGCTCGCTGCGGCCGGCCAGCCGGATCTTTGGCAATAGAGTCGAGTATGACCGTTTCGAGATCTTCGTTGATATCAGCTCCGAAAGAGCGTGGTGACTGAGGAATCTCGTGGACGATGCGATAGAGAATTGATTGAAGTTCACCTGAAAATGGAGGCTCACCGGCGACGCACTCATACAAAACCGTGCCCAGAGAATAAATATCGGTACGATGGTCGACGCTGCTGGCCGCCACCTGTTCGGGACTCATGTAGGAAAGAGTGCCGGCGATTGTGCCGCTCTTCGTGATCTTGCTTTCGGTGGCGCCGCGCGCAAGACCAAAATCCATAATTCTGACTCGGAATCGTGAGCCATCATCACGCACTATCATGATGTTCTCCGGCTTGATGTCACGATGTATGACACCGCGTGCGTGGCTGTATTCAAGGGCTTCAGAAACCTGGACCCCGATGTCAATGACTTCGCCGAGCGTCAGCGAACCTTCGCGCTGGTACCAGCGCAGGTTGGTTCCCTGGACCACCGGCATGACGAAGAACAGGGAGCCTTCGTGCTTGCCAAAGTCGAAGATCGGCACGATCGATGGATGATCCATCTGCGCCACCAACTGTGCTTCGCGCTGAAAGCGTTGTTCCGACTCAGGGCTCAACAAGGTCGGAGGTATTAGTTTGATCGCCACTTCGCGGTTCAACAATGGATCGTGGGCTCGATAAACCACTCCCATTCCGCGCCCGAGTTCGGTCTTGATTTGATAACGGCTGGAGAGCGTTTGACCGATCATCCTACCTCCACGAGAAAGTCTCTTTCGGTTCCCGTACAAAACGCTGCATGCATTTCGGATCCAGGGCGACCTCTGCCAAAATCTTCAACGCGACTTTGTGATCCAGCTTTGTGTCCGGGCCCAGATACACTTCGCCCATGCCCCCGAACCGATCTTGGAGACGATCCGGTAGTGCGAAAGTGTCGAGCTGGTTGCCAGTTCTTTATTCATCTACTTTCAGATTCATTCCGGCAGATTCATCCGTTTCAGCATTTCCTTAAATCGCGGCTCAGAGCGCAGATCGGCAAGCTCCGGGACAACTGCATACGAATTGGCAGTTTCTGAACGACCCGACATTTGCTTTTCGAGCCAGTTCAATGCTTCTTCTTTATCACCAAGCCCAATGTAAATAAGCGCAAAGGTATAGCTCTGAACGTAGTTCCGGGTTGATTCCTGCTTTAACTCGCCGAGCAGCTTCACTGCTTCATCGCGCTTGCCGGATTTCGCCAGCCAAAGTCCCAATAATCCTTTTCCTGCGGTGCCATGATCCAATTCAATAGCCGTCTGCGTCTCGGCTATGGCTTCCGGATACATTCCCTTTGAGCCATATGCCGAACCCAAAGCCCGGTGAGCGTAAGCAAAATTTGGGTTACGAACGAGAGTGCGCTTGTATTGTGCAATTGCCTCGTCATACTTGCGAGCGAAGACTAGCGCGTCGCCGAGATTCGTACCTATGATCGGCGAAAGCGGGTCAAGTTCCTCGGCACGCCTCAACTCGACAAGACTATCGTCAAACCGTTTTACATTCGCGAGGTCACTACCTAACCAATGATGGGCGGTCGCGTAATTCGGTTTGAGTTCGATAGCGCGGCGATACTCCTTTTCCGAGCCATTCCGATCCCATTCATAATTGGAAAGATAAAACCCGAGAGCCGTGTGTGCTTCTGCCAGCGAATCGTCAATCGCTAATGCCCGCAGGGCCGCCGCTTTCGCCTGCGGCATGCTGTCGGTTGCCGGCGCCACATCGTAACTCGAAAAGAGCACGTATGTTTCAGCCAAACCTGAATAGGCGAGGGCATAGTTCGGGTCTTTCTCAATTGCTTGCCGATAAAACTCAGCAGCTTGTTTGAGTGATTCGCCCGTTCGTTTGTTCCAATAGAACTTTCCTTTCAAATAAAGCTGATAGGCTTCCGCGTTAGCGGTGTAGTTCTTTTCGACTTTCGCTACATCCGAACCCGACAGTTTAGACTTGAGCTTGCTCGACACATCACGGGCAATCTCGCTTTGAAGTGTTACGAGGTCGGATTGTCTGCGGTTGTATTGCTCGCTCCAAATTACGTTCTCCGTTTGCGCGTCAATCAATTCCAGACTTAACGTTAACTGGTCACCGCGCTGGCTGACGCGCCCGTTAAGGATTGCCTGGACGTTCAACTCTTTGCCGATCGTCTGCGGATTTGTTTCTTTCCCTTTGTAACGAAACACTGACGAGCGCGCTTTGACATTCAGATTCGGCAACTGCGAGAGACTGCCGATCAGCGTCTCCGTCATACCGTCGGAGAGATATTCCACGTCCGCATTGCCACTCTCGTTGACAAATGGCATTACCGCGATTGATTGGATTGCAGACTTGTGATTTCGTGAATAATAGATATAGCCGACTAGTGCAAGGATGATTATGGTCGCCGCGATCGTCGCGAATACGAATCCGTGGCGCTTTGGTTTAGTAAGATCGCGCGTCGTCCACTGATTCTGCGTCGCTGGAAGTGCCGCTGTTGGCCCAGTGCTTCGAGTGATCTCGGGAGTCGTTGACGTATGAGGAAGCAGACTGGTCTCGATCTCGCTCGACATCGGGCCGGAACCAAACTTCGCCGTGTTCACGTCGCCACTAAACGAACCAGAATCGCTGATTAACACAGTGCCGTCCGAGCGACAGAACGCGAGTGTGTCGTCAGCTTCGACGCGGTTACATTGGGGGCAGCGTTTCACAGATATTTATAATGCCAAGAGATATTACTCAAGAAAGACAATTCGCAGGTTGGGAAGGGTGGCTCGCCCCCGCCTCAACTCGCACTAACTCCCAACCCGCGAATTCTCGTGTCTTGATTAATTTCCTCGATCGATTTCCTTATCGGCGGCGCAGCATTACCAAATGCCGTAGCCTCGAGTAGTTGTTGACCTTCACGTTACTCCGGCAGACCAAGGCGCTTGATTAAATCCTTAAAGCGCGGGTCGTCGCGAAGAGTTTCAAACTGAATTTCCCATCGGATTTCCGCTAGCTTCCCGTTTCGGGCTTGGAAGTCTTTTTCCAACCATTCAAACGCTTTGTCCTTATCGCCCAGCCCCACATATACGGCAGCTATATATTGTCCGATCGCTTCCTTGCGGGTGTATTTCTCTTCCAGTTCTTTTATTTTGTCGACTGCCTCGGCTCGTTTTCCTACAGCGGCATACACATAACCTAAATCACCGAGTGTGATGCCCGCTCCGTTAGTTAAGTCCGCCGCCTTTTCCGCCGCCGCGATCGCTTCTGCATTGCGTCCTTGTTTCAGATATGACAGCGCCAGATACTCATAAGCGGGGCCGAAATTTGGATCAAGTTCAATTGTCTTGAGACTATTTTCAATGCTCGCATCGTAGTTATTTTGCAGTTGATACATTCGCGTGACGTTCACACCTATCACACTCGACAGCGGGTCAAGTTCTTGAGCCCGTTTGATCATCGCCGCCGCCTCGTCGTTTCTTCCCAGATTTTTGAGGAGAATTGAATACCAATGATACGCCGTTGGGTAATTCGGATTTAGCTCGATCGCCCGTTTGAATTCCTTTTCCGCTTCGACCCATTGCCACAAAAATTCATGGATAATTCCCAATGTAGCGTGAGGTTCCGCCAGTTGACCGTCAATGGCTAAGGCCCGTTCGGCATATGCTTTCGATTGTGGGATCGTTTCGCTTGTTGGAGTTCCGGCGTATTCGTTCAAAACTGCATAGCAATCCGCTAGACCAACAAATGCCAGGGCGTAATTCGGGTCCCGGTCCGTTGCCGACTTGAATTGCTCGATCGCTTTCTTAAGATTTTCAGCCGTGCGTCGGTTCCAGTAATAACGGCCCTTCAAATAGGCTTGATAGGCTTCGGGGTCGGCAGTTGCGGTCTTGACTACTTTGGTTTCCTCCGCACCTGATAGCTTTGCCTTGAGATTTGTTGAAACGTCCCTGGCAATTTCGCTTTGCAACGAAACAAGGTCAGATTGTTTGCGTTGGTATTGCTCAGTCCAAATTACTCTGTTTTTTTGAACATCAACCAGCTCCAGGCTGAGCGTTAATTGCTCGCCCCGTTGCGCCACTCTGCCGTTCAAGATCGCTTGAACATTCAGCTCTTTGGCAATCGTCTGTAAATCTGTGTCCTTACCTTTGTAGCGAAAAACCGCTGAACGTGGTTTGACATCCAAACTCGATAGGTTGGACAAACTCTTGATAAGCGTTTCGGTCATCCCGTCCGAAAGATATTCAACGTCTGCATTTCCGCTTTCGTTGACAAACGGCATGACGGCAATGGATTCAATGGCCACTTCACTGTTGCGGGAGTGCAGGTAGAAGGCGCCGAGCGCGATGCCGCCAAGCAAAACTAATAACGCAATCGTGGCCCCGAGCTTATGCCGCTTGATTTCCGAAACAACGTATTCAGCGCTGGAGGTTGTTGAATGCTGCACCGCGTTTGTTGGTGGGGCATTCATCTGAGGACCCTGTATGCTGGCTCCCATCGAGCCGCCACTCGCAGTTCGCAGCGCTGGCGACACTGTGCGCTCAATTTCAGCATCGACGTCCAGCCTGCGTCGGAGGTTACGGAGATCGATTAGCAAATCTTTGGCACTCTGATAACGTTCATCTTTCTCCTTGGCCAGACACTTAAATACAATCTCTTCCAAACGATCCGGCACACCTTCAACTAACTGTGAAAGAGGCGCCGGCTCGATCTCCTGGATGTCGATGATCTGCCGGCGAATGTCCTTTCCCTGAAAGGGCACGCATCCAGCTAGCATCTCGTAAAGCACAACACCGATGCTCCAGATGTCCGTGCGTTGATCTATGCCCTTTCCCATTGATTGCTCCGGCGACATGTAACTGACAGTACCCATCACCAGCCCGGGCTCAGTTTGGACAAATACTTTGGTTCCCGCTTCGGAGTCGATCGCCGTACCGGACGAAGGTGCAGTCATCTTTGCGAGCCCAAAGTCGAGTACCTTCACAATGTGATCGCGGCGCACCATCACATTTTCGGGTTTGAGGTCGCGATGAGTAATACCGGCCTCGTGGGCCGCGTTGAGCGCACCAACGATCTGAATGGCCACATCCAGGACGTCTATTAACTTTAGCCGGCGGTTGGAAAGATGCTGGCGAAGGGTCACGCCGTCAACATATTCAGTGGCAATAAAAGAAGCGAAGTCGGTCTGTCCGAATTCATAAACAGTGATGATGTTCGGATGATTGAGATTCGAAACGGTGCGCGCTTCCTGGGCGAAGCGTTGCAGGCGATCTTTGTCTTTGGCAACTTCAGCCGGCACGATCTTGAGTGCTACGGTGCGGCCGAGTTCGGACGTGTCTTGCGCCAGATACACCTCGCCCATCCC
>Ga0137418_10005979_pt1 | contig 11184 bp, 7 predicted proteins | sample CZODoug3_1_2_16f_FD_122242 | JGI IMG/M metagenome (GOLD analysis project Ga0137418, IMG submission 122242) | Vadose zone soil fungal communities from Angelo Coast Range Reserve, California, USA - CZODoug3_1_2_16fungal (Hybrid Assembly) | ecosystem: Environmental > Terrestrial > Soil > Vadose... | reverse complement strand
GACTTCCCAAGCGCGTGCGCACCAAGGAAGAGCAATACAGCATGTTCCCGGACAAGGGAACAACCAAGCCCGGCTATATCAATCCGCGCGATCAGGAAGTCATCCGGAACACCCGCAAAGCCGGCGCCGGACGTGGTCACTGGATTTACGAACTCAAATGCCGCGCGTGCGGCCATCACTACGGCGCCAACGGCAATTACATCCACAGCCGCAAGTGCCCCAAGTGCCAGGGCGGCCAGCCCGGCCCTTCCCTCTAGCTTCGCTTTCTCAACTTCATCGCTCGCCTTTGCGTTCCACAGGATTCAAATTCGGCAGGAACGCCGTCAGAATTCCCACCGCGGGCAGAAACGAACACACGTGGTACACGAAACGGATGCTCGTCGCATCGGCCAATTTTCCAAGCAGCGCCGCGCCGATTCCGCCTAACCCAAACGCCAGCCCAAAGAAAAATCCCGAAACCGTGCCCACTTTTCCCGGCACGAGCTCCTGCGCGAAAACCAGAATGGTGGAAAACGCCGAGGCCAGAATCAGTCCAATCACCACGCTCAAAATTCCCGTCCAGAACAAATTCGCGTACGGCAGCAGCAGCGTGAACGGCAGCACGCCCAGAATCGAATACCAGATCACCACTTTGCGCCCCATGCGGTCGCCCACCGGCCCGCCGAAGAATGTGCCCGCGGCGACCGCGCCGAGGAATGCAAACAGATGAAATTCCGCGCTGCGGATGGACACGTGAAACCTGTCCATCAAATAAAACGTGTAATAGGAGCCGAGGCTCGCCAGATAGAAAAATTTCGAGAACATCAGCGTCACCAAAACCGCCAGCGACCACAAAATCTTTTTCCGCGGCAGATGCGCGTGCGGCTCGGCATGCATCGGCATAACGTGCGCAGCGAGCGGCGCCGTCCGCAACTCCGCCTGTGCCGCTCTGCGTTTCTTGGTCCAGGCGCCGATGTCCACCAGGAGGATCATCCCCAGCAGCGCCAGGAACGAAAACCAGGCGATGCTTCGTTGCCCGCGCGGCAGTACAAACGTCGCCAGCAGCGGCCCCAATGCCGATCCTGCGTTGCCTCCGACCTGGAACAGCGATTGCGCCATGCCGTGCTGCCCGCCCGAAGCCATGCGCGCCACGCGTGACGACTCCGGATGAAATACCGACGACCCCATCCCCACCAGCGCCGCGGCCACGAGCACCGTCGCGTAACTCGGCGCCAGCGACAGCGTCACCAACCCGATCAGCGTGATGCCCATGCCAATCGCCAGGAAATACGGTTTGTGATGCCGATCGCTGTACAACCCCACCAGCGGCTGCAACAGCGATGCGGTGAACGTCGACGTGAACGAAATCAGCCCGATCTGCCCAAAGTCCAAATGGAAGGTGTCTCGCAGCAGCGGATAAATCGCCGGCAGCAGCGATTGCACTGTGTCATTCAGCAAATGACAAAAACTGATCGCCAGCAAAACCTTAAAAACCGTTTTCGCGCCAGCGTCGGTGGCTCGGTCCGCAGAAATTGCGCTCAGTTTGGCTTCGCTCGACATTTTTCCAGGGCCGCCTCAAACAACAAACGTCGTCCTGTTATTCCCGAGGCGGCGACGCTAAAGTTTATCCCATGAACGCGCCAAATCTCGTACGCTCTGACATTTGTCCCCGCAGTGTCCAAGGGAGGGTTCGACGGAGGAGGCGCTACTAGCAGGCATCGTGCTAAAATAATCGGATTCTAGGCTCGTAGCTCAGTTGGTTAGAGCGCCACCTTGACACGGTGGAGGTCTGGGGTTCGAGTCCCCACGAGCCTACCATCCCAGCGCAAACCAGTACTTTCACAGACAAATACCGTGCGTTTCGTCTTGTTACGCAAGGCAAGCTATCGATGTAAAATAAAATGGCAATGGCTAAACCTGTCGAAAAACGTGAGTCTTCATCGCCGAAATCGGAGGAGCGCGACCCGCGAAATGCCGAGGAGGTTTCGCAGAGTCTAGATCCGGTCGAAGAAGCTTCCAAGGACTCTTTTCCTGCCAGCGACCCGCCGGCGTGGATTTTCGAGCCGCCGAAACCCGCTCGAAAACCGAAGTCAAACAATGCGCGAAAAGCCAAGCGCAGGAAATCCTCCTGATCTCGCGCTAGGATTGCTGTCGCGAAGCTTCCTAAAAACGCTGCACAGCCGTCGCCGGCTGTGCCACGATAAAGCATGCGCTCAGTTGCTCGAATCGCGGTGCTGTTTGCTTTCTTGTGCGGAATCACCGCAGCGAAAATATCGGCCACAGATTCCGCTGACTGCGCGGGCGTCATTGTGGACGAAAATGGCGTGCCCATCGCCGCCGCGAAAATATCGCTCCAGAGCAGCACCGCACAGACCTTTCGCGCCGAAACGGATGGCGCGGGACGTTTTGTGCTGCGCAACATTCCTGCCGACGATTACAAAGTGGAAGCGCGCAAGGAAGGTTTCTTCGTTCTCGCCGGCCAAACGATCACGCTGCGCTCCGGATCCAACGACATCACCTTAACGCTGAAGCACGCGGAAGAACTGCACGAGCAGGTTCAGGTGACCGCGGTGGCGAATCAGATCGATACGCAAGACACCGCGCAGCGCGAATCGATTACCGCGCGCGAAATTCGCGATATTCCCGTCCCGAACTCGCATGTCTTGCAGGAGAGCCTTACGGCTTTGCCGGAAGTGGTGCGGGATAATGCCGGCAGCTTGCACATCGCGGGCGCGCGCTCCGGAGAAACGCAATACCTGTTGGACGGATTCGAAATCGGCGATCCGGTGAACAACGCGCTGGGCGCGCGATTTAACGTGGATGCCACGCGCAGCGCGGAAGTGCAGACCAGCCGCATCGGCGCGGGCTACGCGCACTCCGGCGCGAGCGTTTTAAATTTGGAGACGCCGGATGGTGACGACAAATGGCGCTTCGGCACGACCAACCCCACTCCCGGCATTAACATTCAACAGGGCGTGCACCTGGGGAATTGGTATCCGCGTTTTACTTTTTCGGGCCCCATCGAGCGCGGCCGCTTCTGGTTTTCGGACGCCATCAGCCTGCTGCACGTCTTTTCCCTGGTGAAAGAACTGCCCGTAGGTTCCAACATCGCCACCCAATGGGCCGGGGACAACCTCTTCCGCTTGCAATACAACTTCAGCCCAAAGCATATTTTGCACGGCAGTTTTCTTTACAACCGCATGCAGGATCAGAGCCTGGGGCTGGATGCTCTGGACCCAGAATCCACAACGTTTGACTTGCACCAGGACCGCAGGTTCGCTTCGCTGAAAGATCAGATCTGGCTGTATGACACGTTGATCGAGCTGGGTGTCGCGGCGGACGGCGAAACGCAAGATTTCTTTCCGCAGGGCACGGCGCCTTACGTTTTGCTGGTGAATGGAACGAGCGGAAATTTTTTCGAGCGGTTGCACGAGCATGGCACTCGCGTGCAAGGCTTCTTCAATCTTATTGCGGCGTCGCGGCACTGGCACGGGACGCACCAGGTTAGCGCCGGGGCGAACGTCGCGGGGCTGGAGTTCCGGCAAGCGGCGACGCGCGGAGAAATCCAGGCGCTGCGCGCGGACGGCACGCTCGTGCGGCGGTCCACTTTCGCCGGAGCGGCGAGCCCGCAAGCGTCCAACACGCAGGCCGGCGCGTATGCGCAGGACAACTGGTCGCCGTCCAAGCGGCTGGTGCTGCAAGGAGGGGTGCGCACGGATTGGGACCGCTTTACGGGGAGCGCGATGCTGGAGCCGCGGCTGTCTGGAAATGTGCTGCCATTTGGAGATGACCGCGCGAAACTGTCGCTGGGCTGGGGAATTTACAATGCGCCGTTGAATCTTGCGGTGATTGAGCAAGCGCTGGACCAGCAGCAGATTGACAACTTCTATGACAGCACCGGGAAAGTCGTGGTGCTGGGGCCGGTGGTTAGCCAATTCGTGCTGCCGGCGGGCGGTTTGCGGCAGCCGCGCTTTACGACCACGAGCGCGGGATGGCAGCAGAAGATTGGCCGCAAAACGCTGGCGAGCATCGAGCTGCTGGCGCGCACCGGCTATCACGGGTTTGCGTATGTCGATCAGACACCGGCGCAAGCCGGAGGGATTTTTCTGCTGGAGGACAACCGCAAGGATCGCTACCGGTCGGTGACATTTTCAGCGCGGCACGTGCTCTCGGAAACGACGGAGATCTACGGGGCGTACACGCGGTCGCGGGCGCATTCGAATGAGGTGCTGAATCCCGGGCAGGGCTCCATTTTTTTCGCCGCGCAACAATCCGCGCCCCTGGCGTGGGATGCGCCAAACCGGCTGCTGACGTGGGGCTGGACTCCGACGCATATCTGGAAAGTTCAGTTCAGCTATTTTTTCGAGTACCGCACCGGCTACCCGTTCAGCGTGGTGAATTTGCAGCAGCAGCTGGTGGGAGCGGCGAATTCGTCTCGTTTCCCTGCGTATGCGAACTTGAACGTGGCGCTGGAGAAGAAATTCGCGCTTCGCGGGTACTTGTGGGCCGCGCGAATCGAAATGGTCAACGCGTTCAACCGGGAAAATCCGAATGTGGTGGTGAATAATATCGATGCGCCGAATTTTGGAACGTTTGAGGGCGGGCAGGGCCGAGCCTTCACCGCGCGGGTGCGTTTCGCGGGAAGAAAATAGACCAGGAACCTATGCACCTAACCATCGATGATGCGCTGAAGGCGAAGTGTCCAAAGACTGCGCTGGGCTGTGTTTCGGCTCAAGTCGAGGCGCCACCCTCGCCCCCTGCCCTGATCGCTGAGTTGAATAATTGCGAGCAGGCAATTTTGAGGTTGCCGGAGCCGCGGGCGGCGCTGGAATCGCCGCGGATTCTTGCAACGCGTGCGGCGTATAAAGCCCTGGGCAAGGATCCAGCGCGCTATCGCGGTTCGGCGGAGGCGCTGCTGCGCCGCGTGATTGCCGGAAAAGGCCTGCCGCGCATCAACGCAGTGGTAGACATCATCAATTTCGTTTCTGTCGAGAGCCGTTTGTCGATCGGTTTGTACGACCTGGCTCACGTGCAGGGAGACATTGTGTTTCGCGCGGGGCGCGCTGGCGAAACTTACAAGGGAATCGGCAAATACGATTTGAATCTCGACGGATTGCCGGTCTTTTGCGATGCGCTCGGCCCGCACGGAAGCCCGACGAGCGATTCGGAACGCACCATGGTAACCAGCGAAACGAACCAGGTGTTAGCGATCATCATTTCGTTTGGAGGCAAAGAGGGACTCGAGCGCTGGACGCAGCGAATGAGCGAGCTGTTTCAACGGTTCGCGTCCGGGGTAAGTTTGGAAAAACGAATTACTGATTGAACGAAATCGGCAGGCAATAGCCACCAGAAGCTTTCCTCAGTAAAATCTCAATTCCTGAAACTACCAATCGCTTCGTTCCAAAATACGCCCCGCTGAAGTCGAATCGAAGTGAACCTCGGCAGCGCCCAATTTGACTAGAGCGTTGTTCATTGCCTTCGTGACCTGGTCTGTGCGATGGCGCGTCAAGTACTCCTGCAAAGCATCAGTGAATAGGCGACTCAAGGACTTCTTAGTCTTTCGTGCGAGGGGTCGCGCCGCGGCGAATAGATCATCAGGAATGGATATCACCGTCTGCATGCTATTACCTCGTGTGCGTTAGCGGGGGACCGGTTCGGCGGCGGATTCTTCTCTTGCCTTCGCTATCGGGCGCAGAAAGCCGCGGGCGGCTAGGAGCTCGGCGTTGAGCAGGGCCGCGCCGGCGGCGCCTCGTACTAGGTTGTGGGAGAGTAGCGTCAGCTTCACGTCGAGGAGCGGGCATTCGCGGACGCGGCCGACCACGGCGGCCATGCCGTTGCCGACATTTACGTCGCGGCGCGGCTGCGGGCGATCTTGCTCTTCGAGCACGACCACTGGATTGCGCAGCGCAGACGGCAAGCTGGCCAGTTCAGAGCTAACCTCGAAATTGCGAAGCGCTTCGCACACCTCGACGAGAGAAGCGATCTTTTTCAGGCTGACGCTGACGCACTCCAGATGGCCGTCAATCACCGGCACGCGGTTGCAGTGCGCGCTGATGCCCAGGCCCGCGTCCACAAAACGCTCGCCATTCCACTTGCCTAGCAGTTTTTGCGGCTCGGACTCCATCTTTTCCTCTTCGCCGCCGATGAAGGGAACCACGTTCCCTTGAATGTCCAGGGAAGCCACGCCGGGATACCCAGCGCCGGACATGGCCTGCAGTGTGACAACGAAAATCTTTTCCAGTCCAAACGCGTCCGCAAGCGGCTTGAGGACCAGGACAAGACCTGCGGTGGAACAGTTTGGATTGGTGACGATGAAGCCCGTATCGTAGCCGCGATTTTTCCGCTGCAGCGGAATCGCGTCGAGATGCGCGGCGTTCACCTCCGGAATCAGCAGCGGTACATCCGGATCCATGCGGTGATTTCGGGAGTTGCTGACCACCGGATATCCAGCGCGCGCAAAATCTTCTTCGGCACCGCCTGCAACCGAAGAATCGAGCGCCGAGAAAACAAAGTCGCACTGAAGTGAAGGATCCAGGCTTTTGACCACCAAGTCTCGCGCAGCCGCCGGAATGGGCGCATCAAGATGCCAGCACACTGCCTCTGCATACGTTTTGCCGGACGAGCGCTCCGAAGCCGCGACTTCGGTAAGTTCAAACCACGGGTGCTCCGCGAGCAGACTCACAAGACGCTGACCGACCAAGCCAGTCGCGCCAAGCACGCCGGCGCGGAGCTTATTCTCAAATCGAGGCTTTGGCGAGCTCATACCACTTCCTCCTGTTGTGCGGGGCCGATGCGCGTCCCGCGCACGTGCGGCTTGAACGTATTGCGCACCCATACGGTCATCTCCGTCTCCTCGGCCAGCGGCAGAACGCGCGGATGCAGCACCTTCGCCCCGCTCAAGGCCAGGGCGTGCGCGTCTTCGTAGCTGAGATCGTGCAAGAGGCGGGCCTGTACTGACTCGTTCGGATTCGCGGTGTAGATTCCGTCGACGTCGGTCCAAATCACCAGCTCATCCGCGTCCACCACATGAGCGATGATCGCGCCGGAGAAATCGGAGCTGTTGCGTCCCAGCGTCGTAATGCGCCCATCCGGAGTCGCTCCGATGAAGCCGGTGACCACCGGCACGATGCCGTCGGCAAGCAGCGGAAGTAAAACCTCGCGGCCCCGCTGCCTGGTTTGCTCCAGACGCGGCTTGGCATCGCGAAAGGTATCGCAGGTCAGCACAAATTCGGAGGACGAAACAGGAACGGCGGGCACGCCGGAACGCGCGAGCGCCGCAGCGAACAGCCGCGAGCTGAAGCGCTCCCCGAAGGATGCCAGCCGGTCAAATAGCTCCGCTGCCGTGGCCGCCGATACGCCTTCGCGGCGCGTGGAGACTTCGTGAAGCAGATCGCGGCCGAGAGAGTTGAGTTCGCGCGCGACGCGATCGTGCTCATCTGAATCGAGAGCCAAGTCGCACAGCGCATCGAGATGCAAACGCAAGACGGATTCCGCTTCCGCGCGCGCCCGTTCGTGCTTGCGTTCAGCAAGCGCCTGCGCAATTCCCAGCAAGCGATCGGTGACGCCCTTCATCGCCGAAACCACCACCACAACCTGCATCGATTGCGCTGCGGGCCGGACGAGACCGGCCGCATGCAGCATGCGCTCGGCACCCAGCAAGGAGCTGCCGCCGAATTTGAAGGCCACCAGCGGTTCACGAACGGCCGGCGAGCTCGCCTGGGCATCGTGCGCAGCCGCGCGGGCGCCCGCCAAGTGGCGTTCCGCCAGCAATTCTTCTTCTATGTTCTCCGGGATCATGCCTGCCGCTCCTGTTTTTCCCGCGGGAGCGACTCTGGAGGGGGCTGAAATAAGAAAACCCACCGCCAGGTTCGCTTCGGCGGTGGGTTGGAAACTTTTTCTAGCTTGCTAGCTGTTTCTCCACGCGCCGGAAGCCTTCTTGGTGGACGTAGTCTTAGTCGAGGTAGTCGACATCGACGACGTCGCGCCGGTAATTCGCTTCGTGGTGGTGGACAAAATCATACCGACAGACAGCTTAGCATAGGCACGCTCCACTCCCAAGCGAATAAAAGACGAAGCGGGCAAGCGATGCGTCCGACCGCTTAACCATCCACGCTCGCTGGGCAAGTCCGGGACCTACAGCCTCCAACGTCAGGCGGTGGACGTATCGAACAACAGGCTCGAGCACGTGAGGCCAGACTCGGCTTTCTGAAGCTCGGAGATATCGAGCAGCGTGACGTGAAATCCAAGCGCTTCCAGGCGAGCACGCGTCCGCGGAAACGACGCCGGGAAAATCACCGTGCCGCCAATCGCCAGCGCGTTGGCTGCGTGCGGCTCCTCCGCGGCGACATCGATCCACGCAAAGCCGGCGAACGGCTTCGTGTCAAACCAAGCTCGATTCGCCAGCAGCGTGTTGCGTCCGACGTAAGTAACGGCGGATTTCAAATGCAGGCAGCCCGTCACCGCAACGCTGGCCACCTGGTAACCGTACGGTGCGACGATAGACGCAAGCTGGCGAATGCCCTCGGCATTGGTGCGGCTGGAAAGCCCGGCGAACAAGCTCCGCCCGATGCGCAGAACGTCGCCTCCCTCAACCTGTCCTGGCAACTCCACGCGAGCAAGTTTGCGAAATCTGGCAAGCGCTTGCGCGATCGAAGCCGCTTCCGGTCGCCGCGTCTCGGTGCCTAGCGGAAAAATGATCGCCAATTCGTCGAGGACGATCGCGGGATCTTCGACGAACATCGAATCGGGAAGCGCCGGCTCCGCCGGAAGAGAAATGACGCGCGCGCCGCACTTTTCGAGAAGCGCCTGGTAGGCGCGATGCTGCTCCTCGGCCTTGGCAAGCTCGATGCTCTGCCGGACAACATGGGTCAACTCGCAATTAACTATGCCGGGACTGACGGCGCGCGTAATGGCGGTGAGCATGGACGCAAAGTGTACATGAAAATGTTTCGGGTGCGGCGAGCTGCCCACACTCTTGAGCGTGCTGACAAAATGAGTATTCGTGGCGGCACTGCATGAAGCGTTCCGCCGCGTGATATATTTCAGCAGCGAAAGCAGGCGCGATCTTGGGTACTAGAGTATTTTCGCCCGGAAGGGGTTGAGACGATGGCAGCATGGGGACAAGCGCGCAACAGGGTCGCCGCACTTCTCTGTTCGTTGAGCGTAGTTGGCGCGGGCTATGCGGCAAACTCCGACGAAAAGTCGGCTGCCGCGGTCGATGAAGTCTTCAGCGACCTCACGAAACCTGGCTCGCCCGGCTGCGCCCTGGCCGTTTATCGCGACGGCAAAATCATCTACACCAAGGGCTACGGCCTGGCGAACATCGAAGAGAATGTCGCCATCACCCCGCAATCCGTCTTCGACATTGGCTCAACGTCGAAGCAATTCACCGCCGCGAGCATTCTGCTGCTCGAGAAACAAGGTAAGCTTTCCGCCACCGATGACGTCCGGAAGTACATTCCGGAGTTGCCTTCCTACGGCCAGAAAATCACCATTCTGCATTTGCTGAATCACACCAGCGGCCTGCGCGACTACTTGAGCCTGATGAAGCTTGCCGGAATTAATACCGACAGCGTGACCACCGACGCCGACGCTCTCGCGCTGATTACCCGCCAGAAGGCCCTCAACTTCGCTCCCGGCAGCGACTTTCTCTACAGCAACACCGGATTTTTCCTGCTCTCCGTGATTGTCCAGCGCGTCAGTGGCAAGACCCTGCGCGAATTCGCCGGCGAGAATATTTTCGCCCCGCTGGAAATGACGCACACGCAATATCGCGATAACCACGCCGCGCTCATCGCCAATCGCGCGCTGGCTTATGAGGAACGAGAGAACAAGGACGGCTATACGCTCGATGTTTCGTATTTCGAGCAAACCGGCGACGGCGCGGTGCATACATCCGTCGAAGACCTGCTGAAGTGGGACGAAAACTTCTACAGTCCTCGCGTCGGCGGCAAGGAATTCCTCGGCGAGATCCAGGAACGCGGCAAGCTGAACAATGGCAAGGTTCTGGACTACGCCAAGGGCCTCCGTCTACAGGATTACCGCGGCCTGCAGACCGTAAACCACGGCGGCGCGTGGGGCGGCTACCGCGCGGAGCTGCTGCGCTTTCCGGAGCAGCATTTTTCGGTCGCGTGTCTTTGCAATGTCGGAGACGCCGGCCCCACCAGGCGCGCCCAGCAGGTTGCCGACATCTATCTAGGCAGTTTAATGAAGCCCAAGGAGAACAAATCGACAGAGAGCGAGAACAAGGAAAAGAGCGAGATCGCAGTGGACACGGACCAGCTGAGAAATTACTCCGGCGAGTATTGGAGCGAGGAACTCGGCGTCGTTTACCGCCTGGGGGTGGCGGACGGCCGAATCAAAGTGCTCTCGGTTGTCGACCGAATCAAAGTGCTCTCTGTTGTCGATGCCTCGGGATCGCCGCGCGTAAACAATTTCTCGGCCGACGCGTTGCGCGCTATCGGCGCCGATGAATTCGAGGTGGGCAAGTCCAGGGTCATACTGCGTTTTCAGCGCGACGCGAAGCAACCCGCCTCCGCATTTGCGCTGGACGCTGGGCGCACCAAGGGAATCGCTTTCCAGCGCAAACAAGCTGCAGGAAACTAGGGAAGAGAAGTCAAAACCAGAAGCCGCCCGGCGTGGGCGCGAAGTGGTAAATCCAGAGCTTGGTAATGGCTGCGCCCAGCAGCATGCCTCCCAATATCAGGCCGATGATGCCCAGCGTTATCCATATATCCGTGTTGGCTGATTTCGCACTCTCCGTTTGCGGCTTGCCATTCACCCCATCTCCCGGAGCCACGCGGACGACCGCCACCGGCACGTCAGCGAATTCCGGCCGAACAACAAGGCAATAGCCCTTGCGTGGAATGGTTTCAATGTATAGGGGCTTGTCCGTGGAATCCCCCAGCGCCTGGCGCAGCTTGTTCAACGTGGTGTTGACGTTTGCGTCGTAATTGACATGTGTGTCCGCAGGCCACAGCCGCAGCCGCAACTCCTCCCGCGTCACTACCTCACCTTGCTTTTCAATAAGCGCCAGCAAAACTTGATACACCTTGCCCTGCAGCTTCAGCCGCGCCCCATTCTTGCTCACTTCCTGGCGGTGCTGATCAACCTGGAAGGGCCCAAAGCGGATATACCGCGAGGTTAATGCAAGAACGCGACTGGGCCCCGCTGCCAAGTCAGGCTCCAGTGTTGAGCTTAAATTGG
>Ga0137418_10005978_pt1 | contig 11187 bp, 16 predicted proteins | sample CZODoug3_1_2_16f_FD_122242 | JGI IMG/M metagenome (GOLD analysis project Ga0137418, IMG submission 122242) | Vadose zone soil fungal communities from Angelo Coast Range Reserve, California, USA - CZODoug3_1_2_16fungal (Hybrid Assembly) | ecosystem: Environmental > Terrestrial > Soil > Vadose... | reverse complement strand
GGTGAGCCTCGGGCTCCTCGGGGCACTTGTCGCCGGGGGGTTGGCATTGGTGAACCCGGTCCGAGCGTGGGTGAGTCAATTGCCCGCCAGCTTCGAAGCCGCCGGGCGTAAGCTCGCGCCGGCCCGGGAGTCCCTGGAGCAGGTCTCCCAGGCGACCCACGCATTGAGGGAACCCAGCGGTGCGCCACCCGCCGCACCCGCGCCGCCCGCGGTCCCCCCCTTCTTGGTGCAGCTCTTTGGCACGACCGCGGCCCTTGTGGCTGGTCTCACCGAGGTCCTGCTCCTGCTCTATTTGCTCCTGGCCTCAGGGGATCTCTTTCTGCGGAAACTGGTGGAGGTGTTACCCGTGTTTAGGGACAAACGCATGGCGGTTGAGGTGACGGAGCAGGTGCAACAGGCCGTGACCCAGTACATCGTCACCACGCTCGTGATCAATGTCGGGCAGGGCGTCGTGGTCGGGTTCGCCCTGTGGGGACTGGGGATGCACTCGCCCTGGCTGTGGGGGGGATTAACGGTGGTCCTCGAGTTCATTCCCTATCTTGGCGCTACCGGCATGATAATCCTGCTCACCGCGGCCGCCTTCAGCCAGTTCGACCCTATTGGCCACATTCTCCTCGTCCCCGGGACGTATCTCATCATCACGGCGCTGCAGAACAACCTGGTGAGTCCGCTCGTCTACGGACAGCGCCTCAAGCTCAATCCCGTGGCGGTGCTGGTTGGCGTGCTGTTCTGGTGGCTGCTCTGGGGAGTTGCGGGCGCCTTCCTCGCGGTCCCCTTCTTTGCTACCCTCAAGATCTTGGCCGATCACGTCGAAAGCTTGACGCCGATGGCGACCTTCTTGGGGGAGTAAGAGGCCGCACATTGGCCTGGGCCTTGCGATGCGTGCGAGGGGGGCGCGAAGGTGTGGAGCAAAGGTTGCAAAAACGGAGCATCGTAGCGTATGCTGTCGCCGAGGCAGAGCATCGAGACTCGGCTCCTTTTGCACCCTTGGCAAGGGAGTCTAAAAGCGTACCGCATTTTCGCTGCTCTGCCAGCCCTCCCCTAACTAAAATGTGCCCTCACAACAAACCACAGGGTGAGACACCATGGCAGGACAACCTGAGATCAAGAATATGGCGCTGTTCTGCGATTTCGAGAACATCGCGCTGGGTGTGCGCGACGCCAAGTACGCCCAGTTTGACATGAAGAAGGTGCTAGAGCGTCTGCTGCTCAAGGGCAGCATCATCGTCAAAAAGGCATACTGTGACTGGGAGCGCTACAAGGAGTTCAAAGCCGGCATGCACGAGGCGGCGTTCGAGTTGATTGAGATTCCGCACGTGCGCCAGTCGGGCAAGAACTCAGCCGACATCCGTATGGTGGTGGACGCGCTGGACCTGTGCTACACCAAGGCGCATGTGGATACCTTCGTCATCCTCAGCGGCGATTCGGATTTCTCTCCCCTGGTTTCCAAGCTGCGCGAAAACAACAAGGTCGTCATCGGGGTCGGCGTCAAGAAATCGACCTCCGATCTGCTCACCGCGAACTGCGACGACTTCCTGTTCTACGACGACCTGGTGCGTGAGCAGGAGCAGAAGCAAAAGCGCGCCGTGAAGAAAGCGGCCGGCAAAACCCCAGGCAGGGTCACGAAAAGCCCGCCGCAGAAAACCGAGGACGACAAGCGCCAGGAGGCGCTCGATATGATTGTGGAAACCATTGAAGCCCTGATCGCCGAGCGCGGCGAGGCAGACAAGATCTGGGGTTCAATGGTGAAGCAGGCGCTGAAGCGCCGCCAGCCAGGCTTCAACGAGTCCTACTATGGCTTCCGCTCCTTCAGCGAGTTGCTCGAAGAGGCGGAAAAGCGCCAGCTGCTGGCACTGGAACACGACGAGAAATCGGGCGGCTACATCCTGCGCCTGCTGCCGCACTGAAACCGCCGTGATCCCGTAAGGCCAAAATAGCTGAACTGAGTCTAGCACCAGGAGGTACGGGTCAACCATTCCCTGCTCCTCGTCCTGCTTTCGACCTCGCCATGCCCCCATACTCACCATGAGTGTATAGTGGCTTTTGTCAGTCAACTGAGACGCTCTTAGACCGAACCTCTGGCCTGCTCAACAAAGCTGATAGTGCGGCGTTTTTCCGGTGCCCCGTTGCGTACCAGCTTCAGAGTCAGGGGCGCCGTCTGCAGAGGTGCGAGGACTTTGCAATCGTTGTTCTTACCGTCCTTGCCATAGAGCACGAGGAGACCCGGGGAAAGGTAGCCAATTTTCGACACGAGAATAGGCTCCTCACCCTGGGCGTGATAGTAGATCTCTAACTGCTCGCTTTCTCGCAGTTCAGTTTGAGTGATCTCGATCTGCTGACGCAACTGCTTGAAAAACTCGTCTGCCAGCTCGTAATACACGCCTTTGAGATACTCCGACGTTGGCGCAAGGCCTTGAAAGAGACGTTCGATGTGTTCGTACATCGGCAAATCCTTGTATGCGTAGGGGGTGCCGGCGGCAGCCCCCCTGCTACTACAGCTCACCATACCTCTGTCCCGCAAGACCCACAACGCTACGTCTGGCGCTTCGGTGCGCACCTCATCAGCGCTTTAGACACGCGTTCGTCCTCGCGCCAGCCCCAGCACCAGGGAGGCGAGGAAGATAACGAGAAAGATATAAAACAATATTTGCGCAATTCCTGCCGCAGCGCCAGCAATTCCTGCAAAACCCAACACAGCGGCTACAAGCGCAATCACCAGAAAAGTCAGAGCCCACCCTAACATATCTCTTCTCCTTCTTGCCTCATTTCGCTGCCGCGCGGCGCAGGCTGCTCCACAGCGGCAGGCCCTGCGCATCCCGCAGCGTTATGATCTGTCCGTCCAACTGCACTTCACGCGCCATGAGCACCGGCTGCCCCTCAATTTCAGCCCGAGCACCGGTGACCTGCACGTGGGTGTTCTCCTTCACATCGAGATCTTGCCGTTCCAGGTACCACACTGGACCGACCTGTACATGCGTGTTCTTCCCATCATCTGTCTGCACCAGCATCTGCATACCGGGAGCCATACCAGGCATAGGAGCGCTGGTCTCTATGCTAACGACTTGGCCACTTATGGTCTGTTCTTGCGCTGGCTCATAGAGCCGACCATAGGGCGTGTCCGCGCCCCAACCACCGGCTCTTGGTTCGCCAGCGGGGACATACACCGTCTCCCTACCCTTCTCATAGGCAGGGGCCTGCTGCAACATCTGTGGCGACACGTTGAGCACCAGGGATTTGCCATCGCGTGTAACCTCAAGGGCATTCCAGGGCACGATGACGGTCTTCCCCCCCATACCCAAAAAGCCGCCTATAGCCACTACCGCGTACATCACACGCCCAGTGTGCGGATTAAGCATGAGTTGCTTCAGGTCCCCCACGTCTTGTCCCTGTGGGTTCTTGACGTCGCTGCCTAGTAAGGTTTCAGTCGACAGCAACACCCCCTGCACTGCTGTGAGCGCGTCAGGTTTGTGGCCTGGCGCTGAGGGATGATTTTGAGAACTTTGACTTGCAGATTTGCTTTGCTCTGGTGGTACTGGTTGCTGCGCGAAAACGCCAGATGCCAGCATAAGACTGAGCACAACCAGCATGCCAAGAAAGACCCTATGCTTCTTCATACATGATCCCTTCCTGAAGACGCCTGCCCCTGCTGGTCTCTGTGGGCAAGATCTGTGCCAGTATGTTGCGCACTGAGTATTCCCCTTGCGAGGACAAGGCGGGTGGCCCAAGGGCATCTCCCTTGTGTTACTGGTCATACGTTACCTATCGCAAATTGAGAGGATATTTGTGTCATTTTGAGAGAGGCACATAGGACATGAGGTACTATATAGCGTTGCATAGACCGAGCCACACGCTACCACAGTACTTTGTTGCCACGCCTGGGCGGCTGCGTACCACTCAGGGACGGTTATATTATCTATAGCAAATTGGCCTAGCATAGCCTCCACATGATACAGGCGCCCAGATAATGGTACATATTTTGCTGCAAAGGCTCTAAAAGTAAGCCAGGGCGTGTGTAACTTTGCGTAGCCAGTCAGGATCTGGCCACGGACCTTTACGTTCAATACAGAGAGGCAGAAGGGTGTATCCCGCCCGCCGTTTCGCCTGGGAGAGATTCTGGTGACGCCGCAGTAGGGGGAGAGAGGCATGCCGCGCTTACAGGAAGCCGAGAGACTGGAAGTACTGGCCACACAGATTCGCATCTGTGTACAGTGCCCGTTGCATGCCACACGGACCAAAGCCGTGCCGGGGGAGGGTGCGCCGTCGGCACGTGTGATGCTCATTGGCGAAGCCCCAGGCCGCGAGGAAGACCAGCGTGGCCAGCCGTTCGTCGGTGCGGCCGGGCGCTTTTTGGATGAGGTGCTGGCCGGCAGCGGGGTGGACCGCAGAGATCTCTTCATTACCAATACAGTCAAATGCCGTCCGGAAAACAACCGTCCGCCGAGAAAACGCGAAGTCGACACCTGTACCTCGCTCTACCTCTTTGAGCAAATTGAGCTGATTAACCCCGCCTTGATTATGGTACTTGGCAGCGTTGCCACCAAGAAGTTGCTCGGCGTCAACAGCGTGAATGAGGTACGAGGGCGTGTGATCGAACACAACAACCGCAAATACCTGGCGGGTTATCACCCAGCAGCGTCGTTTTATCGCGAGGATATGGCCGAGAACATCAGGCAGGATTTCGCCTTGCTCAGGCAAGAACTGCAAAAACTCGCGCCACACCCTGACGCGTCCTGATAGTCAGAAAGGGTGCTGGACGGATGTGACTCCAGGCCACCACCTCGCACAAGGAGACAGGGAAGGGGTACATATGTATAGCATCTACGGTAAGACTCTAGCCATTGCCCTGGCTGCCTTGTGGGTGGTGTTCACCCCCCCACAGCCCGTCCCACTGACTACGACTGCCGACGACCATACACTTTCACACCCGCCGGCAGCGCACGTTGTCCTGTGGTCACAGTCTGAGGAGCCTGCCAGTGTCGAGTTGCGTGTGCCCGAGGCACTCGTGAACGCGCTGCCTACGGAGGAGCGCTCCAGTGAGACGATTGACCTGCGTGTGCCTGAGGCACTGCTGGAGCATCTGTATGGTGCAGGGCGGATATCAGGGCTAGAGAAGAGCCCAGCCCCGTGGGATGAGCCCTTCTGTGGCAAGATCAGCGTTGCTCTGGACTGGCCGCGGCCGGGCTACGCACCAGCAAGGACTTGCTCTGGCCAGAGGTGGCCAACCGCAGGGCCTCTGCCAATGCCAGCAGGGGATCAATACGCGCCACGTAGGTAAACATCGCGGTGGGGTACATGGTAGCCGAGACCAACCCGACCAGCACCGGCTTGCCGGCCTGCAGGGCAAACACGGGAGACCCGGAATCCCCTGGCTGTACCGCCAAATCAGCCGTGAACATATTCACGTTAAGCTTAGTCTGCGTCAGATAATTCGTGGCCACCGGCACCTTCGCCAGCACTTTCCCGATGACCAGGTGGTCCTGCCCTGTATCGTGCGCCTTCTCGTTCCATGCAGTCACCAGAGTGACGACACAATCTCCGGCCTGCAACCCTCCTGTAGGCTTCTCGGGATCTCCTGTGCCGTAGGACAAGACGGCGGCATAGGGCAGCGGCTGTAAGCTCCGTTGGCTGTCTGCCTGAGCCAAAGCCAAATCGTACGATGTATTCACGTGTGCGACCTGGGCTGGCACGCCCTCCTCATCGGGTGCCGTCCGGGCTACGAGCGTCATACTAGTCACCCGCAGTGGTACTGTCTGCACGTGAGCCTGTGGTGCGACGGAGATTTCTACTATATCAGGGGTGAGGGCATGGGCCACCGTGGCCAGGACATGTGGAGACAGCACGACCCCGCGGGCGTCTTGAGCAAATGGCGTTTCGACAATCTCCCGCTGCGCACCTGGAATAAGACCAAACACCGCTTCGAGCGTCGGCGCCGTCTGCCCGACCTTCCGCGGCTCATACGTGGCCAAGGCCTGGCCACGCAGGCTCAGGCGCGGCACCATGGCGGCCAGGACGCTGGAGCGTCTTCCCCCCTTCTGCTCCGGCGTGCCAGGCCAGAGAGACCCCAACAGCGGATCCTGCGCAAAGCCGGAGCAGGTGTGAGCGAAACCAGGCAGCTCTGGGGCCGCGTATCCTGCGCAGTCCAGGAGAGGTGGAGCATACATAGCAGCGCAGCGCCTAGGACAGGCCAGCAGGAGCGCTTTGGCGTAGGGAGACGACCGCGTTGTGGCAAAACGCAGGTATGCTGAGCAGGGGGCCTGCTCTCCGGGAGACAGCATCGTAGCATGTGATGTTTTCCTTGCCTACGGGGAGGGCATGAGCAAAACGGCGGCGCAACCCCCTAGCTGCAGATATAGGGTCAAGCCACCGCGTGTCCGCAGGACACGGGATTTCCACCATTGTATTAGATAGAGGCATGTTGTATAAACATGACATGTTATCCTATACCATCCACTACAAATCACATAACAACGTGGTTTACTCCTGTAAATATCATATTGTCTGGTGTCCGAAGTACCGCCGCTCCGTGCTGATCAACGGGGTTGATACCAGGCTTAAGACGATTATCCAGGATGTCTGCACTGAATCCCATGCCGAGTTGCTTAGGCTGGAAGTCATGCCCGATCATGTGCATCTCCTGGTGGAAGTGGACCCTCAATACGGGATTCATCGCCTGGTGCGTGCCATCAAAGGCCGTTCCTCACGGCTCTTGCGCCAGGAATACCCTTGGCTCAAATCCAGATTGCCGACGCTTTGGACCAACTCCTACTTTGTGTCTACCGTTGGTGGTGCGCCTTTGGAAGTCATCAAACAGTACATCGAAAATCAAAAGCGGGTGTAAGATGATCCAAAGGCAACTCAAGCTTCGTCTCAATACCTCGCAAGAATCGCAGCTCAATGCCTGGCTCTTTCAGCTGACGGGCGTCTGGAATTGGGCCATCCACAAGATAGAACAGGATGCCAAAGACAGCATCTCTTACAGCCTCACAGCGCTGGGGATACCTCATGCCTAAACCAACCCCTCAAGTTGTTGACATGCAATCAGTCATTCATGACTACAATGCTGGCATGAGTATTCAAGCACTCAGCAAGACATATCACACGCACCTCAGGCGCATAACACGCGAGTTAAAAGCAGCGGAAGTGGTCCTGCGAGATCAGGGGCCACAGCCCAATCTTTGGGTTGGCAGACGGCATAGCCTAGAGGCACGGATAAAGATGTCTGCTGCAAAACGAGCAATGCAAAAACCTCCTAGTGCCTCTTCCTATCGTGACAGACGACAGGCTGCGGCGTGCCCGATCACTGGACTTGGGGAAGCTGCCTGGGTTCGCTTCCAGCTTCGTAAGGCGAACTTTACCTGCCAAGTTACCCATCAGCGCGGTGTGCCTTTAGTTGTACATCGCCTTTTTAGCGTAGCAACTCATCCATATATGCGCTGGGATGAAACAAATATCGTTGTTGTTCAGAAAGGGCTCCATGATCAATTTCATCACCAGTACATGGGCGGCGCTACCAAGCCAGTTACCCCACAAGATTGGCATGCTTTTCTCAAGGCAGTGGACGTGTGCCGCCTGTGGAGCGGCGCATGACCGTGATGTGAATACGGCCATCAACACGCCGCATGCCGGGGTCGGAACGACCCACGCACGCCGCTGCAAGGCGGTACCCGGAATCCCCTAGCTTTAGCCATGGGGAGGTTCAACATACGCATTCTCCCCGCCGGAGTCAAGTAGTATGTCTCTCGCGACAGCAGTTCTCAATTTGGAGATCAACTGCATCGAGCTTGGGGGGCGGCCCCCCTCATGACAAGGTAGGCCAGGCAGCCCAGCGCGAGCCATCGCTGCCGGCCGAAGCGCCACGACAGGGGGCTGGCACGCCAGCACAAGGTGGGTGGCACACCAGTGCGACGGCGCGTACCGCAGTCCTCCCCCTTCGCAGGGGAAGGCTGGGAAGGAGTGCCACAGAACTGGAGCGGCCGGCGTCGACGGAAGCGCGAGCGGGTGGTGCACCTACTTAGTTGTCCTCGTCGATTTTTTCTTTTATAGTGTACATATGTACACTATATTCAAGGGTACGTCATGTCACATCCCTCACCGCGATGTTGTACGTAGGGTGCACGCATGGCTCCTGCTGTTGCCACCTACGAACCACGTGATCCGAGCCGGACGGTGCTCTACAAGGTGGTCGCGGACCATCCCGAGACCTTTCTCGCCTCTCTCGACGCCGATCCCGATGCCAAGGGCTTGCCCGCCTATGTGCAACGCGAGTTTTGCAACTGTTTGTAATGTGATATCATGGTCTATGGCTTTCTGCGGCTTGAGTGCGTCATCCCCTGGGTGCCGACACGGCAATGGGTGGTGCCGTGCCTCTGCCCTTACGCTATTGGATGTCCTCATCACAAGCATTGACCGCCCAGATGCATACGATCATCCGCACCACGATCGCGCAGTATTACGTCAATCAAGCGGTCAAGCGAGGCGTCGCACGGCAGCAGGCCCAACCGGGGTCGGTGACGTTTATCCAGCGCTTCGGTGGCGCCCTCAATCTGCATGTCCATTTTCATGGTGTCTTTCTTGAGGACGTCTATCTCGATCGCGCCGAGGCGGGCCTCAAGCCGCGCTTTGTCAAGGGCGAGCCGCCGAGCGCTGCTGACATTGCCGAGGTCTGCTCCTGCGGACCAGGAGACGTGGCGCAGACGATCAGCCGGCGCGTCATCCGTAAGTTGCGCCACCTGGGATACCTGGAGGCGGGCAGCGACGCCGCCGGGTCCACGGGGTATGACCCGCTCATGGTCGACGAGCCCGCCCTCGCCCACACCCTGGCCACCTCCGTCACGCAGCGGATGGCCTTGGGCGAGCGGGCCGGACAGCAGGTGCGACTTATGGGCTCGGGTTTTGGGTATGCAGGGGAACGCTCCGCACGCACGGGCTCCCGCTGTGCCAGTGTCCACGGGTTTTCGCTGCACGCCACCGCCCAGGTGCCAGCGCCTCGACGGGATCAGTTGGAACGCTTGATGCGGTACACGGCGCGAGGCGCCGTGGCGCTGGAACGTCTGGAAGACGCTACCCATGGGGCCTCGTGTACACGTTCACAAAACCGTGGTCTGACGGGACAACCGGCCTTACCCTCTCGCCTCTGGAACTCTTGGAGAAGCTGGCGGCGCTGGTACCGCTGCCGTGCGTCCAGCTCGTGCGGTATGGAGGCTGTTTGGCGCCACACAGCCACCGGCGCGGCGCGATAGTATGATGCTTGAAGCATCAAAAAATCTCACCGCCAAAATACTGAGCAAAGAACGAGAACAGTATTCCCAAACCCTGGCGTTTGCCTTCGTACTGCGGAAATATCCACAGGTTGCTGTTGCCACCCATGCCATTGCACGCGAAATGATTGCTAGTACCGCCCATGAACTGGATGCCTTCATGAGCGAACACGGCGTCTTTGCTCCGGCGGTGGACACCTGTCTGGCCAATTGTATTGCGGCGTTACCATGAGCAGTGCAACAGACGGTGTGGTGAGATGTGTCAGAGACGAGTTTTGTGGCATAGGAGGGCGAGGGATGATAGAAGCTAACAGGCCTCACCACAACGCGCAAGATGCAACTGTCTTATCCGGCTGTGCCTGTAGAACCCTATCCCCTCTGGCGAGAGTTGCATGGCCTCTCAAAATAAGAGGCAGCAGTGTTCTCGGCTCTCAATTTGAGGATACTCAGCTCGGCTTGCGCCAAACGCGCCTTGGTATTCTAGCTGCCAGATCGCCTACAGAGCGAGCTAATGGACATCTTGTGGTGCTTGGCACACATCTTGCCCTAATCAATAACTGAGTCACTACGGGCATGGACTCACGATCTCGCCCCCAAGACCTAAGGAGAACGGATCGCCATGCCTTGCGCATACCGCCATGGAAGGATGACGCCCATGATAGCTGTGAGTCAATACAAAGTCGCGCAACTGACCCCTGACAATTGTCCCTGTCTAGAGCAAGTACAGCATCTGCTCGATGAACATGCCCAAGAAGGGTGGGAACTCGTAACGACCTTGCAATTTGAAGGAGCGGTAGAACAGCCGGTCGACCAGATGATCCGAAGCCTCTCTAATACGACCAGCACCGTCTTCATTTTTAAGAGGGCCGCCTAAGCTCGACTTGAGCCATTTGTGGGACGGCTTGCAGGCAAAAGCAAGACAAGCTGAGGGAGACATGTGAGTACCATATGATTTCCGACTTCCAGGGAGAACGCCAGCGTGTCGCATCCCAGATGAGCGATGCGCTGGTGTTCGGATGGCTAGCGTTTTCCGGTCGTGTACCCCCTCGCTGCGGATAATTCTGCTGGTCCGGGAATCGAGTACAATGCCTCCGTTACACCACCGTGTAAGGGGGCACTGCCATGATTCCACACCTCTTGTACTATCAGCGCCTGGTCTTGGGACTCCTGTGGCTGTGTGTCATGTTGTCTCTGGCGTGGCCCAGCCCCACCGGGCCTCAAGAACCGCGGTCTGCCACGCCCATCACGTCGCGACGCAAACGTGGCAAGGAGCCTCAGCCGTTTACCGGCCTGACGCACAAGCCCTCCTGTGCCCTGTGTGAGCACGAAACCGCCCAGCCCCAGCCCCGGCCTCCCGTGCGACCTGCTCCGATGCCACCGACCACCCGACGCCCCCGTGAAATCGATACCTCCATGCACTTTTGTCCGCATGCCGGCTGTCGCTATCGCGGCTGGTTGGGGCTGGGCAATCTCCGTGCGCATGGTCATCCCAAGGGCGGATCCTGGCGGCAATTCCACTGTCGCGCCGGCACAGGCTCCTTTCCGGAGCATCATGGCACGCTCTTGCACGGCAAGCGGGTGTCGGTCGAGCTGAGGGTGCGCGTGCTGGCGTGCTTGGCTGAGGGCTTAGGCATCCGTGCCACCGCCCGCGTGTTTGAGGTGGACCCGAACACGGTGCTAGAGTGGCTGGTGGAGGCAGCCGAGCAGCTTGAGGCCTTGTCGCGCCACTTCCTCTGTGATGTGCCTATCAGACAGCGGCAACTGGACGAGTTCTACGCCCTGCTCAGTGCCGTCAAAGACGGTGCGATCAGCGAGGCTGAGGCGATAAAACGCCTTGAACGCTCACCCCAGTGGGTGTGGGTAGCGCTGGACCCTGTCACCAAGCTGCTGTTGACCATCGACGTCGGGGAGCGCACACTGGCGATGGCAC